>OMCM01000001.1_pt1 | contig 354509 bp, 328 predicted proteins | sample 1645021 | NCBI WGS metagenome assembly OMCM01 (sample SAMEA103958142, study PRJEB25191) | human gut metagenome | biome: human-associated habitat [ENVO:00009003]; feature: intestine environment [ENVO:2100002]; material: feces | place: Germany | collected 2013/2015
TCAAGGCGTATGAGGCAGAAGTGGAAGCATGGAAAGCGGCAGGAGAAAACGGAAAGAAACCTGTTCTTCACCGTACTATCGTATCCGACTTCACACCCGAATCGCTTCTACAGACACATAACAGCAATCCTCGAAGCGTTGCCATTTTGGTGGATGAGATCATGGGCATGTTCAATTCCGCCAACCGCTACACGAACGGGCAGCTCATAGAGCAATTGCTGACCGCATGGAGTGGCGGAGCCTTGGATGTAATAAGGGTAAGCAATTCCACTCCTGTACATATAGAACGCCCGTGCATCAACATCATCGGAACTGCACAGACCAAACGTATTCACGAACTTCTCAAAAGAGGATTCGAGGAAAACGGACTGCTTGACCGTATCCTGTTCGTGCTTCCCAAATCCAGGGAAGTATCAAAATGGACAAACCGGGATGATGACGGAGAAAAGACCTCTTTGGCTGCAAAACGTTGGGAAAAGATACTGGACAAGGTGCTTGCTTTGGATTATGATACAGAAACGGAAGGAGACGGAATGGAAGAACACGCTGCCCATGTGCTTTCCATGAACAGTGAAGCCAAAGAGTATTTCTTCTCCTGGTGGAACGAAAAAGTGGAACGTATCAATCGGATAGAGGATGATGCCGACGTTGATAGCCGGGAGATGAAACATCCGTCTCACGTGGCACGGCTGGCTCTGATTATCCAAGTCCTGCGGTATGCTTCCGATGAAAGCCACCTGCAGTTTGTGGATCCGGTGTCGGTGAAAGCCGCTATCCGGCTGAATGACTATTTCGAGGATTCATACATACGCATCCGTTCCTTCGTGGCAGACAATACCTGTGAAGAGCCTCCCAAAGTATTGTTGTCGTTGTTACCCGATACCTTCGATACGAAAACGGCCATAGCGGTCGGTAAGGAACTGCAGAACATCAGCGAGCGCACGGTGATGAACTATCTCAGGGAGTTGTGTCACAGCAGGCTCTTGAAAAAGTCCAAAGCCGGGCATTACGAGAAAATGGTGTATGAATCCGGTAAATATTCCATAAACGAAAATGAACCATCAACCCAAAACTGCAATGAATGACCCCGCGTTGCAGCTTGCAGTTTCTTCAGTCTTGCAGTTGGGGGCTCTGAAAACGATGTTTTCCTGCAAAGCTGCAAGGACTGCAGACTGCAAATGGTCTTTCGGATTTGCAGTAATCAAAAACGAAAGCATTATGAGTGAGTACAGATTCCATCTTCAAAAATACAGACCGGGCAGTAAAACAGTTTGCCCAAAGTGCGGCAGAAAGTCCTGTTTTACCCGATATGTTGACGGGAATGCGCAAATTACATTCCCTAACCATGTGGGCAAATGTGATCATATCAACAGCTGTGGCTACCATTATACCCCGAAGAAGTATTTTCAGGATAATCCAACCATCAAAGAAACCATGATTGAACAAAACAACAGAAGCGACACCCCATCAAGAGCCGTCAAGCCAATAGCGAAGCCATTATCTAGTTCTGCACCACAGACTTCTTATCTTCCCTCTGATTGGGTTAGCCAGTCCATGCAGAAGTTTGACGTCAACCCTTTATACCGATATCTAACCAAAGTGGCAGGCAAGGAGAAGACTGACAGGCTGTTCAATCTTTATAAGGTCGGTACATCCAAGATGTGGAACGGGGCAACCGTTTTCTGGCAGATAGACATCAACGGTAATGTGCGGGCAGGCAAGATTATGGGTTATGATGCTAAGACCGGGCATCGAATCAAGCATCCGTTCAATCAGGTAAGCTGGGTACATTCGGTCAAAAAGATACCGGACTTCCATATGAAGCAATGTCTGTTCGGTGAACATCTGTTGGCTGATGCCTCATCCTCGACAAGGACTGTCGCCATTGTCGAGAGCGAGAAGACGGCTTTGGTTGCCGCCCAGTTCATTCCGGACTTCATCTGGCTTGCTACAGGTGGTATGCACGGATGCTTCAACAGCAAAGCCATGCAGGTGTTGAGAGGCCGGGAAGTGATTCTATTTCCCGACCTGAAGGCTACGGAAGAATGGCGGCGCAAAGTCCCGATGCTGCAATCCGTCTGCAAGCGTGCCACTTGTTCCGACCTGTTGGAGAAGATGGCGACCGATGAACAGCGCAGTCAGGGATTGGACATTGCAGATTTCCTTCTGATGGAAGATACGCCGCAGATGATCCTACAGAAGATGATAGAACGCAACCCTGCATTGCAGACCTTGATAGATACATTCGACTTGGAACTTATGGATGCAATGCAGGAGTAGAGCGACAAGAGAATCGGACAGCTTGCTGTCTGTGTAAAAGGGTTTGTAAAATCCCGTAGCTTATTAGGGCATTTTCACCGCTTTCACTCTCCGAGTGGCAGTCAAAAATCCCATAAGCGAAGGGATACCCTCTCGACACCCGGTTGTCTGCGGCACGTAGGACGGGATTTTACAAACCAATAATCAGAGTAATAACAGCATAAACGAAAGATATATGGGTAATACACAATATGCAGTCTGTCACCTGCAACGTGGCAGCGGTAATGACTCCGGTATGTCATGCCATATAGAAAGAAAGGATGCCAAGGGGAAGAAGTATATACCTTTCAATGCCGATGCGAACAGGACACATCTTAATCGGGAATTGGTTAAATTTCCAGATGGAGTAAAAAACAGGACGGAAGCCATACAATTCAGAATAGACCATGCCGGACTACATCGTAAAGTCGGCAAGAATCAGACGAAAGCTATCCGCATCATCCTGACCGGAACACATGAGCAGATGATGAAGATTGCCGATGATGGCAAGTTGGATAAATGGATAGATGCCAATATGAAATGGCTAAAAGACACTTTCGGAAGTGAGAATCTTGTATCATGTGTGCTGCACTTGGATGAGAAAACTCCGCACCTACATGCCACTATCGTACCTATTGTAACCACTGAACGACTTCGTAAAAAGCGAGAGGGCGAGAAAAAGTATGAAACGAAATCCGGGGCACGCTTATCGGCAGATGATGTGATGCGGCGCACCAAGCTACACGAATATCAGAACAGTTATGCCAAGACCATGAAACCGTTCGGGCTGCAGCGGGGCATTGTCGGCTCCACCGCCAAACATCAGGCCAATTCGGATTATTACAGGCAGCAGGTCATCCGTTATGAGGAGGACATAGCCAAGTTGCAGGCAGATGTGGAGAAGGCGCAGGAGGGCAGGAACACCATCCTCTCGTGGTTCGGCAAGGGAGACCTTGCCAGAGCAAAGAAAGAACTCTCGAACAAGGACGAAGAGATTGCCAGGCTCAACAAACGGCTCAAGGAGCTTCAGGCAGAAAAGGCATGGTTGCAGGAACAACATAAATCAGAAATCGGAAAACTACGAAATGGCTATCAAAAAGAAATAGACAAGGCCATTCAGCAAGCTGAAGAGGCAGAACAGCAGTCAAAAGAGAAAGATACAGTCATAGACAGGCTGCGAAAGCAGATAAGTTTGCTTGACCGCAAGGCCAATCCTCAGCATTACAGCCTCTCATCCGGTGCCAATCTTGTACGTATCAATGTCTCAAACTATCGGAATCCGTCGCTCCATATCTGGACACGGGTCGGAGAGGAACTTTTTGAGAATATCAAATTCCAGATAGACTATGATACGGCCCAAAAGCATTTTAACGGCGAAATCACGGACGAGGAGTTTGTCAACGCTGTATTCGATCCGCAGGAACAGGTAAACGGAAAACAGGCGGAATTGCTGGGCGCTGTTTTCACCCTTGCCGCCGGAGGACCGGCGGAGGTTCATGTCGGGACAGGAACTGGTGGCTCATCGTCTGACCTTCCGTGGAATGATAACGTAGCAAAGAAGCATACTTCGATTAAACGAAGATAGTTGATTTATAGTAAATATATTTATTGCAAATTCATATCTATACATACAAGTATTTGCTATATTTTATGTACTTTTGTAGTCAAAAACTGACAATTCTTAATCGAAAAAGTCAGTACAGAAATAAAGATCATTTAGTTTACATAAATAGCATTGATATTTTGTAATGGGAGGACTTTTAACATTCAGAGTCGGAAAATAGGTCGTCATTTTTCCAATTAACCAAAACGCCATTTCGCCAGCACATCATCGGCATATAAACAGCAATAACAAAGCTATTTACAGTTTTATCTGCCAAACAAAATTTTCTCATCTCTTTGCTGTACGGATGCAAATAATTTGTTACTTTTGTGTTGCTATTCTGTTACTCGGCCAAAATGAGTAACAGAAGTAACAAAAATCATTCAACGCAAAAGGATATGGCGGAGATCAAAGAACCGATCCGGATCAGGCGCAAGAAGCTGACGAACGGGAACGTCAGCCTCTACCTCGACATCTACCTGAACGGAAAGCGGGAATACGAATTTCTGAAACTGTACCTCATTCCCGAAAAGACAAAAGCCGACAGGGAGGCGAACCGGCAAACCCTCCAACTCGCCAACTCGATCAAGGCACGGCGCATCGTCGAGGTGCAGAACGGCGAGCATGGCTTCAAGTCGGCATACGCCTCCGACACCCTCTTCTTCGACTACTACCGTGCGATGTGCGCCCGGCGGCTCGGAGCGGAGAGTACCGGAAATTGGGGGAATTGGAAATCATGCCTGAAACACCTCCAAAAATACGAGCCGAACGAGCGGATCAGGTTCTCGCAGATCACGCAGGAATGGGTGCAGGGATTTCGGGACTATTTAGAGAAAGATGCGTGCGCGTGGAGCTGCGACGAGCGGGATCGCATCAAGGATCATCCGCTGTCTCGCAATTCACGGGTCAGCTACTTCAATAAACTGCGGGCCTGCCTGAATCAAGCATACGAGGATCGCATCATACCTATCAACCCCATGAGGGGCGTCGAGGGTTTCAAGGCCGAAGAGGGAACACGCATGTACCTGACCATCGAAGAGGTGCAGCGGCTCGCTCAAACAGAATGCGAATATCCGGCCATCAAGCGGGCGTTCCTGTTCTCCTGCCTGACGGGACTGCGCCGCTCCGACGTGATCCGTCTGACATGGGGCGATGTGCATCAGCAGGGAGAGTTCACTCGGATTATCTTCAAACAGAAGAAGACCAGCGGACAGGAATATCTCGACATCCCGCCGCAGGCCGCCGAACTCATGGGCGAGCGCGGCAAGGACGCCGAGCATATCTTCCCCAACATCCACTCTCCGAGTTGCACCAACGAAACGATCAAAAGGTGGGTATTGCGGGCCGGAATCCATAAGGATATAACCTTCCATTGCGGCCGCCACACGTTCGCGGTGATGATGCTCGACCTCGGAACCGATATTTATACGGTCAGCAAGCTACTCGGACATCGGGAGCTATCGACCACGCAGATTTACGCAAAGGTGCTCGACAAGAACAAGCAGGCAGCGGTCGCCAAGATACCCGACATATTCTAACGAAGAAAGGCATCGGTTTCGATGCCTTTTTCTATTGCTGGAACATCATGCCCCGTCCGGTCAGGAGCCATGTCGCGGATATGCCGCAATCCCGAACCAGCGGAACGAGCCATCCGACCTCGAAATAGCCACGATTGCGGTCTTTACGCTGCGTATAGAAATGAGGCGGAGCTATCGAATTATCCCGGCAATATTCGGCGATACTCTTTATCAGCCGATTCTGTACGGCAATGTCGAACGCCGTGAAAAACCGCTCCATAATAGCCAACGTATTGTCGCTGTAAACCCGTCTGCGGCTCATTTCTTCTTCCCCTTGATTAGCGTCTTTTCCTCCGATTTAAGCCGTCGTTCGACTTTCTTCACATCTTCGCCCGCAGGGAGCTGTTCGGGGACGATACCCCGGCTCAAAAGCATATTGCGGACGGCGACGTTGTTATCGACATGCTCCTTTTCTATCGCCATCTGTCCGTGCAAATTCTTCTGCTCGGCATTTACAGAGGTCATTTCGGCGGCAAAATCTTTCGCTTTGATACCGATCGTCGGCAGAAAGTCGGCCAGCGGACGGGAATCGGGTGCACCGAGTTTGCGCTTTACCAATGCTGTATCAAGATGGAACAAAGCCCTATCCCCTTTCGACCGGATAATCGCAAAACCCCGGCTATCGACGCCGCGCTCATACAGGACGCCTGACAGTCGTTTTTCGGTTTCTGCCAGCTTCGCGCGAGCCTGCACCCGTTCGTAATCGAGGATTCTCTGCTGCACCAACTCCGCTCTACGGGTCTGCACAGCGAAATAGTTTTGTGCAAATGCGATCTGCGGCTTGCGGGGATCGCCGTTCTGCGCAATCAGGTAGCAGGCATAGCGGGTCAGCATATAATCATCAATCTCGCGCTGCGCACCTTTGGCAAGTTCGATCATTTTCCCGACGCGGGGAAAATGATCCTCGACATGCTCTCCTGCGTTTACACACGCATCCCGCGCCTTTTCGATTACATTGTAGAATTTTTCCCACTTCGAATAGCCGAGAAGCCCGCAAAGTTCTCGCGCACTCCAACATTCGATCCCCTCATACTCATTGGCGATAGATTCGAACTGCTCGAACAACTCCTTTATCTCTTCTGTTTTCATATATCCGACCTCTATTTATTATTCTTTTCTATAATCCCGATGAGCCGATCCATCTGCTCGTCCTTTTTTTCGAGCAAGGCGATGAATTTCTCCGACAGCGCATTGATCTGATTCGAATCACCCGATACCGCGATACCGTGATCCGTCGCTACCGTATTCCCGCTACCCTCATAGAAATAACAAACACTTTTGTTGGTAACACGGGCAATATCCTCGATCAACCCACTTTTGACATCCTCGGATTTCAGGGCACTATGCAGACGTTGATCCCCATTATGTCCGAGCATCCGCGCAACATCCGCAATTGTGATGCCCTCCGAGCGAAGTATGTCCTTTATCTTCTGTCCTGTCATATATGTTTGTATATCACAATGTTATTCTTATTCAAACGCAAATCCCAATCTATGCCAAATATTTTTCTTTGCAGAAAACAAAGAAATATGTTGGTTATCCAAACAAAAGTATTTATCTTTGCCCTTGCAATACGGGAAGATATTGACGCATCAATAAAATCCGTCGGGTGCAAATATATAAAAATAGTACCTAACAAGTGAATAATTATCGACGAAATATGAGCAGAACAGAGAAAAAATCATTTTTCGACCTCTATGCGGAGCAGAAAAAGAAGCCGACGCCCGCGCAGAATTTCATCGCCGAGATCGCTGCGCTCACGCATCGTTCCGAGAATACGGTCAAGATGTGGCTCTGCGGTCGGCAAGTCCCCGACGAGCTGACGCAGAGTATCATAGCCCGTCGCTACAACCTGAATATAAACGGCCTCTTCCCAAAATCGGAGGTGCAATCCAATGAAATATGAAAGCTCTGCTGAATTGGCGATACTACGTTCTGATGGTCGTCGGTATGATCGCCGTTATCGGGACATTCTCCGTCCCCATAGACGACCAACCGCTCGGAGCATGGCTGCTCGCCCTGATAATCCCGAAGATCATCGGATTCGGGGCTTGGTATCTCATCTTTCGGATGTGCGACTATTGGGACGCTCGCGGGCTGATTCCCGAAATGTCGAAAACGATGCAGGAGGAGGACGACACATGGGAGTAGAGGAAAGATTGGAACGTATCGAGCGGCTTCTACTTCTCGGTTCGAAAGAGGTGCTCAATACCTCGGAGATCGCCCTGTTGCTCGGCATATCCGAAAGCCGCGTGCGGCATTTGACGAGTGCAAAGAAGATTCCGCACTACAAGCAGGGCAACAAAATCTATTTCAGGAAAAAGGAGATCGAAGCATGGCAGCTTCAATCCCGCGTCCCGACCGACGATGAAATCCGCAGCAGGGGCACGACCTACGCCGTAACGCATAAATAGCAGAGATATGAACGACAACCCTAATATTCAGGAATCCGAAAGCCAATGCAAGCGCATACTCGCCTACTTGCTGAACGGCAGCCGGATCACGAGCCTCGAAGCATTGCGGCTCTTCGGGTGCATGAGGCTCGCATCGCGCATCAGCGACCTGCGGAAAAGCCATCCCGAAATCAAATTCAAAGCGACGAGGGTTGAGACGACGACGGGGAAAAGGGTCGCTCAATATTACATCGAGAGTATTCAGTAAACATTCAATTCAACGCAAATGAAAACGGTAATCATTAAAGAAATCAGGCTCCTCAATTTCAAGGGACTGCGTAATCTGACGGTCGAGTTCGACCCCGCGCTCACGGAGATTTACGGGCGCAACGGCATCGGCAAAACTTCGATCTTCGACGGGTTCACATGGCTCCTGTTCGGCAAGAACAGCGAGGACAGAAAACAGTTCGGCATCAAGACCTACGACGAGGCCGGAAACATCATCCCGAAACTCCCGCACGAGGTATCGGCCGTCCTGCTGGTCGATGGCGAGGTCGTAACCCTCTGCCGTCGGTTCAATGAAAAATGGACGAAGAAACGCGGCTCGGCGGTCGAGGAGTTCGTCGGACATGAAGAGGAACGCCTCTACAACAACGTACCCTGCTCGGTCAAGGAGTGGAACGAGAAGATCGCCGCCATCTGTCCCGAACAGGTATTCAAGTTCATCACCAATCCCCTCTACTTCACATCGCAGTCGGTAGATACGCAGCGGTCGATGCTCTTCCGTATGGCCGGAGGTATCACCGACGAGGAGATAGCCGCCGGAAATGCCGATTTTGCGGCCCTCCTTGCCTCGCTCACGGGTAAGACGATGGAGGAATACAAGAAAGAGATCGCCGCGAAAAAACGCCGTCTGAAAACCGAAATCGAGGCCATCCCCGAACGTATCGACGAACGCCGCCGCGATGTGCCGGAGGCGGAGGATTGGGCGGCCCTCGAAGAAGAACTCCGCCAAAAACAAGAGGCACTCGCAAAGGTCGAGGAACAGATTAACGACGCATCGAAAGCCTATGCCGCCGCGAATGAGGAACGGCTTGCAACGGTGCGCAAAATCAGCGACCTGAAAAACGAACGGCTGGCCCTCGAACTCAAAATCAAGGACGAAGTACAGGCCCTCTACCGTTCCGACAAGGCCAAGCAGCGGGCCGCTGCCGAGGATTTGGAGCGGGCGAAGCGCGACAAAGCCGCCGCCGAGCGCGACCTCGCCAATGCCCGCCGAGAGGTAGAGGTATGCACCGATCGCCGCGCCGAGCTTATCAAGCAATGGCAATCAATCAATGCCCGCAAGCTCGTATTCGATGAGAACGAGTTTATTTGCCCGACCTGCAAGCGCCGTTTCGAGATCGAGGAGATCGAGAGCCGCCAGCAGGAGATTACCGAGAACTTCAATCGCCGGAATGCCGCCGACCTCGAAGAGAACAATCGTCGCGGCAAGGAGAACAAACTCCGCATGGAGGAGGTGAATCAATATATCAGCGAAATCGAGGAAAAGATCGCCGAGCAGGTATCTATCATCTCCGAAATCGAAATGAGCGGCATCCTCACGGCAAAACTCATCGAACCCGACGCCACCCCGACCATCGCGGCCAACACCGAGTATATAGCACTCGGAGAACAGATCGCAGAACTCGAAAAGGAAGTTTCGCAGCCCATAGCCGCCACAGAGGATGATTTTTTACGCGAGGGACGCGATTCTCTTACCGTCGGAATCGACGCGCTCAAATCGCGGCTGATGAAGCGCGAACAGATCGAGAAGAATAACCAGCGCATCGCCGAACTCGAAAAGTCTCTCCGGATGCAGTCGGAAGAACTCGCGCAGTTGGAGGGTATCGAGTTCACGATGGCAGCTTTCTCGAAAGCCCGCACGGAGGCCATCGAAAGCAAGATCAACGGGCTGTTCGACTTCGTGAAGTTCCGCCTCTTCGAGACACAGATCAACGGAGGTGAAGTGGAAACGTGCGAAGCAATGGTGAACGGCGTGCCGTTCTCCGATGCCAATACCGCAGGGCAATTCAACGCGGGTATCGACATCATCAACGCGATATGCCGTTTCGAGGGCATTTCCGCCCCGATTTTCGCCGATGGTTCGGAAAGCGTCAATACCCTGCATCCGACACAATCGCAGGTTATCCGCCTGTTCGTATCGCTCGACGACAAGCTCGTCATCAAGCACAACGGAAATCCGGCTCAACCGAAGAGCCTTTTCGACTAATAATCATTCACTTAAAATTCAACGCAATTATGAAAACCGAAGAACAGAAAAGCGCATTTATCCTCCGCGTGGAGGAGATGGTAAAAGAGATCGAAACGCTGATGCAGGAGGGGGGGGGCAATGAGAGGTCTTGCATCCTCCTCGTAAACGAGAAGCCGCAAGACAGCGACATGACGGCCCAATGTATAGCGATCATGGGAAGCGGCAAAAGGCTAATCGAAAGCATGGCCGCATTCATCGAACGGCCCAACATGGCAGAAGTCGTGTCTCTCAGTGCAAAACTCGCCGCTCTTAAAAAACTCGCAGAAAATTAACATTCAAAATCAACCTTACAATGAATCAAGCAATCGCAAAGCAGGATCGCCCCGTCGATCTGCTCAAAGCAACAATCAATGCTCCGTCAATACAGGAGCAGTTCAAGAACGCCCTCGGCGAGCACAAGGATACGTTCGTCGCATCGCTCATCGACCTCTATACGGGCGACAAATCCTTGCAGACCTGCAAGCCCTCGGCAATCATCATCGAAGCACTCCGCGCGGCAACCCTCCGCCTACCTCTGAACAAGGCCCTCGGTTTCGCCTACATCGTGGTTTACAACAACTCGGTAAAAGTAACCAACGAGCAGACCGGACGCGAGGAATGGATCAAAGTTCCGACGCCGACGTTCATCCCCGGCTACAAGGGCTATATCCAGCTCGCCATGCGAACGGGGCAGTACCGGACGATCAATGCCGATGTAGTCTATGAGGGCGAAGTCCGCAAGGTGAACAAGCTCACGGGAGAGATCGCTTTCGACGGCGAAAAGACCTCCGACAAGATCATCGGCTACTTCTGCTATTTCGAGCTGCTCAACGGCTTTTCCAAGACGCTCTATGTAACCGTCGAGGATATGGCCGCCTACGCCAAGCGGTATTCTCCCTCCGTGAAGAAAGAGACGACCGTCGCGCAGCTCATCGCCAAAGCCAACGACGGCATCATCGGCAAGAAAGTCGGATGGGAGGGCAACTTCAACGACATGGCTCTGAAAACGGTGATTCGCCGCCTGCTGTCGAAATACGGCTATCTCTCCGTCGAGATGCAGAACGCGATGGCTCACGATGTCGAGGATGAGGCCATGTCCAACCGCAACGACGCACTCGATAATGCCGCAGCGCAGACGGTCGATCTCTCGGCAACGGAATACGAGGAGGTCGATACGGAAACGGGGGAAGTCAAGGAAACCGGATCGGAGCAGGCCGCACCCGCTCCTGCACCTGAATACTGATCTGACGGCACGAGAGTATGATCTTGAAATGTTTGGGGAGTTCATCACGGGGCAACTGCTACATCCTCGAAGCAGCCGATGAAACTTTGATCGTCGAGGCGGGAATACCGATGCGCGACATCAAAAAGGGTCTCGGCTGGCAGCTCGGCAAGGTGGTAGGATGCCTCGTATCTCACCGACACGAAGATCATGCAAGGTCGTTGAACGACCTTCTCACCTGCGGCATCCGCGTACTGGCTCTCGCCGATGTATTCGACGCCGCCAATCCGAGAAATCGCGTATTCTGCAAGATAATCGAACCGATGCACGGCTACAAAGTGGGAGGCTTCAAGGTCTTCGTACTGCCGGTCGTCCACGATGTGCCATGCGTCGGGTTCGTCATCGAGCATCAGGAGATGGGACGCCTGCTCTTTATCACCGATACGATGATGTTCGAGTACCGGCTTGCCGACCTGAATCACGTAATGATCGAGGCGAACTACTCCGATGCGATCTTACAGCAGAATATCGACCGAGGGTTTATGTCTCCCGCCATGCGGGGGCGGCTGCTGGGTTCGCACATGGAATTGCAGACGACGAAAGAGATTTTGCGGACGACCGATCTATCGGCGGCAAATGAGGTGATTTTACTGCATCTCTCCGACGGCAATAGCAATGCCAAAGGATTTGCCGAAGAAGTGCGGCAAATCGCCGGAAAACCGGCATATATCGCCCGTGCAGGATTGGAGGTCAATCTCGATAAACTCCCATACTGAATGCTGATATGCGACCTGTGCCTAACGATATAGTTTCAACGCTGATCCGCTGCCTGCCGCAGATACTCGAAAATGTGCAGATAGACAGCGGGAATACGCGGCTCATCAATGCCGTAAGACTGACAAAAAGGATTATTCCACGATTGCAAAAAATCGAATGCAATGCTGATAGTAAAGCAGGACAAGACCCGCAAGGAGGAAGAGGGACAGATATTCGTCGAACTCACGATTTACCGTGATGTCAGGAATATCGCAGACTGCAACCGCCTCGGATATTGGTGCGACAAAGCGCATCTGTCGCACTTCATCATGGAATGCGCGAAATGTTTTACGCAAGACGAATTAAAAAACATACTGAAAATGAACGGAAACAACATTTATATCGAGAAAAACAACCTGCTCGATGCCTACAAGAAAGGCAATGCCGACAACAAGAAGATGCTCGAAAATCTCTTCGGCAAGGAGATGTTCCGCCCGAAAAACATCATGGAGCGCATCAAGACCTTCGATGACGCATTCAAGGAACTCGGCGAGAACCATCCGCTCGTAAAAGAATACCACAAACGGCATCTGTTCCTCGAAGACGATTCGGATATTAGCTCCGATCTCGTAGCCTACCTCAAACTCCGCATCATTACTGCCGCTCTCAACGAGGGTTGGACACCGCAGTTCACCGAGGACGAATACCGCTACTTCCCGTGGTTTTGGCTCTACACCAAGGAGGAGATCGCCAAGATGGACAAGGAGGAGCGCAAGAAAGTTGTCCTGTTCGGCGGTGCTGCGCATTACGGCTCGGCTGCCGGTTTTGCGTATGCGGCTTCGAATGACGCGCCCTCGGATACGTATGCGAATGTCGGGTCTCGCCTTTGCTTCAAATCGTCCGCGCTGGCGAAATACGCAGGTGAACAATTCGCTGAAATCTACTTTGCTTTCGTGGGGAAATAGATGATGGGAGGATGGATAAAAATATATCAAACCATTCGGGAGCATTGGATATGGAATGATCCGCGAAAATTGAAGTGGTGGATCGACCTGCTGATGCTCGCCGAATGGAGAGATAGCAAACGCCTTGTTGGATCAGACCTCGTAACCATCAAACGGGGGCAATTGATCGCATCCGTCCACTATCTCCGCGAGCGGTGGGCGTACAAAGATGACAACGGGGTGCAGCGCAAGCCGTCCGAGCATACCATCCTCAAATTTCTATCTCTCCTCGAAGCAGATCAGATGATAAGCCGCGCGAAACACCCTGCCACCCGTGCAACGATGATTACGATAGTTAATTACGATGATTACCAGCAGAATAGCGCAGCAGGATGCAACGAGGGCAGCAACGACCCCTGCAACGACGGGTGCAACGATCCCTGCACAGAAGATAAGAATAATAAGAATATAAAAGACAATAGAGAGGGGAAAAGTGGAAAAAGCGAAAAACGCTTTTCCCCGCCCTCTATCGAGGAGGTTGATTCTTATATCAGGGAAAAGGGGTACACGGTGGATGCCGAGCGATTCGTGAACTTTTACGAGAGCAAGGGATGGTATGTCGGCAAGAACAAGATGAAAAACTGGCGTGCGGCGGTGGCAACATGGCAAAAAGAAGACAACAAACGAAATGGGATCAATCAACAAAGATCATGTGATAAACGTCGAGGGACTGAGGCGACAGCTACTCGCCCGGAAGACTACGAGGGGAAATTTTAAGTGGTCGGTGAGCTTGAAGCAGGCAGCGGACATTCTGCTGGCAGCATATCAGGCGGAAGTCGAATACCGCCACCGCAGGTTCATCGAGGACAAGGCGACCAAAACCAACATCGAACGGCTGGCCGCATTCCTGATCCGCGACGATGCCAAGTTCGGGGTAATGCTCTGCGGCGTACCCGGCAATGGTAAAACAACTCTCCTGTATGCCTTTCAGTCGGCGGTGAATTGGCTCAACGACATAGGGCATTTCGAGGGCAAACGGGCCGGTATTCGGATCGTCGATGCAAAGGAGGTAGTTATGCTCGCAAAGGATTTCGAGGCATTCCGTAACCTACGCAATATGCCGATGATCGCCATTGAGGACATGGGGCGCGAACCGATAGAGGTTCTCGACTATGGGAACATCCTCAATCCGGTTGTCGATATGCTCGAATATCGCTACAACATGCAGCTCTTCACGTTCATCACGACCAATCTCACGAAATCGCAAATCCGCGAGAAGTACGGCAACCGCATCGCAGACCGATTCAACGAGATGCTCGAAGTCATCATTTTCAAGAATGAGACCTATCGGGACAAATGAAATTAAGGCGATTTGCCGCGAGTTTCAGGTAACGGCGATAAGATGGTCGGATAATCCGAAATAATGCGGCATATCGCAGAAAACAGAGCAAAGACACAAAATTCAACGCAATGGGGACAGAAGTAAAATTAAAACGGGAGGCAATCGAGCGACGCATCGCCGAATTGGAGGGCAAGATGCCCGACATCCAAGCCTCCAAAGAGGGAGCCGAAGCGCGGGCAACGATCCGCAGGCTGAAAGCGCGGCTCAAAACCTATCCGCAAGAGCCGAAAAAGCGGATTTACAAAGTCAAGGCCCGATTCATTTTCGACGGCGTTTTCGAGATTCGCGCCCACACTCGCAAAGAGGCCGTGCAGATGGCAAAAATCGGATGCGGGATGAACATCGGAGAAATCCACACCTGCTACGGGACTGACGTAGATTGGGAATTTGATTGCAAACCGGATAAAATCGTGAAATAACCGATACCATGACACAAGACGAATTTGACGCACTACGATTTTGCGCAGGCATGATCGCAGAATACAGAGGAAGCTGGTATAAAGTCATATCATGCAACTTTCCCGAACGCTTATTTGCCTTATGCGATGACAGCGGAATTGATGCAGACGACCCGATGTGGGTGCGTTGCGAAAATGTTTCACAAGTAAGATATAGTTAATCATGATTCACATAGGAGCTATCAGGAAAATATTTCGCGGCTGGCGCATCCTCATCTGCGCATGGGTGGACGACAATAGCCCGCTGAAATCGCAGTTTTTCATGCTCTTTCGCGGCGATAACGGGAAAGAGTACATCAGGATCGGAAAGGGGTACGACCCCAAGACAGACACCTACCCACGCATGGTCGTTACGCGCTGGTCGATCATCCGGTATGTCGGGGAACGCCATTGGGAGAAATCCTTTGTGTGGTTCGGCCTCGGTAAATTCATGGACGGCAGGGATATGTAATAATCAATAATTCAACGCAACTATGAAAGAGAATAAAATCAGTATCGAAATCACCGCTGACGGTTGGAAAACCGATGTAACGATCAACGGCAAAACCTATTCCGAACGGCATATCGGACATTATGGCAGCTCGGAGTGCGTCGAGGGGAACTTTGAAGAAGATGATGAAATCCCCGAATCAATCTACGATGCGCTCAACGACTTTTTCTGCTTCGGCTGCCAACAGGCATTGGCGCAGTTTGAAATTGAAGAGGGAATCGAGGAGGAATAGTCATGGAGATCAAACCAAAATTTCAGTTCGTCGAGGGTAGTTTCGATACCCAACGGGTAAAACTACTCTGCATACCGGATGATAATCACGGACGGGTCGATCTCTGCATCAAAGACCCCGACTGCTGATGGAATATCCCTATCGGCCAAATAAAGCTATTCAGCCGCGATTTGTACCGCGACTTCAAAGAAACACTACCCGACGCTACGAAACTCGGAGAAGAGATCGCACGTCGATGGAATGAATGCGAAACCAAAAAATAAGGCGATATGAAACTGCTATACATCGACTTATTCTGCGGAGCTGGCGGAACCTCTACCGGCGTTGAGAACGCTCGCCATGATGGACGGCAATGTGCAAAGGTCATCGGGTGCGTAAACCATGATGCAAATGCGATTGCCTCTCATGCCGCTAATCATCCCGACGCGCTGCACTTCACGGAGGATATTCGCACGCTGGAACTCTCGCCGCTGACAGCTCATATCGCCGAAATGCGGCGGCAATATCCCGATGCGTTCGTCGTCTTGTGGGCCAGTCTCGAATGTACGAATTTCAGCAAGGCCAAAGGCGGCCAGCCCCGCGATGCCGACAGCCGGACGCTGGCCGAGCATCTCTTCCGATACATCGAGGCTATCAACCCCGACTACATTCAGATCGAGAACGTCGAGGAGTTCATGTCATGGGGCGACCTCGACGAGAACGGCAAGCCGATCAGTAAAGATGCAGGACGGCTGTATCAGCAATGGGTGTCGAATGTCTGCGGCTACGGTTATCGGTTCGCGCATCGGATTCTAAACTCGGCCGATTACGGGGCATACACCACTCGTCGCCGATTCTTCGGCATCTTCGCCAAAGAGAGCCTCCCGATAGTGTTCCCCGAACCGACGCACAGCAAGGACGGCGCAACGGGATTATTCGGTCGGACGCAACGCTGGAAGCCCGTGCGCGAGGTGCTGGACTTTTCCGATGAGGGCGAAAGTATTTTCGGGCGCAAGAAACCGCTCGTCGATGCGACCCTCGAACGCATCTACGCGGGTCTCATCAAGTTTGTTGCAGGCGGCAAAGAGGCATTCTTGGTGAAATGGAACTCGATGAGTCAAACCGGGAAATACCACGCACCGAGCATCGACGAACCTTGCCCGACCGTTGCAACGCAGAATAGGCTCGGCATTGCGCAGGTCAATTTCCTTTCCAAGCATTACGGAGGCAGTCCGGAGGGCAAATGCGTTTCGGTCGAAGAGCCTGCGGGGACAATAACGACATGGGATCATCACTCGTTCATCACGGCATATTACGGGAACGGGCATAACCACTCCATCGACGCACCCGCGCCGACGCTGACCACAAGGGATAGGCTCGCGTTCGTGGATATGCAGTACGGGAACGGAGCGCCCTGCGACATCGAAAGCCCTGCACCGACGGTTACAACCAATCCGAAACTCCAGCTCGTAACCTGCCGAATGGAGCAGCAAGAAAGCACAACCACAATAACCTCTGACGACAGTCCGGCGATGGCAAAAATCAAGCGATTCATGGCGTTGTACGGCATCGTCGATATAAAGATGCGGATGCTCCGCATTCCCGAATTGAAACGGATCATGGGCTTTCCCCCCGATTACGTTCTCGTCGGGACACAGGCCGATCAAAAGAAATTCATCGGTAACGCGGTCGAGGTCAATATGGCGCGGGTTCTCTGCGAGGCCCTTTGTGCCCGATTAATTGAGGGCGATTGGCATCCGATACAAATAGCAGCATAATACTATGGCAAAGAGAATTATAACCGCAATCCTTAATCACGACATGGACTTCCTGATTCATTTTCAGAGAAACGTGATTAAAAACTGCTCCGTAGAGGGGATTGATCCTCGTATGCTTTCGGCAATGCGGGATATTCTACACATCCTCGAAGCGGTAAAAGAAATCGGAATTTTAACAGAACTACCCAACAAAGAAAGCTAATAACCATGATTGAACCTCAAATCTTATACGGCGTTACATGCGACCGTTGCGGGGAGACCCTCATCAATAGCAATGACAATAGTGCTTGGTATGACCGCAGCACAGCGGAAGAAGAAGCATCCGAGGAGGATTGGCACTCGGTAAGCAGTCATCATTATTGCCCGAACTGCTATCGGGAAGATGACGACGGTAATCGAACTATTAAAGCACCATTTCCCTACTATGTGCAGAAAATCAACCGATTCATGAATCGTATAGCGAAATCCTACCCATGCCGCATTGTCGAGGAAGACGATCATTTCGCTCTTCATGGAAACACACAGGATGGCAAGCAGCTCGCTCCATGCGACGAAGAATGGGTACGATCCTACGCCGCCGACAAACTCCTCGGTATTCAGATGATCGACAAAGGATGCGCGAATGCCGAATATATCATCCGATTACGCAAAGAATAGAACCATGAAAATCAACAGACAAATAAACGAATGTCATTGCTACAACTGCCGAAAATACGAAGAATGCCAAACCAAAGGCGTATTCGACGATGATCCGGGCTTCGACTTCTGCGTAAACTATGAGGATGTGAGCTATCCCGATGACGATAACGATGAAAACGATTGAGCCATGAAAAGCGAAAAAGCAAAGGAATACATTACACATGCCACGTGTACGGCACAAGAGTATGCTGAAAGATTCGGAGGGCGCGAGTTGGTCGTGTCAAGATGGGATGTGTCTACCGCTATCGAACTTGCCGAGCAGGATGCCGAGATGCGAATGCGTGAGAAAGCGATTAAAGCGTATTGCAGCGAATGTGCATGCTATGAAACGGGGGCCTGCGCATTAGACCCCGACAAATGTGCGACAAAACTACTTTTTGTCCAAAACATGACCGAGGAATGAAAAGTCAGAAAGCAAAAGAATTTATAGACGGGTGCATGGCTCATCTCACAGTAGAGATGAGCGACCACGCCAAATGGCAGCTCCGGGCGGCAATGACCCATGCGGCCGAACTCGCCGAGCAAGAAATGGAGGGATTCTACACCTGCTGGATCGACCCGAAAGACTTCATGCCCGAAGCGAATAAGAATGTCCTCGTAAAATGTTCCAGCGGGGAGATTCAGACCGATTTCTATGCGCCTGAATTGGGCGGATTCTTCATCGAACACTCAACCCACGCCAAAGTCACCGGCTGGCGTGAAATGATGTAGCGATATGGGAATGCGAGGGACACGGGGAGGAACCCCGACCAAACCGAAACACACCGAGGAGAGCATCCAGCAGGCGTTGTATTGGAATCATCCAATTCTGACAAAACCCGCTTTCGAGATGGTCGGCTTCATCTTCTATGCGTGGGAATCCGATTATTTGGCAATCTCCAAAGCCGGATACGTGTACGAGTGCGAGATCAAGATCAGCCACTCGGATTTCCTGAATGAGGCAATCCATAAGCAAGAGAAAATGCGACTGCTGGGAGGGGAGGATATGACTGTTGCAAAGTACCACAGCTACGACAAACACGGTATAGAGTGCGGCAAGGAACCGATGCAAAAGCCGAATTACTTTTGGTATGTCTGTCCGGAGGGGATCATCTCCGAGGCTGAATGCCCGAAGTTCGCAGGGCTGATGTATATCACCGATTCGGGCACATTCCGCTGCATCAAGTCCGCTCCATGCCTCCACAAGGCCAAGTACGACACGCAGGCCGATTTGCTCCGGCGGGATATGCGGGATAAGTTCTACTATGCAATGTGGAATTGGATTCGCCGCTATTGGCGCAACATCGGCAAGGCGAAAGATATTGCCCCGCAGACCGCTGCCGCATACGAGCGGGCATTGGATAAGCAAGCCGAAGAAATGGGCGATCTGAAATATCGGCTTTCTTCTCTGACGCAATGGCGCGACATTCAGGCCGACCCGAAATGGGGATTTGCCACCGATGACGCCATAGATGAGATATTTCGCAATCTGCCGCGTCTTGTCAGGGACAAACGGGATGGGAGCATCGAACTCATCGACTACGATAATGCCGCCGAATGGCGCGGCGATTTAGAGCGCAAACCGAGCCTCTACCAATGGCTACCAATTAACGGAAATACACTATGAAAGACATAGAATTATTCAACGATCATTTTCAAAATTTCAAGGCATACGGCATCCCCAAAGCGCAGCTTATCATCGCCGATGTGCCGTATAACCTCGGTGCGAATGCCTATGCCAGCAATCCGGCATGGTATGTTGATGGCGACAATAAGAACGGCGAGAGCGCACTCGCAGGCAAGCAGTTTTTCGACACCGACAAGGATTTCCGGCCTGCGGAGTTCATGCACTTTTGTAGTCAAATGCTTCGTAAGGACAAGCCTATCAAAGAGGAGAAATCCGAGGGGGGGGGAAGATCGAAAGGAGGCGCGGCCTGTATGATCCTTTTCTGTCCTTTCGAGCAGATGCACTATTATATCGAACTCGGACAACGATATGGACTGAAACGCTACATCCCGCTCGTATTCCGCAAGGATTTCTCCGCGCAGGTACTCAAAGCCAACATGAAAGTCGTCGGCAACTGCGAATACGGATTGATTCTCTACCGCGACCGCCTACCGAAATTCAACAATGACGGGAGGATGATATTCAACTGCTTCGATTGGGTACGCGATACAGATACGCCGAAGATCCACCCGACGCAGAAACCCGTTCCCCTGCTGGAACGCCTGATCGAGATATTCACCGACAAAGGGGATGTAGTCATCGACCCGTGCGCAGGAAGCGGAACAACCCTGCTCGCGGCTGCCAATATGGGCCGAAAAGCATACGGATTCGAGATCAAAAAGGATTTCTGTGCCGAGGCAAGAGTAAAGGTATTACCAAGAATTTCAAAATCGCTATTCGTATGAAAAAGATTTTGGATGCTTGCTGCGGCAGTCGGATGTGCTGGTTCGACAAAGACAACCCCGATACGGTCTTCATGGACTGCCGCAGCGAGGAACATACCCTTTGCGATGGGCGCAGATTGGAGATCAGGCCCGATGTCGTCGGGGACTTCCGCAAGATGCCGTTTCCCGATAATTCGTTCTATCTCGTCCTGTTCGATCCTCCGCATCTGAATAACCTCGGCGAATCGTCATGGCTGGCGAAAAAATACGGTCGCCTCCTCCCCTCATGGGAGGATGACATCCGGCAAGGATTCGAAGAATGTATGCGTGTTCTCAAACCGAACGGAACGCTCATCTTCAAATGGAATGAGCAGCAGATACCCACCGCGCGGATCATCGAGATCATCGGACAAAAGCCCCTATTCGGGCATACGTCCGGCAAAGGCGGCAAAACGATATGGATGTGTTTCTTAAAAAACGAGAAATCGAATGAAACGCACCTATGAGATTCAGGTCTGCATCCCGTCCGGATGTCGGCTGGTTGGATGCAAGACTGACGGAGATATTGCCGTCGTAATCTTTGAAGATGTCAGCGGCCCCGAAATCCGGCAAATCGGATTCATCCGAGAGCCTACGGGAGAAATTGAAGATGAAGATAATGAATAACTCACAAAACGAATAAAACATGACGAGACCCTGCAAATGCGGCGAATGCGCCTTTTTCAAGAATGAAGATGCAAACGGCTACGGACATTGCATCATCACTCTGAATCAATACCGATGCGACGACCTCTGCAAATTCAAAGAGGATCATATGTCGGACGTGGAAACCCTACGAGCACTACATCATTACCAAAAATGGAGGCGCGGCGGGAACGGGAGGCCACCGCATCCCTTTGTCGTCGGTCAGACGATAGACAATGCGATCCGCGCTTTGCGCCGCATAACCAAAGACACCCCGAAATTCTAACTCAAAACATCTATCATCATGTGGTTTACAACAAAAGTTCGTTATGAAAAGACGAGAGAGAACGGTTCTCTGAAAACCATCACGGAGCCGTATTTGGTCGATGCCCTTTCATTCACGGAGGCAGAGGCCCGCATCACCAACGAGATGATGCCCTATACGTCGGGAGCATTCTCGGTATCGGCCGTGAAGCGCAGCAACATCTCGGAAATCTTTTGGGATGAGAACGGCGATCACTTCTACAAGGCCAAGATCAACCTCATCACGCTCGACGAAAATACGGGCGCAGAGCGCAAGAAAGCGATCTATATCCTCGTACAGGCATCCGACCTGAATCAAGCCGCCAAGAACCTCGCCGAGGGTATGAGAGGTACAGTATCGGATTATGAGGTCGCCTCCATCGTCAAGACCCCGATTGTCGATGCCTATAAAATCGCCGAGAAATGAACGCGCGGCAATTCTTCGACAAAGTAGCTCTCATGCGGAAGCTGCAAAAGGAGTATTTCCGCACTCGGTCGAAAACCGCGCTCAATCAGAGTAAGGCGGTCGAGCGGGAAGTCGATGCCGAGATTGCGCGGGTGCATGACGCGCTCGGCACTCCGGCGACCAAGCAACCCGAACAACGGAACATATTTGAGGAGGGCGCATCATGGTAGGGCTGGCAGAGGTATTCATGGATTTGGAGCGGGTCATAAATTCCCTGATCTCATGGGTATATCAACGCCCACAATGCGGATGGGGTTATATCGAAACCCGCCGTCCCTGCAAAGGTTATCCGAAGAGGTCGTTTTGGCAGCGAATACGCTCGAATCCGATGCGACGCAATTACCATTAAGGCCGACAGTAGATAATGTAAAATACCCGCATTTCCGCGCGAAATAGCAATAAGTTTTGAATCATGGAAACAACCTACAATAAAGACATAGCTCATTGCAGCGGCTATTGCTGCCTGTTGAGCGACCAATGCCGGAGGTATCATCTCTTCCGCGCATGGGAGCGGCGTAAATTGCCGCCCGCTCCGTTTATTATGGCATGCTTCGATATGGATACCGAAACATGCCCGAATTTCCTCCATTTGGAACAAACGACACCACGAAAAATGGAAAAGAAGAAAATCGTCATCACCTTGTCGCGGGTGTTCCCGACGACGCATAGCCGGAAAGGCCAGCCGACTGGCTTCAAGGAAAAGCTCGCATCAGGCTGTAAGTTGCATACCATCCGAGGCAATTTCGACCAATGGAACGCCATCGCGGAGAAGATGCAACGGGGCGGCTATTGCCTCTCGATCCGCCAATGGTCGGAACGTCCGTACAACTCGCCGCAGGTAGAGATTGCCAGCCTCGACCAGCCTATCGGCATTCAGCGGATAGAGCTGCATTATCATAGCGAAAACGATACGATCACGGCCCGCATCGACGGTCGAGAATGGATCGACGCGGACTGCTATGAAATCGCCAAAAACGACGGACTGAATACAACCGACTTCAAAGAGTGGTTCTTCGGCCGACACCCGAAAGGGGATAAAGTTTTTCACGGCGTCATCATCCATTTCACGGATTTTCGGTATTGATATGAGGCATCAGGAAAGCATCATCCAGCAGACCTGCGTCCGTTGGTTCCGAATGAAATACCCGCAGCTTGCCTTGCTCCTCTTCGCCGTCCCGAACGGCGGGGCACGGCTTCGATCCGAGGCGGCGATCATGAAAGCGGAGGGAACGATGAAAGGCGTCGCCGACCTCCTGCTCCTGTTCCCGGCAAAGCGGTTTCACGGCTTATGTATTGAGATGAAGACCCCGACGGGCCGACAGCAACCATCGCAAAAGGCATGGCAGGAGCGGGCGGAATGGGCCGGATACAAGTATGTCATATGCCGCTCTTTTGACGAGTTCATGGCCGAAATCGACGCTTATTTGAAGTAAACTTCATTTTTTTGCCTTAATAACTACCTATTAGGTACTATTTTTATACCTTTGTGGTATCTATCTTAAAAATGAACAGTTATGAGTAAAGAGAACAAGCCTCTGAAAGCCATCGACGCCGATTTCGTCTCGCTGGAATTGGATCGGTTGGAGCTGAACGAGGGTCAGCTCGACGGCCTCCCCGCGAATCCCCGCGAGATATTGGAGACGAAGCTCGACCTTCTGAAAAAGGATATTCAGGCATACCCCGAACTGATGAAATACCGTATGCTGCTGGTATATCCGCTCGACAACGGCAAGTATATCATCATCGGCGGCAATATGCGCTATCGAGCCATGCTCGACCTCGGCTACAAGGATGCCCCGTGCGTCATCATCCCGAAAGAAACCTCCATTGAAAAGCTGAAAGCCTACACGATTCTCGATAACTCCGGCTTCGGTCGGTGGGAGTGGTCGATGCTGGCGAACGAATGGGACGCCGATGCTTTGGCCGCATGGGGCCTCGATCTGCCGATGAATGAAAGCGAGATCGACGTAGATAGCTTTTTCGACAAGCTTGACAAGGAGGCCGAGAAAGACAAGGGCGAGAAGATCACCGTCTCGATTCCCGATGAGTATGCCGACCAAAAGGAGGAGATCAAATCCCGTATCGAGGCAACGCTCATGGGCGAGTTCGAGGGCATCAAGATCAAGTGATGAAAATCCATCTCGCAGGCAACAATCCCTATCCGGGCATAATCCTGATCCGCTTGTATGAGAGCTGGATCGGCGAACGTCTCGGAAAATTCGGGGGGGGGTATTTAACGACCTGTATTTCAGAGTATTTGAATAGAATACCTCTTAAAGAGATTAACAAGGATGCTATGAGGATATTTCTTGCCGGAGGAATTTCAGGCAACCTCCGCGAATTTTGGCAAAAGGTTATGAAAGTTTACTGTGCATCGCCCAACAGCCGCAAAGAAGTCATCGAAGCGATGAACAGCTTTCTCGCGGGCGACAAGGACAAAATAATGCGGGAATCCATCTACGGAGCGGACTTCTTCGTCGGGGACGGGGATAGCACCCTATCAGGTATCAATGTCCTCGAAAGCTACTACTACCTGCGGAAGAACGAGGATTTCATGCCTCTCGTCAGGCATTTCGGGTCATTCCTGCTCGATAGCGGGGCTTATACGTTCATGGCCGGTTCCCACAAGGGCGGCTGTGATTGGGATGCCTATGTATCGGAGTATGCCGACTTCATCAACCGCTTCGACGTAAAACTCTTTTTCGAGTTGGATATTGACAGCGTCGTCGGGCTGGCGGAGGTCGAGCGGTTGCGGCACAAGCTCGAAAGGATGACGGGCAAGAAGCCCATCCCCGTATGGCACAAGAACCGAGGCAAGGAGTATTTCGTCAAGATGTGCGAGGAATACCCCTATGTCGCCATCGGAGGCATCGTAACGAAAGAAATTCCCCGCAAAGTCTATGAGACGGCGTTTCCGTGGTTCATCAACACCGCCCACAAGCACAAGGCGAAGATTCACGGGCTGGGATACACCACCGTCGCCAACCTGCAAAAGTATCGGTTCGATTCGGTCGATAGCACCGCATGGCTCTACGGCAATCGCGGCGGCTACATCTGCAAGTTCAACCCGCGCACCGGATTGATGGAGCAGATGAGCAAAGAGGGATGCAGGCTCAAATCGAGAGAGGGCGCGGTAAACAACTTCAACGAGTGGGTCAAGCTCAGCCGATACGCCGAAAAATTCCTGTAATTCCGATTCTTACTTAAAAAGCAACAAGGATATGAAAGATTCTGTCATCATCGTATCGGGAGGCATGGATAGCATCACCCTCCTGCATGAAAAGGCCGAGGAAATCGCATTGGCCGTAACGTTCGACTATGGGAGCAACCACAACAAGCGCGAGGCCGAGTGCGCCGCGCGGCATTGCCAGCAGCTCGGCATCGAACACATCATCATCCCGCTTGCATTCATCGGTCAGTATTTCAAATCCTCGCTTTTGGAGGGCGCGGACGCCGTGCCGGAGGGCCATTATGAGGCCGAAAACATGAAATCGACCGTCGTGCCGTTCCGCAATGGCATCATGCTTTCTGTGGCCTGCGGGCTTGCCGAAAGCAGAAAGTTGAGCAAGGTACTCATCGCCAATCACGGCGGCGACCATGCGATCTATCCCGATTGCCGCGCGGGATTCGTGCATTCCATGTCGGAGGCCATGCGGCACGGCACCTACATCGGGGTACAGATCGACGCGCCCTATACAGGCATCAGCAAATCCGACATCGCCCGCATCGGCAAACGGCTCGGTCTCGACTACTCCACGACCTACTCCTGCTACAAGGGCGGCGAAAAGCATTGCGGCAAGTGCGGGACATGCGTCGAGCGCAAGGAAGCCCTCCGAGATGCCGGAATCGAAGATACGACGGAGTATGAAACGGAATGACGCCAATCTCATCACGCTGAATGTCGTGTTTGTCGTGTGCCTGATCGTGGCGAACGTCGTTACGAGCAAGGTTCTCGATACCGGCATCCATATCGGCGGGGTTCCGATTCTCATTCCGGGCGCGGCTTTGACCTATGCCATGACTTTCCTATGTACGGATGTCATCGGCGAGATATGGGGCAAAAAAGAGGCGAACAAGGCCGTTATCAGGGGCTTTGTAGCCCAACTTGTCGCCCTCGTCCTGATTATCCTGACGATGTATCTCCCCGCCTATGACGAGGAAATGCAACGGGCCTACCGGATGCTGCTCGGTCAGACGCCGGTATTCGTATTCGGGTCGCTGGTCGCCTATCTATGCTCCCAAAGCTGGGATGTATGGATATTCCACAAGATACGAGGACGGTTCTGCGGCAATCCCAAACGGCGGTGGATATGGAACAACGCATCGACCCTGACCTCGCAGATCATCGACACGGCGATTTATATCTCAATCGCATTCGGCATCGGTCTCGGATGGTTCATGCAGGAGGGCGGCATGATGCTCGTCCTCGGCATGGTCATCGGGCAATACCTGCTCAAAGCGGGGTTGGCTCTATGCGACACGCCGTTTTTCTACCTCTTAACTCGCAAACATCAAGAAGAATAGCAATGTATTACGTTTCCAAACGAATGGAGATCGCGGGAAGCCATCGGCTGACCCTCTCCTACAAAAGCCAATGCCAGCAGTTGCACGGCCACAACTGGGTCGTAACGGTATTCTGCAAAGCAAAAAAACTGAATGCCGACGGAATGGTCTGCGATTTCAAGCGGATCAAGGACAAGATTCACGGCTATCTCGATCACGGCAACTTCAACAAGCTGCTGCCGTTCAATCCGACGGCCGAGAACATTGCCCGATGGATCGTCGAGCAGATTCCCGAATGCTACAAGGCGACGGTGCAGGAAAGCGAGGGCAACGTCGCAATCTATGTCTCGGACACCAGCAAAGACGAGGAGGGCGCACTATGAGAGTAAACGAAATTTTCTACTCGATTCAAGGCGAGGGCCGCTATACCGGCACTCCGGCGATCTTTATTCGCCTTGCTGGATGCAATCTCCGATGCGATTTCTGCGATACGGAGCATCAGCCCTACCAAGACCTCACCGAAGAGGAGATCATGCGGCAAATCGCCGATTTTCCGACCTCGCACGTCGTGATTACAGGAGGAGAACCGATGTTGCAGATCACGCAATCGCTGATCCATCGACTACGCAACGGAGCGGGCAAGTTCGTACAGGTGGAAACCAACGGCACGATCCCGATCAAATGCTATCTCCCCGTCGATTGGATCACCTGCTCGCCGAAATTCGACTTTTGCCCTCATGCCGAGCTTCGGCTCCAACGCATCGACGAGCTGAAAGTCGTATATCAAGGTCAGGATATGACGGCATACGACGGCATCGAGGCCAAAGAGTACTACTTGCAGCCCTGCGATTTCAAGGACGAGGCACGGAACGCGGAAAACCTCGCGGCAACTATCAACTACATCAAATCACACCCGAAATGGAAGCTATCACTCCAAACGCAGAAGATATTATCGGTGCGCTGAAAACGCTCATCCGCGCCATCGGGGAAGACCCCGACCGCGAGGGCCTGATCGGTACTCCCGACCGCATTATGCGGATGTGGAAAGAGATATTCCGAGGCTACGATCCGAAGCAGAAGCCGAAGATCACCACATTCGCCAATGAGGAGGGCATGTCGGATATTGTATTCGACTGCGGCGACTACTATTCGATGTGCGAGCATCATATCCTGCCGTTCTTCGGCCGGTATTACTTCGCCTACATTCCCAGCCCGAAAGGACGCATCCTCGGCATCAGCAAAGTCGCCCGCGTGGTCGGCTATTGCGCCGCCCGCTTGCAGTTGCAGGAGCGGCTGGCGCGGGACATCGTGCAGATGCTTTCCGAGGCCCTGAACAACGAGGCTCTCGGCTTCGCTATCGTGATGAAAGGGCAACACCTGTGCAAGACGATGCGAGGTGTGCGGAATGACGGCAAGATGTCCGTAGCGCATTTTACGGGCGTCTTCAACTTAAACTCCGATCTACGCAAGGAATTTTACAAACTCATAGACCTGAACAGCAATGGCTAAATACAATGCGGCCAAAATCGAGGAGTGCGAGGCATGGGTAGCCGCTCACGGCCTGATCGACTACGGCGGAGCGAAGCTGAAAGAGTTTGTCCGCGAGATGGGGATCGACGAAAAGACCTACCGCCTATGGATGAAAGGCAAACCGCAGTTCAAAGAGGTCATCGAGCGGGCAAAGGAGGTTTTCAAACAGAACCTCACCCACGATCTCGCCATCTCGCTATCCAAAGCCGCCAAAGGGTATGAGCATGAGGAAACCGAGCAGGAGTTCCGCGTCGGAGCGGACGGACAGCCGACTCCGTTCAAGATGAAGAGGAAGAAAATCCATGTGCAACCGAATATCGGAGCCGCGATTTTCCTCCTGACGAATCTCGATCCCGAACACTATCAGAACAGGCAGCGCAACGATATAATGCTCAAAAAGGACGACGAAAAACCGATGACACTCGATGAAATCAATGCAGAAATCGCACGACTTGAAAAGTTTGAGGATAAGGCGGATAAATAATGAGATCATCTACAATCGAGGTACGCGAACAGTTGATGAGGTTGAAGCGCGAGAAGTTGAAACTCGAAGCTCCGACCTCCTTTTCGCGTTTCCTCGGTTATAGCAATCCGAAATATGAGTTAGAGTGGTTCCATAAGCTCATCGCGGATCATTGCCAAATGCTGTTGGAGGGCAAGATCAAGAACCTGATGGTTTTCATGCCCCCGCAGCACGGAAAATCGGAAATCATCTCCCGCAATTTCCCCGCATGGGCACTCGGACAAAACCCCGACCTGAAAATTGTCGGCTGTTCCTACTCCTCCGACCTCGCGCAACAATTTTCGCGCTCAATTCAGAGGACGATAGACAGCAAGGAGTATCAGGCAATATTTCCCGCTACCTACCTCAATGGCTCGAATACCCGTATGGATGCACGGGGCTATTTGAGAAATATTGACCTTTTCGAAATGGTCGGCCATCGTGGTTTTTACAAAGCGGTCGGCGTAGGAGGTTCTTTGACAGGTACACCCGTCGATATTGCGATCATCGACGACCCGGTAAAGGATGCAAACGAGGCAAACTCCATCACTTACCGACAGCGGGTGTGGGATTGGTACAACACCGTCCTTTCGACCCGTCTGCACAATAATTCGCGGCAGCTCTTCATCATGACGCGATGGCATGAGGACGACCTCGCCGGACGCATCCTCAAAGCCGAGCCGCAGGAGTGGACGGTACTCGCCATCCCTGCGATCTGCGAACAGGAATACGACAGCGGATTGAGCGAACGGCATATCGGCGACGCATTGTGGCCGTCGCGCCACTCCATCGAGAAGTTGCAGAAGCAGAAAGCCCGTGCCCCGCGCGAGTTCAATGCCCTGTATCAGCAGCACCCGACCATCGAGGGCGGCAATATCGTGAAAAGGGATTGGTTCCGCACGATCTCGCTGGCAGAGTTCCGGTCGCTGCGGTTCAACGAGCCGATACACTTCTACCTCGATACGGCCTATAACAAGAAGAAAAAGGGCCAAGATAACGACCCCAGCGGCGTACTGGCAGCCTGCCGTATCAGGAATTACATCTATCTGATCGACGCGCAGAAAGTGTATAAGGAGATGCCCGACCTATTGCGGTTTCTGCCTCAATACATCGCGGCGCATGACGGCAATTCCGAGAGCAAGCTCCATGTCGAGCCGAAAGCCAACGGCGAGAGCGTGGTACAGATGCTTCAAGAAATTTCGCCCCTCAATGTCAAGCGGACACCCACGCCGACCGATGACAAGGAGGTACGATTGCGGGCCGTTTCGCCGCGTGTGGAGTGCGGGCGGGTGTTCATCGTCGAGGGATCATGGAACGACGATTTTCTCGATGAAGTATGCGGATTTCCGAGCCAGCCGCACGACGAGTTCGTCGATATTCTCGGATATGCGATCAACGACCTGTATGACGAGGATGATGATATAGATTACGACATATTGAGCAAGTCGAGTTTAGGGATGTAAACCAAAAATTTAAGGATATGATGCTATTTGATTTGTTTCGCAATTATCTCAATGCTCTTGTAGGACGAAATCAGGAGTTTGAGAAGCTGTTGGCCGCCAAAGATATTTCGGCGGTCAAGGAGCGCATGGACAACCGTATGGATATGGCGATTGCCGCGCTCAAAGAGTATGAAGTAACCTCCCATGAAATCATGAAGCGGGAGGACAAGATCATTACCGACAAAAAGGGGAATTTCATCCGGCTCGAACCGGTATGGAAGCTGCCGATACCTTATCAGGTTTACATCAATGAAATCGCACTCGTATTCCTCTACGGCCGTCCGGTGAAATGGACGCAGCAATCCACAGGGACAGATCGGGCGTTCCAAAAATTTCAGGATGTTATCGAGCGCACTCACTTCAACAGCAAACTCCGCCAATGCAAACGCATCGCCGGATCGGAGACCGAAAGCGCGATGCTGTTCCGTGTTTTCCGCGATGCGAACGATGCGCCGGACGTTCAGATTCGAGTGCTTGCCAAAAGCAAGGGTGATGAGATTTACACGCGATGGGATCAGTACGAAAACCTGATCTCCATAGCTTGGGGCTACTATGTGCGGGAACAGGAAAACAGCCTCGTCTATCACTTCGACATCTATACCCCGAATATCATCTACCGATGCACGCGGAAGAGCATCGGATGGGAGGTCGTCGAGGAGGTGAATTTCATCGGCAAGATTCCGCTCATCCTCTTCCAGCAGGACAAGGAATGGAATGGCGTCGAAACGCTCATCCATCGTGAGGAGCTGATCGGCTCACGCACCGCTGATACAAACGACTATTTCGCCGATCCTATCGCCATCATGGCCGCCGACCTTATCAAGAACCTGCCGGAGAAGAAAGAGGCGGCGAAACTGCTCGTGACGAACGATTCCGAGGGCGTGGATAAGGCAGCGAAGTACCTGACATGGGATAGTGCGCCGGAAAGCAAGAAACAGGAAATCGAATGGTTGCAGAATCATATCCTTTCCAAGTCGTTCACCCCGAATATTTCGCTCGACACGCTAAAATCGTTGAGCAATCTATCGGGAAAGGCCCTGCGGACGGTGATGTTGCTTGCCGACATCAAGGCGGCCAAGCACAAGGAAACCCACGACGAGCTGTTATCCCGCACCTCTTCGCTCATCACGGCCATCATCGGCAACGTCCTCGATGTGCATCTGAAAACCGAGTGCGAGAATCTGAAAATCGGGCATGAGTTCCAAGAGCCGTTCGGGGACGACATCGCGGAAGCCCTCGAAAATATCATCAAGAGCCTCGACGGTGGCATCATGGCGACCGAAACCGGCGTAGAACTGAACCCGCTCGTCAAGGACAAGAAGCTCGAAATGGAGCGTCTGAAAGCCGAAGAGGAGGAGCGGGCGCAAAAGCAGCAACAGATATTCGGTGACATCGAGGGTGCAGGCCCGCAATCCGCATCGGACGGCGACGACCCCGACGATGATGAAAACGGAGATGAAGATGACCCGAAGAAAAAGCAGCAACAGAAGAAGTAGGTAGCAGATGGCAAAAAAAGCATATTCTCCCGACCCGAAAGCGGAAACCATCAAGCGCATTCAGCGCACAGAGGCTTACGCCGAGAAAGTGAGGCAGCTATTCGCCGCAACGGTGAATGAAATCCTCGCTCTCAATAAATCCGTGCCGACGCTGGACGAGGGGGTCATGTACTCTTTCGACGGGGATAATATGCGAATCCAAAAGAAAGTCGAGGCATTGCTCCGGCAACTGCATTCGACGACTACGACAGCTATCAAAAAGGGGATCACGCTCGAATGGGAAAAGGCCAACGACGCATGCGATAAACTCATTTCCTCATGTTTTGGGAAAGAGGTATTATCCAGTCCGGAGTTCAGCGCATGGAACAACCGCAATATGGCGGCGATGAATGCTTTCGCCAACCGAACGGAGAACGGCCTCAATCTCTCAAAACGGATATGGCAGTCGGTTCAGCAGCTCCGCGATGAAATGGAGATCGCCATGACCGTCGCCATCGGCGAGGGAGATTCGGCGCAATCCATATCCCGCAAAGTCCGGCAATACCTGAACGACCCCGACCTGATGTTCCGCCGTTTCCGCTTCAAGAAAGGCGAAGACGAGCAGGGCAAGCCTATCTACGGGCGGAAGTGGAAAAAGCGCATCAAGGACGAGAAAACGGGCAAATACCGATGGATCGACTACGACCGTAGCGACTACAAAACCGGATCGGGCGTTTACAAATCCTCGGCCAAGAATGCCATGCGCGTTGCGAGGTCAGAGACAAACATCGCCTACCGCCGCGCCGACAATGAGCGGTGGCAGCAGATGGATTTCGTCCTCGGTCAGCGCATCCAGCTATCGAAGAACCACCCCCGACCGGATATTTGCGATAAACTTCAAGGCGACTACCCAAAGGATTTCGTATTCGACGGATGGCATGCCCAATGTTTCTGCTTTGCAACGCCTATTTTGATGGACGAGGAGGAGATGGCGAAAGTTACGGCGGCATTCCTCAAAGGCGAGAAATACACCCCGCGAGGCAAGCAGATCACCGAATATCCGGCAAATTTCAAGCATTGGGTGCGAGACAATAAGGAGAATATCCTTGCATCCCGCAGTAGAGGCACGGAACCCTACTTTATTCGCAATAACTCTGCGGCGATTGATGAGAAAACTCAATCCGAAACCGAAAGAGCTTACAATCGCAGAAAAGGCGGCATTACGCCATGAGGCCCGAACGCCCGAACAGGAGGCGGCAATCCGTAATGCGTGGGCCGAACGGCAGAAGAAGCACCAGCAAATCAAGACGGCGGCGAACAACATCGCCAAAGTCGCCGGGGATTATGGCGAAGTCGATTACTCCACCCTGCAAAAGTACATCGACGCAGGCGATCTGTCGGCCATGCAGACCGAGACCAAGAAAGTCGCGCAGGCCATCCTCGCCGCCAAGAAAGCGGAGCAGGCTCTCGCCGACATTATCCCCAATGTTCACTCGTGGCATCAGCAATTCACGATGGCAGAACTGCAAGGGGTATATGATGCCGTCAAATCGAAGATCGAGGGTTGGTCGGGTCTATCCCTCGAACAGCAGGCGAAAAAGCTGCATTTCGAGGCTTATGACTTCCTCGGCGGCAATATGAAAGGTGTTCAACAGAAGTATGCGACATGGAAGGTATCGCAGGAGGCGTACATCAAAAAATTGGATGCAGTCAATTACAAGATAGCGATCAAGCAGGTAACCGAAGAACTCGACGCCGTTAAACAATGGTCGGCAGAACATCCGAAGAGCCTCAATGTTGCAAAACTCCTCTCCGATGCAGAGCAGGCAGTCAATAGCAATGCCGAATTGTCGATTATCAAGTCCAAAACCTCACTCGCCGTCGCAGAATATCAAAAACGATTGGCGGAACAGGCTCGGCGCGATGCGAAGAAAGGCGCAACGATGAAAGCCTCTACCCTGCCGAGTATCAGCAAGGAGGAAATAGATAGGCTTCTCGCCTTGTACGAATCAGAGATGGTCGATGATGCAGATAACCGGCTGCGTCAATACACGGAACGGATTTGGGCGACGCTGACAAAGGAGGAGCGGATCATATTGACGAAATATACGCAGACTTACAGCTATCTAAATGAGCCTCTGCGCGGTATATCGTATTATGGAGCGCGTGCCCGCGAAGAGTTCGAGCACGATCTGCCGATATTGACGAGAGCGATTGAAAAATTCGCCATGCCTCAAAATACGGTTGTAAGACGAGGCGTAAGCAATTTCACGATTGATTCTCTCGGATACGACCTCGGAAACCTGAAAAAAGGCGATGTTTTTGTCGATAAAGGATTCCTATCTACCGCCGTGCATCGGCATAAAGGTTTCTCCGAATCGTACAACTTGGTTATCGTAGTCCCCAAAGGGGCCAAAGGCGTATATGCGGAGCCTTTTTCCCACTACACGGATTATCACAAATTCGATTATGACGATGGCGTGATATGGGACGGAAAATCTGTCGAAAAGATCAACTCCGAAATGGAATGGATCGGGCAACGAGGCTGTCAATTCAAAGTCCTCAAAAAACAAGGAAAGACGATCTATTTGCAGATGATCGGACAGTTGCAATGATAAAGGGAGCGTTTATTGCGCTCCCTTAACCGTAATACTGCTTATAAAATTTCTTGAACGGTTCGACGCAATCTGCCAACGAGGACATATTGCCTTGTGCATACCGATTGAAAAGGAGCGATTTCAAAGTAATCGGCACTCCATCGGCATTCTCAAAATCCGATAACCCGACCGCGACATATTCATCGAGATTTCGACTTTCAGAGACATTCGCATCGCCTCTTGCGATGACCGCCATAGTATCGTGAATCCATGCCCGCTCGTACATCCAAAGCATTGCCTTGTTTTGTTCCTTGCCCTCGTATGGGTTCTTCCGCTCGCCTTTATAATAGCGGCAATATTGCAATAAATCAGATTCTTTCATCGGTAGGTTGCATTAAATTTCCGAATGACGTTCTGCATATCTTCCGGCAAATAGCTCATCGCGGTCTGAATCATAGCAGGATCAACCACGAAATAAGCCTCGGCAAGCGATCCGACGATGGCTCCGAGCGTATCGCTGTCGCCGCCGTAGAGAATGGCCTTGCGGATTGCATCTTCGAAAGACCGGCTCTCTTTTACAATATGAAAGGCCAGCGGCACGCATCCCTGACATGTCTCGTCAAACTTGCCGCGAGGCGGGAGATGCCTTTCCCAATCCTCGCCGTAATACTGACACATCACGCTTTCGCATATCTCCATCGTATTATCCCAAAATTGATTTTTTAGATAATAGATCACAAGAGCCGTTACCATCGCTCCGATAATTCCCTCCGTATGGTCGTGCGAAATTTTCGCGGTTTCGATAGCCTGCCGAATAACATCCCGCTCCGAGCGAAAAGCCCACGCAACAGGGCTTACACGCATCGCTGCGCCATTGCCGAAGCTGTTATACGGCTGGGGGTCGGGAGAAGTAATCCAACGAGCAAAAGAACCGCCGTATGCCCCCATCGGATTAGGATATTTTCTACACCAACGCAAAATACTCGATTTGTAGTCCTCCCCTTTGAGTATCGCATCGGCTACCGCCACCGTGCAGATCGTGTCGTCGGTAAAATCGCATTGTTTGGTGAATAATGCAAAGTTTCCGCCTTTCGCATTATTGAACTCGAATCGAGAGCCTACTATGTCGCCAATTATCGCACCTATCATATCAAAAATTTTTAGAATCTATCACTTCGTCTATGTCCAGCACCCCGTCGGCATCCTCTTTCATCGAGTGTAGGTAGATATAGCCATACCGATAAAATGAAACTTTTTCCAGCTTTTCACGATACATAGCCTCCGCTTTCGCCCTATCGACAAAATACAGATGCGTAATGAGATCGTATGAATCCGCAACATAGGTCAGCCGATATACCTTGCTATCCATCGCACTCCGATTTTAATGACCGTCCTCTCGTCTTGCGCTGGATTTGCCCGATGCGGATGAGGACTTTCTTGTTCTCGTATTCGCTTCTGCCCCTCGTCGCATTCGTAAGGGACTTGTATGTGATGCCGACCGCCCCGATAGGAACGGTATCGTAGATCGCTTTCAGGGAACCGAAGTAGAAGTCGGTTTCGCCGTTGTACGGCTCCTTGAACTGCAAATGCACTATCTTCTTTGCTTCCATAATCCAATACTTGTGCAAATTTACCGCTTTTCCGGCGTTCTGCCACGCTTTCGCGCAAGAATCGACCAATCTATCGGCCCGACCGCAGATATTCGAAAATTGGCGGCATTTTCATTTTTCTTTTTTCGCGGAACTTTTTTCTTTTTCAAAGGATGAATTTACGAGGGTCTTACATGATGGGAGATCCGATGTTTTTGCAGTCGAAAAAACATCCCCTCTATCTATCTTAATATATCTATATATTCTTATCTTCTGTGCAGGGGTCGTTGCAGGGGTCGTTGCTGTACCCATTGCACCCCGTCGATATATAAGACCGATATTCAGGACAATACCCGCACCAAACATCGTTGCACCCTATTTGTGGATAAAATACTCTATCGCCGAATGCACGAGGATAAAATGCGTAGCGGTCTGCCTGCATTGATCCGCCCACGGATTGTATAGGTTCAAGGCCAACGCGCGGTACAACTCCGGAATTTCGCTTTTGACGCGCGATACCAGCATCCTATAACTGACCCTCCTTGCACCTTTCATAAGGGCCTCCCATTTTGAAGACGGGAGACCCTCGCACGTTGCATCGAGATACATGGCTAAATTCCGAATTGCTCCGACAAGAATCCGACCATCGCCCTGTTCTGCGGCAAAAGGGCCGGAATATCCATCGTATCGGCTTTATACAATTCCGTTGCGCCGTTGTATAAATCCCATACCGTGACCTTGCCGTTCTGATAGTAGCGATACATCATATCCTCGGTAAGCCGCGAGATTTGCGACTGATTGAGCGGATAGGTGCGATTCTCCCTGATTTCTGCGATATGAGTATCGCATTTAACGCGGAGGGCGGTCAGCATCCCGATCAACGTAAACATCTGCTGCGCGTCGATAGGGATTTGCTTCATCCTCTCGATCTTCTCCCGCTCGGTAACGACGATTCGGCGGGCATCGACGATCCATGACTTCACGATGTCGAGGATTTCGGGAATCGTTACACCATTGCCCCGACCCGATCCTTTCTCCGAATAGGTCGAGATATATTGATCCGCGCAGAGCATACATTGGTTGTGGCAGATCATCACCATATTGCCGAATCCGACCTGTATTCCTTTCTGATGAAATGCGACGGCAAGATTGGTCGTATGATCTGCATCATCGAAATTCGTGATGCGAATGTTGGCGAATACCCGACGGAGGATATGCGCTTCGACGGCCCGCTCTCCGTATTGGGCCTCTACCTGCGGTAAGAGGACGACACCCGGAGTATTGCGGTCTTTATTCTGTGCTGCAAAGAGGTCGTAAACCTCGACATCATAATTCTGCGCGTTGCACATGCCGATAATCTGATTCAGCAAATCATAGTGGTAAATGCCCCGTAGCGGCTTGCCGTAGATGTCGTTCTCCTTGTGGGTTCGCGGCAGTTATCGAGGGATTCCCCGACACAGGAAAATAGTTCGCCGCTCTCCGTGCGGTAGTCGTATTGCCATCTTTTGACCGTTTTCCGGCCGATTTTGGCCGTGAAACTCGTGTAGTTCTCTCGTCCCGGCTGGCAGACGGAGCATCCGTTTACATTGATTGAATTTGCCATTGTTGCGTTGAATTTTTAAGGTTTGCGATTATTGCTCGGCCTCGAAATCATCGACGATCTCGAATGCGTCGGTTTTGAGGGCCGTATCCGGTTCCCCGTCGAACTCGTTGTTGTTCTTCGTGCAGAGCCTCATATTCTGATGCGAATAGTCCAAACTTATATCCACGACATACGTCCCTTTCTGCGTTTGGAATACCTCCCGATCCCATGAATCGAATCCTACATGCTTGATTTTGATCTTTTCCATACTTGCGATTATTTGAGATTATTTTTCAACCAAACCCTATCGACCTCCCACAAGGGCAGGCCCTTGATGATTTTCCGACGGATCACCTCTTTCATGCCAATCAAATCGGCCGCTTTGATATGGAGGGTAATGTCGCCGAATTTCTGCGCTCTTTCGAGGAGGAAGTCCGCCATTTGGGACTTCCATTCATGCAGGCTTTCCGCCTTGGCCTGTCTCGTTTTATCCATGATTATGCGTTGATTAGGTTCATTATCTGTTCGAGCTTTCTTTCGAGTGCGTATCGCTTTTCGCACTCTTCCGCATATTTCTTATAAAACTCATCGTGCTTGGACTTTTCCGCGTAATACTTATCCTGATAGGACGTTGCGAGTTCGACCTGCCGAGCATAGCTCTCTTTTTGCACTCTGATCTTTTTCTTCAATTCGGCGATTTCGATCACCATTGACCGGGAAAGATCGAGATGCCCTTTCTTGGTGGCGAATGGTTTGCAGAACTCGTCCTTGTCCTTATCCGAGGACATATACACCCCGTTCCATACCTCAAAAATTCCGTCCGATACATTCAAGCCAACTCTTTCGGTAAACTCTTCTCGTGTCATAGCCTATTATAAATTTTGGTCGTTATTTATTACTTATTAAGTATCTGTTTGATGATGCAAATATATAGCCAACTATTATAGTAAGCAACTTTTTTCGCAGAAAAAGTGCGCTCAAAATCAGTCAAAAACGTGTATTTACGGATAACTATATCATAACCACACAGATAATTTTTGTCGAAATTTTAGATACCTAATAGATATTTTTCATTACCTTTGTCCGTAACGATACGTTTTAACAATTTTTTTCGACTATGAAAAAGAAATTTCGCAAGCTCTTATCCGAAAAATGCAAGGATATGGGACTGACTGACAAGGCACTCGACGACCTCGTAGAGATCGGGGCGGAGGGTCTTGCCGACGATGCCTCGGACGAAGACATCGCCGCGAAAGTGGATTCGCTCGTGCCCTATGCAAAGGCAATGCAGGGGGAGATCACGAGGAAGACGCAACGTCCGAAACCGCAATCAAAGAAACCGCAATCCAACGACGAGGGCGAAGATGAGGGCGGAAATGAAGATGAGGCCCCCGAATGGTTCAAGCCTTTCCAAAAAAAATTGACCGATCTCGAAACCGAGAACGCCGCGCTCAAAGCGGAAAAGGCAAAGACCACGCGACAGGCCGAAATCTCGGCAAAGGCTAAAAAGCTCGGAATCCCCGACTACCTGATGAAGCGAGTCTCATTCGCAGAGGATGCAGACCTCGACAAGGAGCTGGCGGATTACAAGCAGGAGTTAGTCACCAACAACCTCATGCCCAAGGAGCAGGCGCATGAAACAGGAAGTAGCAAGGAGGCAATGGAAGCCGACGCCAAGGCTTGGGCCGAAAGTCTTCCCAACAAGTAACAGCTCCGAATCATTCACCCCTTAAATTGATTGCAACAATGGCTATTGATTTCAAGAAAACGCAGCTATCGGGCCACACGCCCGAAATTTGGCGCGGCGAGTGCAAGATTCTGCCGGGCGGCTTCAAGCCGGTGCAGAACTTCCCCGTCGGAACGGTGTTGCATCGGGGAACTCCTATCTATGTCGATTTCGAGGCGATGAGTGCCGCCGTTTGCAAGACCGCCAAGGTTCTCAAAGGAGGCACGACCACCGCGCCCCGCGTCGCCAAAGGGCATTACTTCGTCGCAGGCGACGTAGTAATGAAACTCGGAGTAACCGACAAATCCCCGATCATCAAGTCCATCGACACGGCCAATGCCGGGTACGATGTCATCACGTTCGCATCCGCCATCGCAGGGCTGGCCGAGGGCGACATCCTCGTAGAGGCAACCGAATATGCCGAAACAGGCGGAGGTTCGGGTTCCGACCCCATCCCTGCCGCGCCTCGCTATACACCCAACATGGTTGTCGGAGCGGCCAAGGAGTTCACCGGAAAGGGCCTCCCGACGATTGATGCCGCATACGAGGCGGTAGTCCTCTATCCGAGCCTGAACTTCCCTTTGCTGGAAGACTGGCTCATCAATCCCGGCAAGGTATGCCTCAAAGCAAACCCGAACATTCTGTTCATTAAACAGTAACGATCATGCCCGAAATTCTTTATAGCTCAATCTTTGGCGCATTGACGCAGCACGTACAAGCTCGCTTCGATGCCGCCTCGAAACTGCACAAGCAGCTTTTCGACAACGTAATCTTCGAGCGTTTCCTCGACTGGGACACCCCGACTATCGGCCTCGACTTCGAGGAGATCATCGGTCAGTACAACATCACTGTTGCTGCTCCGACCATCGGCGATCAGTCGAAAGAGGCTATCCTCGGTACGGAGGGGTTGGAAACCGTGAAAGAGCGCATCCTCAATCATGCCGTAACGCTGCCGATGACGATTCAGGACTATCGTAAGGTTCTGCAAATCCTCGACAGCAAGTCGCTCCCCGACAAGGCAAAGACGGAGCAGCTCATCAAACTGATGTGGGGAAGCTCGACGACGGTCGTAAGCTCCGTCCTCGCAAAGCTCGACATCCTGTTCCTGCGTCCGCTTTCCAACGAGGGCGTCGTCGAACTCGACGACAACATCAACCCCGAAGGTGGCGTGCGCGGCACGATCAACTTCAACCAGCCCTCCGAAAACATCGCGTCGTCCCGCATCGAGTGGAAAGACGCCAACATCGACACGGTGGACTGCTTCGAGGATATTCAGGGGATCATCGACGCCGCACAGGACAAAACCGTATTCGGCAAAATCCTCTGCGCTCCGTCGCGCATCTCCTACATGTGCCGCAGCAAGAAGATCAAGCAGATGATCTGGGGAACCGACAAATCTGCGAAGATCGTGCAGCTGAAAGACCTGAACGCCTATATGCAAGAAAACAGCTATCCTGTTTTCGAGCCTATCCGCCGTCAGGTTCGCATTCAGAAAGGCACGCTCCGCGTCCCCTATACGCCGTGGAACGAGAAGAACATGGTCTTCATTCCCGACGGCAAGCTCGGCATCGTCAAAAACGCATGGGCGAACAACGAGCTAAAACAGGAGGCCGGAGTAGCGTACTCCAACTACGGGCGTATCCGCGTCTCGCAATGGGGCGTGGGCGAAACGCAGGGCAGCAACGGCGTTGAGTTCACCAAGGCCGAATCACTCTCGTTGCCCGTGATTACGGAAATGAACGGCATCTACACCCTCAAAACGCAGTCGTAGCCGTGGATAACCTTACCGCAACGAGGAGTTTGTGCAATGCGATAGCAAACACATTCTATCCTGATAACGCGACCATCGAATTTGCGCTCTTCAATGAGGGCATCGACGCAAAGGCCGAGGCGACCCCAAAAGACCCTATGATCTTTCGGGTTGCCGCCCGCCTTGTCATCGGATATGTCGAAAACAGCCGCTCCGAAAACGGCGTATCGACCTCCGTAATGAGCGAAGAAGCCCTCAAACAGAGCCTTTCGATTTGGTGCGGACATTATGGCCTCGATGCGGATGAGGTTCTTTCCGACTATATGCGCGTGATCGAGGACGGCACGCATCTATGGTGATATGAGGTACAACGGCACATTACGCTACGAGATACTCACCGAGGGAGGTATCGACGAATGGGGCGAACCGATAGAGGCCCGTTCCGATTGGAGCGATCCTTTGCCCTGTTCGATCAAGACCAACAGCGATAACCGCAAAGGGCGTTACGAAGACGGCGAATTTCGGCAGGCTTCGTTTACGATCCTCGTTGAGTGCATCCCTTTCCCCTACAATCGGGTGAAACTCGAAAGGATGGGCGAAAATCTCGGAGAATACCGCGTGATGAATGCGGAACCTCTCACCACCGTAGGCAGAACTCAAATCGTAGTGTGATATGGCGAAAGTCGTTACTACTCACGGCAAATATAAGGGCGTCATCGTCAGCAAAACGGATATGCGCAAGCTGAAAGCCGGATTGCAGGCCAAGATGAAAGACATCGTCGCCCTGCTCGTGAAGCAACTCTCTTTCATCGGGGAGGAGTGCATACGAATCGCCCGCGAGAGTGGCAGCTACAACGATATTACCGGCAATTTGAGGTCATCAATAGGCTATGTGGTGCTTGTGGACGGGAAACCCGTCGTGACGGGAGCCTCGAAGCAATACAACGGCAAGAACGGGCATGGAGAAGCAGGCCCGCCCGCTGCCGAAGCGTTGCTCCAAAAACTGCAAGCAAAATTTCCGTGGGGTGTGGTGCTGATCGTCTGCGCAGGCATGAAATACGCCGCATACGTCGAAGCAGTCCACCATAAGGATGTACTCACATCAGCCGAGTTGAAAGCCGAATCCCTTGCCAAGAAACTACTCAACGATTTAATCGAATAGAGAGATGATAAAAACGGAGACGCAGATTGAGCGGGATTTCTATTCTTTCGTCAAGAATAGCGACCTCGGAAAGGCCATCAGAGGAAAGGTTTACCGACCCGAAATGCGCCCGACCGACGCCACAACGGAGGATTTGATCGTCAAGTTCCTCGCAGGACTTGATGAACAAGTACAAACGGGCGTGGTGATCTTCAACCTCTATGTCCCCGATATACCCTACACCGACGGACGAATGGTTCCGGATAGGAAACGTATCGGCGAATTGCAGGAGTTGATTCTCTCATTCGTAGAAACCGCAGGAGGTACGGAGTATTGGCTCTCGACCGATGCGACACCGACCACGATGCGCAACGAGGATATAGAGCAACACTTCATTTACGCAAGAATTAAGTTCAACCGCATAACAGAATAAAACTATGGGAAAGAAGATCATCATGTCGTGGTCGAAGTGCAAGATCGAGGTCGGTAAAACCGGCGACGACGAAGCTATGGCAGCCTCCCTGACCGACATCGGTACTATCAACGACAAATCGACGACGCTTGCCACGGAGGACGGCGAAACCCTGACCGCAACGGCGACAGGCGGAATCGTGGTCGCCGAGGAGGAGGGCGAGCCGGTCGTAACCCTGACAACCCGCGTCAAGGAGATGGGTTTCGATACGGAAAAGATGTTTACCGGAGCGGTCGTTTCGGAGGACAGCAACGAGCTGACCGTGAAAACCAACGTCGTATCGGACGATTTCTCCGTGAAGCTCACGCCCAAGAACATCGGTGCTATCGGCATCAAGGCCCGGCGCACACACGTATCGTTCCGTCCGGGCAGCTCCGAGGAGGAGGGATCGTATGTCGATCTCACATTCAAGATTCTCGCCTGCTCCGATGGGGAGCTTTACAAGAAGTTCCGGGTCAAGGCCGAAGATTGGGCCGCCCCCAAACCCTAAATAGCATCGTAAGATGCTGACGAGTGGAGAGACACCCTTTGCGGTTGGCAGGAGAAACCGCAAACAGGAGGGTTGGCAGAGTGGCTGAATGCACCTCACCGCTAACGAGGCAAGCCGTAAGGCTTCGGAGGTTCGAATCCTCCACCCTCCGCAATTTTATCGGGATATGGAACAACAGAATACTATCGAAAATAGCGTCGCATCGGCGATTCTTGAAAAAAGCATCGACAACATCGACATCGAAGGGGTTACATACGAAATAGCCCCTCCATCTACTGCGACCCTGATTCTCATCTCGGAGATCGTAGCAACTCTCCCCGTTGTAAAAAAGGTTCCGGCCGAAGAGATCGTAACCTCGGTATTGCATTATGCCCGATATTATCGACCTATCGGCGATATTGCCGCCGTACTTATTCTCGGCGCGAAAAACCTCATCGAATATCGCACCATCGTACAGGAGAAACGCTATTTGTTCGGCCTGATCCGGCGTAAGACCGAGACCACAATCAAGGTCGATAAAAAGGCAGAACTCGCAAAAATCATATTGGAGAACGTCAGCCCGACTACCTTGTTTAATGTCGTAGTTCAACGACTTCAAGATATGGAGATAGGCAGTTTTTTCGCCATTACCACTTCCCTGTCAGAGGCAAATATCCTCAAACCCACCAAGGAAGTGGTAAAAGACTGAACGACAGCATTTGGGCAACCGTCCTCGGAATAGCTAAAACACTCGGAGTAACAGAAAAATACGCCTTATATGAGATCAGCTATGTAAATGCCATCATGTATAGTCGAGCAATGCCGATGCCCGGTGATATGGCCGAAAACAGCAGACCGCTTTATGATGACAGCAAGGATGCGAATAACCCTGAAAATTTCACAGATTTTACAGATGACGAAGAGGTTGTAAGGATATGAAAAATGATGACGGCGCATTGAGTTTCGGCACATCCGTAGATTTACGCGGATTGGAAACCGGCATCTCTCAAATTGAAGCGAAAATCGCTACGATGGAGGGCAAGCTCGGCGCTAAAATAGACGGTATCGGCAAAGCTGTAAGCAGATCAGGCATTACGGCAAAATCGACCCTTGAAGATGTTACCAATGCAGGCAATGTTTTGGATGGCACTTTGGGGAATGTGGCGAAAACCGCCGCAAGTATCGGCATGGCTTTTACCGCTCAATCTCTTATCCGCCAAATCATCAATATCCGAGGCGAGTTTCAACAGCTCGAAGTCGCATTCGAGACCATGCTCGGAAGCGAAGAGAAAGCCGTTCAGTTGATGGATCAACTCGTAGATACCGCAGCGAAAACCCCTTTCGACCTGCAAGGTATTGCTGATGGAGCACGACGGCTTCTCGCATACGGCGAAAATGTCGAAAATATAAATGACGACCTGATCCGCCTCGGCAACATCGCCGCAGGACTTTCCCAGCCTCTCGGCGACATCGTATATCTCTATGGAACGACCATGACGCAGGGGCGGCTCTACACGCAAGACCTCAATCAGTTTACCGGCAGAGGTATTCCCATGATTCGAGAACTCGCGCAGATTCTCGGCGTCGCAGAAAATAAGGTTCGGGAATTAGTCGAAGAGGGGAAAGTCGGATTCCCGGAGGTGCAAAAGGTCATTCAGAACCTCACGAACGAGGGCGGAATGTTCTACAACCTCATGGAGGAGCAATCCAAGACTATTACAGGGCAAATTTCAAATATCCAAGATGCCCTCTCGTCGATGTTCAATACAATTGGCAACCAATCCGAGGGCGTTATCAATGATTCGCTGGATGTAGTTTCTTCGCTCATCGAAAACTATGAGCAGGTCGGCCGCGTCCTTATGGGGCTGGTTGCAACTTATGGCGTTTACCGAACAGCTTGCATGGCTGTCGCGGCCGCACAAGGCTTGCAAGCAATGGGCGTCGGTACATTGACCGCAGCCGAAGCGATACACTACGGATGGCTCGTAGTTGTAGAGAAAGCTCAAAAGCTGCTCAACGCAACGATGCTTGCAAATCCCTATGTCCTCATCGCTACTCTGCTGGCTGGTGTTACTGCGGCGCTTCTTTCCATGAAAACCGAAACCGAACGGATGAAAGAAGCAGAAGAAGAGTATCAAGCCCAAAAGCAGAAAACCATCGAGGCAGAGGATGAACACAAGCGTAAAATCGAGGAGTTATGTTCTATCGCCTCTAATGAGGCTGTCGCTACCGACACCCGTAGGGAGGCCCTGAACAAACTCGAAATGAAATACCCCGATATTTTCGCCAAATACGACACCGAGTATGAGAAGCTGAAAAATATCAAGCAAATCAAGGAGGAGATAGCCCAGCTTGAAGCGCAGGAATCCATCACCAATCCGAAAACAGAGCTGAAAGATGTAGAGGCAAGAATAAAGGAGTTGGAGGGAAAAACGAAATGGGCGACGCAATACTACCAAGATAGCTATGGTCAGCATCGTGCTCGAAATGTCCTTAAATCCGCTCGTTCGCGCGACGAAGAAGCCGAATTACAGAATCTTTACAACAAACGCAAGGCTCTTTCGGAACAGATACGCAAAAACGACGTAAATGCCTATTTCGAGAATCTGACGGGGGTTAGCAATGAAACCATCGAAAAGCAGATCAAGCAGCGGGAAACCCTGCTTGCCCAAATGCAGTTCCAAGAGGCAAAATACGGAAAAATCACGCAGGGGAATGCCGCTTTAACGGGTTCATTCTCCCGCGATGAACTGCAATATCAGCTCAACAAGCTACGCGCAGAACAGAACAAACGGAATCTGCCGACCGATTCGAGTGCAGAATGGGGTGCAGCGGCAAAATCGGCCTATGAAAAAGCACTGAAAGAATACAACGACTTTCTCAATGAAACGGGCAACCAGCTCACGCACGAAGAATACGAACGTAAGGCGAAAGAACTGAAAGAAGCTCTCGATGCGGCAAAAAAAGCTTATGATGCGACAAAACCCGCCTCGGACAAGGATGCTCAAAAGCAGGACAAACAGGCCGAGAAAGACGCAAAAGAAGCGGAACGGCGGGCAGATAAAGCACGGAAGCTCGGCGAAGAACTCGTTAAAATCGAGGAGGAAACCAAAGCTGCCGAAATTGAGGCGATGAAAGAGGGTTTGGCTAAAAAACTCGCTATGATCGACCTCGAATATACTACACAGAAAAATAAACTCGACAAACAGGAGACGGATTGGAAACGCGAAAATAAGGAGGCGGGAATTTCGGTCAATGAAAACGGATTGACGACCGAACAATTCGACGCATTAAATAAAGCTCGACAGCAAAATGCAGAGAATCAAAAGAAAGCGACTGCCAAAGCATTGAAAGAGGATGCCGATGCCAAAGCAGAGGCTATGAACAACTACCTCATTCAGTACGGGTCTTTCCAAGAAAAGGTACTTGCCCTGACCGAAGAATATAATCGCAAAATAACCGATGCAACCACCGAGGGAGCAAAATTGTCCCTGCGTAAAGAGCTGGAAAATGCGATTAAAGATGCGAAATTCGAGAATCTGAAAGATTCGATCAACTGGGATGGTGTTTTCGGGAATTTAGGAGAACAGTCTATTTCATCGTTGCAGTATGCACTCGACAAGGTCAAAGCCTACTTCGAGAGCAATAAAGGCTCTATGAAATTTATTGAGATAAAAGACATTCAGGAAGCTATTTCAAAAATGGAAAATGAAATCGCCTCCCGAAATCCTTTTGTCGCGCTCCATAAGTCAATCCAAGACATCGGCGACGCCAAAACGGAGTTCACTACCGCATTGCAAGAATGGCATACGGCGCAAGAAGCTCTCACAACGGCACAGCAGGAATACAATGCCGCCCTTGCCGAAGAGCAGGCCCTCCGCGGACAAATAAACAGAGGAGAGCTATCGGCCGAAAGCGAAGAATATGCGAAATCCGAAGAAAGATTATCGCTGGCAAAGAAAAATCTTGCAGACGCAACTACGCATTCAATGCAAGCCGAACAGCAGGCATTGAACGCCCGGAATAGCATCACCAACTCATACAAAAGTTTTGCGACCCAGCTCCGTAATGTCGGAGGTATCGTTTCGGATGTCGGTGGCAAAGCACAGAATCTCGCATCCGTATTCTCGGATGATGTTGCAATGGGCATCGGGAAAGCCCTCGATACTATTGACGCGGTATTGGATGCTACGGCGACCGTCATTGACGCAATCGGAGACACAGGCAAGAGTGTTTCCGAAGCTATGGCGACGACAGCCGAGGCATCGGGAGCCGCCATGCAATCGACAGCACAGGCCGCAGCAACGTCGATCTCGACCGTAGAAAAAGCATCGGTCATCCTCGCCGTCATTTCGGCGGCTTTGCAGATCGCTACGGCTATCGCCAACCTCTTCAACGACGATGATGAGAAACAAAAAGAGATCGAGAATCTACAACGCCGCATCGACCAACTGCAATGGGAACTCGACAATGCCGATGCCGTCCGGTTACAGAATAACGTCGGGGATGCCGTAAAGAAATTGAGAGACATCTATGCCGAAACGACGCAGGAGGTATTGCGCCTGCACCTCACATCGCAGCAGTACGGCAACGCATGGACGCGGATGTTCGCCCGGATGCGCTACGACAGCGAGGTATATGAGAAATCCGTCGAGAAGATCGCCGATGCGTATGCAAAGGTAGCCTACACCGCCGACAAAGCCCTCGGAGGGAAGAAATACGACGAAAGCCGGAAACAGCTCGAAAATCTTGCCGAGCAGCAGATACTCATTCAGAAACAGATCAATGAGGAGCAGAGCAAGAAAAAAACCGACCATGGCAAGATCGAGGAGTGGCAGCGACAGATTCAGGAGATCGCCGAAGAGATGGCTACCATCATCAACGAGATGCTGGAAAACATCATCGGCTACACCGCCGCCGACCTTGCCTCGGAACTCGGAGATGCTTTCTTCGAAGCGGCCAAGCAGGGAGAGGATGCGATGGAGGCATGGCGCAAAAAGGTCAATGATATTGTCGCCGATGTCCTGCAAAGGATGCTCGTACAGAAATATTTGGAAGAACGCATCGGAGGCATTTTCGACAGATACAAAAAAGAATGGTTCGGAAATGACGGCACATTCAAAGGCATCGACGCCGTGATCGGTTCGATGAATGGATTTGCCGGAGAACTCAATCAGGTCGGAGAAGAGTTCAACGCGATCTATCAAGGTCTGTCCGATAGTCTCAAAAATTATTTTACGGGAGATGCCGAGCGCGAGGGAACGAGTAAGGGTATCACATCAGAGTCGCAAGATAGTGCTTTCGAGAGAAATGCCCGCCTGACGACCATTCAGGGGCATACCTATACCCTCGTACAGGGCATGAACGATCTGAACCGCACGGGCAATGCCGTACTCGACAAACTGACCGGAATCGAGAAGAATACCTCCGAGACCAACGACAAGCTCGACAAGGTCGATAAAAGTATCAAAGATGTTAAAAACATGGTCGATGAGATCGACCGGAAAGGATTAAAACTCCGAAGCTAATGCAAGCACTTATCAAGAAAATACAGGGTGAATGGAAAGCGGCCAAAGATGCCGCGCAAGCTCAATGCACCAATAACGGGCGATATGAAATGGCGGAGAAACTCGGAGCCTGCGATATGTTCAAGGGCAATGAGACATTGGAGGAGCTGATCGGGATGATGTTCTCCCCGCGAGGGGTCGAATTTATGACAACCTACAATTTCCCCAACCTCGCCACTTTTCGTCGTTTCAAGAAATATCATCCGGAGCGTTTCGGCGTGTATATCGACTGCGGCAAAATTTCGCTTTCAGAGGCCCGAAAAATCTTTTTGATAGGAGACACCACCGCAGAACTGAAATACAGCCAAACGGCCGGAAATCGGCTATTTCTAATGTGCGGGGCGAATGCCTCCGTCATCGCATCGGGGTATGCGGTCGTCAAGGTCGAAAAAGATAAGGATTCCGAGGTGAATTACATCGTTCAGGACAACGCGAAAATCTTATGGTAGGCAAGCTGTTCATAGACGGGCTGGATGCGTTCAGCGAATACGGCATATTTGTCGAGCAGTACGGGTACAAGGCACTCGTACAGATGCCGTCATTCAAGAAATTGAGCAGCACCGAATGGCCCGAATATGACGGCGAAGAGGTCGATCTATCCGCCCCCCTCCTTGATAGCAAAACATTTTCGATTCCGTTTTGCATTACCGATATTTTGAGCGCGAGCGATTTATTCGAGGTACTTTCCGATGGATCGTATCATATCTTCGACTTCGCCGAACTCGGCAAGTCCTACAAACTGCGGCTTCTGACCAATCCCGCATTGTCCGCCAAAATCCAGCTCGGAAAAATCACGCTGAATTTCGCCGATGACTTCCCGCCCGTCTATCCGACCGACGAGACGGACATCGAGAGCCTGAACGAGTACAATACGCTGCTGAATCAGGCTCCCTATGCAACAGCACCGGCGGGCTTCAAGCAGAACGGGTACGAGATGGATGATGTCGATTTTTCCCACTTCGGGGTCTATGTCCTCGACGGCACGGATCGGAATATTCAGAAAGCCCCGAATGTCCGCGAGAATCTGAAAGTCGATGTAACCAATCGGCCCGGAGTAAGCTATGACGGAGAATCGGTTTTCTACAAGGCGAAAGACGTTGCGATAAAGCTCTTTATCTATGCCGATAACATCGCTCAATTTTGGGAACGCTGGTATGCGCTTTTCACCGCCCTGCTGAAACCCGAACTGCGCAAATTATACAACGACAACTCTTTGGAGGAGTATAATTGCTACTACAAGAGCAATGCGGTAACGCGGTTCGATATTCGCCGCAACGGGCGGGTGTGGTGCGAGTTCACCGTAACCCTGACCTTTCCCGATTCGCGGCCCGACGGTAATTACTGCGTATTGGCGACCGAGGATAAGGAGGTAGTGATAACCGAGCCGGAAGAGGGCCTCATTGTATTTAGAATTTAACTCTACAAGGATATGATAAAGAAGAAAATATCGGAACTCCCCGAATGCACCTCATTCAAAGGGCTGTGGACTATCGGTGTCGATATATTCAACAAGAGCGTCAAGGTGTCGCTCGAATATATCCAGTCGGTCGTCGAGGGGATGAAAGCGGCGACAAAAGATGCCACCGATGTCACCGATGCAGCATCGAAGAGTGCCCAATCGGCCATCAATGCCGCGCAAAAAGCACAAGAAGCTACGACCGCCGCCAATACCGCAACCACGAACGCCAGCAATGCCACCGCCGCCGCGATTGAGGCGAAAGAGGATTGCGAGGAGGTGATCGCCGCCGCTGCGGAATTGGAACCGCTGAATCTTGTGCCGACTGCAATGACGGTAGAATACCCCTCGCGCCTGCTGGTCGGCAATATGGCGGAGAATTTCATCCGCGCCACACTCACTCCGGCCAGCGTCAAGCCGAATGTATTGTTCCTCGGCGACGATAAGGCCGTATCGGTAACTCCCGACGGACGCATTACGATCCTTGCCGCCGGAACCAGCATCATCCATGTCATCCCGACCTGCAACGTAGCCCTCTACAAGACGATTCAGATCAAGGTCTCGAAGCCTACGGTCAGGTTGGTAACACTCTCGTCGATCCGCCTCACGGCAAACGGTAATTTCAGGTTCAATTAAAAACAACATCAAGCTATGGCAAGACAAGGTTACATCAGCGAATTTATGAATGGCGGGCGCATCCTCTCGCATGGCAAGATCGAGAACCTCGCAGACGGTTTCAGCCTGCCGAATGACGCGCTGTTCTCGATCTACATCAGGCCCAAATACAGCAGCTCCACCGTGGACGCCGTATTGAGCGTGAAATGCTATCAGGACGACGAATTTTCCGACGCTCCGGTAGTGCTCAACGATTGGTCGCCGATGGCGATCAAGGCCATCGCACCGAATGCGGATTTTCTCAACACTCACGACCTCTATTGGGGAGCTGGGACTTACGTCGAAAAGGTATGATCGTCTCGGTTTTCATCTCCCTATCGCGGCGGCTGCGCCAATGGGCGACATCCCGTAGGCAAAAGAAAATGCGGCTGAATACCGCATCGTCGGTGATGTTCATCGCATCGAAAGGAAAAACGGTTTTCAAATTCTTAAACGACAAATAGCTATGACAGCAGAACAAGAAGCAATCCTCGAACAGATTATCGAGGCTTTTCAGAATGGCAAGCGATTGAGCGACTTGCCCGATGTATCGGGAACCAACCCGTTCAACCTCATTTGCGAGGTATTGGAGGACGGCGAGAGCAAAAAGGCCGCGCTCGCAACGCTCCTGCCTTACATGGAGGAGGAATGCAGCTACGGCATCGAGTTCGACACCGCTGTATCCTCGCCTGCCTGCACCCGTATCGGCAATCTCTCCCTGCACAAGAGCCTGCCGATCCACAACCGGATGAAAGGCTGCCTGCTCAACGACGACGGCGAGGTCGTGGAATATCTCAATCCGGCAAATTGGACGGGACAGACGCGCGACGGCTCGCGGGGTCAGGTCATGGTCGAACTTCCCATGCACTACCGCAAATTCGAGACTGACGGCACGAAGCGGCGGGTACGCATCAGCGAGTACCCTCTCCCCGGCTATCGTCTCGTCCCAGGGAATAGATACGTTTCGGCGTATCAGGCTACCATACAGCGCAGCACGACGACCCTCTGCTCGGTCGTGAATATGGATGCCGACTACCGAGGCGGCAACAACAATACGGCGTATGACGGAACCTATCGCACGTTCCTCGGACGCCCGGCGACGGGTATCTCCCGTACCAATTTCCGCAATTACGCCCGCAAACGCAAGTCCGGTTCGACGGAATGGAACTGCATGACCTACGACATCCAAAAAGAACTGTATTGGCTCTTCGCCATCGAATATGCCACGCTCAACTCGCAGGCGGCATTCAATGCGGAAAAGGACAGCAACGGTTATGCGCAGGGCGGCCTCGGAGCAGGTGTAACAAACATGTCCGATTGGGGCGGGTTCAACGGCTCTTATCCGTTCGTGCCGTGCGGCCATACCGACGAACTCGGAAACGGCACGGGCGAGGTCGCATACCCCGTCATCAATGAGGACGGATCGACCCGATGCACGGTCATGGTTCCGCGCTATCGAGGTGTCGAGAATCCTTTCGGCCATATTTGGCAATGGACGGACGGTATCAACATCCGTATCAGCCCGACCGAGGATAACAGCGGCGACGGATTAAGCAAGGTATTCGTCTGCACCGATCCGGCCAAATTTTCGGATAGCGGCTACGACGGCTACGCTCATGTAGGCAACGAGGCCCGCGCAGAGGGATATGTCAAAGAGGTGATTTTCGGCGAGGGAGGAGAGATCATGCCCTCCGTCGTAGGAGGCGGTTCTTCGACCTATTTCTGCGATTACCATTACACTAACATTCCGACGACCGAAGCATTGCGCGGTGTCCTGTTCGGCGGTAATGCGTATGCCGGCTCGAATGCCGGTTTTGCGTCTGCGTATTCGACTTACGCGCCCTCGCATGCGACTGCGACTATCGGGTCTCGCCTTTGCTTTATCCCCGCATAACGCCACAGAAAACACGCTCGGCCAATAATTAAACGCTACGACAATGGAGAATAACCACAATCCGATGGAGGATGACGGCTCGCTGGATTTCCTGAAAATCCCCGCCGATGAAACCAACAAGCATTTCAACTGCCCCGAAACGACGCAGCAGAAGTTGATAAACCTCACCTTTTGGGTCTGCGACTACATCGAGGGAGTGAAAACGAAGTTCGGAGAGAATCGGACGCTCGTCAAGATCAAGATGAATCGGGACGATCACGACCGCGATGCATGCAAGTTCTTCACCAATTCGCGGGAAATCAAATATGTCCTCGCCAAGATTCGGGAAATGGACAAATTCCCGCGACGGGTAACGATGCGGGCATCGGGAACACGGTACTATTTGGAGTAATGGATGTATAAAGGTTGGTTGCTCTTGCGGTGTCCTGTTCAGCGGTAATGCGAATAACAGCTCGAATGCCGGTTTTGCGTATGCGAATTCGAATAACACGCCCTCGAATACGAATGCGAATATCAGGTCTCGCCAATGATTTTCAGAAAGGTAAAAACATAAATTTTGAGAGCAACGACCCTGCCTCTCGGCAAAAAATATCACCTCAAAAAGGAGTTAGTAGGCGGTTTCGGGCATCCCGAACTGCCGAACGCCCCGAATATGAAAAGCAAAGCGTCGAAATGAAGCGTATAGGAAACTTATACGAAAAGATCATATCGCTGGATAACCTCCGCCTCGCCGATGAAAAGGCAAGGCGCGGGAAACTCCGCTCGTATGGCGTCTTGCTTCACGACAAAAACCGTGAAGCGAATATCCTTGCCCTGCATGAAACGCTGAAAAATCATACATTCAAGAACTCCGAATACAGCACGTTCACGATCTATGAGCCGAAAGAGAGGATCATATTTCGATTGCCGTATTACCCCGACCGCATTCTGCACCATGCAATCATGAATATCCTCGAACCGATATGGGTTTCGGTCTTCACAAAAGACACATATAGCTGCATCAAGGGCCGCGGGATTCACGGAGCGATGCGGAATGTCAAGCGGGCCATCAAAGACCGGGAAAACGCCCGATATTGCCTCAAAATCGACATCCGGAAGTTCTACCCGTCGATAGACCACGACGTATTGAAAACCATCATCCGCCGCAAAATCAAATGCAAGGATACGCTCGCCCTGCTCGATACGATCATCGACAGCACCGACGGCGTGCCTATCGGCAACTATTTGAGCCAATACTTCGCAAACCTGATGCTCGCCTACTTCGATCATTGGATCAAGGAGGAGAAGCGGGTGCGGAACTATTTCAGATATGCCGACGACATGGTATTTCTCGCCTCCACGAAAGAGGAGCTGCACATCCTGCTGGCCGACATCAAGAAGTATCTCGCGGCCTTGAAATTGACACTGAAAGGCAATGAGCAGATATTTCCGATTGCCGAGAACCGGGCGGACAAGCACGGGCGCGGCCTCGATTTCGTCGGATTCGTATTCTACCACAACCAAACGCTCATGCGCAAATCCATCAAGCAGAATTTCTGCCGCATGGCCGCGCGTCTGAATAAGAAACTCAATATCAGCGCGAGAGACTACAAACAGAAGCTATGCAGTTGGTACGGATGGGCGAAAGTCTCCAATTCAAAACATTTGTTAAAAACCATCATTAAATCGCAATTCTATGACACGTTCGTATTACGATGCAAGGCCGTCTAAATTCGAGGCCGTAGGCAACGGAAGCTACATCTACCGTTGGGATATTCAGGAAGAGGACGCCCCGCAGCAGATCATGGCAGAGGGCGAAGATCAGCCCGCCGCCGAAAGTTCGCGCACGCAGTATTCCTGCTATGAGGTAATCGTATGGGCTTCCGTATCGAGCAACAAGATCACCGAGGCCGCCATCCGTGCAATGTGGGATGCCAACTACGAGCAGAAGCTCATCAATGAGTACAACGCCGCCAATCTCGGCGTATATGGCGGCTCCAAGTCGAGCGACGAGGCAAAGGCGAAGATCGCCTCATACAAGGACTTTCTCGCAGCGAGAGCCACGTTGAAAGCCCAAATCGACGCAGACTGCGCCGAGCTGAACATCGAATAAAATCAGATCATGCTGACCCTGCATTTCAACAACACGACGTTGGACGTACAGGAGAGCGATAGCAGTTACCGCTATCGCTCCCTCATGTCCAAGCCGCAACTCGTCCTGAAATTCTCCCTATCGGAATTTGTCGAAATTCCGGTCGGGGCATGGTGCGAGTATCAAGGCGTGAAATACAAACTCGGATCGCCGGAAAACATCAAGAAAAACGGAACCCGCAATATCGAATACACGCTCACCCTCGGAACATTGGAGGACAACATGAGCCTGTATAAGATGCGTAATCCCGTCGATAAACGCCTCAAATGGTCGATGTGCGCCAAGCCCCACGAACTCGTCGAAGCTATCGTCTGGAATCTCAACCAGCGCGACGGAGCCGGAGTTTGGAAAGTCGGCGAATGCCTCGATGCGGCGGAGCAGACGGTCGAGTTCAACCACACCTACGTCGATGCTGCATTGCAGGATGTCGCAAACAAATTCGAGACCGAGTGGGAAATCAACGACTATACGATTTCATTGCATAAAGTCGAGTATTTCAAGGATGATCCCCTGCCGCTCGCATACGGCAAGGGTAACGGCTTCGAGCCGGGTGTCGGGCGCACCACGCAGAGCGATGAATTGCCGATCAAACGGCTCTATGTTCAGGGCGGAGATCGTAATATCGACCGCTCAAAATACGGCTCAGCGGAATTGTTGTTGCCGAAGTCGCAGACGCTCGTTTATGAGGGCCGCATCTATCAATCCGACGCAGAGGGATATTCCATCGAGCGCATCGACAAAGTTTCCGATGCAGTCAAGGAGGACAGCCTCGATTGCTCCGAGATATACCCCTCGCGCGTGGGAACAGTATCGGCGGTCGAGTGCATCGACGCAGGAAAGAATTTCTACGACATCATCGACAATTCCATCCCCGCAGAGCTGAATTTCAACGATTATGTCATCGAGGGCGAGACGGCGACGATCATCTTCCAAAAGGGGATGCTCGCGGGCGACGACAAGCAGTTCGAGTTCAAATACAATCACTCGGAACGCCGCTTTGAACTCGTGCCGCAGGAAATCGACGGGGTTACGATGCCGAACGAAACATTCAGTCCCGCCGTCGGCGACACCTACGCCATTTTCGGTATCATGCTGCCGGATTCCTATATCTGTAACAATACGGATAAGACTGGGGCATCATGGGATATGTTCCGCGAAGCGGCCCGCAAGCTCTATGAGAACGAAGACCCGAAATTCACCTTTACCGGCACTCTGCAAGGACTATGGGCGAAAAAGAATTGGCTCCGTGTCGGCGGGCGGCTGAAAGTCGGCGGATATGTTCTGTTCACCGATGAGCAGTTCGCCCCCGACGGCATTCCGATCCGCATCACGGGTATCAAGGAATTTCTCACCTCGCCGTATGCTCCCGTCCTCGAAATCTCAAACTCGGTTTCGGGCAAGAGCGTATCTTCACAGCTTCGGGAGATCGGGCAAAATGAGGTGGCGACAGATAACAGCATCCGCAACGCCGTAAGCTATACCAAGCGTCGGTTCCGCGATGTCAGGGAAACAATGGCGATGTTGGAGGATTCGATGCTCGACAACTTCACGAACTCCATCAATCCGCTGACCGTGCAGACGATGATGATGCTCGTCGGGGATGAGAGTCTGCAATTCCGGTTCGTCGCCAGCAAGACCGACCTCACAGCGGTAGGCGACGGTATCACCTACGACAACACGGCGAAGCAGTTGCATATCCCGCACGGATTCATCCAGCACATGACGCTCGGCATCGGCACGATCTCGTCCTCTCATGCCGATTCGGAGTACAAGGTTTGGGAGATGAACGAATACCTTTCGCCGTACCTCGACAACGGAGCAAAGAAATATTATCTCTATGCCAAAGTCAGCCGCACGGACACCACCGTAAAGGGCGATTTTCTCCTATCTGACAGGGCGATCAAGATGACCGATGTCGCAGGGTATTATCATCTGCTGGTCGGCATTCTGAACAGCGAATACGACGGCGAACGAAGCTATGTTTCGCTCTACGGGTTCTCGGAGATTCTGCCCGGTCGGATTACGACGGATAAGATCGTATCGTCCGACGGCAAAACATATTTCGACCTGCTGCTGGGAGAAATCGGAGGCAATATCAAATTCATCGCCTCGGATGGAAGCCTGAAAGATGTTGCCGACCTCGAACGGACAGATTTGGATTATCTCAAAGAGGCTTTCAAAGATGCAACGACCGAAATAGACGGAGGTGTTGCCCTTTCGGGATTCGTGGGAGTGAGAGACGCATTGAAAAACGTAATAGCGGCTCTTTGCGGTTATAATCCGACCTCCGAGGATGACTACCCGTTGATATTCGCAGGAGCACAGCAAGGGAATGTAGAGTATTACGGATGGACAAGCAATAGCTATACCCATATCTACACCCAAAGCGCGACGCCGAGCAATGGGGATAATTGTTTCGACAATAAAGGCTCTGTCGTAGGAACTGTAACGAATATCGTAGGGGCGCAAATTTTCGCATTATCCACAACGGGCGAAACCTATCAACGCAATACCGGAATCGACTTTACCGCGAAAACGCCCTCTGCAATGGAGGGCAACCGAGCCAAGTTCCGAGTATATAAGGACGGACGATGCGTTTCCAATTACTTTGAAACGAGCGGGTCATACAAGACGATATACGTGCCGACATATTGTCCGCCATTGGTCTTTACAACCGTTTTGGAGGTTTCGGAAAATTGCTACATGGACTTGACCGCCGGAGCGCAATTCGGTGTTTTGATGGAGACGAATGACGACTATGACGGCTATAACTGCTCGCTGTATAATTCCAGCAGATACCCTTGCACGGTGGTTAAAGGGACGAAAAGCTCCTATACGCAAGTCGGGGCATTGTCCCCCGGCGAAATGATGGATTTTGTCAATATCAAAGGAGGATGGGTATTAAAGAATTTCACCAGATATTCAACGAAAGAGTAAAATTATTTTCGCCCATATAGTACCTATTAGGTATTATTCACTACTTTTGTCATAAATCTAAACCTATTATGGAACAGAAAATCGAAAAGGGAATCGGGTGGCTCGAAAAGCTGCTCAAAATGGAGGAAAAATACGGGTTCTTCCGCTTTCTGCGAGTGCTTTTGCTTTTACTCCTCACGGGGTTTGTCATCCTTACTATCACCAATCCGCACTATGTGCTGGATAAAGTCGAATCAATCCAAGCAGAGCAACATGATGAATCGGTAGCCAAGCGCATTCAGGTAGATGCGGATATTCGTCTGATGCTGCGCAAACTCTTATATGCGCTCGATGCCGACCGTACATGGCTCATAGAGCTGCATAATGGGAGCAAAAACCTATCATCAGGATTACCGTTCCTATACGGCGATATGCGAATCGAAGAGGTCGCTGACGGCATCAATAACGTCGATGATGAATATACTGATTTTCAGCTATCGAAATACCCTTTTATCGGGAAAGTCTTTGACGACGGATTTTATTGGGGAGCTATCGAAACGATCAAGGAGATCGACGAACGAATGTATTTCAAGTTCAAGTCGAATAACGTGAACGAGGTCGCCATTCTCGCCCTATATGCAGGAGAAAAGCCGCTCGGAGCAATCGGCATATCATTTTGCGGACAAAAACAGATGGACGCCTCCGCTGTCGGCAAGGCTATTCGCAAGTGCGGTATTCAGGTAGCAACCCTATTATCCAACTAACATCACAACATCATGGAAACTATCAAAAATATTCTGACCGCCATCTTGAAATGGCTGGGGAGTATTCCATCCGACAAACTCCTGCACCTCATTGCAGGTGCGGTAATCGCAGCCTTTTTCGCCCTTGTCATTCCCTATACGGCTGAAATATGCGTCTTATTCGCCGCCATCGCAGGGGTGGCAAAAGAGGCTTTCGACCAATACCGCTACAAAGGATGGGATTGGCTTGACTTGGCCTATACAATGGCCGGAGGTTTCATCATTCAAATTTTCGCGTGGCTATGAAACTACTTTTGAAACGCATCGCATTGAAGCCGACCTATACCATCGGCTGGCTCTACATCGACGGGCAAAAGGTCTGCGACACCATCGAAGATGCCGTGCGAGACCTGAACAAAAACGGGCGGTTCGACAATGGCGAAAAGAAAGTGTATGCCGCAACCGCTATCCCCTACGGGACATACGACATCACGCTGAAAGTCCAATCCCCGAAGTATAAGGATCGGGCGCAGTACAAATTCTGCGACGGCTACCTGCCTCGGCTGCTCAATGTGCCGGAGTTCGACGGCATCCTGATCCATATCGGCAATACCGCCGAGGATAGCGCGGGGTGCATATTGGTCGGCGAAAACAAGGAGGTCGGCAAGGTGCTGAACTCGACGGCGACATTCCGACGGGTCTATGACATGCTCAAAACGGCCTCCGACCGGGGCGAACCAATCCAAATCGAAATCGTATGAGAACGCTGATTTTGTGCCTTATCATCGGTTTGCTGTCGGCCTGCTGCCCGTGCAAACATCTGACGACCTCGACCGGGACGCGGGACAGCCTGCATGTCGAGATCAGGCATCGCACAATATGGATTCCCGACACGGTACGGGTGCAACTGCCGGCCGAGCGAACCGAGCAGACCGTCCGCCAAGATTCGAGCCACCTCGAAACCTCGGCAGCGGTATCGGACGCAAGGATCAACCCCGACGGGTCGCTATCCCACTCGCTCGAAAACAAGACGGACGATCGGGAAATACCGACGCAGCGGCCGATAGAATATCGGGACAGCATCGTTTATCGGGATCGGGAGGTCGAGGTTGAAAAGATCGTCGAGGTAGAGCGCAAATTGACATGGTGGCAACAGACGCAAATACGCGGTTTTTGGGTGACAATTATCATCATTCTCGTACTGCTCCGTAAAAAGATTTTTCCCTTGATTCGGAGGTTTATTTGAGGGCGCAAAGGCGAACAATACAGCCGATTATAATAATAGCTCCAAATTTCAGAAACTTTTTGTACCTTTGAAAAAGTTTTGATATTATAGCGTTTGCTATTGTTTTTAAGGTTTAGGAAATCGCCAATTTCACAACGGACTTAAAAAACAATGGTAAATGCCTGCGTTATGCGTGGGCATTTCCTTGTTAGTCCGTAGGTGTTTGGCGATACCTCTAAACCGACAGGAACGCCCACGCTTTTCTGTGTGCATATCCGGAAACAGCAGCGAATGTTTGATTTACGGATAGCATGAGCGAAAAGAAACCAACAAGGCAGGCGGAGATCGTATTTGCCGCCATGAAAGCAATCGAGGCCAACGGCGGCGAAATGAGGATTTCGGATATATACGAAACCCTCGCATCATCGTTCCCGCTGACCGATTATGAGAAAGAGGAAACCAAGAGCGGTGTCATCCGCTGGAAAGCGTATCTCAACTTCTATTCGATAGAGGTAGGCAAGGTCGGGTATCTCGTCAAAAAGAGCGGGATTTGGCATCTGACGGAAGAGGGTGCGAAAGCTCTTGCCGCCGGAGCCGGAGAGTTCTTCGCCGATTTTCACGGCAAGTTTTCCAAGATACAGAAAGAGCACGCGGTATCGGTCATCGAGGAGAATGCGGATCAGCCCGATGATTTGGATATGTTGCAAGGTCAGGCATCGAAAGGCATTCGGGAGTATATCATCAAAAAGAACCCCTACGAGTTTCAGGATTTGGTCGCCGCCCTGTTGCGGGCAATGGGTTACTACACGCCGTTCATCGCCCCGAAAGGCAAAGATGGCGGCGTCGATATTATCGCCTACCGAGACCCGCTCGGCACGACCGCCCCGCAGTTGAAAGTACAGGTCAAGCATTATCCGACCTCTGCAATCTCCGTCGATGTCGTCCGCAGTCTGCTGGGGGTTCTCGTGAAAGAGGGTGAGGTCGGCCTGCTGGTTACATCGGGGACATTCACCAGCGAATCCAAGAAAGAGGCCCGCAACGGGCATCGTTGCCTGCGTCTGATCGACATCGACGAGTTCATCGACCTATGGATTCGCTATTACGACCGCATGAGCGAGGAGGACAAAGCCCTGCTCCCGATTATTCCCGTTTATTTTCTGAAAGCATAAAACCATCATACTTATGAAAAAACTCTTATCTATTCTATTCCTATCCCTTTGCATCGCAGCTTGCTCCAAAGACGATACCCCAAAGCCGGAGATGAACGAAACCGTCAAACAGATTTGGCAGACTTTGAACGGCAGATATATCGGGTTCCATGAGGATAAGTTATCATCCGCCGGTTCCTATACGGAAACCATCGTCTTTCAGCCCTATTCCGAGCCGGAAGAGATCAAGCCGACGGTAATCCTTTTCCCGGATTTTACAGCATACGGAACCGCCGTCATAACCGACACCCGATTTGAAGAGATCAGCGGCTCATCGACCTGCTATTACTCAATCGACGTAAAATATGAGGGAGCAATCCCGACGATCTCATTCTTTGAATACGGAACGGACGGCGAAGTAGTAAACAGCGAAGATCAGCGCAACATCAAGGTCATCGACGCCTCCTCTTTCAAAATGTGGGATTATGGCTTGACCGAGGCCGAGAATGCGATAATCTACACCAAGCAATAGAAATCCAAATAATTCACTATCTTTGCGGTACTGATAGCCCCGTATCAGTTGCGTTGAATACCCCTCTCGACAGACCGATAGATCGGGCGTTGAGAGGGTTTTTCATTCGATTCTGTTACCCGTCTGTTACCCGGCCTCCGAAGTGGCGTTTATTGGTTACAAATAAGCCAATATATCATAGTGAGTTACAACCTATTTTAGAAAGAAGTAATAGATTTTGCATCGGAAACTTTGACACAACAGCAGAACGTGAGCAGTTTCGGTTTCTCTGTGAGCAACTCAAAACTCACTATGAGGATTCGAATGAATTCTGTGTGTTCGCAGGCAACTATAATATTGGATGTGAGTTAGATGCCCTCTTTATAAAGAAGGACGCTATTATTTCTATAGAATTCAAAAATTATGGAGGTAATGTTGTTGCCAATGAAAATGGAGAATGGACATGCAATGGTAAAATTATTAAGGGAGGTTCGAGAAAGACTGTTCTTCAACAAGCTAGGATAAATCATTCCACGGTAAAGAAAGAACTTAAAGTCTTAGGTGTTGTAAAGAACCAAATCAAGGACGTGCCACACCTTATTATTTTTCATCAACCAATAGAGTTGGAGAACAATTTAAGTGCCACCAACAGGTCTTGGCTTCACATTACTGATAGCGAACATTTCATTGAAAAGTTGGATGACATCACTTGTCCTCACACCGACCTTGCCCCACTCGGAATCGTTAAACTTGCGGAAACTCTCAACCTAAATCCTTTCTACCTGACGGAATTCAGCAATGCTACTTATGATAAACCAGCAGAGCCAATTGAGAAAATAGAGTTGATCGAAGATATAAAGAAGTACGAGCCCCACACTGAAGAGAAAAAACAAAAGAAAAAAGAGGTAATGTTAAACTTTGATTCTTTTGTTGTCGAGGACGAAAATAGTATTGCACTTTCGAATTTTGTGAAAAGGATAGTAAAATTATCGCTCAAGCTCGACAATTTTACAGTCAAGGTGCTTGACAGCACAAGGGCATCTTCATCTTTTGCAGCACACGGAATAAGGTTAACTCAAGAATATGTTGTGACAATAAATGCAGATGGCATCGGTGAACATTGTGCAAAACTCGCAAAGTTCATTAATCATGCTGTTAAAGCCATTTCACCTTCTACAATCTTTTGGGAAGAAGGCGAGAGAATTGCAACCGAAAGTGACAATTCATCTGGCGTTGTCGAAGAACATCAATCAAAAGAACTATCAAATACTAATTCGAACGTTTGTTTCCGAAAGTCAAAGACGATTCTGCCACATTGGCTTGACAAAAAGATTTTCAATGACCATCAAGCTATTTATGCTCCAGAGCATGAGCGTTATGAGTATAATCTTGATCTCAACGAAGAAGAACTTAAAGTCTATCTTGGTACTTACTTTCCTCGCAGTTATGCAGAAATGTTTTGTATTGCTGATAATCTTTTGCAGAATAAATGCCTGAAGAAAACGTTGGAACAAGATGAGATTAGTGTATTGGATTACGGTTGCGGTACGGGTGGGGAAATTCTTGGCTTGATTACAGCAATTGGAAGACATTTACCTCATACAAAGATAAGCATCACAGCAATAGATGGCAATGATGGTGCTTTAGCCATACTCAAGGATTTAGTAGAGTGTAACCCTAATAAAAATATACAAGTCGAACTAACTACATTTAGCCAAACATTAGGCTCTATTGAAGACGTGGAAAAACTTGCATTCGGAAAGAACGATTATCATTTTATCCTCTGTGACAAGATGGTTTGTGAGTTAATTTCTAAAGAAGTCCTACCAATAAATGCATACGCAATAATGGCAAAGAAACTTACGGCTTTTCTTCATGAAAATGGTTTGCTTATAATGCTTGATGTAACAACTAAAGACGAACATTCAGGATACTTCTATCCTCAATTGATGAATAATACAATAAATGACTATGTTTGTAAAAGCAGAACCATTGAGACGCTTCTACCGTTGTCGTGTGCTTGTCATGATGGATGTAGAGACTTTTGCTTTATGCAGCAAACATTCAGCGTAAGTCATTCTCACAAATCAAATGACGAAAGCAGGGTGTGTTATCGAGTGCTGTGTAAGAAACCGCTTAAGACAGCTATCATGCAAGGGATGGAAACAGCAAACCTTATCCACGTCATACACCCCACCAAATACAAGCAAAATGATGGTTTGGCAATTTGCAGTCGATCTAAAAACAATAAAATAATAATTGATAGTTTTAACATAAATCTATAAATCTAATCATGGCTAAGAGAAGTTTTTACGTTAAAGATTCCGAACTTGATGATTACCAGGTAAAGGTGATTAACAAGAAAACAGATAACTCCTACATTGTTAAAGGGTGTGCTGGTAGCGGAAAGTCCATTCTTGCCTTGTGGAAGGCAAAACAAATACAAGATGAGCATAAGGGTACCTATCTTTACATTGTGTTCACTAAAGCACTAATGCAATATATGGCTGATGGCATTTCACAGGTAGGTATTCCACAACGAAATGTTGATTATCATTGGCATTGGCAGAATAGAGCTGGATGTCCAAGTGCTGATTATATTATTGTGGATGAAGCACAAGATTTTTCCAAAGAGGATATAGAACTATTCCGTTCTAAGGCAAAAAAAGCATTATTGTTGTATGGTGATTCGGCTCAACAACTTTATACTTTTATTAAAGATAAGCAAACTGTTTCAATGGAGGATATACAGTATTTTACTAAGTTCCCTGTCGAACAGCTTGTGTTCAATCATCGATTACCCAAAAAGATAGCCCGTCTTGCACAGTATCTAAATTCCGAAAGTGACGAACTTGAAGAGCGTTGTACTGAAGAGGGTGTTGAAAAGCCAAAGATTATCAAGTACAATAACATTACTGAACAGTATGATGCCATCATTTCGCTTATTCAAAACAAAAACATGGAGGATGTCGGCATCCTATTTAGACACAATGATGAAGTAGAGCGTGCATATGAATATTTCAAGAATCATGGTCTTAACGTTGAAGCTAAGTATGGACAGTTTATGGATCTAGATTTTTCTTCAGACAATCCAAAGATGATGACCTACCATAGTTCTAAAGGACTTCAATTTGAACATGTTTTCATTCCTGAATGTACTGTTGAAGACGATGCAAACCGAAATCCACTATATGTGGCCGTAACAAGAACCTATCGTGCTTTGTATATAATGCACTCAGGCAATCTTTCCAGTCTTTTTGATGATGTACCTACTTCGCTTTATGATACGAGTCTTACGAGCGGTCCCAAATTAACACTATGAGGTTTGTCAACTCCTAAAAAACGAGGATAATTATGAAATTATACATACCAACCTGTACTCTGAATTTCAATAACATATTGTCTTCAGAGTCAATTTCGCCCTTAGGATTTTACGCAAGACGCGGCTTTGGTAACAAACGCTTCTATCCTGTCTGCGCGAACGACAAAGACCAAGTAATAATATTGTACAGTAAATATCCAAGGTTCGAGATTGAAGAAAATGACCTTGAGAACTATCCTATGGTTATTGAGATAGAAACTGATGACTATAAAGATGGATTCTTTGAGAAGGCTAAGGAACATGACGGAGTAGAGGCCTATCTCTGCTATCATACCATCAACCTTAACCCTTTTCATTGTCGTATCTATTTTAATAGTTATCAGGAGCGTCAGGGTGTATTGTCAAAGGCAGAACAAAGTCTGGAGAATAAGTTCTATAAGCTTTATGCTCCTAACATAGGTGTTAAACCCAAAGAGAAAAAAACATTTTTTGGCGTTGCCAAAGATTTATTTACTCAATCTGAAAAAGATGATTTCTTATGGAATCCTTTATATGTAAATTTCAAGATCAAGAATGAACCTATAGATGTTAGTAGAGACGTTCTGCTAGACAGAATTAAAGGTTTCATTTATTGTTATCTAATAGGTGCTAATAGCTCGGTCAGCAACGAGGTTGGCAAATTGAAAGCTTTATCAAGAAAACTTCGTAACACGCTTTCTGCTGTTGTAAATTCTCCTGATAAAAGACCCACTCAGGCACAAGACGATGCTATCTTGAATGGAATCAGAGTGTTTAATGAAATCTATTCTTCAATAGATGAAGATACCATTTGGAACAAAAATTTATTAGAGTTAAAATTGTCTGACAATCCGCAAGGTCTTTCTACAAAAGATGCCAAGAATCTTTTGCACTACTGGGGTGTTTATGACGCATTCTGTAACAAACTTCCTCTTCGTAGAGTCTATGATGCAAACGAATTGTGGAGTTGTTTAGAGTATGTTTCCCCAGAGACGTTTTCTCGTGTCACAGACAATATGAATAGCGCCATTCGTAAATTGGAAGCAAAAGATAATGCTCAACGTGAAAAGTATGCCATTGAGGAATTGCTGAATGTTGATGATAATCTGTCTTTGCATATTTTGGACACATCTTACCAAAGTTCTTTCTATAAGAACCTTATTTGCTCCCAGTTTATGGCAGAGTACAAATCTGTAATGGAAGAAAATGGCGTAGAAGAACCTTTGGCACAGGCATATAATGGAGGTATGATTCTAAGGAACATGCTTGGAGATAAATGGGACTCAAATCCTGCATCTGCTTATGTTGGAGCATTACTTAATCATTTTCAGGAGAACTCCGCCTTTGACTTATTCGCTATTGAAAATGATGTACTTTCATCGTTTGCTGCATTCTGTCAGAAAGGCGATAACATTGATCGCTTGGTAGAGTACCTTGTACAAGTAGGATTCTGTAATTATAAGTTAGCTTATGGCATCTATGGTGCCACAAGAGGTTTTACGTCTCTGCCAAAGACATTTACGTCTGTATTGATTAATGGCAATAAGGATTATTATCAATCATTTGCAAGTAATGTTTGGCGAATGCTTAATGGAGTAGAAATAAAGGATGCAGTCTTACCAAAAGCGAGCAATAATACTTCAGTTATTGTAGAAAGTCAGTTGGGATCTAAGATTATTGAGAATCTAAATAATGTAGAGTCAAAAGTTGTAAAACAGCAGAAAGTTGTTGAGGCAATAAATAAGGCTGTTGAACTTGAAAATATAGTTCAAAGTCCTAAAGCTTTTATGTATATTTTTAGTAGTTTCTCACGTATTACTACAACTAAAGCGTACAAAGCTCTTGATGCTGTTAATTTTGCAGGAGATGAGGGCTCTTATACACCAGAACAATTCCGTAGTAAAATTTATTCGATTGTAGGTAAGGAAGGCTTAAAGACCCAAAAAGAAAATATTGATAAAGCTATAGAACTTGAGAGTAAAAGGCAAGATCCAGAAGCGTTCTTGAGCATCCTTGACAACTTCTTGAAACCAACTGATGCTGCGTATAAGAAGATTGAGAAACTAATTTCAAGTATTAAAAGTTTAAATACGACTTCGCATCCACAACCACAAGGAAATAAAGTTATTTCGCAGGGTGGTGTTGAAAAGCGAAACCTGAAACCAATACATCCAACATCATCTAAATTTGTAGAGGATGCAAATGTTAACTATTTTATCCTTTCAAGAAACTACCTACCTATAAAAATGCGAGAAACGCTTTCCAGAAAGGTAATAACATTTCAAAAAGGTTATGCTCCTGGTGGTAAATACTGTTCTAATCCATTGGATAACCCTACAGATAATAGATCAACCATTGATCATTTTAAGCATTGGTGTTTTTATGATAAAGGTGGTTATCCTCCTATCGTAGAGGGAACTTATGAGAATAAACAGTACTTTGAGCAGTTAATGCAAGATTTATTTAATCGTTATGCCAATAGGTAAAATTATTATCACGAACGATACAGGTGAACAAGTAGAAGCTACAGCTCCTGTCATTGTCTCTGCAAGTCGTTCAACCGATATTCCTGCCTTTTATGCCAAGTGGTTCTTCAACCGCTTGGCTAAAGGGTATTGTGCTTGGTATAATCCGTTCAACCAGCAGAAAATGTATATTTCGTTCAAAAACTGCAAGGTGGTGATTTTCTGGACAAAAAACCCAAAGCCGATTCTCCCATACCTTCATGAGCTTGACGAAAAAGGAATACACTACTACTTTCAGGTTACACTCAACGATTATGTAAAAGAAGGTTTTGAGCCTAATGTTTCGTCTGTCGAAAACAGAGTTGAGACATTCAAGAAACTTTCTGATATGATTGGTAAGGAGAAAGTAATCTGGCGTTTTGATCCTTTAATAATTACGCCAAACATTGCTCCTCGTGACCTCTTGACGCGCATTTGGCGCATTGGAAATAAACTGAAAGGTTACACAAATAAGCTTGTATTCAGTTTCGTTGATGTAAAAGCATATCGCAAGGTTCAAAACAATCTTGTTAAGGAAAGTATGCTCTTTACAAAGGAGAATGTGGAGAATGCCGAAGCCAACCTTGCTCAACGAATAGAAATTGTAGAAGGTCTTCAAAAGATTCGTGAAGCTTGGCACAAAGATGGTTGGGATGTTGAAATCGCCACTTGTGCTGAAAATATTGACCTTGAAAAATACGGGATAGAACACAATCGTTGCATTGATGGCGAATTGATGAAACGCATTTTTGCTGACGATAAGGAACTTGTCTATTATCTACATACATTGAAATTACCAGAAAAAGACTTGTTTGGTAATTTGCCACCAATACCAGAGAAGGTGCGTAATGTAAAGGATACAGGGCAACGTAAGGTATGTGGATGTATGGTCAGCAAGGACATCGGCATGTATAATACTTGTCGTCATTTCTGTGTCTACTGCTATGCCAATACAAGTAAAGAATGCGTCATCCGAAATGCTGAGAAACATAATGATGAAAGTGAAAGTATAATTGGGTAATTATGCAAGAGTCAGAACTACAACAATATCTCCTTCGCAACTATCCACAAGAGAATGCTCGTTGCGAATGGAAGGAATTCAAGAATTTGAAGAACTCGTTCTGTGGGGATGAGAAAAACGATGTCATCTCATATGTGTCGGCTATTGCCAATATGGAAGGAGGCCATTTAGTGATAGGGGTACATGACAGTTCTTTGGAAATTGTCGGGACGGATACCTATAATTATGACTGGCAAAAGGCAATTCTTCGTTTAACGGAACGATGTGTTAATCTTTCGACAGAAGGTCTCGATATTGAAGAGTTTGTTACCGATGACACTAACAAGAAAGTTTGGGTAATACATATTCCCAAGCATCGTCCCAAATTGCCTGTTTACGCTCATAACAAAGCATGGCAGCGAATTGAAGATTCTCTTGTAGAGTTGACCACTGAACGCATGAATGTCATTCTTGATGAGCCAATATTTGGTGAAACAGATTGGTCTGCACAGATTGTTCCTGATGCAACGATAGATGACCTTGACGAAGTTGCTATAGCTAAAGCCCGCAAAATGTTTAAGAAGGTACATAGCCGTATTCCCGAATCCGAGGTAAATGCTTGGGATATTCAGACATTTCTTGGCAAATGCGGACTAACAAGAAATGGAAGCATCACTCGTGCCGCTATCATATTGTTAGGCAAATACGAATCAGCCTTTAAACTGCGCCCTGTTGTCGCTCAGGTAACCTGGACACGCAGGGATGCAAATCAAGATGTGGTTGACTACGAACATTTCACTGTTCCATTCATACTGACAGTAGATGAAATTCTCTCAAAGATTGAAAATCTGACTTTGCGTGAAATGCCTGGTGGTACGCTTTTCCCAGATACAATGAAGCAGTATGATGACTACACTATACGCGAAGCACTTCATAACTGTATTGCTCATCAAGATTACACGATGCAACAGCGTGTCAATTTCGTTGAGAATCCCGGCTATCTATATTATTCCAACGCCGGTACTTTCATCCCCGGAACTTTGGAAAATGCTTTGAGAAATGAGGAATCTCAGACCTATTTCCGCAATGAATGCCTATGCAAGGCAATGGTGGACTTCAATATGATTGATACCGTAAGTCGTGGCATCAAGAAAATGTTTAATGAACAATGGCGCAGACACTTTCCGATGCCGGACTACGAGATTGATGCGGCGAAAAAGAAGGTTGTAGTACGCATATATGGTAACGAGATCAATAAGCGATATACGGATTTATTGAAGACCGACAACACTCTGTCATTATGGGATTGCATATCTCTCGACGCTGTACAGAAAGGCAGATTCATACATGAAGATGTTGCAAAAGACTTGCTGAACAGGGGACTTATTGAGGGCGATGCTCCCAATTATACAATTTCTTTAGGAGTTGCTAAAGCTACTCGTCAATTGCAAGGTTACACCAAGCAAAAAGGACTTGATAAGGACAAAATTAAACAAATGGTTTTGCAATATCTTAAGAATGCAGGATCAGATGGCGCCAAACGTGATGGCATCTACGAATACATCAAAGATGTAATGCCGCAAGCTAAAACACGGGAACAGCAATTGAGGATATTAGGAGACATTCTTAATGCTCTAAGTGTAGATAAACTTATTTTTGCTAATGGGCGAACTTGGTTCTTGAAAGAATAACCACAACAGATATAGCGGTTTTCGCTAATTATAGCGGAATTTATAACGGATTCCGTCATATTATAGCGGATAATGACAGCCTATTCCGTCAAAAATGTTTAAATCCATCGAATTTCGACGAAAATACATACTGAACTGAAAAGAATAAAGACCATGTTATTAGGAGACAAAATAAAAGAGTTGAGAGAAGAACACGGTGTGCTACAAAGGCAATTGGCAGCTTTGCTTGATATAGACACTCCAATGTTTAGCAAAATAGAGCGTGGCGATAGATATGCCAAACGGACACAAGTAATACAATTAGCTGAGTATTTCAATATTGATAAAAATGAACTTCTTACACTATGGCTGGCAGACAAAGTATTGGATGCTATAGAAGATGAAGACGAATTAAAGCGAAAAGCCATTGAGGTTGCACAAGAAAGAATAGGCTAATCCTCACAAATATCGGGAACTATATGGTATCATTATCATACGATTTCCGATGTTAATATTTGATAATCAGATTGATATTTTGCAATATTCGGTTCAAGCGTGGCACCGAAGCCCATTTCAGAATCGCAGGTCGTAGGAGTACCTTTTGGCGTGAAATAAGCGACAGCCCCACGCCTATATCCGCAGAATACGAATACGACGCGAGAAGATGTCTGCCTATTCTCCGCCAAAATGAATTTCCTACGTTCACGATTCGGGAACAGACTTACACTTTTCCGTGTGTATCAATATGTACGGCAAATATAGCGATCCTTTTCGAAATATACAATAGCGCATCGCGTCGGGAACTGCGACCGCAGAACAAGCGTGAAGCACGACGTAGAAACGAAATCCGGCCAAGACACGATCTCCCCGCTGCTAATCCCCGAACCGGACGGCAGCGGTTCTACGCATCCGCTCTTTCGGACCGCATTCAGTCCGGCCGTTGCCGAAAACAAAAATTTTCAGTACATTTGAGCGACAAAAAAATGCTTTCCATGTCCATTCCCCTCGCCGAACGACTGCGTCCCCGTACGCTCGATGAATATATCGGACAGGCCCACTTGGTCGGGCAGAACGGCGTATTCCGCAAGTTCCTCGAAACGGGCAATGTCCCCTCGTTCATCCTCTGGGGTCCGCCGGGCGTGGGAAAGACTACGCTGGCCAAGATCGTTGCCACGACTCTCAAACGCCCGTTCTACACCCTGTCGGCCGTCACGTCGGGCGTCAAGGAGGTGCGCGAGGTGTTGGAATCGGCCCGCAAGCAGAAATTCTTCGACTCCAAACCGCCGATCCTGTTCATCGACGAAATCCACCGCTTCAACAAGTCGCAGCAGGACTCGCTGCTGGGTGCTGTCGAGCAGGGCGTGGTGACGCTGATCGGAGCTACGACCGAAAATCCCTCGTTCGAGGTGATCTCACCGCTGTTGAGCCGCTGCCAGGTCTATATCCTCCAGCCGATGACCGACGGGGAACTGCAAACCCTTTTAGACCGGGCTCTGGCCACCGATCCGGAGCTCAAAACCCGGGAGATCGAGGTACAGGAAACCGAAGCGCTGTTCCGCTTTTCGGGCGGCGACGCCCGAAAGCTGCTCAACATTCTGGACATCATCACGGGCGCCGCAGACGGCAAAGTAACGATCACCAACCAATACGTCACCGACTGTCTGCAGCAGAACATCGCCCTCTACGACAAGAACGGCGAACAGCACTACGACGTGATCTCGGCCTTTATCAAATCGGTGCGGGGCAGCGATCCCAACGCAGCGATCTACTACCTGGCCCGCATGCTGGCCGGAGGCGAAGAGCCGCGCTTCATCGCCCGCCGGCTGGTGATCCTGGCCTCGGAAGACATCGGCCTGGCCAATCCCAACGCCCTGCTGCTGGCCAACGCCTGTTTCGACACGGTGCACAAGATCGGCATGCCCGAAGCCCGCATCACGCTGGCCGAAACCACGATCTACCTGGCCACCTCGCCCAAGAGCAACTCGGCCTACATGGCCATCAACCAGGCGCTCTCCTTCGTCGAACACGATACGACCAACCGGCCCGTACCCCTGCACCTGCGCAACGCCCCGACCAAGCTGATGGATCAGGCGGGGTACGGCAAAGGCTATAAATACGCCCACGACTACGGCGGATTCGCCGGGCTGGAGTTCATGCCCGAAACGCTCAAAGGCAAGAAATTCTACGAGCCGAACACCCGCAACGCCGCCGAAGCGAAGATCGCCGCATGCATCCGGGAGCTGTGGAAGGACAAATATAAATAACAGCCGGAGACACAACGCCTTCCGGCATTCCTGAAGCCGACTGCCGGACAGCCCCGAAAATACGATCGGACGACATCCCGTATTTCACCCCGGCGAACGGCAGCGACACAAGCGACCAAAATATACCGACAAACGGCAAAAGAGCACAGCGGGCAATCCCTGAATCATAAATCCCGAAACCGGGACGGAATCTATCCCCGGAAACATAAAGACTGCCGACATGTTGAAAACAGGCGCTATATTGAATTTCCTGGTCGCGGCGGGACACCTCGCCTGCCTACCTTGGCTCTATCCCGTACTGTCGATCTATCGCATCGACGGAATCATGGAAACGCTGGCCCTCCGCTACGGGGCCGCCATTCCTTATCTGCTGACCGTCGCCATTGCGTTCATCTTCGCCGTATTCGGCCTCTACGGACTTTCGGGCGCCGGGATCATCCGCCGGCTGCCGCTGCTCGAAACAGGTATTTACACCATTGCCACCCTCTTCCTGCTGCGGGCCGTCGCGGGCGTTGCGGAAATGGCCGTGACGGGCTGCGCTCTTCTTGCGGACAGTACGGCAGCCTTTGCTGCCGCCGTCGTCGGCACGCTCTACCTGCTGGGCGGGCGGCGTAAATTCGGCAGGCAGGAATCCGAATGAAACACAAACTTCGCCGGCAGTTTACCGAAGAATACAGAGAACAACAAAATAGCATGAAACGCATAGGACTCATATCCGACACCCACGGCACGTTCGACCAAACGCTCAAAACATTCCTCAAGGACGTGGACGAAATCTGGCACGCCGGGGACATCGGCTCTCCGGAGGTCGCCGACCAGATCGCGGCGTTCAAACCCCTGCGGGCCGTCTATGGCAATATCGACGGAGGTATCATGCGACGCACCTACCGTGAATTTCTCTCCTTCGAGTGCGAAGGGGTGAGCGTCCTGATGACCCACATCGGCGGCTATCCCCGCCACTACACCCCGCAGGCCGTAGCGCGGATCCAATCGCTGCGCCCGAAAATCTTCATCGCGGGGCACTCCCACATTCTCAAGGTCATCTACGACCCCGTTTACGACCTGCTTCACCTCAACCCCGGCGCTGCCGGCTGCTACGGTTTCCACAAGGTGCGCAGCGCCCTGCGCTTCACCATCGACGGCACCGACATCCGCGACATGGAAATCGGCGAATGGCCTCGTCCCGGCGCTTGATAAAGGGACGAAATCGTTCAATATGCAATATTTTTATTTAACATAATATTATCTGGGATTCCGTCGTTATAAGTCTGTAATTTTAACAGGACAAAACGTACATTTTCGACAAGCGAGGAGAGAGCGACCGCGTTCGCTTTTCCGAACACGGAAAACTAAAAAAGGAATCCAAGATGCAAGCTAAAATCTCAAAAACGCTCGAGGCCATCATCGCCCGTACGGCATTCGAAACCTCGAAACGCGCTATTACCCACTCACTCAAGGATTTTCTCACCCTTGAGATTCTGCGGGAAGAAGGGTCCTTAGCGCATCAGATACTCACCTCCCGCCTCAAGGACTGGGAGATTCACCAAATATGCCTTCGCATCGAAAGCGAGATTCGGTCGGTATCGGCACCCGATTCATCGAGGCAGAATCCCGAAGAATTTTTCCCTTTATACACCAGAGAATTACAACGATTGTTCGCCCCGATGCACCATGTTTCGACGGCACACGCACTGCTGCACATCGTGAGCGACCCGCACACGATCACTTCGCAGGTGCTGGCCATGTACCATTTCGATGCACAGGCGATAGCGACCGAACTGCAAAAGATGACCCTGGAGGCCGATCAAACGACGCCTCCGGATACCAATTTTCGGCCGACACCCGAACTACGGTTCATCGGCCTGCGCGAACCTGTCCGGGACACTCCTCCTGCGGAACCTGCCTTGTTGGACAAATTCGGCACCGACCTTACGTACGAAGCTCGCAGAGGCCGCATCGATCCCGTCGTAGGACGCGAGCGGGAGATGGAACGCATCGTGCAGATCCTCTCGCGCCGCAAGAAGAACAACCCGATCCTGATCGGCGAAGCCGGCGTGGGCAAGAGCGCCATCGTCGAAGGGCTGGCCCTGCGGATGGCAGCGGACGAAGTTCCCGCCACCATCCGCGGCAAACGGCTCTATTCGCTCGACGTATCGTCGCTCCTGGCCGGGACCAAATACAGAGGTGAGTTCGAAGAACGGATGCAGCGACTTCTCGAAGAATTGCGCAGGAAGCAGGACTCGATCCTCTTCATCGACGAAATACACACCATCGCGGGCGCAGGTTCGACCCAGGGAAGCCTCGACACGGCCAACATTCTCAAACCCGCCCTGGCGCGGGGCGAATTGCAGGTCATCGGCGCCACGACGCTGGACGAATATCGCGAAGATATCGAGAGCGATCCCGCGCTGGAACGCCGCTTTCAGAAAATCCTCGTCGAACCCGCTTCGGAAGAGGAAACCCTGCAAATCCTGCGCAACATCGCGCCTCACTACGAACGGCACCACGGAGTGCGCTACTCGGACGAAGCGTTGCGGGCCTGCGTCGCCCTGACCGGGCGCTACATTACCGACCGCAACTTTCCGGACAAGGCGATCGACGTACTGGACGAAGCCGGAGCCCGCATTCACTTGCAGAATCGGGGCAATGTCGAAAAACCGGCTCGGGAAACCGAACCCCGCGAACCGGTCGGAGCCACTGGAGGGGCCAAAACGCCCAAAAACCGCTCCCGCAAAACAGCGGCAGCGGACACAACAACCGTCCGTGGCGCCGTATGGGCTCTTCCGTCCGATCCCGGCCCGCCCGAAATCCGGGCCGAGCATATCGAGCAGGTTATCACCTCCATGACAGGAATCCCTGCCGAACGACTCTCGGGCAGCGAAAGCGAACGTCTGCGCGGCCTTGCGGACTATCTTTCGGCCCGCGTCATCGGCCAAGGCGAAGCCGTCGAAAAGATTTCGCGGTCGATCCAACGCTCCCGGGCGGGACTCAAGGACGAAGGGCGTCCGATCGGCGTCTTCATGTTCGTCGGACCGACGGGCGTGGGCAAAACCCTGCTGGCGAAAGAGCTCTCCAAATGGCTCTTCGACGAGAACAAAGGGCTTATCCGTATCGACATGAGCGAATACAGCGAAAAACACAACGTCGCGCGGCTGATCGGCTCCCCGCCGGGATATGTCGGCTACAGCGAAGGCGGACAGCTCACCGAAGCGGTTCGCCGCCATCCCTACTCGGTCGTCCTGTTCGACGAAATCGAGAAAGCCCACCCCGAAGTCTTCAACACCCTGTTGCAGATCTTCGACGAGGGACACCTCACCGACGGTTCGGGGCGCAAGGTCGATTTCCGAAATACGGTAATCATTCTCACCTCCAACGTCGGATCGCGGGCCGCGGCAATACGCTCCACGCAGGTCGGATACAGCACCTGTTCGAAATCGGACACCCTGCAGAAAGCCCCGCAGTCGGAATACCGCCGGGCGCTGGAAGAAACCTTCGCGCCGGAGTTCCTGAACCGCATCGACGACATCGTCATCTTCCGCACGCTCGACCTCTCGGACGTGGAGCGGATCATCGACCTGGAACTCAAGGGGCTGCTCTCCCGTACCGACCGACTCGGCTACAAGGTCGAAATCACCGACGAGGCGAAGCGGACCTTGGCCGCCATCGGCTACCAGCGCAAATACGGCGTCCGCGCCCTGCGCCGCACGCTGCTCGAACGCATCGAGGAACCTCTCTCGGGACTGATTATCGACGGCAAACTGCACAGCGGGGAGCGGGTGATCGTGGAACCCGACGGAGAAAAGGAGGTGATTCTCCGGGTCGCCTAACATAAATCCGCACCAGTGGCGGACGGTTTTCGAATCCCGGCCGATGCTTGCGTCGGCCGGGATTTTCACGCCTCGCCCACTCCTTCGACAAAGCGATTTTCCGGAACCGACAACAACCCCGGCCCGACATACGGAATAACCCCGAACAGTCCTCCCGGCAGCGAGGCATTTGCATCGAAACCGGGAACAGCTCCATATATGTCCGTCCCGCATGCTTTCGACATCTGCCTGCAAAATCGGCCCCGACACCCGGTCGAAAGGTCCGGACATCAGACTCCGTTCCCCCTTCGAAACGGATGCGAAGGAGGGATAATCGATTATTTTCGTACCTTTGTCGTCTGATTCAAGAAATATATGTACCGTTTTTCAACCTACAAACGACAATACAAAGCCAATCTGAAACTGGCCCTGCCCGTCGTGATGACCCAGTTGGGGCAGATCCTCGTACAGGTCGCCGACAACGTCATGGTCGGCCGTTACGGAGGCGACGACCCCACGCCGCTGGCCGCCACTTCGTTCGGCGGCTCGGTCTTCTTCATCCTCTTCATCGCCGGCGTCGGCATCGCACTGGGCCTCACGCCCCTGATCGGCGAACTCTACGCCCAGGGCGACCGTTGCAAATCGTCGCAATACCTGCAAAACGGCCTGATGTTCTATACTCTGTTGGGATTTCTGGTCTGCGGGCTCCAACTGGCCGTCATCCCTTTGATGTACCACATGGGACAGCCCGTCGAAGTGGTCGATATGGCCATACCGTATTACAAGTTGCTGGCTTACAGCATGCCGTTCATCATGCTCTTCTTCACCTTCAAGCAATTCCTCGAAGGCGTCGGAAACACCCGGGTCGAAATGGTCGTGGTGATTCTCTGCAACCTGATGAACGTCGGCTTGAACTGGATTTTCATCTACGGCCACCTCGGATTCGAAGAACTGGGCGCCACAGGTGCGGGGCTCGGCACCCTCGGATCGCGCATCGCCATGCCGATCATGATTATCGGCTATTTCTACAAAAAACAGAAATACCGCGCCTATCTTCAGGGATTCTCGCCCCGCAACTATTCGGTCAAAACGATCCGCACATTGCTGCGTATGGGCCTTCCGATCTCCCTGCAGATGTTTCTCGAAGCCTCGGCCTTCGTCGGCACCAGTATCATGATGGGCTGGCTGAGCAAAACGGCCATCAGCGCCAACCAGATCGCCATGACCTTGGGCAACTGCGCCTTCATGATCGTGACTTCGATCGGTGCCGCCACGACCATCCGCATCTCCCACTGCTACGGCGCCCGCAGCTTGAAGGAGCTGACTCTGGCGGCAAAGGCCTCCTACCACCTGGTCATCGCCTGGAACCTCTTCGCCGCCATCACGTTCATCTCGCTCTGCAACGTCATCCCGACTTTCTTCACCACCAACGCCGAAGTGATCGACCTGGCCTCGAAGCTGATCCTGCTGATCGCCGTTTACCAGTTGGCGGACGGCATCCAGAACGTTTCGGTAGGCATTCTGCGGGGTATTCAGGACGTGAAGATCATCATGCCGATCGCTTTCCTCTCGTACATCGTCTTCAACCTGCCGGTGGGTTACCTGTTGGGCTTTACATTGGGAATGGGCGCACAGGGGCTGATTCTGGGCTTCACCGTCGGTCTTACGACGGCCGCCGTACTGCTGATCGTCCGCTACCGCCGCGATATCCGGCGCTGGAAGGCCGGCATCCGATAATCCGGGATCTCCGCTTCCCGGCAGCGACGCACATCCGCCCGGCGGGAATATGCCGGAGTCTCAGCCGAATAAATTTGGCATTGCTCCCGGATTTCACTATCTTTACCGAAATTTATGACTCCAATGGATAACACCAAACCATATACGAAAGCGCCCAAGCCCGAAATCGGTCGCGGCTGCACGTTCTACTACGCCCCCGAAGGGGTCGCAGCCAAGCCTTGCGAGGGTTGCTACAAACTGCACGAAACAGCCTGGCTGGAGCAATACCCGCAACACACGCCGACCGATATTTTCGAAGTGCGCTTCAAGAACACCCGGCGCTCCTACTACCAAAACGTCAATAATCTGCCGCTGGAACGGGGCGACATCGTCGCTGTGGAAGCTTCGCCGGGACACGACATCGGCATCGTCTCCCTGACGGGCGACATGGTAGCCCGCCAAATGCGCCGCGTGGGTTTCAACCCCTACAACGGCGAATTCAAGAAGATTTACCGCAAGGCCAAACCCTACGACATCGAACGCTGGCAGGAGGCCATCGCTCTGGAGCACGAAACGATGATCACCGCACGCCAGATCGCCGCCGAAATGGGACTCAATATGAAAATCGGCGACGTGGAGTACCAAGGCGACAAGATCAAGGCGATCTTCTACTACATCGCCGACGAGCGCGTGGACTTCCGCGAGCTGATCAAGGTCTTCGCCGAACGGTTTCACATCCGCATCGAAATGAAACAGATCGGCGCCCGCCAGGAAGCGGGACGCATCGGCGGCATCGGAGCCTGCGGCCGCGAACTGTGTTGCGCATCGTGGATCTCGAATTTCTCGAGTGTGACGACCAACTCGGCCCGTATGCAGGAGATCTCCCTCAACCCCCAAAAACTGGCCGGACAGTGCTCGAAACTCAAGTGCTGCCTCGCCTACGAATACGACACCTACGTGGACGCCCGCAAGGAGTTCCCCCGTCTGCGGGAACCGCTCCAGGCTCTCGACGGCGAATATTACCTGGTCAAAACCGACATCCTGGCCGGTACCATGTCCTTCAGCAGCAGCAAGGATACGATGACCAACGTGGTGACGCTTCCCGTCGCCCGCGTCAAGGAGATCATAGCGCTGAACCGCGCCGGCAAGAAGGTCGATCAGCTGTCGGCGGAGCAACCACAACGGGAGAAGTTCGAAGAACCGACCTATCGCTCGGAGGAGGACAGCATCACACGCTTCGACGGCAACGGCTCCAAACGCAAGGGCCGCAACCGGCGCCGCAGCGACCGGGCAGAGGAACGCGAGAACCGGAACAACGGTGCCCGCAGCGGAAGCGCCGCAGAAGCGGCCGCCGTTTCGGAATCCCGCAAGGACGAAAAACAGGAAAATGCAGCCAACCGGAGTGAACGCCGCGAAAAACGCGACCGCCGTGAACGGAATAATAGAAACGGACAAGGCGAAGGCCGCGAATCGCGCAACCCACGCAACAGCGACCGGAACGGGCCGCGAAACGGACAAAGTACCCAGAAAAACGAACAGCGCACCGAACGCGGGAACACCTCCGGCGAACAGAACGGTGAACGCGGCAACGGTCAGGGCTCTCGCAGCGAACAGCGCGGGGAACGTCGTTCGGAGCGTTCTCGTTCCGAAAACCGTCCGGGACAAAACGGCTCCGAAACCGATCCGACTCCGACACACTCCCAATCTCCGGGCGAAGAGGGACAGAACGGTGCCCGCCGCCGTCCTCGGGGACGCGGAGGACGCAACCGTCGTGAAGGCAACCGTCAGGAAGGCGGAAACGGAGAGACAGCACAACCCGAACCGCCGAAAAAAGAGCAATAACGACTCGTAATGTACCTGCGGAGTATCATAGCGATCGCCGGAATGCTCGTTACGAGCTGCCTTTCGCCGCATCAGACGGTCGTAACCGATACCGGGGGCGGCACGTGGAGCGAAAGTGCCGAAATCGAAATTCCGAACGCGGATACCGTGACCCCGCGCGACCTATACATCGTCGTGCGCTACAACGACTCCTTTCGGGACGACACGCTGCGGCTGACGATACGGACCACTTCGCCCGACTCCCTGGTTTTCGAGGAATCCTACACGCTGGGCCTTCCTCCCCGCAGGCATCCGGCAGCCCTCGCGGAGGAAGCGTCGGTTCCCTATCGCCGGCACGTAATTTTTCCCGACAGCGGCATTTACAGGATGGCTTTCATCCCGGCGACGCCGGTCCGGGGCGTGGAAGCCATCGGCATCAACCAGCAAAAAAGCGAATAAAAACAGATGGGCAAAGACAAACTCAGACGCTTTGCGGAGAACCTCACGTTCGAATGTTTCGTACAACCCGCCTTCGAGGAGGCCTTCCGCCGCGACCATCCGCTCAAAGGACATTGGCACAGCGACTTTTTCCATAACGACCGTCCGATCGTACTCGAACTGGGCTGCGGCAAGGGCGAATACACCGTCGCACTCGCGGAGCGCGACCCCAACCGCAACTTCATCGGTATCGACATCAAGGGTGCCCGCATGTGGCGCGGAGCCAAAACCGCCACGGAACGGCAAATGCGCAACGTCGGTTTTCTGCGTACCCGCATCGAAATGATCGCCTCCTTCTTCGCCGAAGGAGAGGTCGATGAGATCTGGATCACCTTCCCCGATCCGCAGCTCAAATCGCGCCGGGCCAAGAAACGGCTCACCTCACCCCTCTTCCTGGGCCAGTACGCACAGATGCAGGTTCCCGGCGGACGAATCAACCTCAAGACCGACTCGCAACACCTCTACGCCTACACGCAAGCCGTGATCGAACGGTTCGGTCTGCCCTGCGACGTGGCCAACAACGACATCTACGGCTCGGGGTTCGCGGACGAAATACTCTCGGTCAAGACCGCCTACGAACAGATGTTCCTCGAACGGAAGCTGCCGATCACCTACACCCGCTTCTCGCTGGGTGAACGACGCGATTTCCCGCCGTTCGACTGGGAAGGCGACGACACGGACGAGAAGGACAACGAAGAAGCACGGAAAAACCGAAACGCAATGCCATAAATTACAGCGCAGGGTGTCGATCACAACACCCCGCGCTTTTTCTCTCCGGTCCTGCGGACTTCCCGTACATCCGAATCAATCGGGCACATTCGCAATCCGTCCGCTATCCGGCAATACCAGCCATTTCAACATACGGGCCAGCTCCGTGTTGTCCAGTACGCCGTTAATCCGTTCGGAGCCTGTCCCGTACAGATAGACGGGCACCATCGCCGCCGTATGTCCGCCGGTGCTGAAACGGTACTCGATCCCGGCCTCCTCGTGCTCGAAATCGACATCGGCCGAAGGAATCGAAAGACCGCCCGTTTCGTGATCGGCCGTAACGACCACGAGCGTCCCAGGATGCCGGTCGGCGAAATCCATCGCAGCGGCAACCGCCCGGTCGAAATCACGCATCTCCGCCAGGACGCCTTCGGCATCGTTATCGTGTGCCCGCAGATCGATCTGGGATCCTTCGACCATCAGAATAAAGCCCCGGTCGCGCTCGCCGGCTTCTCGCGACAGAATCTCCAGCGCCTTGCGGGTCGCCCGCTCCAGATAATCGCCCCGACCCTCCGACATTTTCGGCAGGTGACCGTCGGCAAAGAATCCCATCACAGGTCCCCGGCTCAAGGTATCGAGCTGTGAGGGATCGGTCAGCACCCGGAAACCGCGATCCCGAAGGCGCTCGATGCCCGGTACACCGTCCTCCCGCTCCGACGCTTCGGCATACTTCAATCCGCCGCCGAAGGCCACCGTCAAGTCGCTTCCGGCCAGTTGATCGGAAATTCGCTGATACTGTCGCCGATAAGGTACATGGGCATAGAAAGCGCCGGGCGTAGCGTGTTGCAGAGTACTGGTAACGACGACTCCGGTCGGCATCCCGGCTCGGATCGCATCCGCCATAATCGACTCCGCAGCCGTCGAATCGGGCAGCACACCGAGCATACCGTTGCCGGTCTTATGTCTCGTCGCCAGCGCCGTACCGGCCGCTGCGGAGTCCGTCACCCGGTTGTTGGCTGAATAAGTAGTAATCAATGCGATGTTCTGCGCCCGGTCGAAAGCGGTCGTACCGTATCCCTCCTCGAGCATCAACATCGACACGTGACTCAATCCCATACCGTCCCCGATCAGATAGATCAGGTTCCGAACCGGCAACGTGTCGGCTGCGGGAACGATTTGCGACGGTCGAAGGTTCAGTTTACGGGCGACCTCCCCGCCTCCTATCCCGACGGCATAGGCCGCCGACAACAGGACGAGCATGGTAATTACAATTTTTTTCATAACAAATAATATATATTCTTTTGATGCCACTTTTCAAATTTACGCATTTCCGACACGCCGTTTCGAACTTTCTTTGTATTTTAGCAAAAATTTAACCTGATTATATAGCTCGATTACCGACCTGCTCCGGCTCGAAACCGACCGACATGCTTCGACGAAAAGTCGAAACTCTTCCCGGGAAGAAGGTCAGAACGAAACGACACCCCGCAGGATCGAGGGCTGCCTGCCGAGATCAACAAAAAACGGTCGTGGTACTCGAAATATATAACAGCCTAATTCAATACCAGCCATGGATGTTAAAATCGCTTCGGACTGGAAAGAGATTCTTTCCGAAGAGTTCGAAAAACCCTATTTCCGAGAACTCACCGACTTCGTACGGCAAGAATACGCTTCCCGCCGGATATTCCCCAGAGGAAGCAACATTTTTCGTGCCTTCGACAAATGCCCGTTCGACAAACTCAAAGTGGTAATCATCGGACAGGACCCCTATCACGGCGAAGGACAGGCCAACGGACTCTGTTTCTCCGTGGCGGACGGCGTGCCGTTCCCACCCTCGCTGCAGAACATCTTCCAGGAAGTAGCCGACGACACCGGCTCGCCGATTCCCACGAGCGGCAACCTCGACCGCTGGGCCGAACAGGGCGTGCTGCTACTCAATGCCGTGCTGACGGTCCGGGCGCACGAAGCGGCCTCCCACGCAGGACACGGCTGGGAAACTTTCACCGATGCGGTCGTGCGGGCCATCGCACAGCGCAAGCAAGGCATCGTTTACATGCTGTGGGGAAGTTACGCCCAGCGCAAAGGCGCCATCGCCGATCCCCAGCGCAACTGCATCCTCAAAGCCGTCCATCCCTCCCCGCTGTCGGCCTACCGGGGATTTTTCGGCAGCAAACACTTTTCCCGGGCCAACGAATATCTGCAAAGCATCGGAAAGGCACCGATTTTGTGGTAAGCATAATAACTTCTAAAACCTGATTATACGCGTTAGAGTACCTCTCTGAAAGCACAGCGACCCAAGCCCTCTCCGAGAAGAGGATTTAGAAAGGGCTGCATTGCAAATGCGGGCACAGGCCGCGAATAGCGCCCCTCGAATTCAATGCTGCGACCGTCGGATAAGGATACATTGCAAAATATAATCGCCACCATAAAAATATGCTGCAACCACTTAAGATTACTCTCGTCATCTGTTACACGGTCCTGGCACTATCCGTAGCGGGGGTCCTGCTATCGGGCATATTGGGACGGCTCGAATGGCTGGCTCTTTGCGCCGTCTGTGCTCTCGCGTTGCTGTCCATCACCCTGGTCTTGGGTAAAAACCTGCGCATCCAGCGTATGATGACCGAAGACGAATATTCCGACGACAGGTAATCGCCCCGCACCGACTGTCACCGGCGACAATTGCAAAACAAAGTTCGGAAATGGAATAAAAAAGCCGGAACTTCATAAAGTTCCGGCTTTATCATAAACGGGGTTCTCTATCCCAGATAAGATTTCAGCAACTTGCTGCGGGAGGAGTGACGCAGACGACGGATCGCCTTCTCCTTGATCTGGCGTACACGTTCGCGCGTCAGGTCGAATTTTTCGCCGATCTCTTCGAGCGTCATTTCCGAACAGCCGATGCCGAAGAAATATTTGATGATATCCCGCTCGCGCTCGGTCAGCGTTTCCAAGGCACGATCCACCTCGGTCGAGAGCGACTCGTTAATCAACCCTCTGTCGGCATTGGGCGAATCGGGGTTCACCAACACATCGAGCAGGCTGTTGTCCTCGCCGTCGGCAAAAGGCGCATCCACCGAAACATGGCGGCCGGCGACACGCAGCGTATCGGTCACCTTCTCCTTGGGAAGCTCCAACTCGTTCGCCAACTCCTCGGGCGAAGGGGTGCGCTCGTGCTCCTGCTCGAAACGGGCGAAAGCCTTGTTGATCTTATTGAGCGAGCCTACCTGATTGAGCGGCAGGCGCACGATACGCGACTGCTCGGCCAGAGCTTGCAGGATCGACTGACGAATCCACCACACGGCATACGAAATGAACTTGAAACCCCGGGTTTCGTCGAACTTCTCCGCAGCCTTGATAAGACCGAGGTTTCCCTCGTTAATCAAGTCGGGCAGACTGAGGCCTTGATTCTGATACTGCTTGGCCACCGACACGACGAAACGCAGATTGGCTTTGGTGAGCTTCTCCAATGCCTCCTGGTCACCCTTCTTGATTCGCTGGGCAAGTTCCACCTCCTCCTCAACCGTAATGAGCTCCTCCTTGCCGATTTCCTGCAAGTACTTGTCCAAAGACGCGCTCTCACGGTTGGTGATGGACTTCATAATTTTTAACTGACGCATATTTAATTTTATAAGAATGTTCTTAAACTACGGCAATAAAAAACGGTAAAACATACCCGGCTTTCCTGGCGCTTCCCTATTCGACAAGCACATAGCTCGCCGAACGTCCGTCGGGATATACTCCGTCGATGCTGCGAACCTTATCGGTCATCCGCTGCATATCGGAGAGCGAACGCACGGACTTGTCGTTGATGTGGGTAATCACGAATCCCGGTCTTACCCGTGCCTTCGACAGAATACCGTTCGCCTTGATTGCCAGCACTTCCACACCGCCTCTGATCTCCAGTCGGCGACACAGACGCTCATCGGCCGTGGCGAACTTTCCGCCCAAAACTTCCATCACATCGACGTCGTCCCGCGTGAGGAGTTCCGTCTTACCTGCTTTATTACGCAAGGTCACCTCGATTTGTTTCATCGAACCCGACCTTTTTATCATTAATTTTACCTTGTCGTTGGGACGATGCTTGCCGATCTGCTCCTGCAGCGTCGCAGCCTCGTTCAACTCCACGCCATCGACCGAAAGAATCACATCTCCCTTGCGGATACCGGCCTGCGAGGCAGCGCCCCCTTCGGACACACTGGCGACATAAACGCCGCCCAACTCCTCGATACCCGTTTCCTCGCCCATCTGATCGATGAAATTCTGATCTATGGGGCGGAATGCCAGACCCAACAGAGCCCGCTGCACGACGCCGTACTCCTTGAGATCCACGACCACCTTTCGAACGATCGTTTCGGGGACCGCGAACGAATAACCGACATAGCTACCCGTCATCGTCTTGATTACGGTATTGATACCGACCAGTTCGCCGCGCGTATTGACCAACGCACCGCCCGAATTACCGGGATTGACGGCCGCATCCGTCTGGATAAACGACTCGATGCGGAATTCGCTCGGAATAACATCCAACTGACGCGCTTTGGCACTCACGATACCGGCCGTAATGGTCGATTGCAGGTTATAGGGCGATCCGATGGCCAGCACCCATTCGCCCAACCGGAGCGAATCCGAACTGCCGAAAGGCAACGTAGGCAGGTCCTCGGCCTCGATCTTTACCAGCGCTACATCCGTTGTGGGATCGGCACCGATCACCTTGGCGTCGAACGTGCGGCCGTCGCTCAGCTTCACGCGAAGGCGCGTAGCCTCGTCCACCACATGGTTGTTGGTCACGATGTAACCGTCTGCGGAAATAATCACGCCGGATCCTCCGCCCCGACGCTCCTGTGTCGAAGGGCCGCGCCGGCCCTGCTGGGGAATACCGAAAAATTCGAAAAACGGATCGTACTGCCGCTCGGGAACTTCGATCTCCTGAACCACCTCGATATTCACGACGGCCTTGACAGCATTCTCGGCAGCATACGTAAGATCCGGATACTGCTCGGCCTGATACGAAGTGAAATGGGTTCCCGCCTGAGAAAAGGGGTCGTCAGACACTGCCCCGCTCTGCGGCGTAACAACATGCGTGCCGTTCTTTTCGGCCGGCGATAAAATACTCCAGGCGACGACACCGCCGGATGCGGCGCCTGCGGCAATCATACCTAATAACAACAATGCCTTTTTCATAATCCAATATCGAAATAATTTAACTGGTTTTATTACGGAGGCAATTTTATTCCATAGGCTGTTTCTGTTTGAGCGATTCTGTCTGGGTACAGAACGCCCGGGAAAGGCAATTATTGTGTTCAATAATTTCGAAAATGTTACGAAGCGAAGATTCCGCCGTCGGCGCACCGGCCGATTCACTCGGACCCAAATCCTGAATCTGCCGACCTTGAACGTAACCCGATAGATACCAAGGCCCTATAAGACGGCACCTATTTTTCGCAAGATAATATGGAGAATAAGTTTTTATTCCCCGTTTTTTATGTTTACCTTTGCAGTCCTCGCCGATCGGCGGGGAATGTGGAAAGATTTGACTGATTGCAAACCACAATAAAAAATAGCTAAAACAGCTTTTTTATTCCAGCAGCCAATTTTTCCCCATTTTATACGTTTAACTTCCAAAATAAATGTAAAATGGGATTTTTATTTACGTCGGAGTCCGTGTCCGAAGGACACCCCGACAAAGTTTCGGATCAGATTTCCGATGCCATTCTCGACGAATTCCTTCGTCACGACCCCAACTCCAAAGTAGCCTGCGAAACGCTCTGCACCACCGGTCTGGTCGTCGTCGCGGGCGAAGTGCGTTCGAGCGCCTACGTCGATATCCAGCACGTAACACGCCGCGTAATCAACCATATCGGTTATACCAAAAGCGAATATCAGTTCGACGGTAATTCCTGCGGCGTGCTCTCTGCGATCCACGAACAGTCTCCGGACATCAACCAGGGTGTCGTGCGCGAGGCCGAAGAGGAACAGGGCGCGGGCGATCAGGGCATCATGTTCGGCTATGCTTGCAACGAAACGCGCGAATACATGCCTGCGACGCTCATCCTCTCGCACGTCATTCTCAAGGAACTGGCCGTCATCCGCCGCGAAGGGCAGGTGATGACCTACCTGCGTCCCGACGCCAAGTCGCAGGTAACGATCGAATACGACGAACAGACGCACCGTCCGCTGCGCGTACATACCATCGTGGTTTCGACCCAGCACGACGATTTCATCCCCACGAGCAAGGGCGTCACCGAGAAGATGGCCGAAAAACGCATGCAGGAGAAGATCCGCGAGGACGTGCGCACGATCCTCATTCCACGCGTCAAGGCCCGTCTGGAACGCGCCAAGGATAAGTTGGCGCGACTGATCGGCGACGACTATATCCTGCACGTGAATCCCACGGGCAAGTTCGTCATCGGCGGCCCGCACGGAGATACGGGACTCACGGGCCGCAAGATCATCGTCGATAGCTACGGCGGACGCGGTGCCCACGGCGGCGGCGCCTTCTCGGGCAAGGACTCCTCGAAGGTGGACCGTTCGGCAGCTTACGCAGCCCGCTACATCGCCAAGAACATGGTGGCGGCCGGGATCGCGGACGAAATTCTCGTGGAGTTGAGCTATGCCATCGGGATCGCCGAACCGATCTCCGTCTTCGTCGATACGCACGGTGCGGTATGCAGCCGCAATCCGAAGCTCGCGGACATGACCGACGGGGAGATCGCCCGCCGTATCGCCAAGCTCTTCGACCTGCGTCCGGCGGCTATCGTGAAGAAATTCGGCCTCAAAAACCCGATCTTCGAAGCGACGGCATCCTACGGACATTTCGGCAACCGCCCCTACACCCGCAAGGAGAAAGTGTGGGAGGACGGCCGCGAGGTGGAACGCGAGATCGAATTCTTCGGCTGGGAAAAGCTCGATGCCGTCGATCTGATCAAGCAAGAGTTCGGACTATAACGCGACCGACCGCACAAGTAAAAAGTCCCCTTTTCGGGGACTTTTTGTTGTTAGCTCCCGATGGAATCGAACCACCGAATTCTTTCGGGCTTCTCAAACCGAAAAACAAACTTCGCGACGGTCGTTCCATGCAGGTCCCCGAACCGCCCGGCAATACACCGCGAGGGCCGTGAACTATTTGTTCACAGCCCTCGCAGCCTTTTAATATGATTCAATTAACCCAATAACATACGATCCCTGTTCCTCAACTCCGCCGTAATGTCCTTCATTTCGCCGTCCGTCACCCGGTAAAGCCGCTGGTTCGTCGAAGCGGAATCCAAGCCTCCCAAATGTGCGACATACGGTCCCAGCTTGATATAATCAAAACTGCGCGGGTCGATACCTGCGGCCAATTCAGAACGCCCCGAATACCAGCCTGTCTTCAGCCGGCCCTCGGTCGCAGCCCGCACACAGGCGCTCCAATGCGCGACATCGCCGGGCGCTGCATCGCCTCCCATAAAACAAACGCAGGTAATCGCATTTCCGTATCCCGACAACAAACTATTCAGCAAATTATCGTCCAGCGGCTCCCCGACCTCTTCCCACAGATGGGGACTGTGACACCCGGCGCACCGGTTCGGACACCCCGAAAGATTCAGAGCGAGGGTCACTTCGCCCGGAATCTCCTGGAACACCACATCAAAGCTGGCCAGGCGTAGCATAGTGACGACGCGCGGCCTCCTGCTGCCGAGCTTGAGAGAAGTTGCTGACACGCTTCATATAACCGATGATACGGGTCAGATAATCGAGATTCCTGCCGTTGCATTTCGGACACGCCTTGAGGTTGCGCTTGTCGATATGCCCGCAATCGTTGCAGACCGTATTCGGGATGTTGAACGTGAAATAGTTGCATCCCTCCTGCGAAGCCACGCGCAACAGGTGGCGGTACTGCTCCCGGCTCAAATGTTCCTGCAGGTTCATGTGCAGGGCCGAGCCGCCCGTGAGGTGCTCGATGTATTTGCGGCCGTGCAGTCGGAACTTGTCCACGATGTTGAGCGATTCGTCCTCGACGATGTAAAAATAGCTGTTGTAACAGTCGCGCCCCACCTTGTAGCCGTCGCGCTTGTCCCATTTGGCATGCTTCACTCCCACGTTCTCCGCCGGAATCATCTCGCAGTTGAACATCACCTCCTTCGAGCGGTACTTCTTGTTGTACTTTTCGATCATTCCGAGAATTTCCTGCGTAAAACGTTCGTAATCGGGATTGTCGTTGATCGGAATGCCGAGAAATTCGGCCGCTTCGACCAGTCCGTTCACACCGATAGTGAGGTACTGGCGCGACATATTGATATAGCCCGCATCGAACAGGGGCAGCATCCCCTTCGACTGCATGTATTTCAGGTTCTCGTTGTAGGCCAACTGCACCTTGTGCACCAGATCGACCACCTCCTCGAGGAAGAACTGATAGGGCATACCCTTACGTGCGGCGTACTGGATGCAACGGTTCAGGTTGATCGTCAGCACGCTCTTCGAGCCGGTCGATACGCCTCCGGCGCCGAGCGTGTAGCTGAACCCGTTGTCCGTAATTTCGTTGCGCAGGCGGCAGCAGCTCGAAAGCGAATCGGCATTGTCGCTCATGTAGGTAAAGAACGAATGTCCCTCGGCATACATTTCGGCCGTGAAATCGCCCCACTCCTTGTCCTTCACGTCACCGTTTTCCGTGAGTAAAGCCATCGTTTCGACCGGGAAGGTCAGCACGGTGCGGGTCCGTTCGCGGTTGAACCACTTCATGAAACGCTTTTGCAGCCAGCTGAGCGACTCCCAGTCGGGCTTGCTGCCGTCGGGGAAGAGGAAATTTCCGAACAGGCTCTCGAAATAGTAGCGGTCGTAGTAAGCCACGTTCCAGAACACGGCCTGGAAATTCCGCGCTCCGGTCGGCTGGTTGATCGAATAGACGATCTGTTCGAAACAATCGGTGATGACCTTGTCGATCGTGCGCCGTTTCTTCGAGAGATCGACCACCTCGTCCGCCCGTTTGAAATAGTCGGTGCCGTACTCCTGGCCGATAAAATAGTTCATATACATCAGAAATTCGGGTGTGGCGCAGGCGCCGCTGAGCATACTCGACACGATAAAAACCATATTCACGAAGCCGCCGCAGAATGACTTGAGGTTGGTCGGGGCTTTCGAATTGCCCCCGATCGAAATCGTTCCTCCGATGAGCCAGGGATACATCGTAATCGAAGCGCAATAGTTGGCCAGCGAAGTTTCGTCGTTTTTGTAGATGAAATGGTCGTTCAGCATTTCGATATACTTGTCCGCCAACTCCTTGCCGTACATCTCCTTGAGGCGGTCGGTGAGCATGCGGCGGTTCAGGCGGATGAAATTCGATTTGGGCAGCTCGCCGATGAGCGTAGCCATGTTCTTGTTCTCCACGTTGGCATTGGCGTCGAACTTGCTTCCTGTCGCGGCGTTCGAAGCATCGCAGTACTCCATGAGGAACTGCAACTTGTCGCGCACCTCCCGATCCTCGGTATGCCGCTGGCGATAAAGCATATAAGCCTTGGCTACCGTGTAGTAACGCTCGGCCATGAGCGCGACCTCCACCTGGTTCTGGATCTCCTCGACCGAGATGCCGTCGGTCACGCTGACCCGGCTCAGGATGTTGGTGATCACGTCCTGCGTAGCGAAACTCCCGACCGAAAGGAATGCCTTGGCGATCGCCCGCTGAATCTTCTCCATCGAAAACGCCTCCCGCGTTCCGTCCCTCTTGACAATGAATGTTTCCATAACGATTAAACTTCTCCTCAAATATTATATTATTATACTCATACTTTCAACGCTCGAATTCCCCACACCGATAACTCCACCGACGGAAATTCGGCCGATTCCGACCCGGCTCGACGGCAACAAATATCAGCCGCCGGGCTTTCTCCGCAGAAACACGACAAGCCGCACGTTCCGAGCCATACCGTACGCCTTCGTCGGTCATATCGGTTGTCGTCCGATCCGACGACTTTTTACCGACCCTTCGGAAAAACCGAAATACACCTCTTCTGAACGACGGATTCGCAGCGATCCGACCCGATACGACACAGGCAGGAATGGAATTTACAGAACCGGCAATAGATACGACGAAGCACCCGAAACCGTTCCGACGCTTTTCACCCGAAAGCAACGAATCTCGTCCCGGTACGGCAGGTCTTCTGACTTGTTCCGGACGGCACGCCTTCCCGGCCCGAACGGCCAGTGGCAGAGAGAATGTACCGCCCAAAAGAAACTTACAGCTACGGGGATAGTTCCTGACTTTCACAGGATTCCCTTTTAATCCCGGTGGATTCGCCCTCCACCTCGGGAACCGATACCGAAAACAAATATAGGGTTTAATCGCATTCGATGGTCCGCCCCTCCGGCATTTTATGGAAAAGTTATCAACAATAACAGGAAAAGGCCGCCCCGAGGCACTCTGTCCACGATCCGATTTGAAAGCTGCACCCGTTCTTCCCCGAACATCGCCGGACAAGTCTTCGGGAAACCCGACGGGTGCAAAAAACAGCGGAAAGACCCGTGAAAAAATCAACGGGAGAACGACGGAACAAACAGAAGACAGGCCCGGACGCCTATCGGCATCCGGGCCTGTCTTCTATCCGTTTTACAACCGGCTTATTTACTGATCAACTTCTTCACCTCTTCATATACCGTCTGGCCGTTGTAACCGAACTTCTCGTCGAGGACCTTGTAGGGTGCCGAATAACCGAAGTGATCCAGACCGTGAATCATACCGTTTTCACCTACCAGTCCCAGCAATGTCACGGGCAGACCCGACGTAAGGCCGTAACGCACCACACCCTGTGGCAGAACGGTCTGCTGATAGGATTTGGGCTGGTCGCGGAAAAGTCCTTCGCTCGGCACGCTCACGATACGGACCGCGATTCCCTCCTTCGAAAGCAACTCGGCACCTTCGACCAGCGTAGCGACTTCGGAACCCGAAGCGAGCATCACCACAGCCGGTTTGGCGGCATCGACTACGATATAGGCGCCTTTCGAAAGCTGGGCAGCCTCCTCACGGCGGCTGTGATTGAGTGCGGGCAGATTCTTAATATTTTGCCGCGACAGGATCAGCGCGACGGGACGATGCTCCTCGATCGCCAATTTCCAGGCTGTGACGGTTTCCTCGCCGTCGGCCGGACGCAGCACCAACATAGAACGCTCCCCCCGGTGATTCTTCAAATGTTCCATCAGACGGATCTGAGCCTCGTGCTCGACGGGCTGGTGCGTCGGACCGTCCTCGCCCACACGGAACGAGTCGTGCGTCCAGATATAGATTACATGCAGGTGCATCAGGGCAGCCAGACGCACGGCGGGTTTCATATAGTCCGAGAAGACGAAGAACGTACCGCACGCCGGAATCACGCCCCCATGCAGCGCCATACCGTTGGCAATGCAGGCCATCGTCAGCTCCGAAACGCCTGCCTGGAAAAACTTGCCCGAGAAATCACCCTTCGAGAAGGCTTTGGTTTTCTTGAGGTAGCCGTCCGTCTTGTCCGAATTGCAGAGGTCGGCCGAGGCGACGATCATATTTTCGATCCGCTCCGCATAGAAGGAGAGCACTGAAGCCGAGGCGGCGCGGGTCGCACCGTCGGGTTTGATCTCGAGTCCCTTGTAGTCCATCTCCGGCACCTTGCCCGAGAGGAAAAGATCGAGTTTGCGGGAGAGCTCCTTGTGCTCGGAACGCCACGTCTTCTCCCTCTCGCGCTGCGTGCGCACCCATTCACGAAGCTCTTCGCGGCGGGCGTCGAACACCTTGCCGCTCTCGGAGAAGATCTTGAACGGATCCTCCGCATCGCCGCCCAGGTTGCGGACGGTAGCGGCGAAATCGGCTCCGGCAGCCGTCAGCGGCTGACCGTGCGTCGAAACCTTGTCCTCGAAGCTCGATCCGTCGGCCGCAACCGCACCCTTGCCCATGACCGTACGGCCGATGATAAGCATCGGACGCTCCTTTTCGGCATTGGCAGCCGTAAGAGCTTCGCGGATCTGCTCTACGTCATGGCCGTCGATGGTGATGACGTTCCAGCCCCACGCCTCGTATTTCATCGCTACGTTCTCGGTATCCACCTCATCGACCTTGGTCGAAAGCTGAACGTTGTTCGAATCGTAGTACATGATCAGATTGTTCATCCCCAGGTGGCCGGCGATGCGGCCCACGCCCTGCGACACCTCCTCCTCGATACCGCCGTCGGAGATGTAGGCATAGATCTTGTGGGACTGCCACTCCCCGAAACGAGCCGCAAGGAACCGCTCGGCGATCGCGGCGCCCAGCGCCATGGCATGCCCCTGGCCCAGAGGACCCGACGTATTCTCCACACCGTGCAGCACGTCCACTTCCGGATGGCCCGGCGTGACGCTGCCCCACTGCCGCAGATTACGCAAATCCTCCACCGAATAAGTTCCGGCCAGTGCGAGAGTCGAGTAGAGCATCGGCGACATGTGTCCCGGATCGAGGAAGAAACGGTCCCGGAAGGGATAATCCATCTGGTCCGGATCGTAGCGGAGAAATTCGGTGTAAAGTACAGCCATGAAGTCCGCGCCGCCCATTGCGCCGCCGGGATGTCCCGATTTGGCTTTCTCGACCATCGCCGCAGACAGGATGCGGATGTTGTCTGCAACGCGCGTGAGTTCGGATTTAGTAATCATAAGTGATTGTATGCTTTTATTATGTTTGAATTTCTCGCTTCGCTGCTACATACGGCGTAACCCGGATAAACCTGCACCACCCCGATGCAACGGACTTGCGTATCCTGTTCAGGATAAATTGCGGAATCCTTTCACCCGGCCCGCGCCCGCGTCAGATCCGCCCGGTTCCGTTCCTGCGGAAAACCAGGCAGACAAGACCGCATTGAAAACCGGAAATCCCGCCCGCTCGATGTTCCATTCCGACAGCCTCCCGCTCCGGCATGTTGCAAGCGGCCCGGCGTTCGTGGTACAAATTTAATATAAATCCGGCTTATCCGACCTGCTTGAGCGCCAAAAATTTCTTCTTTTCGAACTTTTCCCGGGCATAAGGCAAGGTCACTTCGAAGCGGCGCTCTCCCGAAGAGGGGATATCGAACATCGTGTCCATCATGATCGCTTCGCAGATCGAACGCAATCCCCGGGCACCGAGCCGGTACTCGATGGCTTTATCGACGATATAGTCCAACACCTCGTCGTCGAACACGAGCTTCACGCCGTCCATCTCGAACAGCTTTTCATACTGCTTGATGATGGCATTTTTGGGCTGCGTGAGGATCGAACGCAGGGCCTCGCGGCCGAGCGGCTCCATATAGGTCAGCACCGGCAGGCGGCCCACCAGTTCGGGAATCAGACCGAACGACCTGAGGTCCTGCGGCATAAGGTATTGCATGAGGTTGTTGCGGTCCACGGAATCGGCATTCATCCGTCCGTAACCCATCGCCCGGGTGTTGAGCCGCTGGGCGATCTTCTTCTCGATGCCGTCGAACGCTCCGCCGCAGATGAACAGAATGTTGCGCGTATCGACCTGCACGAACTGCTGCTCGGGATGCTTGCGCCCGCCCTGGGGCGGAACATTGACCACCGTGCCTTCCAGAATCTTCAGCAAAGCCTGCTGCACTCCTTCACCTGATACGTCGCGCGTAAGCGACGGATTGTCGCTCTTGCGGGCGATCTTGTCGATTTCGTCGATGAAGACAATTCCCCGCTGGGCCAGCTCCACGTCGTAGGAAGCCACCTGCAACAGCCGCGAGAGAATACTCTCGACATCCTCGCCCACGTATCCCGCCTCGGTAAGTACCGTAGCGTCCACGATGGTGAAGGGCACGTTCAGCAATTTGGCGATCGTGCGGGCCATCAGCGTCTTGCCGGTACCCGTCGGGCCGACCAGCAGGATGTTCGACTTGTCGAGCTCCACTTCGCTCGCCTCGCCCGAAGCATGCAGCAGCCGCTTGTAGTGATTATATACGGCCACCGACATATAGCGTTTGGCATCGTCCTGCCCGATCACGTACTGATCCAAAAACTCCTTGATTTCATTGGGCTTGAGCAAATCCTCGAATTTCAACGAGGTATTCTTCTTCTCCTTGCGACGGGATGCGGCTTCGTCATGCAGCACATCGTTGTCGATGAGCATCTGGTATCCTTTCGCAATACATTTGCTGCAAATATTGCAACCCTTGGACGAACTCAACAGGATCGCACCATCGCGGCGTTTGGCCCCGCAGAACGAACACGCATCGCTCTCGTTGCCGTAAAGGTCTTCTCCGTAATTTTTAGCCATAGGTCTTTAGTTTTCCTTCGAATTTCGTTCCCGGTCCCGGTCGAACTTTCGGACGAGCCTCTGCCGGGATAAAGTCGAAAACAAACTCCCGCCATCATCTCTACCCGGCCGTCGATCGGCCTCGTTCCGACTTCGCACACCGGAAATATCGAACCGGGTTCTTCATTTATTCCGCTCGGCCTATCGAGCGCCCCGCTCTGCCTCCGCTGATCGGAAACGATACATTTTCTCTCCCGAAATCGACCGTCCCCTGCAGATTGAAACAGAAATATTATCCCCGCTTGGTCAGCACCTCGTCGATCAGCCCGTACTCCTTGGCCTCCCGAGCCGACAGCCAATAATCGCGGTCGGCATCCTTTTCGATCTTCTCGATCGGAGCGCCCGAATGGGCCGCAATGATCTCGTACAGCTCCTGCTTGGTCTTGCGGATCTCGCGGGCCGTGATCTCGATGTCCGACGCCTGCCCCTGAGCCCCGCCCAGCGGCTGATGGATCATCACCCGCGAATGGGGTAACGCCGAGCGCTTGCCTGCAGCACCGGCGGTCAGCAGCACGGCGCCCATCGAAGCGGCCAGTCCCGTACAGATGGTCGCCACATCGGGCTGCACCAGTTGCATCGTATCGTAAATTCCCAGACCGGCCGTCACCGATCCGCCCGGGGAGTTGATATAAATCTGGATGTCCTTTTCCGGGTCGGCCGACTCCAGGAACAGCAGCTGTGCCTGGATGATATTGGCCGCATCGTCGTAAATCGGAGCCCCCAAAAAGATGATGCGATCCATCATCAAACGCGAAAAGACGTCCATCGTCGCCACGTTCAACTGGCGCTCCTCGATGATCGTCGGCGACACGTAGGCCGCGTACTGCGAGCGGAAATCATGCAGTTTCAGACTATTGATACCGCAATGCCGGGTGGCGTATTTTTCAAATTCATTCATAACCGAACAGTTTGCAAGTTAATAAAAAACATCGGAAGCCGGTTCAAAAATTTTTCCGCGACTTGCCTCCGGTCCTACTCGATTTCCCGTACCCGGCCAACACACGATGCAGGCTCGAATCCGGCAAAAACGAGGGAAGAAGCAAAAAACAGAAGTATGACTACTAAACAGACTTTGAGGGAGTGATTGCAAAAATCAAACCCTCAAAGCTCTGATCGGATACCAATTTTCCGCTGTTTCTTAAATCTCCTTGGCCAGTTTTGCGAACTCTTCGGCAGAAACGGCCTTTTCGGTCACCTTGATCTTGGACTTCACGTCCTCGACCACCTTCATCTCATACAGCTTCTCGTAGATCTTCTGTCCCTGCTCGCGGTCCTCGAGAATCTTCTTGGCGTAATTGGCCAGCATATCTTCCGGAGCCGTCGGCAGTCCGTATTGAGCGAACTGGGCCTGTGCCAACGCCTTGGCCTCTGCAGTAGCCTCTTCGGGGGTTACCGTGAGGTTATCCTGCTTGATGAAATATTTCTGGAGGTAATTCCAGGTGAACAGTTTCACGAAAGCGTCGAAATCCTTCTCGATCTCCTCCTTGGAGAACTTGCCTTCGTTGATGACGTACAGCCAGCGCTTGAGGAACTCGACCGGCATGGTCAACCCGGCTTTCTTCAACAGGAAATCACGCAACTGCAACGTAAAGAGATAGTCGCTCTCGCGGCGCAGCTCCTTCGAAATCTCGGCATCGACGAACGCCTCGAACTCCTCGGCGGTTTTGACGTTGCCCGCAGGAAAAGCCATCTTGAAGAACTCCTCGTTCAGCTCCGGTTCCGCGAACTTGCGGATCTTGGTGATTTCGAGAGAAAATTCGGGTTTGATACCCTCCAATTCGTTCTCCTTGACCTGCAATACGGCGGCACGCTGCGCCGGAGTCTTGTAAAGTTCATTGACATTGACCTGCATCTTGAATCCGACCTTCTTGCCGATGAAGGGCTTGCGCTCCTCCTCGTTCATCGAAATCAGTCCGACGTAAGCGCCCTCGATCTTCATATCGCCGTTGTCGAGCGTCACCTCCAGCGCTTCGTCCGCCGTTACCTTGTCGGTATCCACCAGACGGCCGAAACGACGCAGGAAATTGCTGCGGTAATCGTCGTGCATCTTCTTATCGACCTTGATCGTGTAGTAGGTCATCTTATCTTTCGCCGACAGCTCGAGCTTCACCTCGGGAGCTTCGCCGATCTCGAAAATGAATTCGAATTCGGTCCCGTTCTCGAAATCGAAGTCGCCCTGCTCCTCCGAGGGGATCACGTCACCGACATAGTCGATCTTCTGCTCCTGCAGGTAGTTGAACGCCGCTTCCGAAGCCTGGCGGTAAGCCTGCTCCGCAAGCACGCCCTTGCCGTACATCTTCTTGATCACGCCCATCGGCACCATACCGGGGCGGAAGCCCGGAATATTGGCCTTGCGTTTGTACTCACGCAGGGATTTTTCGACCGCATCGCCGTAATCCTTCTCGCCTACGGTCACCTTGATGAGCGAGTTATTCTGCTCGCGCTGTTCTCTTACGATATTCATATTTCAGTTGTTTTATACGTTACAGTTCGGGTCGGCAAAAGTACAAAATAATTCATTAGCAAGCAACAAACACCCGATAAATATCTCCGCACCGATCCGTTTTTCTTTCAGGAAGGGCTTCGGGGAAGAGCACCCGGATCGACAGCCCCTCCGATCCGTAATTCGGGCGCCGAAATCGACGTCTTTTCCCGAAAAATAGCTATCTTTGTTGCCTATTATAATAAGGACATACCGGCTATAAACGGCCAACACCGCAGCCGGACAGAATATAAACGATACGAAATCCAATGACAAAAATCGTATGGATCGGACTGCTGGCGATGACGCTGGCCGCCTGCTCGGGACGCACGAAAACCCTCCGAACGGAAACCCCGGCCGCTACCCCCGCCGCGCCGCGCACCTACACCTACCGGGTCATCGAAAGCTATCCCCATTCGACCGACAGCTACACGCAGGGGCTCCTGTTCGCAGACGGAGTGATGTGGGAAGGTACGGGCGAATACGGACACTCCCGCCTGCAGCGCATCGACCTCGAAACAGGACGCACGGACGTAGTGGCTACGCTGCCCCGCAGCGAATTCGGCGAAGGCATCGCGCTGCTCGACGGCAAGATCTACCAACTGACCTGGGAAAACAACAAAGCCTACGTCTATGACGCGGCAACGGGCCGGCAGCTCCGCACTTTCGCCTATGCGGGCGAAGGATGGGGCCTCACGACCGACGGCGAGCGGCTCTACATGAGCGACGGCAGCGAATACCTGCGCATCCTCGATCCGGAAACCTTTCGGGTGCAACGCAGCGTGCCGGTCACCTTCCGGGGTGCCCCGGTACAACTGCTCAACGAACTGGAGTGGATCGACGGGAAGATCTGGGCCAATGTCTATGTCACCGACCAGATCGTCATCATCGACCCCGCCAGCGGCATCGTCGAAGGGGTCATCGACCTGCGCGGCCTGCTCCCGGACGAAGAGATCGCCCCGGATACCGACGTACTGAACGGCATCGCCTACGACGCGGCCTCGGAACGTATCTTCGTGACAGGCAAAAGATGGAGCAAACTCTTCGAAATCGAAATCATACCCCAATAAAATACCACACGACGTGACAAAAAACCGCGACATACGACACGAACTCGAACACCGCATCCTGCTGCTCGACGGCGGATTCGGCACGATGATACAGCAATACGGCCTGGACGAAGCCGACTACCGGGGCAAGGAGTTCGCCGCGAGCGAAAAACTTCTCAGAGGCTGCAACGACCTGCTGAACCTCACCCGTCCGGAAACAATCCGCGAAATCCACGAGAAATACCTCCAGGCCGGATCGGACGTAATTACGTCCAACACGTTCAACGCCAACTCCATTTCGCTGGCCGACTACGGACTGGCAGCGGAAGCGTACCGCATTAACCGGGTCGGCGCAGCCATCGCCCGCGAAGCGGCGGACGCCTTCACCGCCCGCAATCCGCAGAAGCCCCGCTTCGTGGGCGGCTCGATGGGCCCGACGAGCCATACGCTGTCGATGTCGGCGGACGTGGACAACCCCGGCGCCCGGGCTTTCACTTTCGAACAGCTCTCGCAGGCGTACTACGATCAGGCTCGGGGCCTGATGGACGGCGGCGCCGACCTGCTGATGCTCGAAACCGTCTTCGATGCGCTGAACGCCAAGGCAGCGATCTTCGCCATCGAAACCCTCTTCGCAGAACGCGGCATGCGACTGCCGGTCATCGTCTCCGGCACACTCACCTCGTCGGGCCGCACCCTGGCGGGACAAACCATCGAAGCCTTCTACACCTCCGTCGCACACGCCGAACCGCTGGCCGTGAGCCTCAACTGCTCGTTCGGCGCCAAGGCCCTGCTGCCCTACCTGGAGCGGCTGGCCGCTGTTTCGGAATTCCGCGTGCCGGTCTATCCCAATGCGGGTCTGCCGAACGTCATGGGCGGCTACGACGAGACGCCCGCGATGTTCGCCGCCGACGTAGAGGAATACATGCGGCGCGGCCTGGTCAATCTGGTGGGCGGCTGCTGCGGCACCACGCCCCTGCACATCTTCGAACTGGCGAAGATCGTGAACAACTACACGCCCCGCCCCCTGCCGCAGCGGCGGCACGTGACCTGCCTGAGCGGGCTGGAACAGCTTCGGATCGTTCCCGAAGCCAACTTCGTCAATGTCGGCGAGCGCACCAACGTCGCCGGCTCGGCCAAGTTCGCGCGGCTGATCCGCGAAAAAAATTACGAGGAAGCTCTCTCGGTGGCCCGCGCCCAAGTCGAAGCGGGCGCCAATATCGTCGATGTCTGCATGGACGACGGCCTGATCGACGGTCCCGAAGCCATGCGCGACTTCCTCAACCTGATGGGTTCGGAACCGGAAATCTCCGCAGTACCCGTCATGATCGACTCTTCGAAATGGGAGGTGCTCGAAACGGGGCTCCGGGTGGTGCAGGGCAAGAGCGTCGTCAATTCCATCTCCCTGAAGGAGGGCGAGCAAGAATTTCTGCACCGCGCCCGCCTCATCCGCCGTTACGGAGCCGCCGCCGTGGTGATGCTCTTCGACGAGCAGGGACAGGCAGACACCTATGCCCGCAAGATCGAGGTGGCGCAGCGGGCCTACAAGCTTCTCACCGACGACGGATTCCCCGCCGAAGACATCATCTTCGACCCCAACATCCTCGCGGTGGCCACCGGTATCGAAGCCCACGACGCCTACGCCCGGGACTTCATCGAAGCCGTCCGCTGGATCAAGCGAAACCTGCCCCACGCCAAGATTTCGGGCGGCGTGTCGAATCTATCGTTCGCCTTCCGGGGCAACAACGCCGTGCGCGAGGCCATGCATTCGGTGTTTCTCTACCACGCCATCCAAGCGGGTATGGACATGGCGATCGTCAATCCCCAGATGCTGCAAATCTACAGCGACATCGAACCGGGACTACTCGAACGGGTCGAGGATGTTATCCTCTGCCGCCGCGCAGACGCCGCCGAACGCCTCACGGAATACGCCTCGCAATTCACCAAAACCGCCGCGACGCAGACGCAGCATACCGACGCCTGGCGCTCGGAGCCGCTCGGCAAGCGCATCGAATACGCCATGCTCAAGGGCGTGGCCGACTACATCGAGCAGGACGCGCTCGAAGGCTACCGCACGCTGGGCTCGCCCCTGGCAGTGATCGACCGGCTGCTGATGCCGGCCATGGAAGTCGTAGGCAATCTGTTCGGGCAGGGCAAAATGTTCCTGCCGCAAGTGGTCAAGACCGCCCGCGTGATGAAAAAAGCCGTCGCCGTACTGACTCCCTACATCGAGCAAGGTTCCGAAGCGAACGCCAAGAGTGCCGGCAAGGTGCTGGTGGCTACCGTGAAAGGCGACGTACACGACATCGGCAAGAACATCGTGGCGGTAGTCATGGCCTGCAACGGCTACACGATCCGCGACCTGGGCGTGATGGTCGAGTGTCCCCGCATCATCGACGAAGCCGTCGCCTGGGGCGCCGACGCGATCTGCCTGAGCGGACTGATTACCCCTTCGCTCGAGGAGATGATCCACGTCTGCGAAGAGCTGGAACGCCGGGGGTTGCAAATTCCCGTACTGATCGGCGGTGCGACCACTTCGGACGTACACACCGCCGTAAAAATAGCTCCGACCTACTCGGGCCCGGTGATCCATGCCGACAACGCCAGCCGCAACAACAAAATCCTCGGCGAACTGCTCGGTCCCGGCCGGGAAGAGTATCTGGCTCGCGTGCGCGAGGAGCAACAGACCCTGCGCGACCAGTACCGCCGCCGCGAGGAGATCCGCACGATCCTACCCTTCGGTCAGGTGCGCAAGCTGCGCGTGCCGAAACCCGCGTCCGAAATCGCTGTTCCGGCCCATACGGGACGGCTGGTGTTTCCGGACATAAGTATCGCCGATGTGGAGCCGCTGATCGACTGGAACTTCTTCTTCCCGGCGTGGGGGCTCAAGGGCCGCGTACCGGAGATCTTCGAAAACCCCGAACACGGCGCCGAAGCCCGCAAGCTCTACGACGACGCGCAAAAGATGCTGGCCCGCATCCGCGAAGAAAAACTCCTCACCCTCCAGGGCGTAGCGGGCATCTTCGCAGCCGTCAGCCGGGGCGACGACATCGTGGTCACCGGCCCGAAAGACAAGAAATACATCCTGCCGATGCTGCGCAGCCAGGCCCCGGTCCGGGAAGCCCAGGCCCGCTGTCTGGCCGATTTCATCGCCGACGAAAAGGCAGGCAGAACCGACTATATCGGGGCCTTCGCCCTCACGGGCGGCATAGGGCTCAAGGAGCTGACCGAAAAGTTCCGCGCGGAGGGCGACGACTACAACGCCATCCTCTCGAAGCTGCTGGCCGACCGCCTGACCGAAGCCCTCTGCGAATGGGTGCATATCTTCATCCGCCGCCAGATGTGGGGTTACGAAACCGGTCCGGCGCTCACACCCGAACAGATCATCCGCAGCAAATACCGGGGTCGGCGCATGGCCTTCGGCTACCCGGCCTGTCCCGACCACTCGCTCAAACGCGAGGTCTTCGACCTGCTGGCCGCCGACAAGACGACCGCCATGCGTCTGAACGACAACTATATGATTACACCTGAGGAGGCGCTCTGCGGCCTGTTCTTCGCCGACGCCGAATATTTCTCCGTCGGACGAATCGACCGAGAGCAACTGGCCGACTACGCCGCACGCCGCAACATGGACATAGAAACGATCGAAAAACTGATACCCAATAACATCTGATGAATATTACGGATCTCATACAGGGCGCCGTCGCTTCGCGCACGACCCGTTTCGCCTTCGAGCTGCTCCCGCCCCTGAAGGGGGACGGCACGCGCAGCGTCTTCGGAGCCATCGACCCGCTGATGGATTTCAACCCGGCCTACATCAACGTCACCTTCCACCGCGAAGCCCTCAAAGAGGACATCCGCCCCGACGGAAGCCGCGAGTGGCACATCATGCGCCGCCGTCCGGGCACGGTCGGCATCTCGGCCGCGATCCGGCGCAAGTACGACGTGGAGGTGGTTCCCCACCTGATCTGCGGGGGCTGGTCGAAATACGACATCGAGGATTCGCTGATCGACATGGATTTCCTGGGGCTGCACAACGTGCTGGCATTGCGGGGCGACAAGCGGCAGAACGAACCCCGCTTCGTCCCCTACGCCCAGGGACACGCCCACGCCGCCGACCTGGTGCGCCAGATCCAGGCCATGAACCGGGGAGAATTTATCGACGGCGAAGTCGAGGAGTGCCACCACTCCAAGTTCTCGGTAGGTGTGGCGGGCTATCCCGAAAAGCATTTCGAGGCGGCGAATCCCCAGAGCGACCTCCAATACCTGAAGGAAAAGGTCGATGCCGGCGCCGACTACATCGTGACGCAGATGTTCTTCGACAACAGCAAGTACTTCGATTTCGTGGAGCGCTGCCGCAAAGCGGGCATCACGGTACCGATCATCCCGGGCATCAAGCCGATCTCGACGCCCAAGCACCTGGAGATCCTGCCCCGCACCTTCAGCGTCAGCCTGCCCGAAGAGCTGGTGAAGGCCGTCCGGGCCTGCGGCGAGGACACACAGGCGGCCCGCGAGGTCGGGATAGAATGGGCGATCCACCAGGCCAAGGAGCTCAAGGCGGCCGGAGTGCCGATCATCCATTTCTACACGATGGGACGCACGGACAACATCCGCAAGATCGCCCGCAACGTATTCTAATTCCGAATAGGGCAAAGTAATTGCTATTAAACACTTAACCATGACACCCGTAGAGTTTCGCCGCCACCTGCACCGCCACCCGGAGCTCTCGTTCCGCGAAACGGAGAGCGCCCGCTTCATCGCCGAGGCGCTCCGCGAGGCAGGCATCCCCTGCCGTCCGATCGCCGGAACCGGCGTACTGGCCAAAATCGAAGGACGCGGCGACCTGCGGCGAGCCGTCGTGCTGCGAGCCGACATCGACGCCCTGCCCATCCGCGAACAGAGCGGCGCGGCGTGGAGTTCCGAGAACGACGGAGTGATGCACGCCTGCGGGCACGACATCCACGCAGCGGTGCTCTACGGCACCCTGCTCCGGCTCTCCGCCGAGCGGAATTTCGAGGGTACTCTTTTCGGAATCTTCCAACCCGGAGAGGAATCGAATCCCGGCGGAGCCTCCAAAGTGCTGGCCGAAAACCCCTTCGAAGGCTATACGGTGCTGGCCGTCGTCGGCGAGCACGTCGAACCCGCTTTGGACGCGGGCACGCTGGGCTTCCGCGCGGGCAAGTACATGGCCTCCAACGACGAACTGCGCCTCACGCTCGAAGGCGCGGGCGGCCACGCGGCCATGCGTGCCGAACACCGCGACACGGTGAGCGCCGCCGCACAACTGATCCTGCACCTCACGGCCCTGAACACGCCCGAACGGGTCGTTTCGATCGGCAAGGTCGAAGCTGCGGGCGCTACGAACGTCATCCCGGACCGGGTCTATATGGAGGGAACGATGCGTACCTTCGACGAACGGGAACGGGCCGAAGTGAAACGCAGGATCGAAGAACTCGCCGCCGCGAACGACGCCTCGTACGGCATACGAACCCGGGTACACTTCACCCCCGGCTACCCGTGCGTGGTCAATGACCCGGAGTTGATCCGGCAGGCCGTCGCACTGGCCGAAACCGAAGGAATTCCCTTTCAAATGCTGCCCCTGCGCATGACTTCCGAAGATTTCGGCTTCTACGGCACCCGCTACCCGGCGATCTTCTACCGCCTGGGCGTCGGTCCCGGAGCCGGAAAACTGCATACATCCACCTTCAATCCCGACGAGGCGGCCATTCCGACCGGCATCCGGTTCATGGAACTCCTCGCCCGTAACTATTTCAACCGATGAATAAACTGAAAAATACGAAGAAGTCGGCCGCATTCGACCGCTCTTCGCTGATCATTAACCTGTTCCGGGAATTCCCGAACAACAAGTTCTCCCTCAAGCATCTGGCTTCGGCCTCGGGCGGCGCCACCAAGGAGGGCCGTCTTCGTACCCGTGAAATCATCACGGAACTGCTCGCCCAGGGCACTATCGAGGAGTGCGGGCAGGAAAAGTACCGTCTCAGCGGCAAGGAGCGTCCCCGCCAGGAGGGCATCGTACAGATGATCTCGACAGGAGCGATGTATATCCGCTCCGAGGAGTTCGAAAACGACGTATATGTCAGCCAGCGCAATTCGCTGAATGCTCTGGACGGCGACCGCGTGGAGTTCGTCATCACCCGCCGCTCCCACGCCGGGTCCCTCGAAGGCGAGATCACCCGCATCGTGGAGCGCAGCCGCAAGCAATACGTGGGCACGGCCGACGTGAGCGACCACGCCATCTTCGTCAAGATGGATCCCCGGCGCATGCCGATGGACGTCTATCTCTCCAAGCGGGACAACCCTAACGTACAGCACGGCGACAAAGTCGTGATCCGCATCACGGACTGGGCGCTGGGTTCCAAAAGCCCCGCCGGAGAGCTGGTCGAGGTATTGGGCCGCGCCGGAGAGAACAATACCGAGATGCACGCCATCCTGGCCGAATACGGCCTGCCCTACCATTTCGAGCAAAAGGTCGAAGATGCGGCCCAGGCCATTCCTTCGACGATCACCAAAGCCGATTACGCCGCCCGGCGCGACTTCCGCAAGATAACGACCTTCACCATCGACCCGGCGGATGCCAAGGACTTCGACGACGCCCTCTCGATCCGCAAGATCGAAGACGGCGTATGGGAGGTGGGCGTACATATCGCCGACGTGACCCACTACGTTCAACCCCGCTCGGTGATCGACACCGAAGCCGAGGAGCGCGGCACGTCGGTCTATCTGGTCGATCGCACGATCCCGATGCTGCCCGAAAAATTGAGCAACGAGCTTTGCTCGCTGCGCCCCGACGAAGAGAGCCTCTGCTTCTCGGCGGTCTTCACGCTCAACGAGGAGGCCGAGGTGCTGGACAAATGGTTCGGCCGCACGGTCATCCACTCCGACCGCCGCTTCACCTACGAGGAGGCGCAGCAGATCATCGAAACCGGCAAGGGCGACTTCGCCGAAGAGGTGCTGACGCTCAACCGTCTGGCACAGCGGATGCGCAAAACACGCTTCAAGCACGGAGCCGTGAGCTTCCAGCGCGAAGAGGCCAAGTTCAAACTCGACGCCGAAGGCAAACCCCTGAGCGTCTATTTCAAGGAGCAAAAGGAGGCCAACCAGCTCATCGAAGAGTTCATGCTGCTGGCCAACAAACAGGTCGCCGAATTCTGCGGACATCACAAAGTGAACGGCCGTGCCGTGCGGCGCACGATGGTTTACCGCGTACACGACGTTCCGAACGAGGAGAAGCTCGAAAAATTCCGGACCTTCGTTCTGCGCTTCGGCTACGTATTCAAGGCCGACAAGGGACGCGCCGTGGCCAAGGAGATGAACAAGCTGCTGGGACAGGCCAAAGGACGCATCGAGGAGAACGTCATTTCGAACCTCGCCGTACGTGCGATGTCCAAGGCTTTCTACTCGACCGATAACATCGGTCATTACGGCCTCGCTTTCCCCTACTACACGCATTTCACCTCGCCGATCCGCCGCTACCCGGACATGATGGTCCACCGGCTGCTGGCCCGCTACCTCGAAGGAGGCAAATCGGCCGACCGCGACACCTTCGAGAAACTCTGCGTACACGCCTCGGAGCGGGAAGTGATCGCTGCCGAAGCCGAACGCGCCTCGATCAAGTACAAAATGGTGGAGTTCATGCAGGATAAAATCGGCCAGTTCTTCGACGGCCATATCTCGGGCATGAGCGACTGGGGCATGTACGTCGAGCTGGACGAAACTCACATCGAAGGCATGGTTTCGCTGCGGGAAATGGAGGACGACCTCTACCAGTTCGACGAGAACCGCTACGAGGTCTATGGACGCCGCAAAGGACGGGTCTTCACCTTGGGCGATGCCGTGCGCATCCGCGTCAAGCGGGCCGATCTGCAACGCCGTCAGCTCGATTTCGAACTGGTGCACGATGCGGCGGCCGACTCCCGCGAGAACGACGTAAAGGGGCACGCAGCGATTCCGGTACGCCGCCAAAGCACGTCCCGACCGGGTAAGGGCGGCAAAACGTCCCGCAAAGGGGGCAAAAAAGGATCGAAGCGATGATCCGGGAACAGACGCAGCGAACCGCCGGAACCGGCCCCAACCGTGCGGAAGAGATATACGAAAAATGTCTGAAGCGTGATCCCCTCACGGCGGAGGAGGCGTATTGGCTTTACGAACAGGCCCCCCTGCAGGAGCTGGCTCTCACGGCTGACCGCGTGCGCCGTGCCGTAGTGCCCGACCTGGAGGTCGTGACCTGGCAGATCGACCGCAACGTGAACATCACCAACGTCTGCATTTCGGGCTGCCACTTCTGCAATTTCCACTGCAAACCCCACCAGACGGAGCGGGCTTTCATCACTACGCTGGATGAATACAAGGAGAAAATCGAGCGGATGCTCGCCCTCGGCGGCGACCAGTTGCTGCTGCAGGGCGGTCTACACCCGAAGCTGGGGATCGATTTCTACGAGGAGCTCTTCTCGACACTCAAGAGCCTCTATCCGCAGGTACGCCTGCACGCCCTCGGAGCGCCCGAAGTGGCGCACATCGCCCGCATCAGCGGCCTCACCACGCTCGACACCCTGAAACGGCTGATCGCCGCCGGATTGGACTCCCTGCCGGGTGCCGGGGCCGAGATCCTCGATCCCGGCGTGCGGAAAGCCATCTCGCCCGCCAAACCTTCGGTCGAGGAGTGGATCCAGGTGATGCACGAAGCCCACTGCCTCAACCTGCCGACCTCGGCGACGATGATGTACGGCCATGTAGAAACATCCCGTCAGCGTGTGGACCACCTGCTGCGCATCCACGACCTGCAGGCCCGCTGTCCCGAAGGACATTACGGCTTTCTGGCCTTCATCCCTTGGATTTTTCGCTCGTCGGGCACCGAATTGGAGCGGCAGGGAGTTGCAACCCGCTTTTCACCATTGGAATACATTCGCATAATCGCCGTCAGCCGACTGGTTCTGAACAACATCCGCAACATCCAGGCTTCGTGGCTCACCGTCGGCAAGGCCACCGCTCAGGTAGCGCTGCACAGCGGCGCCAACGACATGGGTTCGATCATGATCGAGGAGAACGTCGTTTCTTCGGCCGGGGCGCACAACCAGTTCGATGCCGCAGGCATCCAACAAGCGATCCGCGAGGCGGGCTTCACGCCTCGTCTGCGGGACCAGCTTTACCGAATGCGGTAACGATCCCCATGCGGCAAGCCATATCAACTGAAGAGGGGTATTTCCCTGCACGAAAAAAAGCCGGAAAATTCCGGCTTTTTTATTCGGAACGAATTTTGAACTCTACCCGACGATTATAACCAACTCCCTATGACGGCATATTTACGGCCTGCTCTTCGACAGACAAGATTCTTCTCTCGATCCGGACTTACACGACATCTCGGACTTCTATACCGGACCGTACAGCCGACTATTGTGCTGTTCCTGCTTGTACTCGCCCTAACGGGCTGCCTTTCCGAAGAGATCCCGACGGAAAAGGAAACCACGCTCGTCCGCGTCGGAGAGGAGGCCCCTCACTTCACGGTCGGAATGCTCGACGACACAGCGATCACCCTGTCCGACCTGCAAGGCAACGTGGTGTTGCTTACCTTCTTCTCCACGTGGTGCCCGACCTGCCGGAAACAAATGCAGCAGATGCAAACCCAAATCGTCGATCGCTTTGCTGACCGGAAATTTCGCTTCCTTCCAATCAATCGAGGCGAAACGCAGCAGACCGTTCAAGAATTCTGCCGCGAGCTGGGAATCGCATTCTCCGTAGGTCTGGATCCCGACATGTCAATCTACTCGCTCTACGCCACCCGATACGTTCCCCGCAACTTTATCATCAGTCCCGATGGCAAAATCCTGCTCTCCGAAACCGACTACGACGCAACAATACAACGCCTGCTGATCGAGCAAATCGAACAAGCGCTCCAAACAACAGAATAAAGCAGCATACCCAACAAAGCCGACCGCACAAAACAGCCGTCTATGACTGACACGACCGGATTCCAAAGACACCCCGGAATTCCAACGGTTTCCACCCCGTAACCGTCCGATCTGCCGGGACACAGCAACATTGCCGAACCCCGCAATTTACTCCGCCTCGAATCGAACCGTCCCCTCTCATGCCTTCTCCAAAACCCCTCCACACACACCCTCTTCCTCACAAAACACAAACAGGCGGAGCTTGCAGAAGCTCCGCCTGTTCTTTCGAAATCCGGGATTTCGATTACTTCATCAGACCGGTTACCAGGAAGGTGATCGCCACGGTCAAAATACCGTACAACTCCGGGAAAGCGGCGAGGATCAGGGTTTTGGTACCCACGTCATGACCGTTACCTACGGCAGCGATACCGTTGGCGCAAAGCTGGCCCTGACGATACGACGAGAAAAAGTTCACCAGGCCGACCAAGATACCCAAACCGAAGATAGCGGCCGCCTGCAGCATCGTAACCGAATCGGTCAGGTAATTCATGATAAGGAAGAGCGAGGCAAAGCCATAAAGACCCTGCGAAGCGGGCAGACCCGACAGGATGATGTAGTTACCGAAGGCATTCGGGTTCTTCTTCATCGCACCGACTGCGGCGTTGCCCGCGATGGTAGTGCCGTAGCAACTGCCTACGGCCGCCAGAGTAAACATGATGGCCATACCGAGATAGCCCAACGTAATAGGTTCCATAAATCGAATTTTGTTTTAGTTGTTAATATTGATTATCATTTAGTTTATTCGTTTTTCAACGGGGTGAAGACGCGCGTTGCGGCCTCGAACCCGGCGTTCTTGTAGAACTCCACGAACGTCAGACGCAGCGGATGCACCACCGACGAGAGAACGCACATGAAGAGGTTGATGCCGTGTCCCAGCAGCAGGATCAGCAACATCACGAGCTGCTTCACGACCGGAATATCGGGACTCATACCAACGGCCAACTGGTTGAAGACCATCGCCAGAATACCACCCGAAAGGCCGATGGCGAACAGACGGATGTACGACAGCAGATCGCCCACCAGCCCCGACACATTATTATAGGTATTCCAGATACCGAGTCCGAAGTTCACGAAGATATTCTTGCCCGGCGAATTGAAGAAGAACATCAGCACCAGGCCGACGCCCAGGATCACCAGATAAGCGACCGAATGGAACGTGAAGCCCACGCTTTCGGGCAACAGGAACGCAGCGGCACTATCGACCAGCACGATGATCCAGCCGATCAGCCCCAGCGCATAGCGCAGGCCGAAGCTGTGGGCCGTGACATAAGCGTTGATCATCATGGCGAAAAGCACCTGCACGGCACCCAGTCCGATCGAAAGCGGGAAGAGGATGTCCGGTGTCAGCAGGTGATCGCGCAGGCTGCCCAGCCACTCCCATTCGGAAAGCTGCAATCCGAAAAACGAGCCCGACATCAGGCCGAAGACCATGCCCGAAAATCCGCACAGCATCGTCAGCATACCGATCTCCTTCATGGCTGAACTCCCCTTCTTGCGACCCAGCATCACTGCGGCCAAACCGCCCAGCATGATGACCAGTCCGTAACCGCCCTCGGCCATACAGAAGCCGAAGAAGATCATATAGAAAGGCGCGAAGAAGCGTGTCAAATCGATCGTGCCGTATTTGGGCAGCGCATACATCGCGCCGATCACCTCGAACAGATGGGCGAAGGGACGGTTGCGCAGCTTCACCGGGGTATTGTCCTCGGGGGTCGGCGTACTCTTCAGGAAAATCAGATTGGGGTATTCGGCCAGCAGAGCATCTACCTTCGCGGAATCGGACTCCTCGGCCCACCCCTCCAGAATAACCAGCGTACCGTCGGCTTCAGGCTGCGCAGTATTCTTCACGCGAATCTCTTCCAACTTCCGCTTGAGCTCGATCCCATGCCGGCGGATCGCCTCCACCGAAAGAGCCGCACGGGAAAATTCCCGATCCAGCTCCGCGAGCTTCCTGCGAGCCTCGGCGATCTGGGCTTCGGCCTGACGACAGTCCATCGTCGGCGCCTTGACCTCCTGCGCATCGAGCACCACCTCCTCGCCCGGCCGGGTCACGACCACGAAGTAATCGAAGGTTTCACCCTCGTGCACCAGAGCGATCGTATAACGCTCCGACCACGCCTCGATATCCTTCTCGTAAGCCGCACGGCTGGTGAAGAAATAGCGCAACACCACGCCCTTGTCCGCTAACTTGCGAAGCGTATCGACCGAAAAATCGCCCCAGGGACGCAGCTCGTCGGCGGTTTTCTGCAAGCGTGCGATCTCCGAACGGAGCGCCGCTGCCTGCTGCGTAGCGGCCATGTAGCGGTCGAAAGCCTCGCCGCCGTCGGCGATGGGCTGCTCGTCCTTGACAAAGCGCTCGTCCTCCAAGAATCGTTTCAGGGTCTCGACTGCCTTGTGATGGTTGTCGATCGTAAGCAGCAGCTGACGGTCTTCGTCCGAAGGCTCCCATCCCGTAGTGGTAATATCGACCAGCCCCAGGCCGCGCAGCTTCTCGATGAAGTCGCTGCTCTGACCCGCATAGAGTACCAGGTCGTATTTCGACATTCTCGCTATCATAACATCGCGCCCTCCCCGGCTTGCTGTTGTTTGGTTTTCACGATCTTCTGGGCCGACTTGGAGAGGTTCTCCTCATCCTCCATGAAGCGTTTGATCTTGCGTATGGCATCCTCGTACCCGGGTATCTGCACCTTTTCGTAGAGGTTTACCTTCTGAGTAGTCTTGCGGCGTGCGAAATCCAGCAACTCCATCTTGCGGTTGAACACCTCGAACTCGATACCCAGGCGCGCGAGGCGCTTGAGAATATCGACTCCGTCGGCGAACCACACGGGAGCCGAGAAGAGGTCGTAATCCTTCTCCTCGAAACGGATGTCCTGCAACACCGGCGTACGCACGCCCGCGATCTTCTGCTCCGCAAGATCGACGTCGGCGATGCGCAGCAGGTCCGCATCGAACTCACCCCACAGGGAAACCATGTAGTCGTACTGCGCCGTAAGCGCGTCCAACTGCCGTCGGAAATCCTGTGCGGTGTCCTTCGCCTTCTTCACTTCGGAACGCAGGGCCGACTCCTTACTCTTGATCGTAGGGAGCGCCTTCTGCCGCATTTTCAGCTGTTTTCCGAGTTCGCCCAGCGAGGTCTTGTTATATTGGAATTTTATAGCCATTCTGTTTGAGTTGAATTGCTCTACTCGGTTTTAGGCCAGTATTTCTCCACCAGTTCGCTCTTGATAGCCACCTCTTCCTTCGAGAAGTATTTGGCGAAGAGCTCCCACGCCGTGTCGAGCATCTGCGTAATTTCGATATTGACGTCGATCGCCAGCAGTTTCTCCGAATAGTCGTAAGCGAACTTGAGCGCACGCTCGTCGTAGTCCGAAAGGTCGAAGCCGTTCTCCAGTTTGGTCTTGGCATTGGCCGCATCGGCGTAGAGACGCACGGCGGCGTTCATCACCTGCGGATGATCCTCGCGGGTCTTCTTGCCGATCACCAACTGTTTCAGACGCGACAGCGAACGGAACGGATCGACGATAACCTTACCCGTGTCCGAATCGTTGCGCAGGAACAACTGACCCTCGGTGATGTAACCCGTATTGTCGGGGATGGCGTGCGTGATGTCGCCGCCCGAAAGGGTCGTCACCGCGATAATGGTGATCGAGCCGCCGTTGGGCAACTGCACGGCCTTCTCGTAGATCTTCGCCAGGTCGGAGTAGAGCGAACCGGGCATCGAGTCCTTCGAAGGAATCTGATCCATACGGTTCGATACGATGGCCAGCGCATCGGCGTAAAGGGTCATGTCCGTCAGCAGCACCAGCACCTTTTCACCCTTATCGACGGCGAAATATTCGGCGGCGGTCAAGGCCATGTCCGGCACGAGCAGACGCTCCACCGGGGGATTCTCCGTGGTATTGACGAACGAAACGATGCGATCGAGCGCACCGGCGTTTTCGAACACCTGCTTGAAGTAGAGGAAGTCGTCGTTCGACAGACCCATGCCGCCCAGGATGATCTTGTCGGCCTTGGCACGCAGGGCCACATTGGCCATCACGGCGTTATAGGGCTGATCCGGATCGGCGAAGAAAGGAATCTTCTGGCCCGTCACGATCGTATTATTGAGGTCGATGCCGGCGATACCCGTGGCGATCAGCTCCGACGGCTGGATGCGGCGGAACGGATTCACCGTCGGACCGCCGATTTCGCGGGCTTCGCCCTCGATCTGCTCGCCGCCCTCGATAGGCTCGCCGTAGGCGTTGAAGAAACGGCCCGCCAGGTTGTCCGAAACGCGCAGCTTCGGGGGTTCGCCGTGGAAAATTACCTCCGAATCGGTGGTAATACCCTCCGTGCCCGCGAAAACCTGCAAAGTCACCTGGTCGCCCATAATCTTCACCACCTGGGCCAACTTGCCGCCCACGGTGGCCAGCTCGTCATTACCCACGCCTTCGGCACGCAGCGTCACGGTCGCCTTGGTAATGTTTTCAATCTTGGTATATATCTTCTGAAATGCTCGTGTTGTCATACCGCGCCTTATTTGGATTCTTTTTCACTCACTGTTTTCTCGATCTGACGGCGGTAGTCCTCGAATTTCTCCGATTTCCACTCCGAATAGTTCATCTGACGGAAGAGGTTGATCAGGCCCTTGAAGAACGATGCGCACTCCTCGAAACCGGTGAACCCGAACTCCCGGTCGCAGATGTCGAGCACCATCTCGTACATCATCTTCTGGCGTTCGATCGGGCAGTTGGCGTCGATCTCGTCGAAGGCGTCCTGCTGCAAGATCACGAAGTCGATCAGCTCCGACTTCCAGAACCGCTCGTGGTACTCCACCGGCACACCGTCGTCACCCAGGATGTTGATCTGGTCGTTGGCCTCCTTACCGCGCTGCACGAGCGTCTTGCCCGTATAAACCTTATCCACCCAGCCCTTTTCGATGCGGGTGTCGAGGTACTCCTCAATCTCGGGATATTCGAGGTATTTCGAGTAGGACTCCAGCGGGTCGATAGCCGGGTAACGCTTCGAATCGGCGCGGCCCTGCGAAAGGGCGTAGAAACAGCGGGCGGCTTTCTTCGTCGATTCGGTCACCGGCTCCTTGAGGTTACCGCCGGCAGGCGACACCGTACCCAGGAAGGTCACCGAACCCGTCTTGCCGTTGCTCAGCTTGACCAGACCAGCCCGCGCATAGAAGTTCGAAATGATCGCCGAAAGATCGACCGGGAAGGCGTCCTGGCCCGGAAGCTCCTCCAAACGGTTGGACATCTCGCGCAGCGCCTGCGCCCAACGCGAAGTCGAGTCGGCCATAACGAGCACCTTGAGGCCCATCGAACGGTAGTACTCGCCGATGGTCATACCCGTATAAACGGACGCCTCACGCGCCGCGACGGGCATGTTCGAAGTATTGCAGATGATGATGGTACGTTCCATGAGCTTGTGACCCGTGCGGGGATCGACCAGCTCGGGGAACTCCTTAAAGATCTCGACCACCTCGTTGGCACGCTCGCCGCAGGCCACGATGATAATTACGTCGGCATCGGCCTGCTTCGAAATCGCATGCTGGAGCACCGTCTTGCCCGCACCGAAAGGCCCGGGGATGAAGCCCGTACCGCCCTCGGCCAGCGGGTTGAAAGTGTCGATGGCCCGCACGCCCGTCTCCATGACGCGCGAGGGGCGCGGCTTCTCCCGGTAACAGCGCACGGCCTGCTTCACGGGCCACCGCTGAACCATCGTAATATCGTGATCCCGGCCATCGGCATCGGTGATGACGGCGATCGTGTCCGTAACCTTGTACTCTCCGGTGGGCACGACGCTCTTGACCGTATAGGTTCCCTCCATCGTGAAGGGTACCATGATCTTGTGCTCGACCCACTCCTCCTTGACCTGGCCCAGCCACGATGCGGCCGAAACCTTGTCGCCGGGCTTGGCCAGCGGCTTGAACTCCCACTTCTTCTCGAAGTCGATAGGGTCGGTGATCGAACCGCGCGCGATGAACAGACCGTCCATCTTCTCCAGGTCGTTCTGCAGACCGTCGTAGTTGCGCGAAAGAAGACCGGGAGCGAGCGTCGCTTCCAGCATGTGACCCTCGAATTCGACCTTTTCGCCGATCTTCAGTCCGCGGGTCGAGTCGAAAACCTGCACGTAGGCATTGTCGCCCACGACCTTGATGACCTCGGCCATCATCTTGGTATCCCCGCAGTAAACGTGACAGATTTCGTTCTGGCCGACAGGGCCGTCCGCCTTCACGATCACGATGTTCGAGATGATACCGTTTACTCGTCCTGTTGTTTTCATTATCTGTTTTATTGTTTATTGATCAAATCCTTGCCGTCCAGACTGGTCATCAGGCGGTGCAGCATTTCGCGCCCCTGCTTGTCGTCCAAACGGGTCCAGCGCGCCACGATGTTCACCTTCACCAGGTAAGCCAGCAGCGCGTTGATGTCGAAATAATCGAAAGTGGAAAGCTCCTCGGCCTGGTTCCAGCGGATCGCGTCGATCTTGCGCTCCTTCTCCACCAGGTTGGTTTCGTCGTTCACGGCAGCGATCACCGCCTCCAGATAGGGGACATCGCCCCGCAAGCCGAAATCGGCGGCCGACGAGCGTTTGAGCTGCTGCGAAGTTTCATCCCCGCCCACGACAGACTGCTCGGCCGAACGTCCCGTAACGCGGGCTACGACGGCGGCAGAGATGTTGCGCAGGTTGCGGTCGAAATCGGCCCACTGGCGCAGGAAACGGCTTTTGGAGTGGGCGCACTCGTCGTAGTAGGCCGAGAAAAGAGCGTTCTCGAACGATCGGTCGGTGTCGATCCCGTCCTCGTTGTCGGCATCTTCATCGACGATGGCCGAATAGGAACGGACCACGGTCGCCATACGCGCCGGAAGCCGGTCGGGGTTCTTGGTCTGCTCCTCGATCTCTTCCCGCGAGAGGTTGCCCAGCGGGTTGTGCGCCGTGCGTCCCTTGCGGAAATTAACCAGGTTCTCGCAGTCGTAGTAACCGTAAAGCAGGCGCACGCAACGTGCGTCGCGGGCGGAAACCCCTTCGAGAATCTCCTCGATGATCGCCCGGGCGTTGAAGCCCTTGGTATCGGCATCGAGCGAATACTCCCGCAATCCGGCTACCAAACAGTAGTAATTCTTGTCGAACATGGCGCCCGGCTTAAGCGTTATACAGCATTTTATAGACCTTGTCGCGCAGGTACTCCTTCAACAGAGCGTCGAAATCCTGGTCCGAAAACGAAATGTAGTAGCCGCCGTCTTTGGCACCCACCTTGAATCCCGTCCTGACCTCCTTCGAATAACCCACCTCGACGCCTGCGGCCAGCAGCTCCTTCGCAGCGGCTTCGAACGTCGCTTCGAACGCCTTCTGTTCCGCCTCCGGCAGCAGGGCCTTCAACTGGTTCTTCGACGAATCGGCGCCGCTCCAGTTCTTGGCGACGGTAAGCAGCATCTGCTTTACGAATTCGGGATCGAGCGTCGCGGCTTTCACGGCGGGAGCGGTGCTCTTGGCGATAATCATGGAGCTGATCTCGGCTTTGATCTTCGAGAGGGCCTGCTTGCCCGCGAGCGAAATTTCGGTCATCGCGTTCTTCTCCACGTCCTGTGCTTTGGTATTGGCTTCGGCGAGGATCTTCGCAGCCTGCGCCTCGGCCTCCTTCACGATCTTGGCCGCATTGGTCTTCGCTTCGGCCACCAGACGTTCCGCCTCGGCACGGCCTTTCTCCAGTCCCTCGTCGTAGAGCTTCTGGGTTAACTGTTGAAGTTTGTTTTCCATAAGAATTTATGTTTATTATATTTGAATTTCTTATTCGTCACTCCATGACCTCGCGTCACGGATTCCGGGATGCAGCCCGGCCCCGCACCGACCCCGCCGACCGAAACGCACGGCATACAGCACCGCTTTCCCCGCCGGCAAATCCGACCGCAGGCATTCGATCCGGGATCACCGGAATCTTTCTCTTCCTCACCTCCATCCGAGACTCGATCGCAAGCGATCTCTCCCCGACTCCGACCGGAAACATCGGAACTGTTCCCGAAATCACACTCCTCCGAATTAGTTCCTACAAATATATAAAATCCATTTTAACCCACGCATATTCGGCGCATTTTTTTTCGGATCGAACCATAAAAAAATCGTTTGGGACAACCAACGTCTTCATCTTGAAAAAAGCTCCCTCCGAATGAAAATCCGAAGGGAGCAATGGCTTATTCAAAATTCATCGCCCTGATGTTCGGGACGCAGCAGATCGGTGACTACCTTTACGGGCGAAAAAGTCGTGATGGGGACTTCGACGAAGACCGTATTCCACCGGGCCATGGCACCGTTCCAAAGACCGGGCAGTTCCTGCGCGAGCAACTCGCGTCCGCCGTCCGACTTGCGGGAGATAAAACCCGTAGCGGGATCGACGAACTCCTGCAGATCGAAACGACCTCCTTTCGAGGTACGGAAGCTGCAAACCAGATCCACCGGATTGAAATGGGTTGCCAAGCGCATCAATTCCCGCTTTTCGGGAGCGATCTGGTTCGATTCGGCGATCTGGAGCGTCTCCAACCCGTCGGCCCCGGTCACCCAGAAGGGGCCGCCGCCCGGTTCGCCTTCGTTGCGCACCATGCCGCACACCCGGATCGGGCGGTCGAGCACCTGCCTCAAAAGAGCCGTGCCGTAATCCTTGGGCAGTTTCACGCAGAGTTCATTCTCGATGAACGCGGCGATGGGCTCCAACTCGGCACCCGGCACTTCGAGGGCCATGAGGTATTCAAAAATCCGCTCCTGCAATGCGAGCAACACTCCGGCCAGCGCTTTTTTATAAAGCACCGTATCGCCCCGCCGGGCATCGGTAGTAACATTGTCGATATTTTTAACGAAGACTATGTCCGCATCGATCTTTCCGAGGTTCCCGATCAGCGCCCCGTGTCCCGCAGGACGGAAGAGCAGCCGCCCGTCTGCCCGTCGGAAAGGCGTACAGTCGGGATTCACGGCCAGCGTGTCGGTCGAAGGGTCCTGCACGGAGAAGGAGATGCGATACTTGACCCCGAAACGGGATTCGTAACCCGGTATCTTTTCGGCCAGCAACGCTTCGAAACGGGTCAGATGCTCGGGCGAGACGGTAAAGTGAATCTTCACCTCGCCCCCGGCGGCGGCGTACTGCGCCCCTTCGACCAGATGCTCTTCGACGGCTTTGCGCACCTCATCCCCATAGCGGTGGAACGACACCAGTCCCTTCGGGGTTTCCCCGTAACGGAGCCCTTCGGCGACGATATTTTCGACCGTCCGCAGCTCGTCGGCATCGTCACCGACGATCGTCCGCAGCTCGGGCCAGAAGGCGAAGCGGCGGCGGTTGGCCAGCAACTCCCCGACTACAGCCGTACGGCGCCCCTCGCGGACGAACTCGAACAAATCCTTGAACATACGGGTCGCGGCGCCCGAAGCGGGCACGAATTTCACCACCCGCAAAGACTCCTTCGCACGGTCGTAACGGGCCGCCGCCTGCTCGATCCCGGCAGCATCCAGCACCCGAATACCGTCGCCGCACGAAGCGGCCCGCGTCACGGGAAGAAAGGGAAAACCTTCCCGAAAATTCTTCAACTGGGTTTCGAGAGCCGCCGGCGTCAGGCCGTGCTCCTCCATTTGCACAAAATCCTCTTTCGTAAACATATCGGAAACCGTTTATCAGTCACATTCATTCTCTTTCAGCAAGATCGGCGCCACATCGACCGACGCCCGACGAAGCGGGCGATAAAAAACAGCGACTCCGCCCGTTTTTCTCTTCACGCACACGGCGCCCTACCCGCCTGTTACAAAAAGCTCCCTTCTCACTCGCATAGATCGAAACCGTTGAACGATCGTTCTCCTTGCCCGACACAACGCCCCACATCACTCGACCGAAAACGGCGAATTGCGAGCCCCTTTCTCTCCGCCGGGCAAAAAAGCCGTCCTCTCCTGCCTCACTCATCGGAAACATCGAACTACATTCTCTGTTTTCTACGCCCGGCAGAACGAGTGAAGTCGTTCTGCCCTCGCTTGTCGAAAACATTCAAATTAACGAAATAATTCCTAACTTTGCAAATATGATACGAGAATTTAACAATCCCGAACTCGCCCCGCGCAACAGTTTTCACGTGGCGCAACGAGCGGCACGCCTCATCGAGTTCGACCGGACGGAAGATTTGCAGGAACTCTTCGAGAAAGGGATGCCTGATCCGTGGTACGTCCTCGGCGGAGGCAACAACGTCCTCTTCACGCAGGACTATCCCGGCACACTGCTGACCCCTGTGGCACAAGGTATCCGCATCGTGGACGAACAGCCGGACTGCGTGACGATCGAAGCCGACGCGGGCGTCGAGTGGGACGACCTGGTCGAATGGGCCGTGCAGCACGAACTGTGGGGATTGGAGAATCTCGCGCTCATCCCCGGCAAAGTCGGGGCCGCACCCGTCCAGAACATCGGAGCCTACGGTTGCGAAGCCAAGGATGCGATCCGAAGCGTCGAGATGTTCTGCACAGAGACCTTCAACACGCTCGTCCTGAACAGAGAACACTGCGCGTTCGGGTACCGGGACAGCGTCTTCAAACGCTCCCTGCGGGGACGTGTAATCATCACTTCGGTCCGCTTTGCGTTGAGCCGCACGCCCCGACCCCGCCTCGAATACGGGGACCTGGCCGCAGAGGTCGAAGCGCGGGGAGGCATCACGCTGCGCAACATCCGCGAGGCCGTTTGTGCGATCCGCCGGGCCAAGCTGCCCGACCCTGCGGTGACGGGCAACGCCGGGAGCTTCTTCAAGAATCCGGTCGTCGGCCGCGAGGAGGCCGAACGCTTGTCGGCACTTTATCCCGATATGCCGCACTATCCGGCAGCCGACCCTTCGCAAGTCAAGCTGGCCGCAGGCTGGCTGATCGACCGCGCCGGACTGAAAGGCCACAGCGAAGGACGCGTGGGGATCCACCCCCGGCAGGCGCTGGTGATTATCAACCTCGGAGGCGCTACGGGTACGGAGATCGTCGCTTTCGCCCGCAAAGTGCAGGAACAGGTAAAGAAACGCTTCGGCGTGGAGATCGAACCCGAAGTCAATATATTATAAAACCGACAAGGCACTGCCTATGAACCTACTGGACAATTTCCAACGCTACATCCGCCGCAACGAGCTGGCAGCTCCGGAGGATTTCATCCTGCTGACCGTTTCGGGCGGCGTGGACTCGATGGTCATGCTCTCGCTCTTCGTGCGAAGCGGCTATCGCGTCGGCGTGGCCCACTGCAATTTCCAGTTGCGGGGCGTGGAGAGCGAAGAGGACGAGGAACTCGTACGCCGCGAGGCGGAGAAGTACGGCGTGCCCTGGTACAACAAACGCTTCGACACCAAAGGCGAGATGGAGCGCACGGGCGAATCGATGGAAATGGCCGCACGGCGGCTGCGCTACGCCTGGTTCGACGAATTGAGCCGCGAGCACGGTTACACGGTGGTAGCCATCGCCCACCACATCGACGACTCGATCGAAACCTTCTTCATCAACCTGTTGCGCGGCACCGGCCTGCGGGGTCTGACGGGGATCACCACCCATGCCGGGAAGCTGATCCGCCCGCTGATGTTCGCTTCGCGCAAGGACATCCTCGAATACGCCGTAGCACAACACATTCCCTACCGGGAAGATTCGTCGAACCGCTCGACCAAATACCTGCGCAACAAGATCCGCCTGGGACTCGTACCCCGCATCAAGGAGATCAGCCCCAAGTTCACCGACCTGATGCGTCAGAACATCGGCCGTCTGACCGACGCGCAGCTCTTCATCAACCACGGCATCCAGCGCATCCGCGAAGAGGTCATCACCACCGAAAACGGGATCGACACGATCCACATCGACCGTATCGACCGGGCTTTCCCGCTGAATTTCGTAATCTTCGAACTGCTCAACTCGACCTATTCGTTCAAAGGCGACGTGTCGGACGCCCTGGTCAGGGCGCTGGAACAGAACTCCGGCACGGGCAAGCGGTTCTACTCCAAATCCCACGTGGCGTACATCGACCGGGGACGGATTATGGTAACCCCGATCCCGGCGGACGACCCCTGCCAGGTGCAGGTCGAGGCGGGCGCCCCGCGCTGCTACTGCGGCAACTCGGTGCTCTACTTCGAGCTGCGCGACATCGACGATATCCAGGGCTTCGGCGTACCCGAACACATCGCCCAGGTGGATGCCGACAAACTCAAATACCCGCTCACGGTGCGCCGCTGGCAGGAGGGGGACTGGTTCATTCCCTACGGCATGTCCGGCCGCAAGAAGGTCAGCGACTACCTGATCGACCATAAAGTCCCGCTGCCGGAGAAGGCACGGCAGTTCGTACTGCTTTCCGGGGATGAGATCGTCTGGCTCGTCGGGCGGCGCATCGACGACCGCTACCGGCTCACGGCCGAGACCGAAAACGTGCTGCGCATCACCAAAGAGATCATTTAAGCCATGGCGAAAAGCGGCGTAAAATTCAAAGATACGATGGCGGCCTACGACCGTCTCCGAGGCGAAATCGCGGGACGGAAGTTCGCGCCCGTCTATCTGCTCATGGGCGAAGAGGCCTTCTTCATCGACGCTCTCTGCGACCTGCTGGCCTCGACGATCCTCCAGGAGTCCGAACGGGCTTTCAACCAGCTGACCGTCTATGGGCGGGACTCCGACGCGGGACAAGTGGTGAACCTCTGCCGGCAGATGCCGATGATGGGTTCGTACCAGGTGGTGATTCTCAAGGAGGCGCAGCAACTGCGCGGTCTCGACAAACTCTCGCTATACACTTCGAAACCCTCGCCCACGACGATCCTGATCGTCTGCCACAAGGAGAAGAACGTGGACAAGCGTTCGCAGCTCTACAAAAGCATCGCCCAGCACGGTGCGGTGCTCGAATCGGTCCGGCCGCGCGATTACGAGATCGGCCCCTGGCTCGCGCAGTTCGTCGCCTCGAAAGGCTGCACGATCGACGCGAAAGCCCAGGCGATGCTGACCGACCACCTGGGCACCGACCTCGCCAAAATCTCCAACGAACTGGGCAAGCTGCTGCTCTCGCTACCGGAAGGAACGAAGAAAATCACCGACGCACACATCGAACAGAACATCGGCATCTCGAAGGATTTCAATAACTTCGAACTCTGCAAGGCCGTCACGGGACAGAACCTCGAACAGGCCCTGCGCATCGCCGACCATTTCGCCCGCAACCCCAAAGACAACCCCCTGCTGGTAACGATTCTGGCCCTTTTCAATCAGTTCCGCGAAATTTTCCGCATCAACTACCTGCGGTGGCTCAGCCGCCACAAGGGAGTTCCGTTTCCCTCGGACACGGAACTCATAGGCATCCTGCGAATGAACAACGCCTACGCTCTGGGCGAACTGAAGCAGACCTCGGCACGGTGGGACAACCGCCGGGTGTTCCGTATCCTGGGGCTGCTGCGCGAATACGACGCCAAATCGAAGGGCATGAACGCGGGCGGCGCCCCGGACGGGGAGCTGCTCCGCGAGCTGCTTCTCAAAATCTTCCTCCAATAATGGAACGCATCCTGCTGCGCAACGGTATCCCGGAGCCGATGCCCCGCATCGAAGGCACATACCTCTATCAGACGCTTCATGTCCGGGGACGCCGCCCCCTCTGGCTCGACCGCCACACGGAACTGCTGGCTCGCAACATACAAGAGCTTTTCGGGTTGCGCTGGGCCCCCGACCTTCGCCGGCTGGAGGCAGAGATCGCCGCCCTGCTCGACGCCAACCGTCACCCCGTCGCAGGCTCTTCGTTCGTACGCATGGCCTTCACACCGGCGGGCGACCTGCTGCTGATCCCCGGAGCGGTATCCTTCTACGACGGGTATGCCCTGCGGTCGCTGCGGCCCGCTGCGGCTGTCGTGAACTACGGCGTTCCCTACCCCGAATACCCCACCTCGGCACGCGAAGCAGCCTGCATGCTGGCTTTGCAGGCAGCGGTGACGGCGGACAACCGGGCGGCGGAAGCGGACATTGAACGGGCGGCAGTCCGGACAGGCGTACAAGCGGTGATCCGCTGCGACGGCGAGGGATTCGTGCACGTATGCGACGAAGCGCCCCTGTTCGCCGTGAAAGGGAAAAAAGTCTATACTCCGCCCGCCCCGCCGAGTGTCGAACGGGAATTGGCATGCCGGGCCGTCGAAGCCGCCCGCCTGCCTCTGCTGGAGCTGGAGATCGGCCGGGAGCAACTTGCCCGTTTCGACGAAATTTTCTATGTCGATCACCGGGGCCTCACCTCGCTATCGGCCTGCGAAGGGCAACTCTACGCCGCAATCATCACCGAACGTATCGCCCGCGTCCTGAACAAATTATACTAACACATCCTGCCCGATACAAACCGGACAGGTTTCCTTTGTCCCACCCTATTTACAATACCTTCACAAAAGATCGGAATACACTCGGCATAAAAAACAGTTCGCTCGTTTCATTCTGCACTCATTTTCATTACTTTTGCAGAAAGTCGGATACATTCGGCAACACCCCCGGATCCGTTTGTTGGATTCTGTATTCATTTTCATTACCTTTGCTCCCAATGTCACACACCATCGCCATTTTTCCGGGATCGTTCGATCCCTTTACCCGGGGCCATCAGGCACTCGTGGACGATGCCCTGCGAATCTTCGACAAGGTCGTCATCGGCATCGGCAACAATGTTTCCAAGGCAGGACTGCTGCGCATCGAAGCCCGCAAACAACTCATCGAAGACCTCTATGCGGACAACCCCCGGGTCGAAGTGAGAATCTATACCGGTCTGACGGGCGACTTCGCCCGCGACCAGCATGCCTCGGCCATCATCCGCGGCGTGCGCAACACCACCGATTTCGAATACGAACGGACGATGGAGGCGACCAACCACCGCCTGCATCCCGACATCATCACCGTGATGCTCTTCACCCCGGCTCCCGTAGCCGACATCGCCTCGAGCACCGTACGCGAAGTACTGGCTTTCGGCCGCACGGTCGATGAATTCATGCCCGAAGGAATAGACATAAAAAAATACCTCTGATTACTATATTGCTATGATGGAATTTACCGCAGAAATGATCGCCGGTTTTCTCGGCGGCCAAGTCGCAGGCGACAAAGAGGCCAAGGTGCACACCGTCTCCTCGATCGAAGAGGGCGAACCCGGCGCCCTGACCTACCTGACCAACCCCAAATACGAAAAACACCTTTACAAAACCCGTGCGTCGATCGTATTGGTGAACAAGGATTTCACCCCTTCGGAACCCGTGACCGCCACCTTGATTAAAGTCGAAGACACCGGCGCCGCAGTGCTCAAACTGCTGCAAATGTATCAGGCCGCAAAACCCCGCAAACAGGGCATCAGCGAGCGGGCTTCGATCTCGGAGCGGGCGACACTGGGCGAAGATTGTTACGTGGGCGATTTCGCCGTTATCGAGGCGGGAGCCCGCATCGGCGCCGACTGCCAAATCTATCCCCAGGTCTATATCGGTGACGGCGTGACCGTCGGCGACGGAACGATCCTCTACCCGGGTGTCAAGATTTACGAGGGGTGCGTGATCGGCAGCCGCTGCATCCTGCATGCGGGTGCGGTGATCGGCGCCGACGGCTTCGGCTTCATTCCCAATGCCGCAGGCGGCTTCGACAAGATTCCGCAACTGGGCAACGTCGTCGTCGAAGACGACGTGGAAATCGGCGCCAACACCTGCATCGACCGGGCCAAGACCGACTCGACGATCATCCGCCGGGGCGTGAAACTCGACAACCTGATCCAGATCGGCCACAACGTGCAAATCGGCGAGAATACCGTTTCCTCGGCCCAGACAGGCATCGCAGGCACTTCGAAGGTGGGGCACAACTGTTTCCTCGCGGGACAGGTCGGCATCGCGGACCACGTGACCATCGGCGACAGGGTCTGCATCGGCTCCAAAAGCGGTCTCGACAAAGACGTACCTGACGGAGAAGTACGTTTCGGCTATCCGGCGCTGCCCGGCATGCAATATCACCGCGCATCGGCCATCTTCAAGAACCTGCCCGACCTGGCACGCCGCGTGAGTCAGGCGGAAAAGGAGATCGCGGCCCTCAAGGAGAAGTAACGTCCCTGCACCGTGTCCGACCCGACGACATACCGCATCATGGGCATCGACCCCGGCACCAACTACATGGGGTACGGGGTGCTGGAGGTTTGCGGACGGGAGGTCCGATCGGTCGTGCTGGGCGACATCGACCTGCACAGGATGAACGATCCTTACGAAAAGCTGCGCTACATTTTCGAGCGGGTCGGTGCCCTCGTGGACGAATACCGCCCCCGCGAGGTGGCTCTCGAATCGCCCTTCTTCGGCGAGAACGTGCAGTCGATGCTCAAGCTGGGCCGGGCGCAAGGCGTGGCGATGGCTGCGGCGTTGAGCCGCGGACTGCAGGTATTCGAATACGCCCCCACACGCATCAAACAGTGTATCACGGGCCGAGGCTCGGCCCCCAAGGAGCAGGTCGCGGCTCTCGTCAGCAGCATGCTCACGATCGAACGTCCGCCCCGGCGACTGGACGCTACGGACGGTATGGCCGTCGCCCTGTGCCACCATTTCATGAGTTCGAACCCATTGAACGGCGCCCTCGGCGAAGATCGGTTCAAAGGACTCGGCGGAGGCCGCAAGGCTGCCTCGGCAAAGGGCAGTTCGAGCTGGGAACGGTTTTTGAAGGATAATCCCCAGCGCGAAATCCGGCAAACGCCGCGAACACCCCAAAAGACGAATCACAAACCGACCAAATAATCATTTTAATCCTTTCTCAGCACTATGAAAAAAGCGTTAATAGGTCTTCTTGCCGCAGGCACCCTCGTGGGATGCGGAGGCAATACCTACACCATCACCGGCAAACTGGACCCGGGAATCACGGACTCCGTATTCCTGATGCAAGGCAATCCCGAAAATCCGACCATCGCATCGGCAGCCGTCGCTGCGGACGGTACGTTCAAAATCAAAGGCACGATCGACCAGCCGGACCTGGCCATCCTTACCAACCGGCACCGCCAGGGCATCGGATTCATCTTCCTCGAACCGGGAAAAATCGACGTTAAAACTGCGGATCTGGGCCAATTCCAAGTCGGCGGCACCCGCTCGAACGAGATTTTCCAGCCGATAAACGACTCTTTGGGCATGCTTCAGGGACAATTCCTGGTGGCCATGCAAGAAAACGACATGGAGAAATTCGATTCGCTGAACCAGGTAGCCAACGGCATCATGCGCCGCGCTTTGGACAACAACTCCGACAACCTGGTCGGCGTTTACTTCTTCGGAAACCTCTATAACGAAATGGAACCGCAAGAAGCCCGCGAAATCCTGAATAAATTCCCCGAACAGATGCAGAAAACCCAGATCCTGACCGCCATCGCCAAATCGATCGCCGCCCAGGAAAATACCGAAATCGGCAAGCCCTATCTGGAAATCGCGCTGCCCGACTCCCTGGGCGAAACCGTTTCGGTGACACCCCTCATCGGCCCCGGCAAATGGGTGCTGATCGACTTCTGGGCAACCTGGTGCAGTCCCTGCCGCGGCGAATTGCCCTATCTGAAGGAGGCGTTCAAGGAGTTCGGCCCCAAAGGATTCAACATTTACGGCGTATCGCTCGACAACGATGCCGAGAGTTGGAAAGAATTCCTTGTAAAAGAGGAGATGACGTGGCCCAACGTAATCGCCGTCACCGACGGCAAGAGCGCCCCGATCGTCGAAGAGTACGGAATCCGCAGCATCCCGACCAACTTCCTGATCTCGCCCGAAGGCAAGATCGTCGCCAAAGACCTGCGAGGCGAAGGAATCAAGGAGAAGCTCGCCGAACTGGTCAAATAAGCGCATCCGGCAAAATCATCGAATTACCCCTGCGGATTTCAGCCCGCAGGGGTAATTTTTGTATGACAAATCTCCGGTCCCCATAGCCAGTCGGACACGACAAATGCCCTCTTTTCCCGGCAACGATATTTCCACCGACAAACTCCCGGAAAAGAATCCGAACAAAGCACAGATTACCTCAAATCAAACATTATCAATGTATTATATTCAAAATTACCCCTCTTACCAAGATATAAAATAAAAAGACTGGTAAATTTTACGACAAATTATTTGCATAAGAGCAATTTTCACACTACATTTGCATTCGCAATTCGGCGCCGTAGCTTAATTGAATAGAGCATCTGACTACGGATCAGAAGGTTACAGGTTTGAGTCCTGTCGGCGTCACACTGAAAACCAGCCACTTACAGCGTTGTAGGTGGCTGGTCTGTTTTTGGTCGGACACACAATTTACACACAACTTGCGCCTAATTGCCGCCGTCCGTGTCCGGGGCGATCCGCAAAATACGCGCCCGCAATTCGGACAATATCCGGCGTTCCGCCTCTTTCTGTTTGTTGCTCCAGTATCGGCGCTCGCCGGGCCTCAGTGCTTCCTGCACCCGTACCCGTGCCCGGTCGTATTGCGCCCTTGCTTCCTTTATTTGCGTGTCATTTCCTGAAGTCATAGTGTTTGTTGGTTGAGGGGTCGAACGTCAAAAAATCGCCGTCTCTGGTCCATTCGCGGATAGTGTAGCACCCGCCCGGCATATACGCGGCATTGTGCCGGGCTGCGGCCTCGGTGGGAAACACTCCCACCGTATAGCCGTCCGCCGAAAGTTCGTAAAGCATCATATTTCCGTATGGTTGTTTAAATATTGCAGTCTCGCCGTTATCGACTGGGCTGCCAACTTCATTATTTCGGCCCTCGCGTTCTCGAATGCGTTGTATAAATTCTCGTTCTTATCGTCGGCTTCATTGTCGCCGAACTCCATCCGGGAGGCGTCATAGGCATCCTCGTACAGGTCCGTCAGTTTGATATAAATACTTAAATACCCGCGCGTCGCCGGGGATAGCTTCACCCCTTTCAAATCCTCTATTGTCATAGTGCGTTACTGGTTTACCGTTATTTCTCCTTTTGCGATTTCCTGACCGGGTAAATATTCCCGGAACTCCAGATACAGCCCCCGATCGACCAAAAAGGAGAAAGCCGCATTTTTCAGATATTTTTCCGTATTGAACCGCCGCCCGATCTCCGCTAACAGGTCCTCGACGGTTACGATCCCCGCCCGGTTGGATACGGGGAGCGTGATTGTTGTTTCGTCTTTCATTGTTTCAGTGCATTATGTTAGTAAACCGTTACGAAATTCTCCACCTTGAACGAGCGCCAGCCGTCGGCCTCGACGTCGTAATACTTGACCGTGCACCCGTCATCCGGTCGGCCGGTGCCCTTGATCGTGGCCGCCACTTCGTACAGCGTGCCCGCCGCCCTGCGTAATGTCCCGTCGGCTTTCTCATAGGCGAACCGCACCACGCCCGCCCGCATACGCTGCGTCAGGCGGTAAAGGCTCCAAGCCTTGACAAGGCAGATACTGAAAGCCTTGCCCGTTGCCCGGGCAATCGTCCACGCCCGGCGCATAATCGTTTGCAAATCGTTTCTTTTCATTGTCTGTATTGGTTTTTGGTTGTTCGTTCTTCCTTGTTTCGGGTCGGGGCGGTGGTTGAGGCCGCCCCGGTTCCCTTCGTTAGTTTAACAGCACTTGCAAAGCCTCTGCAATTTCCGGGTATTCGTTCCCTTGTTCATCCCATACGGCCGCTACCGTCGTACTCTCTTTCTCTATCGTCCAGCTCGGAGCCGTCCAGTAGTCCCCGGCATCCTCTCTGATTTCGGCCTTGTAGCTCACAAAAGCCGTGAAGCCCTCGTACTCGATTTCAAAACCCTCATCTACTCCGTCACAGTGGTAGTTGATGTAGTTGGCGATCTCCTTTGCGAATTGATTGTAAGCGGTGGTGTTCATTGCTATTATATCTTTGGTTTGTTTTTCTGAATACAAATATAACTCAAAATATAATACCCACCAAATAAAAAGACAAAAAAAATATATCTTCAGTATTTTTTTACCTCATTTATTATAACTATATGGAAATTTACTACCTTTGTGCGTAGTTAGCAACCATTAAACTATTGGTATATGTCGAAATTTCGTATATTGGAATTATGCAAGCAAAAGGGCATAACCCAAAAAGATTTGGCCGAAACTATCGGTATGACGCCCGTAGGTTTAGCGAAAGCCGCCAACGGCAACCCCACATTTGAAACCCTTGAAAAGATCGCCGCCGGTTTGGGCGTATCGGTTCCGGAGCTATTCGCCCCTCAACCGACGAACACAATCACCTGCCCCAAGTGCGGGACGGTGCTGGAAGTCAAGGAAAGGGGGTAAGGTTATGACACAGAAAGATGCGATAAAACTATTTGAGGATAGGCAGGTACGTTCCGTGTGGGATTCCGAGGCCAAAAAGTGGTATATCTCCATTATTGACGTTATCGAGGTATTAACAGATAGCGCAAACCCCCGCCGATACTGGAGCGACCTCAAACGCAAGCTACAGGCCGAGGGAAGTCAGTTGTACGAAAATATCGTACAACTCAAAATGAAGTCCTCGGACGGGAAAAGCTACAACACCGATGTGGCCGATGTCGAACAACTATTCCGGCTGATACAATCCATCCCATCACCAAAGGCGGAACCGTTCAAACAATGGTTAGCGCAATTAGGCCGGGAACGGCTGGAAGAAATCGATGATCCAGAGCAAGGTATTGAGCGCCTAATGGAGTATTACCACAGCAAAGGCTATTCGGCCAACTGGATAAATCAAAGGCTTAAATCCATCGAGGTACGCAAAGAGCTTACCGATGAATGGGAACGCCGCGGAATACAAAAAGGTCGGCAATACGCGATCCTTACCGATGTCATTACACAGGGTTGGTCTGGTCTATCAACAAAGCAGTACAAGCAATATAAAGGGCTTAAAACCGAGAGCCTGCGGGATAACATGACTAACCTCGAATTAGTACTAAATATGCTTGCAGAAGCCTCAACAACCGAGATTTCACAAAAGGAAGAGCCCGAAACATTTGAGCATAGCAAGCAAATTGCACACCGGGGCGGCAAGGTTGCCGGTGCTGCTCGGAAAGAACTTGAGGCCCAGACCGGCCAAAAAGTTGTTAGCCCGTTGAATGCTAAAAAGGCTCTCAAGAAATAATATTGTACTGTTATGGAACTGCAACCTATCCAAAGTAAGATTTACGAGATACGGGGCCAGCGGGTGATGCTGGATAGGGATTTGGCGGAGGTCGGCCAGCCGATAGGGTTCAAACGCACCGATGGCAAAAAATAACCCGCTGCACCCTTCGATGATAAATGCCCGTATTTCATATTGGCTTTGCATTTGACGGCGTTTCTCCCGCCGGACATAGAAAGTATCAGCCGCACGAAGAAAAACCGTAAAATCAAAAAAGGGGATTGCAGGCACTTTGCCCGGCTCCGGTCGTTGAGGCTGTGGGGTTGTTACTATCCACCCCATCCAAAACGGCATCACCCGTACACAAGCACCCGAAAGCAATCAAATACAAATACATATATCACATTGAAATACAGTGATATATGTGTATTCATATAAACAAACACTTTAATACATCCGAGAACTTTATTTAATGTAGTATTTAATGTATTATATAATGCTTGTAATGCTTCTATAAGTAATATTTATAATGCTTATAGGCTACATTAAAATATCCTTATATACTACTTCTCAATAATGTATTGAAATGTAGTAGTTTTTTAATGCTCTTAATAATGCTACATTAAATGATAGGGACAAATCAAGTGTTATATTTTGGGGTTGCTGCACATCGAACCGGCGACGCACACAAAGGCGGCTATTTGGCCGCTTATTTATTTGAGTGGATAGATTATACTACCCAACAGCAGATAACGCATCAGAGGCAGATAACAGGGCAATTCCGGGGTAAACAGCCCCCACCCCCTCGGCCGTATCTAATGTTCGCTATATTTTCGGACCGGCATTTTTTGGCAATTTTTGGAAAACGTTTTCAGGAAACGGGATCGCGATTTGCGCGCGGGGGTAAAAAATCGGGTTTTTCCGGGGCTTTGGCTTTCTGACAGTAAAACAGTAAAAACGAAAGACGGGCGGGGTAACTCCGTCCGTCCTTTGTTTGCTATTTGTAACCGTGTTTTCTTAATAACCGTTCAATAACCGGCAAGGGGTTCGGAATACATCCGACCTGCTTGCGGGGCCGGGGTCCTGATTTGACCCTGTACTTGTAAGCCGGTGATTTGCGGAACCCGTTCCAGACTGCCCGCACTTTGACGCTTGCCGGGGTGCGGCCCATTATTGCGGCTATCTCCTCGTTACTGTGATCGGGGTACAGCTCACCGAGCCGGGCGATTTCTTCCGGTGTCCATTGTGGCGCAAGATACGGGGGCAAAGGCATAGGGCGTTCGATTTACCGACGCCCGCAAGTTACATTTACCCCGCGACGCGGTAACGCCCGACGGCGAATCCGTTAGCCATATAGAACGCTATTTTGTCGGCGGTGTGCTTCTCATCACCCCGAATACAAAGGGCCACACCGAAACCGAAATCTGAAGAACTCGGATAGCGTTCGTATTTGTTTCCGTCCCGGTCTTTGGCTTCGGGTGCCTTGAACACTTCGTAATAGGTCAGGGCGTCGGATGTGGTGCGCTTGTAACAGTACATCCCGTTTGCCTCGTTATGGGCGATTTTCACAAACTTATCGCCGAACTTCGTAAACTCATCCCGCAAAGGCGGGTAAAATGTCTGTTTTTTCATGGAGTGTTTATGAAATTTCGATTTTCTTTGCGTTTTGGTATAGTTGATCCACCTGGCAGGAAAAAGCCGTAAAATCGGCTATTTTCAGAACGGGCCATTTTGTCCGTCGGTCGAAGTTGAGGGTGTCGTATCGTAGTCCGTTATCCGGGTCAGGCTTTCGTTGTGGCGGAAATAGATTTGACCGGTCACTCCCTCCCGGTTATTTTCCGGTTAGTTACTTGGTTAGTTCTTTGGTTGAATCTGGGTTGTTTTTCGGTTGTTAAGCCACACAGGTACGCAATCGCATTTGCGTTGAGGAGCTGACAAGATCAAGCGCATCGATTAGCTGTAATACGGCCGGATTCCGTGCGGACATTTGTTGTAATATCTTTTCTTCCCACGTCAAAGGCAAAACACGTGTTTGCCCCCCTGTATTCGACCTAACACCGGTTCGGAGCTGCTTTATAACATAGTCGGCAATATCAAACCCACTCTCCCGGTCTTCGGGTGTCGCTATGCGCTCCAAAACATCAGATACGGACAAAGAGAATCCGACACTCCGGGCGATTGTTTCCCCTTTGTTTTTCCAATCCTCAAAAGCCCCCAAATCCGGATACAGGATCACTTTGCGCCCTTTGAGGCATTCGCACTTTTCCGCCTTAAAATTCTGTTTGCCTCCCGTAGCAAGCCATACATACTCCGGCATCACTCCGCTGCATATTATGGCCGTTTTTTCGCTTTCCACAAGGCACACGGTGGCCTCCGGACGTCGCAATAACAGATGCTCTCCGAACAAACATTGCGACAGCTCCCACGAATCCGGCAACTCCCCGGATTTTTTAAGCTGCGAGTGCACCCAGTTTACCGCCCCGTCACAATTCTTGATCCGCTTTCCGGTTTCCGGATTGTACTGCATAATCTTACCGCCCCGCAAGCGCTTATGCCAGTCAAGCTGCCAAAAGATAACGGCCCCGGACTTCGTACAACCTAAATAATACTCCGACATAAGGCGCACGACGGTCGGCGATTCCAATACATCAGTATCGAAAAGGGAGAGCAGGAACCGCACAAAATCCGAGGCATAGCCCAAAGATTTAATAATATATTGCTTCGGTATCGTATCTATCGACTTCGGGGCCGTTATTTGCTTCGGGTGACGAATAATATTTGCTTCGGGCCTTTCGGTCGGGTGACTGTCAAAATATTGCTTCGGGGTATAATGGTAGCCGCATTTGTCCTCTCGATTGCACCGCCCTACTTCAGGCGACAAATACAACCCCGTTTCCGTATCGATATACCGCACGAATACCCCCTTGTGATGGCACACCGGACACTCGTACCGACTACGCATCCCTTTGTATCTTTCAAGTTCATATCTATGATCCATTACATTCACCGATTTAATGCGTGTTCGTAAACTCGTAAAAGGTTTGCACACATTTACGATTTTTACGAATTTGTATATAAACAAATGATTATCAGTATATTATCTATCGTAAACCCTTTACGAATCTTTACGAGGGTTTACGAGTGATTTACGAGGGTTAATATATTGATATATAGTGACATATGGGTTAAATTCGTAAAAATCGTAAAACCTTGCGAATCTTTACGAGTGATTTACGAATCTTTACGATTATCCATTTTTCAAATAATATCTAACGGTACCCTCCGACACACCCAATTCTTTAGCAATAGCGACATTTGACATTCCGCCTGCTTTCAATTCTCGCGCTCTGGCTTTTCTGGCCGCTGTGTCGTCATCGGAAAGAAGCTGCAGGTGATCGGACTCTTTAGAGTGGCCGAGAAACTCAAAGGATAAAAAATTGCCGTTCTTTTTGCATACTTCGTACAATAGCACGTTATTCGCGTCGTATTCCAGTTCGGCGCTTCGACATTTCACCTGCTTTACATATCGCAGGTTTTTATCCCTGGTACTGCGACCGATCATAAAAACAGCATCCGCAAAATTGGCCTTCATTTTAGAACCTTGCAGATCGTTGAGGCTTATGGGCCGTCCTGCCTCGGTTTTGCGCGTATGTTCGAGAACCAGCATTGTCAAATTACGCTCTTTCTTCAACCTGTTGAGGCGATCCATTAACGGCTTGGCATTCTTCGCGCCGTCGGTATCAGCAAATGACAGGGCGGTCATATTATCGATAACTACCACGTCGGCACCCGCTTCTTGTATGGCTTCTTCGAGGCTTTTGATAAAGTAGTCATCATAAGTATAACCGTCCGGGATCGTATAATTATCAGGATCGAAATCAACCCGGATAAGGTTGTCACTGAATTTATAGTGATTTGTGTAATTCTCCGAATACCTTCCTTCGAGTTGCTTGACGGACAATTCCAGATCAAGGTATAAGACCTTATGCCCGCCCCGGGCGATCTCCTCGGCGATCTGTACCGCAAAAATCGATTTCCCGATACCGGTATCAGCGCATAGTATCGTCAATTCTTTTTCAAATACAAGGGATAAGAAAAGTTTTTGAGGCGTTTTCATCTGTCTTGCGTCTTCAATACATCTGTTTGTTGATCTAACCCGAAAAAAGCCCGCTGTGACAGGGGTGAGTTGCATCTGTCGTTCGCGGTTGCGGTTGTCTTCGCGTAAAGTTTGTACAAAATTAAGTTCCGCGCCTATTGGCATAGTGGCATTCATTGCACCCCTCCTTTCCGAATAAAATACCGTTTGAACCGGCCCCCGTGCACGCCCTCACACCATTCGTCGGCGATCGGCACGCCCTTATGTCGCAAATCGCGGATTACGCTGCGGGGATCGGACATCCTCAACGAAATAGTAATATCGGCCGCCGAACGGGGAATACCGTCCGAAAGTAAGTTGTAAATTCTTTGCTGGTGATAGGAAAATACAGAGGTAAACCTTACATTTGTAGTGTCATTAGCCCCTATGGTATTAGTTTTTGCCCCTGCGTGCTCGCTTCGAGTGCCGGGGGCGTTTTGATTCTGTACCATACCCGATAAGATTATTTACGGTTAGCACTTTCTGCAATACGTTGAGCGGCTTCCGCATCCCGGTTCCGGGGCCTGTTTATCTGCTGCGCCGCCCATTTACGCAGCTCCTTCCGGGAGAACACCAAACGACGGGGGCCGAATTTAGCATAGGGAATTTCGTGTCTATGGGTAAGAATATACAAACTGCGCATAGTCGTCCGATAACCCAGCGAAGCCAGGAATGGCAGAGTTTCTTCGGCGGTCATCGCATCGGGCAACTCCGAAGCATCCGCGATACTCTCTGTGGCTTTCTCACGTCTTTTGTAATCCTGCATTGCGGCAAATACTGCATCCGAAATCAAGTCTTTCAGGGTCTCCTGTTCAACTACTACCAAGTTTGTCTCCATAATATAATACGATAAAATTATTTGCTTTTATTTGCTGCAAAAATCGCTTTACCTCGGTAATATTCAAAGGGAAATTTCACTTTTTTAACATTATTTCCCGCAAGTCGTTACAAATTATCAATTTGCTGTGTAAAAGTATTTTACATTACAAAAAATAAATAAAAAAAATAAACGGAGAATATTTTTTAATCTCCGTTTATAAAATCGTAAGGCAAACAATTGAACCCGCGAAAAATACGGCTGTTTACAGGCGGTTATTTCCAGCCGTCAGGAATCAAAATAGCCGCGTTTTTCTCCCTTTCTTCCCGTTCGAAGCTGGCCAAATAATTCTCGGTCGTTTTGAGGTCTTGGTGGCCGAGGCTTTCCGATATATAGGCGATATTCGCCCCGGCACGCTTCAACACCGTAGCGAACGAATGACGCGCCGTATAGGTCGATATGTTCCCTATTCCGAGCTGCTCCCCTACTTCCTGCATCCGCTTGTTGATCGCACGGGTCAAATACATTGTTTTCAACTTCTGATGTATCGCGTCCTCTGTCCCGTCGAGAACCGGAAATATAAAGTTATTACGCACCGGGGGATTGCCCCAGCGGTCAATAATAGCCTGCATCTGGGGAACGACCACCACCCGGATTTCCTTGCGGGTCTTGGTCGTGTGCTCGGTCTTTTGACGCACGAAACAGATTTCACCGTCCACAATATCACGGTACCGCAATTTCACGAAATCGGCGACGTTGATCCCGTTACACAAGTAGAGGAACAGCCAATAATCCCGGTATTTGGCCGTCGCTTCGCTCCCGTCCTCATAGCGGGCGATACGCCCGATCTGCTCCAGCGTCAGAGCCAGCTTGCGCCCCTCGCCCTCCTGTATTTCATACCGGCCCCGTCCGAACGGGTATTGCGTTTCCTTGACGATACCCAGACGTCGGGCATCGTTCAGCACCGCCCGCAGGTGGCGCAAGTGTATCGATATAGTTGTCTGCACCTTCCCCTCTTTGGTCAGAAAATCCGCATATCGTTTCAGCCACGATACGGTAACGGTGTCAAACTGTAGGCGCTCCCCGGCAAACCGCTCCAGCCCTTTCAGCACATTGTCATAAACGAGCATACTGCCAACGCGCCCGGCCTTTTCCAGCTCGGCGATTTTGGCCCGGAACATCGCGTTTACCGTATTGGACGCTGCCCCCTTCAGGCGATCGTTGAGGGCATCCAGCGAAAACCCGCCGTTACCCGCTAAATCCTCAACGGCCGCACGCACTATCTGGTAGCTGCTCTCTATGTCTTTCCGGACCGCGACAAGGGCTCGCGCCTTTGTCGTTCCAAGCATCTCCCACTCTTCCGGGGTCAGGTCTTTGCCCGTAGGATAGTAGCGGCGATCCCGGCGGTAGGTTACGCGAATTTTTACAGGGTATTTCTCGTTTGGTTTCGTACGGCGGGTGTCAAGCATCGCGGCCACCGTTATTCCGTCTTTCGAGTAGTTCATTTTTGGTTATAGATTTTGGATTTGCACACACATTTGCACACACAATTTGCACACAAATATACGCATTTAATCAAACCAAACAAAAACAGAGTAAAACAAAATAGCTATATTTGCCACTGAAATACAGCCATTTATAAAACAAACAAGAAATTACCAAAAAACAGCAAAAACCCCGAAATTACGCCTACGGATCAGAAGGTTACAGGTTTGAGTCCTGTCGGCGTCACAAAATAATGCAGCGACCTGTTTTTCGACAGGTCGCTTTTTGTTTTCGGCTGCACGACCATAGCGCAGTTGCCGATTCTCTCTTTCTCCGCCTTGTACTCCCGCCGACTTACACCCGGGAAAATTTCCGTCCTCCCATAAAATCCATACGGAATCCGTCCGTACCGACGCCCGATCATAGCAACAACTTTGAGATTCCCGTCAGCGAAAAGCACCTGAAAACGAATCGCCAAAACATCCAAATTCTTCCCAAAAGAAGCACGAAGCCCCTCTCCAACGGCAACTCGACAATGTGCCCCCTCACCCTTCCTGCCATTTATTTTATGCAATCCAAGGTACTTACTCAACAAGCACAATGCGATTCCGGGTTCAATCGATCTAAATACACAATCCCGAAAAAAATCGAACTCGCCTTCTTTTCGAATTTATAAAATTTTACGAATAGACCACAGATTTTACAATTCAAATATTAAAATATACAATTTAACAAATCGGTAAAATTTGCAAAATCAATTCTTTTTATTATATTTGTAATAGTGCGCTCCTCTTTTACTAACTTAAAAATCATGTTATGTTGAATTTCGCCCAACTGAAGTTTCTCCTAACTGGATTAACTTTACTCACCGTACTCGCTGCGTGCAGCGATGACAACACTTCGACGGAAGCTCCTCCTGCAACCATCGAAATCGCAGAGCTCTCCCCGGAAGCAGACAACGTTTCTTTTCGATTAATTCCGACCAATGCTATCTCGATGGCTTACAAGATCGAGATCGAGGGGGGGGGGAGATGACGCCGATTTCGTTTCGATAGAAAGCTCCGAAGAAAAAACGGTCGAAATAACCGACCTGACCCCCGAAACCTCTTATAAGCTGACGGCGATCGCCTATAACGCCGACCAGCGCCCTTCGAATCCGGCCACCGCAACATTCACGACCCCCGAAAAACCGACCACGCCGGATCCCGACAAGGCAACCATCTCCATCGAAGAGGTGAAAGCCACCTATAATTCGGTAACCTTTACCCTGAAAACCGCCAATGCAGCCCGCTTCGGCTACAAGGTCGATGTTCCCGACGGAACGGCCGAACTTACGTTCGTAAACGGCTCCGAAGGCGGCACCTATACAACCGACAACCTGGAGGCGGCGACCGACTATCAAATCACCGCCGTCGCATATGACGAAAACGGGCAGGCCGCCGATCCCGTCACCCACGCATTCAAAACCGAAGCCCTTCCGACCGGCCCCGCCGTCGTTTCGATCGAAGAGGTCGCTACGACCCACAGTTCGATCCGCTTCACCCTGAAACTCGACAATGCGGTCCGGATCGCCTACAAGGTCGATGTCCCCGACGGAACAGCCGAAATGACCGTCGTCGAAAAGCCACAGCAATCGACCTTCCTGGTCGGCAGCCTCCAGGCGGAAACCGACTACGTATTGACAGTCGTAGCCTATAACGGCAAAGACGAACCGTCCGAACCCGCCACGCATTCGTTCACGACCCCCGCCTATACCGCATTCGCACGGATCGACGCCGTGGCGACCGCACACGGAATCTATCTCAAGGCCGACGTGGACACCGGCAAATTCCCGCTCTATTTCCTGAAAATTTTCGACCCGGACCTTACGGAATCCAGCGCCGATTTCGAAGAGCATTTCAAGGTCGATTCCCGGGAGCAGTTCATCCATTACCTCGAAGTCGCCTCACTGACAGCGGGCCTCAAAACCGCCTCGTTCGAAGAGTGGAACAAAACCCTGCTTTCGACCCGGTCGCAGCAAGTCCTTCTCTACGCCGCTCCCGTTGTCCGGCAAGGGGTCGATGTCGTCTGTGAAGACTACGGCGAAATCATCGAAATTCCGCTGACGATCCCCGCCCGCGACGAACTCGGAGCAGGACAGGCCGCTGTCACGCTGGGCGAACCGCAGGTTGCGGGCAAAGAGTTGGAGATCGCCCTGACAAAACAGGACGGCGTCGTTTCCTACTATGCCGGCTATGCGACCAAGTCCGACGTCGAAGCCGCAGGCACCCCGGAACAATTCGTCCAGGCCGGACTGGATGCGAAGACCTATGACTACGACATCACGGCCGACTTCCAAGGCACCTGGAAAACAGACCGGCTTTCGCCGGGCAGCGAATATTACTTCTTCTCGTTCGCATACGATGCCGAAGGCAAGTTGGGTCCCCTGCAATACAAGGAGTTCCACACGGAAGCCGCAGGCACCGACTACGATACGTCGCTCACGGTCGATATTGCCCTGAAGACCGCATCGTTCACCTCAGCGACTTTCTCCGTCAAACGGAACGGCTTCGAAAAAGCTTATTACAACTTCATCACCAAAGCCGATTTCGACCGCAAATACGGCGGCAATGCGGATACATACGTTCAACGAGAGTTGATCGGCAAAGAGAGTGGTTATCCGATAACGCTATACAGCGACAACGACATCAACGGATCCCGTTTGGCATACGATACGCAATACGTACTGATCGCCCTGCCCGAAGCCGACAACGAAGACAGATACGGCGTTCCGACGGTGGTCGAGTTCGAAACCCTCGGCTACGAAGCTACCGGCTCTGCGACGGCGACCATCGCGGTAAATTCGATCACGGACAATTACGGCGTATCTTTCTATGCCTCGGTAACCGTAACCCCCGGAGCCGATTGCGCAGGTTACTATTACGCAATGATCGAAAAAACAGCCTACGATGCAGCAGCCAATCTCGGTGAAACGATCTGCAAACAAAACGGCGTAAAATACCGTGCCGCCACCGAAGACACGACGTTCTCCACCGACTACTATTTCGCAGAAAGCTATCTGGTCCTCATCCCGGTCGATAACAACGGGAAAATGTCGGCTCCGGTCACTTCGGAATTATTGACCACGAGCGCCAAATAAAAAGCAATCAAATAAACAAACACGCAGAACTCCCAACCTGTCCGAAACCTCGCTGCACGGGGTCCCCGTGACGAAGGGAGAGCCGGTTGGAACACGTCGCTTTCAGCGGCAAAGGCACAACCGGAACATCGAGCACATAAATTATCAAAAAAACAACCCTAAAATAATCCGACTATGAAATCTTTGAGTAAAGCAACCTTCCATTTACTGTGTTGCATCCTGCTATTGGGAACTTTCCAGAGTTGTAAAGACGACGAAACGACGCCCCCGCCTCCCGGAGAAAGCGCCACGCTCACCATTTCCGACGTCAAGGCCGAAGCCAATACCGTAACTTTCACCATCACGCCGAAAAATGTAGATGTTTATACCTATACGATCAAATCCGCGACGGTAACGCCTCAAGCGACCGTTCAGGATCCGGCCGAAACCAAAACCTTCACATACAACAGTCTGCTTCCGTCGAGCGACTATACGATCGTGGCAACAGGTTTTACACAAGGCGGTCTGGAACTCACTTCTACCGAATACAAATTCCGAACGCTCGACACGCAGGATCCCGGACTCGAAGTACCTTCCGGAGAGGAGCCGTTCATCGAATACGGCGACCAGCGGATCGCCGCCAAATCGGTCTTCTTCTACAAGGAAACCGATCGGCTCTGGTTCTTCATCTCCCCGCTCGAAGGATACGACAACTACCAGGACATGCTCTATGGCAACGGCGGAAAAAACGATTACATATCCCTCAGCTTCACGCCGAACCAGCTAAATAAATCGATCAACATGAAGAGTGCGTCCGAACGGTATTCGCTGCTCAACTCCATGTCGTTCCAACACCCCATCGCATCGGATATTTCGATGGTGACCATCGACTACCATTCATTAATCACCGACGGCGGCTTCATCGTCACCCGCGACGGGGACAAGATCGAAGGATATGCCGAAATGACCTCGGCCGCAACCGGCAAGAAACTCCGCATCTACGGTACCTGCACCTACGACCAGCAGGACGCCGAGCGGACCAGCTTCATCAGCCTCAACGACCTGAAAACTCCGCTCGGAAGCGCCTATTACCAACCGCTCGAAGAGGAAACGATTTCCGAAATCCATCTCTCGCCGGCCAGCCCCGTCATGGGAGCGCTGATCGACCAGGTGGATGAATACTACGTTCGAATCCGCTTCGACAACGCCCTGGCGACGGCTAAAACTCCGATCGACATCACCCGGATCGACAAGCTGTTCGAACTCGAAATCGTCGATCCTGCCCAACAAAAGTCGGTTACCGTCACCAATACGGACCTTCAAGGCGCGACGGGCACCATCACCCTCTACAAATACGCCCTGCAAGACAACTACCGAATCTCGTTCGATCTGCAGGTTCATGATATGCACCTCGAAGGGTATGCGGACGGGGCGTTCGAACTATACTCCTACTACTCCGGCAACAGTTATACGGTCGGAACGAACGACCCGGTCGAACTCCAATCCGCCGTCATCGACCGCCGCAGCGACGATTACTACACGATCTATCTGGCACCCCAGGCCGGTCTGACCGATTTGGAGCAAATCCGGCAGGCGGAGGGCGTAGTAACCATCAAAGCCGCACCGCAGGCACTGGACGGTCTGCTCGTTTCCTTTGCCAACGAAAAGGATGCCGGACGAATACTGTCCATCGCATATGCAGGCAAAACCTACGACAACCAGGGTGACAACACCAAGAGTACCATCCACGGAGCCACCGCAAAGCAAAAGATCGCGCTGGCCTTCTATGAAGCGACCAACGAAATGAACGGTTATTATTGCGGACCGTTCGTCGATGTGCAATAAACAACCCCGGCAACCGAAGGTCCGATCGCATCTCAAACCCACGATTCGACCGGCAACCGGTTCTCCCGGAATCTTCATCAAGCCCCCTTTTCGAAGGGGGCTTTTTTCCCACGCTTCATCCGGCGAAAGCAAAAAACAGAGCTCGGACCTTTTACTTCCGAATCGTCATCAATTTTGCCGTATTACCGAAAATCCGGAATAAAAACCACCGTCACAGTAGATATTTCAAAAAAAAACGCTAAATTTGTCAGAAACCTAAGTTGCTTCCTTAAGCCGAGCGCAATGAAACCTTCGTTTCGATTGCCGAGGCGAAAAATAGTCGAAAGAAAATCAACGCTTTCGATAAACCGAGCGCAGAATCGGAGGTGTTCGAACTCTGCCAAAGCGGAAAACAACGGCGTAAAAACGAACTGTTTCGTAGAGCCGAGGATATAACCACCAAGCCCGTTCGGTTATACGAGGCGGGAAACGGAACTCAAAACAGCAATGAACCTAAAACAGACACCATGATAAAGAAAGAATTATTACTCGGCGACGAGGCTATCGCATGGGGAGCCCTCAACGCCGGTCTTTCGGGCGTGTACGCTTACCCCGGAACCCCCTCTACGGAGATCACGGAATTTATCCAGATGCACCCCCTAACGCGCGAGCGCGGCATCCACTGCAACTGGTCGGCCAACGAAAAGACCGCACTGGAAGCGGCCCTCGGCATGTCGTTCGTCGGCAAGCGGGCCCTGGTCTGCATGAAGCACGTGGGCATGAACGTCTGCGCCGACGCTTTCGTCAATTCGGCTATGACGGGCGCCAACGGCGGCCTGGTGGTCGTAGCGGCGGACGATCCCTCGATGCACTCCTCGCAGAACGAACAGGACTCCCGCTTCTACGCCAAATTCGCCATGATTCCCTGCTTCGAACCCGCATCGCAACAGGAAGCCTACGAGATGATCGGCGAGGCGTTCGACTTCTCGGAGAAATACCAGATTCCGGTGCTGATGCGCGTGACGACCCGCATGGCCCACTCGCGGGCCGTGGTCGAAATCGGCGAACCCCGCCAGCAAAACACGCTCCACTACCCCGAGCGGCCCCGCCAGTGGATCCTCATGCCGGGCAACTCGCGCGTACGTTACAAAACCCTCATCGAGGAGAACAAACTCTTCGAGCAGGAGGCCGAACATTCGCGCCACAACCGCTACATCGACGGACCGGACAAATCCATGGGCATCATCGCCTGCGGTCTGGCCTACAACTATATTATGGAAAACTTCCCGGAAGGCTGCCCCTTCCCCGTGCTGAAGATCTCGCAATACCCGCTGCCGACGGCACTCGTACAGCGCATGGCTTCGGAATGCCGTTCGCTGCTGATCGTCGAAGAGGGACAGCCCCTGGTAGAGGAGATGATCCGCGGTCTGCTGGGTACTCCGATTCCGGTCAAAGGACGTTTGAGCGGCGAGCTGCCCCGCACGGGCGAACTCACGCCCGACAACGTACGCGGCGCCCTCGGTCTGCCCCGCCGCGAGAGCGAGGCGGCCAGCCAGCTCACCATGCCCCGTCCCCCGGCCCTTTGTCAGGGCTGCGGTCACCGCGACGTCTATACGGCACTGAACGACGTGCTGCGCGAGCACTACCCCAATCACAAGGTCTTCAGCGACATCGGCTGCTATACGCTCGGTTCGCTGCCCCCGTTCCGGGCGATCGACACCTGCGTAGAGATGGGTGCTTCGGTCACGATGGCCAAGGGCGCTGCCGACGGCGGACAGTTCCCTTCGGTAGCCGTAATCGGCGACTCGACCTTCACCCACTCGGGCATGACCGCCCTGCTGGATGCCGTGAATGAAAAAAGCAACATCACCGTCGTAATCTCGGACAACCTCACTACCGGCATGACCGGCGGCCAAGATTCGGCCGGCACGGGACGCCTCGAGCAGATCTGCGCCGGACTGGGCGTGGAACCCGAACACATCCGCGTCGTAGTACCCCTGCCCAAGAACATGGAGGAGATCCGCCGCACGATCCGCGAAGAGATCGAATATAAAGGGGTTTCGGTCATCATCCCGCGCCGCGAGTGCATCCAGACCGCCAAACGCCACAACGCAAAAAAACAGTAGTACGACCATGAAACGGGACATCATACTTTCCGGCGTGGGAGGACAAGGCATCCTCTCGATCGCCACCGTCATCGGAGCCGCCGCCCTCAAGGAGGGACTCCACATCAAACAGGCAGAAGTACACGGCATGAGCCAGCGCGGAGGCGACGTACAGTCGAACCTGCGCATCAGTTCGGACGAGATCCTCTCCGACCTGATCCCCCAGGGCGCGGCCGATATCATCATCTCGCTCGAACCGATGGAGGCGCTGCGCTACGTACCCTACCTGAATCCGGAGGGCTGGGTGATCGCCAACACCACGCCGTTCGTAAACATCGACAACTACCCCGAACCGGAGGCCGTATTGGCTGAACTCGGGAAGCGCAAACATGCGATCCTGATCGATGTCGATGCCATCGCCAAGGAGCAATCCTCGCCCCGTGCGGCCAACATCGTGCTGCTGGGCGCCGCCGCTCCTTTCCTGGGGCTCGACGCCGACAAGTTCGAGGCGGGCATCCGCAGCATCTTCGCCCGCAAAGGCGAGCAGATCGTCGAAATGAACCTCAAGGCATTCCGCGCCGGATACGAATACGCACAAAAACACCGCAAGTAATGGCAGCTCTCATTCCGCAGAAGATGTTCGACGAGCAGCTCGCCGCCATGGACATCGAAAACTTCGCACAGGCCACGATCCGTCAGGTCGGAGCCGTCGGCGGCGCCCTCGAGAAGAACTCGGGCACCGAATTCCTGCACCTCGAAATGGGCGTTCCGGGCCTTCCGCCGGAGACTGTCGGCGTCGAAGCCGAACAGCAGGCCCTCGCCCAGGGACGGGCTTCGATCTACCCCAGCATCACGGGCATCGCCCCGCTCAAGAGCGAGGCTTCGCGCTTCGTCAAGGCCTTCCTCGACATCGACGTCGCCCCCGAGGGCTGCATCCCGACCGTCGGTTCGATGCAGGGCGGCTTCTGCCTGTTCCAGATCTGCTCGCAGTGCGACCCCAAGAAAGACACCATTCTGTTCATCGACCCGGGCTTCCCGGTGCAGCGCCAGCAGGTGCGCATCTTGGGCATCAAGCACGAATCGTTCGACATCTACGACTTCCGCGCCGAGAAACTTGGTCCCAAGCTGGAGAGCTATCTCAAGCAGGGCAACGTCGCGGCGATCATCTACTCGAACCCCAACAACCCGGCGTGGATCTGCCTCACAGAGAGCGAGCTGCGCACCATCGGCGAGCTGGCAACCAAGTACGACACGATCGTTCTCGAAGACCTGGCCTACATGGGCATGGACTTCCGCAAGGAGTTGGGACATCCGTTCAAAGCTCCGTTCCAGGCCACCGCAGCCCGTTACACGGACAACTACGTGCTGATGATTTCCGGCTCGAAGATCTTCAGCTACGCCGGTCAGCGCATCGCCATCGCAGCGATCTCGGACAAACTGCGCAACCGCTTCTACCCGGCTCTCAAGGAGCGCTACGGCATCGGCCGTTTCGCCGAATCCTACGCCCTGACATTCCTCTACGCCGCATCGTCAGGCGCAAGTCACTCGGCTCAATACGCTTTGGCGGCCATGTTCAAAGCGGCGGCGGACGGCAAGCTGGACTTCGTGGCCCACACCCGCGAATACGCACACCGCGCTCACCGCGTCAAGGAGCTCTTCGAGCGTCACGGTTTCCACATCGTCTATGACAAAGACCAGAACGAACACGTGAGCGACGGATTCTTCTTCACGGTAGGCTACGGTTCGATGCCGAGTTCCGACCTGGTGGCCGCGCTGCTGCGCTACGGTATCTGCGCGATCTCGCTCACCTCGACGGGCAGCCTCCAGAACGGCGTGCGTGTCTGCGTGTCGCAGATGAACCGCGAGGAGCAGTACGACCTGCTCGACCGGCGCCTCCGCGACTTCGCGCAGGACTACGCCCGGAAATAAATCCGGCATTGCAGCTCCGGGTCGCTGTGAAATCGTCCCGGAGCTGCACTCCGGAGCAAAGAATCCGGTACGGACTCCGGGAACGACCGTTCACACCCGACGAAGAGAAGGAGCCGAATAAATTCGGCTCCTTCAAATAACCAACAAAAAAGACAAAACCTACCGTCTCCGGCCGACGACGGTGCCGAATTTTCCATCCACCGACCGACTGCCGGAAACGACATAGAAAACCAAACCCATGATCAACTACACCACTGCCGCTGAAGCTGCGAAGCTCATCAAATCCAACGACAGCGTTTATATTCAGGGAAGCGTTTCGATTCCGGAAGTGCTCGTGAAAGCGATGGCCGACCGGGGACACGAACTCCGGGGGGTGAAGGTCTATTCGGCTTTCGCCATCGGACGGGAGGAAGCGCCCTACTGCAAGCCCGAATACAAAGACAGTTTCCTCGTATATAGCCTCTTCGTGTCGAACTCCGTCCGCAACTGGATCGCTCAAGGGTACGGACAGGCTATCCCGGCTTTTCTGGGTGAGATTCCGGGGCTTTTCCGCAAGGGGATCATCCCGATCGACGTAGCGCTGCTGAACTGTTCGCGCCCCAACGAGGAGGGCTATTGCAGTTTCGGCACCTCGGCCGACCTCGCGGTTTCGGCCGCCGAATGTGCGAAGGTCGTCATCGCCCAGATCAACCCCCACGTGCCGTTCTCCTACGGCGACGCGCTGATCCACGTCTCGAAACTCACGGCCGCCGTCGAAGTCGATGAACCTCTGGTGGAGCTTCCGACCGCCCAGCCCAACGAAATCGACCGCAAGATCGGCGGCTACATCGCCGAGCTGATTCCCGACGGTGCGACCCTCCAGATCGGCGTGGGCGGCATCCCCAACGCCGTACTCGCGGCCCTGGGCGATCATAAACACCTGGGACTCCACACCGAAGCACTCACCGACGGGGTAGTACCCCTGATTCGGAGCGGCGTGATCGACAACTCGCAGAAAAAAGTGCTTCCGGGCAAAAACCTCGCGTCGCTGGCTCTCGGCTCGAAGCGGCTTTACGAATACATGGACTACAACGAAGACCTGATCATGAAGGACGTGGCATGGACGAACGACCCGTTCCGCATCCGCGAGAATCCGAAGGTCATGGCCATCAATTCGGCGCTGGAGGTCGATCTGACGGGCCAGATCTGCGCCGACTCGATCGGCACGATGATCTACTCGAGCGTAGGCGGACAACACGACTTCATGTACGGCGGCGCCCTCTCCGAAGGCGGTAAAACCTTCATCGCGCTCCCCTCGACCACCTCGAAGGGACACTCCAAGATCAAGGCCCTGCTGACGCCCGGCGCCGGCGTGGTGACCACCCGTTTCCAGACACAATACGTCGTCACGGAGTACGGTGCGGCCTACCTGCTGGGCAAAGGACTCGCCGAGCGTGCCCGCGCCCTGATCGACATTGCGCACCCCTCGGCCCGCGAAGAGTTGGAAAAAGCCGCCTGCGAACGCTTCGGCTATTCGTTCCTGCGGCTCAAATAGGCTCCTCGACTCCATGTGCAGGAATCGTTCGCGGACGCCTGTCCGCTCTGCGCGGAAGTGATTTTCTCGCAAGATCCATATATTATAAGGTATATCAAAAAACAGGACTCCTGCCGAAACCGGAATAACCGTGTATGCGGAATAACTAAAGACCGTCCCGCCTCCTTTTTCAGAGGATGGGACGGTCTTTTTTCCACACAAAATCCCCCTCTCGACCGATATATCGGGGGGGGGTAAAATTTTATTGATTTTCGATAAATTTTTCTTGTTTTTCACAAATATACTTTCTATCTTTATCGCAACAAACGATAAGAACGGACGCAGTGCCTGCAAGCGTTTCCAAAAGTCGAGGAATTACATAACGCCGGCACAGGAAACACCCCGCAGAACCCTTCGGTTTCGACCGGCAGGAACACTTCACGGATCAACAGGAAATACGCCGAAACAAAAACAGCGAACAAAATCAACGACCATAAAAAAACGGGATCACTCCCTCTCGATATGATTGTACTCGAAAACATCAACAAGACCTACCACAACGGCGCTCCGCTGCATGTACTCAAGGGCATCGACCTCGAAATCGGAAAGGGCGAGCTGGTTTCGATCATGGGGGCCTCGGGATCGGGCAAATCGACCCTGCTGAACATCCTCGGGATCCTGGACGACTACGACACGGGCAAATATTTCCTGAACGGGCGCCTGATCAAACACCTGAGCGAGACGCAGGCCGCCGCTGCCCGCAACAACATGATCGGCTATATTTTCCAGTCGTTCAACCTGATAAACTACAAGAACGCGGTCGAGAACGTCGCCCTTCCCCTCTACTACCAGGGCGTTTCGCGCCGCAAGCGCAATGCCGAAGCCCTCGAATACCTCGACCGGCTGGGACTCCGCGACTGGGCCAACCACATGCCCAACGAGATGTCGGGCGGCCAGAAGCAGCGCGTGGCCATCGCCCGGGCATTGATCAACAAGCCCCAGATCATTCTCGCCGACGAACCTACGGGCGCCCTGGACAGCAAAACCTCGCAGGAGGTAATGGACCTGCTGCGGCAGGTAAACGGGACGGGCATGACCATCATCTGCGTAACCCATGAACAGTCGATCGCCGACCAGACGGACAAGATCATCCACCTGAAGGACGGCGTGATCGGTTCGATCCAAAACCTCCGGCCATGAGAGAGTTGCTGTTGGAAATCTGGGCGTCGATCCGCCGCAACAAGCTGCGCACGTTCCTCACGGGCTTCTCGGTCGCATGGGGCATCTTCATGCTGGTCATCCTGCTCGGCTCGGGCAACGGACTGAAAAACGGCACGCTCTCCAATTTCGGGTCGATGGCCGTCAATTCGGTCATCATCAACGGCGGCTGGACCTCGCAACCCTACAAGGGCTACGACAAGTGGCGGCGCATTAACATCACCAACCGCGACCTGGAGATCCTGCGCACCGAATTTCCCGAAGTGGACAAGGTTTCCGCCCGCGTGCAGGGACCGGGACAATACAACCTCTCCCACGGACGCGACTTTCTGAACAATGCGGCCGTAGTCGGCAGCGACCCGGAATACCGCGAAATCATGAATGTCAGGGTGCTCGACGGACGCTTCCTGAACGATACCGACCTTCGGGAGCGGCGCAAGGTGATCGTCGTGGATAAAAACGTGCGGGATGTCCTGTTTCACGGTCAAAGTCCCGTCGGACAGCACCTCCTGGTCAACGGAACATCGTACAGCATCATCGGTGTTTTCGAGATGGACCAGTTCGGCTCCTACACATTCACCTTCATCCCGCTGACGACCGCCCAACTGCTCTTCAACCACAGCGATCCGAGCGTAGGACAGACCTATCTTTCGGTGAAAGACATCGACACCGATCAGAAAATGGCCGAATTCGAACAGCGGCTCCGCAATCGTCTGGCCGCCGAACACACCTTCGCGCCCGACGACGAAAGCGCCGTCTGGATCTACAACCGCATGGAAGGTTACAAGAACATGATGCTCGTCTTCGGCGGCATCAACCTCTTCATCTGGATCATCGGTCTGGGAACGCTGCTCGCAGGCATCGTGGGCGTGAGCAACATCATGCTGGTAACGGTGCAGGAGCGCACCTTTGAATTCGGCATTCGCAAGGCGCTCGGGGCCAAACCCTCGTCGATCATCCGACTGATCCTGACCGAATCGGTGATGATCACCGCCGCATTCGGCTATATCGGGATGGTGCTCGGCGTATTCGCCATGGAAGGAGTGAACAAGCTCATGACACAAACTCCGCCCGGTGGGGAGAACACGTTCAACATCTTCGTCAATCCGACGTTGAACCTCTCGGTAGCGGTAAGCGCGACGATCGTCCTGGTTCTGGCCGGACTTATCGCAGGTTACATCCCCTCCCGCCGGGCTGCCCGACTGAAGACCGTCGATGCCCTGCGGCACAATAAATAACTGCGCGACAACGAATCCCACAACGACCGGGGAACAGATAAGGAAGCACCCCGGAGTCCGAAGGACGACAAAAGTCCCCTCCCGATGAAGGGATTGAGGGGTGGGTAAGAATTGAATACGCGGCCAAGCCGCGAAACTACGACAGACCGAAAAGAGAACAGCAACAACGAGCCCGGGACACCCGGAAGAAAGAAAAGGAACCAAACTATGACAGGATTTTTCGATACGGATCGCTGGAACGAAATCTGGCAGACGATCTCCCGCAACCGCAGGCGCAGCATCATGACGGCGCTGGGCGTCTTCTGGGGTATCTTCATGCTGATCGTCCTGCTGGGTGCCGGCACGGGGCTGGGCCGCATGTTCCGCGCCCAACTGGGCGGCACGGCCACCAACGCCATTTTCATCATGTCCGACCGCACCTCCGTCCCTTACGAAGGTATGCCTACGGGCCGCAGCTGGGAACTGGACTGGGACGACCTGGAAGCGCTCCGGAAACTACCCCGCATCGAATACATCTCGGCTGTTTGCTGGGGCAATCAACGCAACATGAGCCACCAAGACCACAAAGGCGAATTCGGACTGATGGGCTACTCGCCCGACATGCAGCAGATCGCTCCTCAACAGATTCTCATGGGGCGTTACCTGAACGAAGTCGATGAACTGCGCCAGCGCAAAGTCTGCGTAATCGGGCTTCAGGTCTGGCGCGACCTCTTCCCCGGCGGAGAAGATCCCACAGGCAAAACGATCCAGATCGGCAGCTCCTACTTCACGGTCGTCGGCGTTACCAAACCCTTGGGAGGCATGATGGCCTTCAGCGACCCGGAGCGGACCGTCGTCATCCCGGCACTGCTCGTACAGCAAATGTACGGACTGGGACGGACGATCGACATGCTGGCACTCACCGGATATGCGGACGAACCGACCCAAGAGGTGATCCAGGAGTGCCGGCAAAGCATCGCCGCACGGCACCTGATCGCTCCCGACGACAAGAAGGCGATCTATTTTCAGGACACCTCCGAGGTCTTCGGCAAGATCATGGGGCTCTTCCGAGGCATCTCCCTGCTTACGTGGATCGTAGGTCTGGGCACGCTGCTCGCGGGCATCGTGGGCATCAGCAACATCATGCTGGTACTGGTACGCGAACGCACGCAGGAGATCGGCATCCGCCGCGCCATCGGCGCTTCGCCCCTGACGATCCTTTCGCAAATCCTCTCCGAGAGCTTCATCCTCACTTTCATCGCAGGCATCTTCGGTTTCGGTGCGGGCGTAGGCGTTCTCTCCATCGCCGACAGTTTCTACGCGCGGGCCGCCCAGATGGACCAACACCTGCCCGATATTTCATGGCAGATCTCCTTCGGTATGGGGATGCTCGCGCTGGGTATCCTCGTTCTGGGCAGCCTGCTGGCAGGTATCATCCCTGCGACCCGGGCACTGCGGATCAAAGCCGTGGACGCGATCCGCGAAGAATAAACCCCGAAACTCGCAACAAACGCAAAAAACCGACATAATATGAAAAAGTTTCTGAAGATTTTCCTGGGCATCCTGTTCCTCGCGCTGCTCGTCGGCACGTTCGTCTTCCTCTGGAACAAAACCCGCCCCGTGAAGGTGGTTTACACCCTCGCAACCCCCGTGCATGACACGATCCGTCAGTACGTCATCGCCTCGGGCAAGGTCGAACCCCGCGACGAGGTGCTCATCAAGCCCCAGATCTCGGGTATCATTTCCGAGGTGCTCTGCAAGGCCGGCGACCGTGTAAAACAGGGCGACGTCATCGCTACGGTGAAGGTCATTCCCGAAATGGGAACCCTCAATGCCGCCGAATCCCGCGTGACGGTAGCCCGGCTCTCGCTCGACCAGACCCGCAAGGAGTTCGAACGCACCGAAGCCCTCTATGCCAAAGGCGTGGTATCACAGGAGGAGTTCGAGAAGGGGCAGACCACCCTGCGCCAGGCCGAAGAGGAGTTCCAGAATGCCGAAGACAACCTGGAAATCGTCAAAACCGGTATTACCAACCGATACAAAGATTTAAGCAACACCCAGATACGCTCCACCATCACGGGTATGATCCTCGACGTACCGATCAAGGTCGGCAACTCGGTGATCCAGGCCAATACCTTCAACGACGGCACCACGATCGCCACGGTCGCCGACATGGGCGACATGCTCTTCCGGGGCAATGTCGATGAAACCGACATCGGCCGCCTGCACGCCGGCATGCCCGTCGTGCTGACCATCGGTGCCATGCAGGGTACCGTCCTCCAAGCCACGCTGGAGTACATTTCGCCCAAAGCCGCCGATGTGAACGGGATCATCATGTTCGAGGTGAAGGCCGCCGCCAAGATCCCGGAATCGGTCTTCGTCCGTGCAGGTTACAGCGCCAATGCCAGCATCGTGACCGACAGCCGCGAAGGTGTTCTCACACTGCCCGAAAGCACCATCCAGTTCGAAGAGGGCAAGCCCTGTGTCTATATCCTCACCAGTCCTGAGGGGAGCCCCGAACAGACCTTCGAGAAACGGGACGTAACGCTCGGTCTGTCGGACGGCGTGAACATCGAAATCGTATCCGGCGTCACCGAAACGGACAAAGTCCGCAACCTCCAACAACAGTCCATCTAAATCCCTGCCACCATGAAATTCGGAACTCTTTTCATCGCACTGCTGCTCGCGGGTAGCACGGCGCAGGCCCAAATTCCGACTCCGACACCCGAAGCAGGCCCTTGGAGCCTGGACGACTGCATCCGATACGCCCACGAACATAACATACAGATCCAGCAACAGGCGCTGCAAGTCGAACAGCGCTCCGTCGAACTCAACACCTCGCGCCACAGCCGCCTGCCCGACCTCGGTGCCAACCTCGGTACGAACTTCAGCTTCGGACGAAGCCTCATCAGCAACAACACCTACGCCGACAACAACCAGGTGTCGGGTTCGCTCGGTGTTTCGGCCTCGCTGCCGCTCTTCATGGGCGGACGCATCAACCACGAAATCGCAGCAGGCAAGCTGAGCCTGAAAGCCGCTGTCCAGGACCTGGACCGGATTCGTGAAGACGTATCGGTCAATATTATGTCGTATTACCTCGACGTGCTGGTCGCAAAGGAGTTGGTTAATGTTGCAGAGCAAGCGCTCGCCTTGAGCACACAACAGGTGGAACGCAGCCGGGAGCAGGTACGAACGGGCAAAGTCGCCGAGTCGGTGCTTTACGAAAACGAAGCCCTGCTGGCGGCCGACGAATACAAACTAACCCAAAGCCGCAACGACCTCTCACTCTCCCTGCTGGCCCTGAGCCAGGCCCTGAACCGGACGAGTGCCGAAGGATTCGACATAGTCGCCCCGACTTTCGACAGCCTCACCGTGGAGTCGATGCGTCACCTGCGTAACCCGGCCGAAGTGCTCTCCTACGCCCTGGACAACCGTCCCCGCATACAGGCCGAGCGCTTCCGCCTCGAGCAGGCTCTCCGGGCGGTGCGGATGTCCCGTGCGGCTTACTACCCCCAGATCACGCTGACAGGAGGATACGGCACCAACGTCTATCACTCGTTCGCTACGGGTGCGGTAAATCCCGCTTTCGGGCGCCAGTTCCGCAACAACAGCACCGAATACGTAGGGGTGGCGATCAACATCCCCATCTTCAACCGCATGGCGACCCGCAACAGCGTGCGAACGGCCAAACTGGGCGTGCGGAGCCAGCAGCTCGTCCTGACCGAAGCCGAGCAGACCCTGCAAAAAGAGATCGAAACGGCCTACTACCAGGCCGATGCCGCCCTGTTGAAATACCGTTCGGCGGAAAAAGCGCTCAATTCCGCACAGGTCGCCTTCAGGTACGAAGCCGAGAAATACGCTGCGGGCCGCTCGACGACCTTCGACTACAACGACGCCAAGACCCGCATGCAGAAGGCCGAATCCGACCAGATCCAGGCCAAATACGAATTCATATTCCGCACCAAGATCCTCGATTTCTACGCGGGTTTCCCCCTGACGCTTTAAGCGCGGTAAACGGAACCCGAAGACTCCGACCGCAAGCAGTACAAAAGAGAAGCTCCCGGAAACGATTTGCGTTTCCGGGAGCTTCTCTTGTCGATGTAGATTCTCTCTCTGCCGATGTTTCCGGGCAACTCTTCTCCTGTCCCAGGCGGAAAAGAGAGGCAATCCGGCGGATTCGTTCCGCAGCCTTACTCCGCGATCGAAAGATCGGCGAACGAGAAAACTTCTGTCGAAACCTCGCCCAGCGGACCGCTCTTGGCATTGACCCCCACCTGTACTTTGACGAAGTCGATGTACTTCAGTTCGACAGGCGTTCCGTCGGGCTGCATGGCATTGGCAATTCGGAATCCGTTGCTCTGTCCCTTTCCGTCCACTGCATCGCCGCCCGCAAGACAGTCGCTTCCGTAATTGTCGGCATAACCCCACTCGTAAGGGCGGTTGATCCAAAACCCTCTGTCATCGACCATATTCCGGGATTCGAGCAGCGTACCGCGCAACGTATAAGTATCGGCGGCCCAAGCCGGATAATAGAAATCCTGGTCGTGAAACTCACCCCTGTATTCGACCGTGCCGCTGCGACCTTCCGAATCGGTCCACTGCACGTCCATCCCCTTTCCGGCAGGGCGGTAATAAGTCACGGCATAACCGGAAACAGTCCCTTCCTTGCCCGTTTCGCTGCCCCGCAACTCGTACCACTCGTCATCGGGCTCGCCGTTGCCGTTCACGTCCTGCATGACCCACACCACGCCCGGCTCCGAGCTGGTGTCGAACGCATTCCCCTCAATGGAAAAATCGTAGCCGCTTTCCATTCGGGCAATACTGTGGTCGAACCCGACGATCAGATAACCGCCGAATCCCCCGAGCGAAACATAACTCCGCGCCTCCAGCCTCCCGGCTGCATAAGCCACGGCATCTTCATGGGTACGCTCGTTGCCCGTATATCCGGCTTCGGTCTTTTCGCCGACCAACTGCCCGGGAGCAGGCAGAAATTCGTAAACCGCATGCTGGAAACGACTGCTGGCCGCACTCGCCGGGCGTCGGCGCTGCTCCTCGTCCGCAAAGGCGTGAACGACGATCTCGGCAGACAGCGTAGCAACCCCTCGGACGATGTTTCGCGTAAGACGCTCGGAAGCATCGCCGCCTTCGGTCACATCGACCCGAACGGTATAGTCGCCCGGTCCGTCGGGCGTAAACTTAAACACGGCACCCGTTTCGGCTGCAACCGGTTCCCCATCGACCGACCAGGCGAACTGCGGATCGGCGATATAAGCCAGCGACGGCGCAAGATAGACCGCACGGCCGACGAACGTGCTCCGATCGGTCGTCTTACAGTAATGAGAGAGCTTTTCGAAGCGGACCTCCGAAGACATCTTCTCCACGACCTCCACGACAAATTCCTTGAAGGAGGTTCCGTCGTCGTTCGATGCCTCGATACGGATCGGGTAGCTTCCCACCGTCTCTTCCCGGAAGGTATAGCTCATCTGCGTAGAAACGACCTCGCCGGCACAGAGCCATCGGCAGCGGAAGTCCTCCTGGTCCGAATGCTGAATATCGGGAGTGAAGGTATATTCGACACCCGGCAGAACCTTGAGCCCCTCGGCAGGCAGTGCGAGCGAAATGACGGGCGGAGTAAGCTCCAGCACATCCACCCGCAGCTCCGCTTCGGTTTTTCCGGCAGCCGTTTCGACACGGAAAGTAATATACACTTCCCCCAGTTCGGTAAAGACGGCCGTATAGGTCGGTTCGGAACCTGCCAGCTTGCCATCGACGATCCATGAGTAGGTAGCTCCCTCGGCATACTCCACCGTAGGAGCGATGGTCAGCTCCCGGCCTGTCTTGACGGTATAAACCCCCGACTCGCTGTCGAGCGTAATGACGGGAGCATGATCCCGGTCGTCCAAAATCACTTCGTCCTTGTTGCAGGCGGTCGTCAACAGTGCAGCCAACGCCATCCAAAACAGGAAATGTTTTTTCGAAAAAATCCACATAGCACGTTACATATATTCGCGTTTACGGCACGCGGCAGAGCGGAAACCCGCCCTGCCGACGCACACAAAAACGATTTATCTTCAAAAACCGTCGCCTCCGCCCGGTGCAGTCCGTCACGGACTTTTCCGCAAGTCGGAAACGATCGCCGAAATCGGTCCGGAAACTCTCCGGAAAAACATTACAGCTCGATCGTTATGTCATCCAGAGCATAATAGGCCGGCATCGAGAAGCCATAACCGTTATCGGGGCCGCCCGTCATATTGAAACGCACCTTCGCCACCTTGCCCAGCGAAGAGAGGTCCCATTTGGTCCACTCCTTAATCAGCTTGTCCTTCGATGCGAAAGTCATCGTCACGGTGCCGGTCTCCTTACCTGCGGCATCGTAACCCGTAGCATGAATCAGTACATCCTGACCCTCCTCAAGCGCAGGTGCAAGGGCATTGCCTTTGGCCGCCACACTCAAAAAATAGCAAGTCGAATTGATGTAACAGCTCTGGATCGTACGCGCTACACCGTCGGCGAAAGCGAAAATAGGACGGCTGTCGCCATAGTCGGGGTGCGCTTCGTCGTAGTTGCCGTAACCGATAAGGAAATTATCCGATCCGTCGTGGCCGCCGCCCGTAGTAGCATCCTCGTTCTGTGCATTGTACAGATAGAGGTCAAGCTCGTAGGTGTTGAACTTCTCGATATCCTTGGAGTTGTAGGACGATACCCTAAACGGGTATCCCCAACCTTCGGGACAGGGCGAAGTCAGCTGCGTGGTCTGATCGGTCCAGGTGTACGCCTTATCTTCGTAAACTACGGACATCGCCTTACCGCCGTTATAGTTCGCCACCACCAGCGACGACCAGTCGTCGCCCTCGAAAGTGATCGTATAGGTCTGGGGTCCTTCGTCCGGCCCGTCGTCGTCCTTCGAACATCCGACGAAAGTTACCGCAGCCGCAGCCAGCAAAGCCAAAAATACTCTTTTTTTCATAATCTTTTATTATTTAATAAATTGTATGTTTCCTCCTGTACGAAAGATCGCCGCAAAGCATACGCTTCGGGGGCTCATGGCAACACCGGGTCCGGAAAAATCGACTGAATGGGGAAATCGAGCAAACAGAGCAACCGACATTCGTGATTCCATCCCGTGACCCGCAGGTGTAAAATCTTCGTGCAAAGGCAGGTCTTCTGACTCATCCCGTCCGTCGCGCCTTCCCGGCTTCATGGCCAGTGGCAAAAGAGAGCGATCGAACTATTCCCCGAAAGGAAACAGGACTTACAGCAGCGAGCACTGTTCCGGATTCGCACCGGATTCCCTATTACTCCGCACGCTTCGAAAAAACATACGGATACCTTTTGCGGGTGCAAATATACGAATAATATTTAATTCGAAAACTCAAAAAAACACGACGACCTCTTGACTTCGCCTTTTCGTCAGCGTATATTTGCAGACGCGCCCTTCCCGTTTCCCGAAACGGGCGCCCATCCTTTCTCTATTTTTTCGATTTCCGCCTGCCGCCGGACTCTTCCGGACGGCAATGACACTGTTTCATCCGACTAAAAAACACACGACATGCCCCGAGGACGCAACAAAGCCCTGATCGCCCGACGCGACGAAATGCTCTGCCACCGCTATCACTACTGGACCGAAACGCAGCGTCTGCGCTTCGACGACACCCTGAAAATCCTCTCCGAAGAGGAATTCTTTCTCTCCGAGGAGCGCATCCTGACCATCCTCCGCGCCAACGGCGACACGCTCCGCGAACTCGCCGGCCGGCCTACTCCGAAAATGCGAAGAGAGCGCTTCCCGACAAGGCGCCATACACCCTCTCCCCGGAAATGATCCGACGGATACGCCCGTCCCTGGCAATAAGGATATTCGGCCCGTTCATTCCTGCGATCCGGCAAAAAGAGGCATCCGCACATCTCCATTCGGAAAAAACAGCTATTTTTGCAGCCGGAACAATCCCGGAACGAAACAAAATGGACTGGTTTACGGATCTTTTTACCCAACATTCGGCCATTCAAGCCGTCGTCGTGCTCTCGCTGATCTCGGTGTTCGGCATGATGCTGGGCAAAGTGCGTTTTTTCGGAATTTCGCTCGGCGTGACGTTCGTTTTCTTCATCGGCATCGCAGCGGGCCATTTCGGACTCTCGGTCGATCCTTCGATGCTGGCTTTCGCCGAAAGTTTCGGGCTCGTACTCTTCGTCTATGCATTGGGATTGCAGGTCGGCCCCGGTTTCTTCAGTTCGCTCCGCTCGGGCGGCATCCGGCTGGTTTCGCTCGCCACGCTCATCGTCCTGACAGGTTCGGCACTGGCCGTAGGGCTCGGCTATGCGGCCCGTGTTCCCATGAGCGACATGGCAGGCATCCTGTGCGGCGCCACGACCAACACCCCGGCGCTCGGTGCGGCACAACAGATGCTCTCGCAGATGCAGTTGGACAGCAACAACGCCACGCTGGGCTGTGCATTGACCTACCCGCTGGGTGTCGTAGGCGTGATTCTGGGCATCATCGCCGTACGCAAACTCTTCGCCCGGCCCTCGGACATTCCGCAACCGGACGCCGAACATAAAAAGAATATCTTCATCGTCGAATTCAAGATTTCCAACCCCGGCGTCGTCGGCAAAAGCATCCGCGACGTCGCGGCATACAGCCACCACCATTTCGTCATCTCCCGCCTTTGGCGTGCCGGGCAGGTTTCGATTCCGACTTCGGACTCGACCCTCGAATCGGGTGATCTGGTACTGGTAATCACCTCGCCGGACGACGTGCAGGCACTGGAACTCCTCTTCGGCGAGCGGGTACAGAAAGACTGGAATACGCACGACATCGACTGGAACGCATTGGACAGCCAGCTCATCTCCCGGTCGATCATCGTCACCCGCCCCGAAATCAACGGCCGCAAACTCAGCTCGCTGCGTCTGCGAAACCTGTACGGCATCAACATCAGCCGGGTGCATCGTTCGGGCGTACAACTGCTCGCCACGCCCGATCTCACGCTGCAACTGGGCGACAGCCTGACGGTAGTGGGTGAAGCGCAGGCGATCGAAGGCGTCGAAAAAATCCTCGGCAATGCCGTCAAACAGCTCGACGAACCCAACCTGATTCCGGTTTTCATCGGTTTGCTCCTGGGCCTGCTGCTGGGAAGCATCCCTTTCGCGGTACCGGGTATCAGCCTCCCCGTCAAACTGGGACTCGCAGGCGGCCCGATCATCCTCGGCATCCTGATCGGGACCTTCGGCCCCCGCATCCACATCGTCACCTACACCACGTTGAGCGCCAACCTGATGCTCCGGGCATTGGGACTGTCGCTCTATCTGGCCTGCCTGGGGCTCGAAGCGGGCGCCCATTTCGTCGAAACGATCATGCGCCCCGAAGGAATGCTCTGGATCGGACTGGGATTCCTCCTCACGTTCGTCCCCATCGTTATCGTAGCCGCCCTGTCGCTGCGGTTCTTCAAACTCGATTTCGGACAGGTAGCCGGCATCATGTGCGGCAGCATGGCCAACCCGATGGCGCTGAACTATGCCAACGACTCGATCCCCGGCGATCATCCGGCCGTGGCGTACGCGACGGTCTATCCCGTATGCATGTTCCTGCGGGTCATCATCATTCAGATTCTGATCATGTGCTTTATTTAGCGGTCGCCGGACGGCAGACCGCCCTGCGTTCCGAAGAGGCGCAGCGAACGGAACCGGGGACTCAACGCCCGACATCCGGCAGCTCCGCCACACGGCGGATCTCGCCTTCGAAATTGGGGGTAAAGATCCCGCCGCCCACTCCTTCGGCGATCTCGCGCAGTGTCCAGAAGCGGCCTCCGTCCAACTCGCCGCTCGGTACGACAGGCCCATCGTACACCGTCTTATAGACATAGACCAACTCCCGTTCGCGTTCCGACTCGAACAGGTAGGTCAGCACGTGCTGCGGCACGAAATCCGTCACGCCGACCTCCTCGCGCACCTCGCGCCGCAGGGCAACGAGAGGCTCTTCCCCCCAATCCACATGGCCGCCTACGGCCGTATCCCACCGTCCGGGCTGGATATCCTTCCACGCCGGACGTTTTTGCAGGTAAAGCTCCCCACGGGAGTTGAACAGATGGAGGTGCACCACCGGATGCAACAGCATCGACCCGCCGTGGCACTCGCCCCGCGTGGCCCGGCCGACGACACGTCCGGCAGCATCGACCACCGGGAACAGCTCTTCCCGATTATCCGCGCATTTCATTTTCCGACAATATTCTATGAGTTTTATTCCGACCGTAAAGACTGCAATAGACGGAGAACATGACGAAGCCCAGCAGGGCCATCGCCGCACCGGGCAGGGCGGCATATTGAGGCCCCAGACCGAAACTGATCGGCAGACCGCCGAAGTAGGCGCCCAAAGCGTTACCGAGGTTGAACGCGATCTGGATCGACGCGGCGCCGAGCATCTCCCCGCCCGGCGCATTCTCCAGAATAAGCAGTTGCTGGGGCGATGAAACCCCGAAGAGCGAAGCCGTCGTCAGGAACATCAGCGGAATCACGAGCCAGTCGATCCGAGCCGCGAAGAAGATCCCTACGAGCAACAGACATATCATCCCCTGAATAAAACGGGCGACCCGTTCGGGAGAGAAGCGGTCCGACAGATGCCCGCCCGCGAGATTACCCACCAGCATTCCCAGCCCCGCGACCATCATCACGGCTGTCATCGCCTGCCCGGGGATGCCCGCCACACGCGTCATGGTCGGAGTCACGTAGCTGTACCAGCAGAAAACTCCTCCATTGGCCAGCAGCGTAGCCAACAAAATCAGCCAGGGAGCCCGCGAACCGAGGAACCGGAATTGCCCCTTCAATCCCGTATCGGGCAGCGCCGGCAGGGCAGGCACCCAGCGGGCGATCAGCAGCAGAGCCATAATTCCCCACAGCCCGACCATCCCGAAAGCCAACCGCCACGAAAGATAGCTGCCCAAATAGGTACCCAACGGCACACAGAACAGGTTGGCGACAGTCATCCCGAGGATCATGATCGACACGGCCTGGGTTTTGTGTCCCGGATCGGCCACCCGCTCCGCAACGATCGAACCTACGCCGAAGAAAGCCCCGTGAGGCAGGCCCGACACGAACCGCATCGCCAAGAGCACCCAAAAGTCGGGCGCCAGCGAAGCGCAGACGTTACCCAGGACAATAAGAGCGGCAAGAGCGAGCAGAATCCCCTTCAACGCCCGCTTACGTGCGATGAGCACCGTCGCGGGAGCCCCGACGCAAACCCCGATGGCATAGGCCGAAATCAGGTCCCCGGCCCGGGGGATGGAAACGCCCAAATCCCTGGCCACATCGGGCAGAATCCCCATCATGACGAACTCGGCCATACCGAGAGCCAACGTGCCGAAAGCCAGGGCGATCAAACTCTTTTTCATAAATCGACTCTTTTTACCGACGGCTCCGCACTCCGGAGTACGGAACCTCTTTCGCAACTTTCGCATCCTTCGGACCACTCCGCAGCTCGACAATACGGCGCATCCGAAGTACGGTCTTTTGATTCGGAGAACAAAAATAGCGCATATCTTCCCCTCTTCCGCCTAAAACGAAAGAATTTCTCACCAACCCGACAAACCGGCCCTCCCGGATTCTACCTGACGGGATGAATCCGGGAGGGCCGATTATATCCTATCCGAAAGCCCAAAGAGAGCCGTATGACTGAGATCAATACCCCAGCCAGTGAAGCCACTCGAGCGCTTCGGGCGTCAGCTTGTCATCGCGGTCCACCCAGGTTCCGGACTCGATGAGCAACTTTTTATACTCCTCGATACGGCGCGTGATCGGAAAATCGGGTCGCGGCAGCGCACTCTTCTCCGCACGCTCCGAAGGACGAATCGTCCGGTCGAAAACCTCTCGAAGCGCCGGGCGCCGGTGTCCCTCCCACTTGAAATCTTCGAGAAAAAGAGCCTGCGTCTCCGGAATCTTATCCATCGGGAAGATCGAATAAACCGGCTGGTTGCGGTAGGTAATGCCTTCGACCGTATTGTTGTCGATATAGTAGGTAGCCGCACCGCTTTGGATGGACATCAACCCCACCGGTTCGGGCGAATCGTCCTCCTGCATATAATAGATGGTCTGCACGTTACCGTCCACGTCGTTGCGATAGATCTTGTTGTCGCGGAAATAGGCAGTAATCAGCTTGCCCGTCACCTGGTTGTAAGTCATCGTGTCGATCTCGCTCGACATGACCGGACGGCCGACGAATTCCGCTTTCTGGAGTTTGGAGTTTTCGGTATAGATCTTCATCACGTCCGAAGTGATCTGGTTGTCCTGATTCCAGAGCACGGGATCGATATAGAGCAGGATCATCGAGTCCGTGGAAACGGCCACCAGGGAATCGCAGACCGCCTGGAAGTCGTTGCGGAAGATCTTTACCCGGCGATACCCCTTGACCAACCGGTAGAGGGAATCTCCAGCAGGTGCAGCGATCGAATCCCCCCGCAAAGAGTCCGCTGCCGCAACCCCGGCCTTGAGCGAATCGAGCTGCATGGAGTCGCGTCCCAGCGAATCCGCAGCAAGAGAGTCCCGGAACAAGGAATCCAACGCGGCAAAAGCCCGGGCCTCCCGCAGGGAGTCGGCGACCAGCGAATCGAGAGCCGACGCCGGAAGCTTGCCTTTCAGGATCGCCTTCCCGGTTTTGGCACGCCGCTTGGCCCAGATTTTCTCCATACGTTCGGCGCGGCGCTCCAGGTTCTTTCTGCGCAATGCCTCCTCCTTCTGTTTCGCAGCGTCGAGCTTGGCAGTAGCCCGAGCCTGACGTGCTTTGGCGATCTGCGCCAGCTTCTCCTTGCGGGCCGCTGCCGCTTGCGCCTTTTTCACGGACGCTATGCTGTCGGCCTGTGCCCGCAATTGAGCTTTCAAGCTGTCGGCCTGGGCTTTCCGCTCCCGCTTGGAAAGAATATGCACGGAAGAATCCGCAGGAAGCGATTTTGGACCGGCCTGCGCAAGGCTGTCGGAAAAAAGCGTATCCACCGCAGAAACGGCGGCCACGGAATCGGCAGGGGTCATTCTGCCCCCCACCCGATCAAGGCTGTCGGAAAGAAGCGTATCTATTGCTGGGGCGGCATCCAGAGAATCGCCCCCCGTTCCTCCTTTTTCAACCGGAACAGCCGCTATGGGTTCTGCAGCGGAACCAGAACCGGCATCCGCAGTTTCGGACGAGGTTTCGACGGCTCCGGCCGCAGCCTGCGGAGCAGCGGCATCCGCCTGCGATCCATCCGGCGAGGCTTTTGGACCTGCGGCACTCGGCTTCGCAGCCAGTGAATCCACAGACGGTCCCCCTTTAGAGCCGGCCAGAGAATCTGCCGCCACTGCCGCCGCCTTTGCCTTCACCTTCGCCAACGAATCGGCACGGGCCTCCTCGCGCTTCGAAATCGTATAAAGGAACATCGAATCGGCGCACATATAGAGCGAATCGCTCTGACTCGTATCGTAGCTGACCACCGAAGGTCGCTGCGTGAGCAGAGCATTGCCCGGCTCCTTCCAATATTCGCCGTAATCGCCGAAAGCGAGCACTTTGTGCTCGGCGTCGTCGATCTGAATATTCCGGTACAAAAGGGCATGCCCGGACTCCCGGTAATAGTCGAGGCTGTCGCTCCACAGCTCCTGCTTTTCGGTCATCACATACCCGTTGCGAGTCAGCACGTAAAGCTCGCGCGGCTTTTCGTAACGTCCCCGGTCGGCATAAATGTAATCGCCGCCTTCGTTCCAGATGTTGGTCCGTTCGAAGAAATGAGCCTGGTCGGTATCCGTATCGTAGACCACCGAATCGCCCTTGAGTTCGTACTTGTCGTTGCGCATCTCGACACGATCCACACAGATAATCCGGTGCGTATCGGCATAATAGTAGCCCCGGTCGGATTCGAGGTGATTCTCGCGGTTGGTCAGCATACCGCCTCCGCTGAAAGTACCGATATTGTCCAGCGTATTGAACCGGAAATCGTAAGTATAGAGCGTCGCATCCCCGTCGATGACCTTCACCAGCGGAGCATAGACCCGCGCCTCGTTGATCTCGCCGTTGTAGTCGGCCCGGTCGCCGTAAATGTATGTCTCTTTTTTATTGATCAGTACATTGCCGAAGCACTCGATGCGCTTGTCGTTGTAGCGGATCGCGCTGTCGCAGGTAATGACCGCCCCGTTGTGCTGGGCCGCGAAATGTCCTACGAGCACCGTCGCGGTCGTATCGCCGTAAGGAATGGGATATCCCCGGTCGGCGACGAAATCGACCACCTTGTTCGACTCGGGGTCCTGGGCCGGAGCACCCGGAGCCGACGGGGTCTGAACACCCGCAACGGGAACGGCCAGCGGCCTGTTCCCCGCGAGGATCACACCTCCGGCGACACCTGCGACCAGCAGTGCGCACACTATTTTTCGCAATCCCTTCGGCATCGGACGATCTCTATTTTACCCAGTTCTTATTTTCGAACTCTCCGTCCCGAAATTCGGAATCGATATAAATGTACATGCCCTCGATCTTCTTGTCGAGCCACTCCTTGAACACTTTCTCGCGTTTGGCGTTCAGCGCCAGCTGTTCGACGCGAATATAGTCCTCGTTGAGCGAAACCTTGTGCGGAGGGATCACCTTCACGAGCTTGACGATCTTGCTGAGCTGGTTGCCCATCCAGTCTTCGGTCTGATAGGCGTCGGAAATTTCGCCCTCCTTAAGATTGCGCAGGGCATTGTAGTCGTCGAGGCTCTTGCCACCGGCCCGGCCGAAATCCTCCTTCAGAAAGCGTGTTTCGGTATAACTTGCATCCCACCGTTGAGTAAGTTCCAGCAAATCGTGGTTGGTCACCACGCCGCCGTTCATCTTCGAATTATCGTCGTCGGAAAACTTCCGGGCCGCCTCCTCGAAAGTAATCGAATCCTTACGGATCAGGTTTGCGATACTGTCCAGCATACGGGCCGGAGCCGCCAGCTCCTCGAGCGTATAGGAGGGTCGCAACACGATATGACGCGCATGGTACATACGCCCCTTCTGGTCGATCAACTGAATCAGGTGATAACCGTATTGCGTTTCGACGACCTCGGAAACCTGTCCCGGCTTCAGATCGGCCAATGCGTCCGCAAACTGCCGCACGAACCCGTCCAAAGGCTGAGGGTCCAGTTCGCCGCCGCTGATGGCCGAACCGTCCATCGAATACATGCGGGCCATAATGTCGAAACGGGTCTGCCCCTTGATGATGCGCTCGCGCATATCCAGCAACCGCTCCTTGGTGCGCTGCTTAGCCTCCTTGATCGACGCCGGGAAACGGGTGATCTGTGCATAAACGTACTGTTCGGGGATAGTCGGCAGACTGTCCGGATCGGTCTTCTTGTAGTAACGCTCCACCTCGCCGGGAATCACCTTGATTTTTCCCACTACGGAACTCTGCATAGCCTGGGCGTATGCCTGCTCCTCGTAACGCTGACGCAGCATTTCGCGCACGTTGAAGATCGGCATATGCTGTTTGGTTTCGAGCGCGGCGATAGAACCCGCATCGTCGATGAGCGCCTGCAAATGGGCTTCCACCCGCTGTGCGATGCCCGAATAGCTGACATCCACCGAATCGATGAGCGCCTGATTGAACAGCAGCTTCTGCATCAGCAGTTGTTCGAGCGCTTCGTCGTGGGGATCGCGGTCCGAAGTGTAACCCTGCTGGCGGCGCTGTTCCACCAGCTCGCCCGCATATTCGTCCACCTCCGACCAGAGGATCGACGATCCGCCGACGACGGCCACCACGCGGTCCAGCATCACCTGCCGCTTCTGGGCGGCCCCTGCAAAAATCGCCAGCACCAACGCTGCGCAAAACAGAATCTTCTTGCTCATCAGTTCTCTATTTTTTCTTCTTCATGGATCTTCACTCTCCCCTCCTCGACCGCTTTTCGGTAAACCTCCTCGTCGTAGGCCCGAATGATCTCGTTCTGCCGTTGGTTGTAGAGGATGCGACGCACGATCGCCTCGCTGCGCTCCAGCGGTTCGGGATCGCCCGGACGAAGCACGTCGCTTATTTCGAAATAGTAGCGCGAATGACCGTCGCTCATCTCCTGTACGGCCCGCGAGGAGAGCAGGGCGTCGTAACTCTGGTTGCGCAATGTGGGCAGATAGCCCAGAAACTCGGAGAAGGTCACCCACGAAGAGGAGAAATCGTTCAGTACGAAATTGTTCTTGGTACAGATGTCGGCGAACTCTTGCTGCCGGGATGAGCCGGGCTGCGTCATCAACTTGCGCAGCTTCGGCGCCTGCCGGTTGTTGGCGTCGAAGCGAACGATCCGCCCCTTGACCAGGGTTTGATTGACCTTGAAATCCGACGCGTGTTCACGGTGATAGGCAGCAATCTGATCGGCGGTAACGAGCGTATCGATGCGCTCCTCGATCAGATGCTGGTCGAACTTACGGATCAACAACGCTTGGCGGTACTCCTCGACCAGCGAATCGATGTCCTGCTCGGCATCGGAGAAAAGTTCTTCGGCCTCGTGCAATTTAAGCTGTTTGTGCACCCACTTTTCGACATAACGGTTTACGAAAGCCACACTGTCCTCGCCGACCACTCCCTTCGGAATCGCAGCCTTAACCTCGCGCGCGTACAATTTTCTACCGGCAGCCTCGGCCAACACGACCCGACCTCCGCCCCAATAGCGGGGCACTTCCTGGCACCCTACCGCAAGTACGAGCAGCAGAACAGCTCCTATTTTGGCACAAAAACTCATAACTACAAGGGACAAAGATAATGAAAGCAGAGAGCCTAACCAAATTTATTTAAGTTAAGCCGAGGCGCATCCTATCGTCTAAAAAAGATACTTTTCACCCAAACCTAACGTACCGCGTATCCCGAATATTACATTACGCCCTAATTTATCGTATCGAAAAAACCGGATGCTCCGGTGCAGATAATCCGGGGAAAACCGGCACAGACAATACTTCTGCATGATACCCGCCGACGACCCCGCTCCTGCGGTACGCCGTAAAATAGCCCCCGACCGTCACAACAGGTTACCGGATCGTATTTTTATCCAACTTTTTCGCCCGGGCCAGCAAACGGTAGATCATATAGCCCGATGCGGCGAAAAGCACGAGCGCAACGACGTAAACGATCGTATAAAGTGTATCGCTGCCGATAACCGAACGTATCGTGGCCCCGTCCAGTCCGACCATAATCAACAGGAAAGCCGCGCCGTTGTTCATGGCATGGAGCAGAACGACCGAAAAGATCGAATTGGTCTCGATGTAGATGAAACCCAGGATCAGGCCCATCACGAAAGCATTGACCGCCAGCGCCGGATGTCCGTGCAACACGGCGAAGAACGCCGACGAGAGGAACAAAGCCGCTACGACGCCGTACTTGGCCCGCACCGACTCGAGAATGATGCCCCGACAGAGGAACTCCTCCAACAGAGGAGCCATAACCACCAGCGTAATGATCGCCCAGAAGCCCCGGCCGTAAACTGCGGACGAAGGCATCGGAAGCAGCTCCACCACCGGTTCGATGACGATACCGGCAGCCAGCATCATCACCAGTCCCCAAAGCAGCAGAACCGGATTGAGGCCCCGCGCCGAAAAGCGCAGCGTCTTGCGCGTTCCGTGCCGCAAGCGGCGATAGAACAGCGTGAAAAGAATCATCAGTCCCATCGTCACCAGGTAGGTGAAAGCCGTAAAACGCGCCAGAGCGTCCTGTTGTTCGGGCGTCGGAGCGACGTTGCCGCGCAACAAGTCCCAGTCCGGAAAATCGAACCCGGCGAGACGGGCGGCAAGCAGTCCGACGAATTGTAGCAAATACCAGATTCCTACCAGAGCCAACAGGTCGATAAGGGTCGGAAATCGATATTTATGAGCCGGTTGCGGCGTTTGTCCCCGATCGGATGTTCCGGGAGTATCCCCAACAGGAGCTTGCGGACGGACATCGGACGGAGTCGTGGAATCGGTATGTACCATAGCTTCTATGTTTTATCTTCGGTATAAAGACCTGTTTTACGCTTCGAAGATAGGCATTTTTCGGGTATCGTTATGGTTTTTCCCGATAAAATTCGTATTTTTGGCCGATTATAACCCGTTAAAATCAGCAAACATGGCAAAGGTCATCGCATTGGCCAATCAGAAAGGCGGCGTGGGCAAGACGACCACGGCCATCAACCTCTCGGCGTCGCTCGCGCTGCTGGGCAAGAAAGTTCTCCTGCTGGACGCCGATCCGCAGGCCAACGCCACGTCGGGACTGGGCTTCGATATCAACCTGGAGGGCATTTACGAGTGCATCACCGGAGCGAAGACGGCGGCCGACGTAATCCTCCAAAGCCCGGACGTAAAGAACCTCTGGCTGCTCCCCTCGTCGATCGACCTGGTGGCCGCCGACACCGAGCTACCGAAGATGGAGAACGGACACCACGTGATCCGCCGCATCGTGGAGAGCGTGCGCGACCGTTACGACTATATCCTGATCGACTGCTCCCCCTCGCTGGGCTATACGACGGTGAATATCCTTACGGCCGCAGACACGGTGCTGATTCCCGTACAGTGCGAATACCTCGCGCTCGAAGGGCTCTCGAAGCTGCTCAACACCATCCGCATCGTCAAGAACGGACTGAACCCGGCGCTCGAAATCGAAGGCTTCGTGCTGACGATGTACATGCGCAACCGCCTCAACAACCAGGTGGTGAACGAAGTTCGCAACCACTTCGGAGAGCTGGCCTTCGACACAATAATTCAACGCAATATCCGTTTAGGAGAAGCCCCCTCGCACGGAAAACCCGTCATCTTGTACGATGCTTCCGCCGTCGGGTCGGCTAATTACCTCACGTTGGCCAAGGAGCTCCTGAAACGCAACCGCAAAAGCAATCAAAAAGCAAAATAGCATTATGAAACAGAAGGGATTAGGACGCGGTCTGGACGCCATTTTCGGGAGCGAACACCTGGATGCCAGGCTCAAACCGATGACCGAAATGGCGGAGATCTCCGTTTCGGCGATCTTCCCCAACCCCACGCAGCCGCGCACGGAGTTCGATGAAGAGGCGCTCGAAGAGCTGGCCGACTCGATCCGCACGCTGGGCGTAATCCAACCCATCACGGTCAAACGCACCGACGACGGACGCTACCTGATTATCAGTGGCGAACGCCGCTGGCGGGCCGCCCGCAAAGCCGGACTGGAGTCCCTGCCCGCCTATATCCGCGAAGTGGACGACGAGAACCTGCATGCTATGGCCCTGGTGGAGAACATCCAGCGCGAAGACCTCAACGCCATCGAAATCGCCCTGGGAATGCAGCGGCTGATCGACGAATGCAACCTCACGCAAGAGGCGCTCTCGGAAAAGGTCGGCAAAAAACGCTCGACGGTGTCGAACTACATGCGCCTTTTGAAACTGCCCAACGAAGTACAACTCGCCCTCAAGGAGGGGCTTATCTCGATGGGACACGCCAAAGCGATCGCCGGAGCTCCCGAAGAGTTGCAACTGCGCCTGCTCAAAAAGTGCATCCGCAAGGGACTCTCCGTGCGCCAGATCGAGGAACTGGTCCGCGCACTGACCGACCCTGCGGCAAAACCCGCAGCTCCGGCCGAAGACGAGGAGTATCCCGAATCGTATGCGCGGCTGGTGGAGCAGCTCGAAAAATTCTTCTCGCAGGAGATCAGCATCAAACGCTCGAAAAACGGCGGCGGTCGCATCGTGATCGACTTCTCGGACGACCGGGACATCGACCGCTTCATCGAAAAATTCGAGAAAAGAGGCGCTTCCGCCGAAATCCGCAACAATAAATAGATGAAACACACCCGGGGATATATCCGTCTGTTGGTGCTTTTCGCCTTTCTCGCATTGTGCGGAGCAGGCGAAGCATCGGCCCAAGTTCCGTTGGACCGTTACCGTAGCGCGAAAACTTTCGTGCGCAGCGGTCTGATGCCCAAACCGGACAGCCTGGCCAAAAACCATCTTACGGACTCTCTGCTACTGATGCGGGTGGACTCTCTGCTTCAGGACAGTACCCTGCGCGATTCGCTGCTGCGTTCGGGCATCGATTCGCTGCGGCTCCGGGATTCGCTGGCTGCGAGACTGCACCCGCAATTCGTCCCCGACTCGGCCCTGCTTCTGAAAACCGACTCCCTGCCCGCAGCACTCGGAGCGCCCGACTCGCTCGCAGGCCGAAAAGACCTCCGCCCCCGGCGCGATACCATCTCGCTGTCGGGCGTAAGTTGGATCTCGCTGGTAGCGCCCGGTTTCGGACAGATCTACAACAAGCAATATTGGAAGCTGCCGATCCTCTACGGAACGGTAGGTGCGGGACTGACCCTCTTCTTCCACGAAAACAACACCTACAAACCTCTCAAACGACAATACAACGCCCTGCTGGAAAACGGTACGGCCCGCACGGAGGAGTTGGACGACGTACAGTCCCGTATGATCCGCAGCAATACGCGCAGGCAGATCTATCTCGGGCTTACGGTCGCCTCCTACCTTTACTTCCTGGGCGATGCGGCGGTCAACTACCGCTACGACGCCTCCCCCGTAAAGAAAGCCACGACACTGGCCACGATCTTCCCCGGTGCCGGACAAGTCTATAACAAAAGTTACTGGAAACTGCCTTTCGTCGTAGGCGGACTGGCAACCACGATCTATACCATCGACTGGAACAATCGCGGCTACAAGCGTTTCAAGAAAGCCTACTCCGATCGTAGCGCCTACGACAAAGCCCTGGAAGAGCACCAGAAAGACCCGGAGCACCATCCCGACCCGCCTGTAGCCAAGGGCGAATTCGGTACTAAGTACTCAGCGGAATTTCTCAAAAACCTCAAGGACAATTACCGCCGCAACCGCGACTTATGTATCATCATCACTGCCGGACTTTACGTGCTGCAAATCATCGACGCCCATGTGGACGCTCATCTGAAAAGTTACGACATTTCGGACGATTTAAGCGTAGAGTTCACGCCGGCGGTGAATTACGTCTATTCCCCGACCGTCGGCGGACACCGCCCGACTTTCGGATTCAACTTCAACCTGAATTTCTGATTCCATCATGAGAAAGATCCTCGCCTGCACCCTCTTTCTTTCGATCCTCCTCGGCTGCGCGACCGCAACCGCCCAGAGCCGCAAAGAGCGCCGTGCCAAGAGAAAAGCCAAGACCGAAAAGCAGGCTTCGAAATCGACCCATACTCCCGTTTCGGTCAAACCGGAGAAAACAGTGACAGAAAAAACGACCGTACAGCAAACGGAGCCTTACTGTCCGGAACTGAATCGCAATCTCACCCCGGCCCAGATCGACTCGCTCGTGGCTCTCTGGCGGGAAAAGCAGACTCTGCAATCCTACGATACGTTTTTCAACGACTACATCGACATCGACAGCCTCGCTTCCTCGAGTGACACGACCCCCGATTCAGTCTATGCCAACCGCCTGCGGGCACTCGTATCACCGGTGCAACTCCCCTTCAATCCGATCGTCAAAAACTACATCCGCCGTTACGTCGATACCCGTTACGGGACAATCAACCGGGTGTTGAGCCTCTCACGCTACTATTTCCCGCTGATCGAGGAAGAGCTCATCAAGGCCGACCTGCCCGTCGAGCTGCGTGCCCTGCCGATCATCGAATCGGCTCTCTCGACCACGACCACCTCTCCGATGGGTGCTGTCGGACTGTGGCAATTCATGCCCGCGACAGGCAAAAGTTACGGACTGGAGATCAATTCGTTCGTCGATGAACGTCGGGACCCGGTGCAAGCGACCCGCGCCGCCTGCCGTTATCTGAAGGACCTTTACAGCATCTACCACGACTGGACACTCGCCATCGCCGCCTACAACTGCGGCCCGGGCAACGTAAACAAAGCCCTGGCCCGCGCCGGCGGAGGGACGACCTTCTGGGACATCTACGAATACCTGCCCCGCGAAACTCGCGGGTATGTACCGGCCTTCGTCGGAGCCTCCTATGCCTATGCCTACCACCAGCAGCACGGTATCCAGAGCGAAAACCCGCCCATGCCGCTGGCGACCGATACGATCCGCGTCACCCGCCTGCTCCACCTGGGACAAGTAGCCTCGACACTCGACATTCCCATCGAAACTTTGCGGACACTCAATCCGCAATACAAAATGGACATCATCCCGGCTACGATCAAAAGCTACACGCTGGTACTCCCCCAGCACTACCTCTGCCAGTACATCGCCAGCGAAGAGGAGATTCACCGGAAGGACTCCACCTATCTGAAAGAGTACATCAATCCGGCCAACATCGAAAAGAAGAAACTCGCGGACGCCACCCCCGCATACACCACCTACACGGTCAAGCGAGGCGATACGCTGGGTGCGATCGCCCGCCGTTACAGAACCACTACGGCACAAATCATGAAGCTGAACAAGCTGAAAAACGCCAACAAGCTGCGGGAAGGCCAACGGCTCAGGATCCCGATCCGCCGATAATCTTCGTCCGATGAACACATCGACCGATACCATCGTCGCTCCCGCCACCGCTTCGGGCGGAGCCATCGCCGTCATCCGATTGAGCGGTCCCGAAGCCATCGCCTGCTGCGACCGCATCTTTCGGGGGCGCAAACCGCTGGCCGAAGCCGCCGGGCACACCCTGCACTACGGCGAAGTCATAGACGGGGACAGAACGATCGACGACGTAGTCGCGGCCATCTATCGTGCACCGCACTCCTACACGGGCGAAGATGCCGTCGAGCTATCGTGTCACGGATCGCCCTACATCGTCTCCGAAATCATCGCACTCCTGCTTCGCTCCGGCGCTCGTATGGCGCAACCGGGCGAATTTACCATTCGGGCCTTCCTCGCAGGCCGGATGGACCTCGCGCAGGCCGAAGCCGTCGCCGATCTGATCGCCTCCGATTCCCGGGCTTCGCACGCCATGGCCTCGACCCAGATGCGGGGCGGATATTCGGCGGCACTGGGTGCGTTGCGCGACGAACTGCTGCAACTGGCCTCGCTCCTCGAACTCGAACTCGACTTTTCGGAAGAAGACGTTCAATTCGCCGACCGTGCACGCCTGCGGGAGATGATGCACCGCATCGAAAGCGAAATCACCCGCCTGACGGACTCGTTCAGACTCGGCAACGCCATCAAAAAAGGGGTGGCCGTCGCTATTGTCGGAGAACCCAATGTCGGCAAAAGCACCCTTCTGAACCGTCTGCTGGGCGAAGAGCGGGCCCTGGTATCCGACATCGCAGGCACCACACGCGACACGATCGAAGAGACGCTCAATATCGACGGCGTTCTGTTCCGCTTCATCGACACCGCCGGGCTGCACGATACCGCCGACCGCCTAGAACAGATGGGCATCGACCGCACGCAGGAGATGATCCGCCGCGCACAAATCGTACTTCAGGTCGTCGATGCGACCTGCCCGATACCTCCCGCCATACAGATTACGTCCGAACAGACTCGCTTGCTCATCGTCAATAAATGCGACAGCCCGGATGCACGTATCACCGAATCGAAGGTATCCTCCGGCTGCGGGGTCGAATACGGAGTATCGTCGGCAAACCCCGACATTCTTTTCATCTCGGCAAAAACCGGCGAAGGAATCGAACGGCTCCTTGCCAGACTCCGCGCGACTTTCGACACCGGAAGCATCTACGACGGTGATCCCGTCATCTCGAACAGCCGCCATCTGGACGCCCTGCGCCAAGCCCTCGACGCCCTGCACCGAGCCCTCACGGCCCTCGATGACGATCGTCCGGCCGACCTCTTAAGCGAAGACATCCGCCAGGTCATCCACCACCTGGGCACCATCACAGGCGAAATCACCAACGACGATATTCTCATCCAAATATTCTCGAAATTCTGCATCGGCAAGTAGGTAGTGATTACCAACGATTAGCATATATCACCAATGATTATTAAGGCGTTCATTTTGAGCGCCTTTCTTTTTAGCCTTATAAGCGATGGTTATCGTTTATAGGGCTTTTTCAGCTCATTTTTGTACCGTATTTGTTGCTCGCTTGTCAAAGACCAAAAATTCAGTGGAAAGGTAGTAGAGAAACTATACGCCATTTTACACGGTTTTACGGGAATTTACAGTAATAACGGAGAAATAAAGATGAATTGAAATGAGCAGTAACCTGAAAATTAAGCGAATTTGCGCTTGGTGCGGTAAAGAGTTTATCGCCCAAAAAACAACAACAGCATGTTGTTCCAAACAATGCGCCAACGCTCTTTATAAAAAGAAGAAGCGTGACGAAGCAATCAAAGCTAACAATCAATTCGTGGAGAAGAAGATTGATGAAAAGCCTATTGAAAGAATCAAAGACAAGCCATTTCTCACAATTACCGAGACTGCAATCTATCTCGGAGTAACCCGACCTACCGTTTACGGATACATTAAACGAGGTGAATTAAAGGTTACTCGATTGGGCTTCAAATACCTTTTGAAGAAAGAGGATATTGATGAGTTATTCAATAATCCAACAGAGTTCCATACTCCAACAAAAGAGAAAACCCCTATCACCGACTTCTACACCACAGCCGAAGTCAAGGAAAAGTATCATGTAAACGAATCATGGATATTCTTGGTAGCCAAGAAAAACAACATTCCCCGGACTTTCAATCGTGGCAAGACCTACTGGAGCAAGAAGCACGTGGATGCTTACTTCGCTAAGAAAGCCCCGGATCCCGACATTACAGAATGGTATAGCACACAAGAAATACAGAAAAAATTCGGCATGACCTTATCCGCTATCTACACATTTGTTTCCAAGAACGCCATCCCAAAGAAGAAAGAGGGTATCATGGTGTACTATTCCAAGAAGCATGTCGATATAGCCAAAGGTGTGGCAGCACCCGAAGAACCGCAATATTATACGGTAGCCGAAGCAATGGAGAAATTCAATCTTACCCGTGACCAACTCTATCATTATGCGAAATATCATAATATCCCAAAGGTCAAGAAGGGCAAATACACACTTATCTCTAAACCCGAACTGGATAAATTGCTTGAAGCTCCAAAGATAGAATAAGTTATTTATCGGTGAATGTTGCCACCATTGAATCACCTCATTCCTTTGCACCAAACAAATGTAAAACTCTAAATATTAAACAGTATGACACACACGTGTACAAAAGTAACAGTTCGTCAGAGAGCGATTCGGAACAATCGCATCTCCTTGTATCTGGATTATTATCCGGCAGCACGTTCAGCGGAGAGAGAGGGATTCGAACCCCCGGAGCCTCGCAGCTCAACGGTTTTCAAGACCGCCGCAATCGACCACTCTGCCATCTCTCCGAGTGCAAAAGTATAACGGATTTTCGATTCTGCCAAATCTTTCCTCCGGGTAATTCCAAGTCCCCCGATCAAAAAAACGTCCTGAAACAATGAAATCTGATCTCGAACAACGGTATTTTACTTTCCTGTTATTTTCGAATCGAATCCAATTCTGACCAATTATATCCATTTTAGTCCACTTTTTAAGAAATTACGAACAAAATATTTTCCTACTCGACTTTGTTTTCGTACTTTTGCTCCGTTTTAAGACAAGCATTTTTGAAAGCATGGATGAGAATCGCTCCGAAACTCGTCCGAGCGCATAAACTTACCACAGAAATCAATATATTTTTCAAATTATCAACTAAAACTTTGATTATGAAGCAACTGCTACTAACTATCTCGGCCCTGCTGTTCGCAACGGCGGTCTGCGCCGAAGGCTACCAAGTCAATACCTTGAGTGCAAAACAGTTGGGAATGGGACACGTGGGAACAGGTATGAAACTCAATTCCGAGTCGATCTACTTCAACCCGGCGGGAACCGCCTTCCAAACCTCCCGATTCTCCTTCTCGGTCGGCATCACGGGCATCAAATCCAATGCAACGTACCTGTCGAACAACGACTACCGGGGCAATCCGCAGATCCAAGCCCACTCGGACAACAAGATTTCGACGCCGCTCTACGCCTATTTCAACTACAAAGCCACCAAAAATCTGGCCGTCGGCCTGGGATTTTATACCCCTTACGGCTCGTCTATGAACTGGGGCGACAACTGGGTCGGAGCACATCTGATCCAAAGCATCGACCTGCAAGCCTATACATTGCAGCCGACGATCTCCTACAAATTCTGGGATAAACTCTCGGTAGGTGTCGGCATGACGATCACCTGGGGTACGTTCGACCTGTCGCGCTCCATGTTCCCCGTCGGCGAAGCGACGAACAATACGATCGCCGGATTGCTGACCGCCGCAGGGCAGGGACAATACGCCGAACTGTTCACCCAGGCAGGAGATCGCTCCCTGGTATCCGCCCGGATCAAAGGCGACGCCAAAACTGCGATCGGCGTAAACGTAGGTATCCTGTGGGACATCACCCCGGAATGGACCCTTGGTTTCTCCTATCGTTCGAAAGTGAAGATGAAAGTGGCAAGCGGCACGGCCAACCTCCTGTATGCCTCTCCCGAAATCGGGCAGGTCCTCCAGGCAACGGGAATGATTCCCGACTTGAGCAGCGCTTGCGTCGAAACGGAACTCCCGCTGCCGGCCAACCTCGCTTGGGGCGTGGGCTTCCGACCGACCCCGAAGTGGGAAATGGCTTTCGACATCCAATACGTCCTGTGGAGCGCCTATAAATCGCTCCACGTAGATATTACCGACCCGGCGACCGGGGCATCGGTTTACGATCTGCCGACGAGCATCAAGAACTATAAGAACACGGTGGCCACCCGTATCGGCGTCCAATACCACGCCTGCAAATTCGTCACGGCACGCCTGGGTATGTACGTAGATGAAAGCCCCGTACGGAGCGATTTCCTCAACCCCGAAACCCCTTCGATGACCAAAGTATCCTACACGGCCGGCGTGACGATCAACCCCTGCAAAAACGTATCGATCGATCTGGCATACGGATATATCACCTCGGCAGACCCGGAGCGGACGGGATCGTGCGACTACTACAATTCACTCACTTACAAAGCGGTCTATGCACAGACATACGGGCAGCTCATCGCAGGCGGAATGGCCCCGGAGCAAGCGAAAATCCAGGCTCATACCACGGCAAACGACAAGGCGATCCAGCCTTTTTCGGGCAACTATTCCCTGTCGGCGCACACTTTCGCTATCGGAGTGAACCTGAAATTCTAAAACCGTCCCGATTTCCCGTAAAAATCACTATATTTGCAGTGCGTACCGGGAAGGTACGCACTGTTTCTGTTTATCGGGATCTCCGGCACGACACACGCTTCCCGACCGAAAGCCAACGATTCCTCCCGGCCGGAACGACTTCGGGAGGAAGCCGGATAGTTTTACAAGGCTCCATAGTTCAAGGGATAGAACGGAAGTTTCCTAAACTTCAAATTCGCGTTCGAGTCGCGGTGGAGCTACTATCTTCTCTTCAGGACGACCTACCCGGTCGTCCTGTTCGCATATTGCTCTCCATATAATCCGATCGAAAGCCAGCTTTCAACGGCATACCGCCGATTATATCGACATCCGAAATAGTTGCGTTCGATCCGGGTTCTTCCATTGCGGCCACAAAAACGAACCGAAACAATTCGGTGTCCCGGTTATTCGCCCGGCATAGCTTGAACTGTGAAGCGACCAAAAACTCCACAACGAAGTCCGCCATCTTCCGCAAGCAGGTGACAAAACCCCATAAAAAACGGGAGCAGACTTTCCGTCTGCTCCCGTTCGATTATGATAAAAATTATCTATTACTTGGCAGCCTGAATCGCCTCCAGATCCTCCTTCAATCCTACGACCAGATTGTCGTACTCCCGCATACCGGTACCGCCGGGAATCAGGTGGCCGCAAATCACGTTCTCCTTCAGGTTCTCCAACGGATCGACCTTGCCCTGGATCGCAGCTTCGTTCAGCACCTTGGTCGTCTCCTGGAAGGAAGCGGCCGAAATGAAGCTCGAAGTCTGCAATGCGGCACGGGTGATACCCTGCAGAATCTGCGTGGAAGTCGCAGGAACGATATCACGCACCTTGACGAGATTCAGGTCACGACGCTTGAGGCTCGAATTCTCGTCACGCAACTTGCGCATCGAGATAATCTGCCCCGGCTGTACGGCCGTAGAGTCGCCGGCATCCGTTACGACCACCTTGTCATAAAGCTCGTCGTTCACGTCCATAAACTCCCATTTATCGACGATCTGATCCTCGAAGAAGCGGGTATCACCCGGATCTTCGATCTTGACTTTCGACATCATCTGGCGTACGATCACCTCGAAATGCTTGTCGTTGATCTTCACGCCCTGCATACGGTACACCTCCTGCACCTCATTGACGATGTACTCCTGCACCTTCGTCAGACCCAGGATATTGAGAATATCGCTCGGGGTAATGGCACCGTCCGAAAGCGCACCGCCGGCCTTCACGTAGTCGTTCTCCTGAACGATGATCTGACGCGACAGCGGCACCAGGTAACGGCGTACGTCACCTTCTTTTGACGTGATGATGATCTCACGGTTACCGCGCTTGATCTTGCCGAAGGTCACCTCGCCGTCGATCTCCGAAACGATGGCCGGATTGGACGGGTTGCGGGCCTCGAACAACTCCGTAACACGCGGCAGACCACCGGTGATATCGCCGCCCGACTTGCCGACGGCACGCGGGATCTTGATCAGGATATCGCCGGCCTTGATCTTTGCATTGTCCTTGACAACCACGTGGGCCGACACCGGCAAGTTGTAGGATTTGACCTCTTCGCCCTCCTTGTTGATCACCTTGATCACGGGGTTCTTGGTCTTATCCTTGGATTCGATGATTACCTTCTCCGAAAGACCGGTCTGCTCATCGCGCTCGTCACGGTAAGTAACACCCTCGATAACACTGTCATAAACAGCTTTACCCTCATGCTCGGAGATGATTACCGCGTTGTACGGATCCCACTCGCAGATCATGTCGCCCTTCTTGACCTCGGCGCCGTCGCTCATATAGAGCATCGAACCGTAAGGCAGGTTGTGCGTATAAAGCACGATTTCGGTCTTGGGATCCACGATGCGGAACTCCGACTGACGCGAAATGACGATGTCCACGGCTTCGCCCTGCGGGTTCTTGCCCTTCACGGTGCGAAGCTCGTCGATCTCCAGACGACCTTCGTATTTCGAAACCACATTGGTCTCGACAGCCGTACCGGCCGCCACACCGCCGACGTGGAACGTACGGAGGGTCAGCTGCGTACCCGGCTCACCGATGGACTGTGCCGCGATGACGCCGACCACTTCGCCGCGCTGTACCATGCGGGCCGTAGCCAGGTTGCGTCCGTAGCACTTCGCACAAACGCCGCGACGCGATTCGCAGGTAAGCACCGAACGGATTTCGACGGACTCCAGCGGCGATTTCTCGATGGCCTCGGCAATCGACTCCGTGATCTCCTCACCGGCCTTGCAGAGCACCTCGCCCGTGAGCGGGTGAATCACATCGTTCAGAGCCGTGCGGCCCAGGATGCGATCGTAGAGCGTCTGCACCACGTCGTCGTTGCGCTTGATGGCCGTAGCCGTCAAACCGCGCAGCGTACCGCAATCCTCCTCGTTGATGATTACATCCTGCGCAACGTCCACCAGACGGCGCGTCAGGTAACCGGCATCGGCCGTTTTCAGCGCCGTATCGGCCAAACCCTTACGGGCACCGTGCGTAGAGATGAAGTATTCGAGCACCGAAAGACCCTCCTTGAAGTTCGAGAGAATCGGGTTTTCGATAACTTGCTGACCGCCCTCGACACCAGACTTCTGCGGCTTGGCCATCAGACCGCGCATACCCGAAAGCTGACGGATCTGCTCCTTCGAACCGCGGGCTCCGGAGTCCAGCATCATATAGACCGGGTTGAAACCGTCGTCATCCTTGATCAGGGTGTCGATCACCGTCTTGGTGAGTTTCGTATTGATATTGGTCCAGATGTCGATGATCTGGTTGTAGCGTTCGTTGTTGGTGATAAGACCCATGTTGTAGGATTCGATCACCTCGTCGGCACGCTCGTATCCCTCCTGGACCAGTTTCTCCTTCTCCTCGGGAATAATAACGGCATCGAGGTTGAACGACAGACCGCCCTGGAAGGCCATCTGGTACCCCATCGCCTTGATATCGTCGAGGAATGCAGCCACCTTGTCGGCACCCGCCTTCTTCATCACCACGGCGATGATGTCGCGCAACGAACGCTTGGTAAGCACCTCATTGATATAACCGACCTCTTCGGGCACCACCTGGTTGAACAGGATGCGGCCGATAGTCGTTTCCTTCAGTACCCGCACCTTGTTGCCGTTCTCGTCCACGTCGCTGACCATACATTTCACCTGCGCATGCAGATCGGCCCGCTTCTCGTTGTAAGCGATGATCGCCTCCTCGGGACCATAGAAAGTAAGGCCTTCGCCTTTGACGCCCTTGCGGGGCTTGGTGATATAGTACAGACCGAGAACCATGTCCTGCGAAGGCACGGTGATAGGAGCGCCGTTCGCGGGGTTCAGGACGTTGTGCGAACCGAGCATGAGCAGCTGGGCCTCCAGAATGGCGGCATTGCCCAGCGGCAGATGCACGGCCATCTGGTCACCGTCGAAGTCGGCGTTGAACGCCGTACAAGCCAACGGGTGCAGCTGCATGGCCTTGCCCTCGATCAGTTTGGGCTGGAAGGCCTGGATACCCAGACGGTGCAGCGTCGGGGCACGGTTCATCAGCACCGGATGCCCCTTGATGACGTTCTCCAGAATACCCCAGATAACGGGGTCTTTCCGGTCGATGATCTTCTTGGCCGATTTCACCGTCTTGACGATACCGCGCTCGATGAGCTTGCGGATTACGAACGGCTTATAGAGTTCGGCCGCCATATCCTTCGGAATACCCATCTCGTGCATCTTCAGTTCAGGACCGACGACGATGACCGAACGGGCCGAATAATCGACACGCTTACCCAGCAGGTTCTGACGGAAGCGACCCTGCTTGCCCTTGAGCGAGTCGGACAGCGACTTGAGGGCACGGTTGCTTTCGTTCTTCACGGCGTTGCTCTTGCGCGAGTTGTCGAACAGCGAATCGACCGCCTCCTGCAACATACGTTTCTCGTTGCGCAGAATCACCTCCGGAGCCTTGATCTCGATCAGACGCTTCAGACGGTTGTTACGGATGATGACGCGACGGTAGAGGTCGTTCAGATCCGACGTGGCGAAACGTCCGCCGTCCAGCGGCACCAGCGGGCGCAGCTCGGGAGGAATCACCGGCAGCACCTTCAGCACCATCCACTCGGGTTTGTTCCGGCCTTCCGAAGCACGGAACATCTCGATCACATTCAGGCATTTGAGCGCCTCGCTCTTGCGCTGCTGCGAGGTTTCCGTCGAAGCCTTGTGACGCAGGGCATAGGACATGGAATCCAGATCGACCTGCTGAAGCAACGTATAGATCGCCTCGGCACCCATCTGGGCCACGAACTTGTTGGGATCGCTGTCATCGAGCGACTGGTTGCCCTTCGGCAGCGCGCCCACGATGTCCAGATACTCTTTCTCCGAAAGGGTCTGCAACCGTTCCACACCCTGCTCGGCGGCAGCACCGGCGTTGATTACCACATAGCGCTCGTAATAGATGATCGCCTCCAGCTTCTTGGAAGGGATACCCAGCAGATAGCCGATCTTCGAGGGCAGGGAGCGGAAATACCAGATATGCACCACCGGCACCACCAGCGAAATGTGGCCCATGCGCTCGCGGCGCACCTTTTTCTCGGTCACTTCCACGCCGCAACGGTCGCAGACGATGCCCTTGTAACGGATACGCTTGTACTTGCCGCAATGGCACTCGTAGTCTTTCACGGGACCGAAGATACGCTCGCAGAAAAGACCGTCGCGTTCAGGCTTGTAGGTACGATAGTTAATGGTTTCGGGCTTCAGCACCTCGCCGCTCGACTGCGCCAGAATCTCTTCCGGCGAAGCCAGTCCGATCGAAATGGAGCTGTAACCGTTATTCACTTTATTGTCTTTATTGAATGACATAATGCAATGCTTTTTTCTTATCCTCTATATACTACTACCTACCTTCCCTTACTCCAGCTTGACCGAAAGGGCCAGACCGCGCAACTCGTGCAGCAACACGTTCATTGCCTCGGGAATACCCGGCTTGGGCAGGTTGTCGCCTTTGACGATGGCCTCGTAAGCCTTGGCACGACCCATCACGTCATCCGACTTGATGGTCAGGATCTCCTGCAGGATATTGGCGGCGCCGAAGCCTTCGAGCGCCCAAACCTCCATCTCACCGAAACGCTGACCGCCGAACTGCGCCTTACCGCCGAGCGGCTGCTGCGTGATAAGCGAATAGGGACCGATCGAACGGGCGTGCATCTTGTCGTCGATCATGTGGCCGAGCTTGAGCATGTAGATCACGCCCACCGTAGCCGGCTGGTCGAACTTCTCGCCCGTACCGCCGTCGTACAGGTAAGTACGCCCGCTGCGCGGAATACCCGCCTTCGCCGTATATTCGTTGATCTGGTCGAGCGAAGCACCGTCGAAAATCGGCGTAGCGAACTTCAGTCCCAGCTCCTTGCCGGCCCAGCCGAGCACGGTTTCGTAAATCTGACCGAGGTTCATACGCGAAGGCACACCCAGCGGGTTCAGGCAGATATCGACGATCGTACCGTCCTCGAGGAACGGCATATCCTCGTCGCGCACGACACGGGCCACGATACCCTTGTTGCCGTGGCGTCCCGCCATCTTGTCGCCCACCTTCAGCTTGCGCTTCTTGGCGATATAGACCTTGGCCATCTGGATCACGCCCGTCTGGGGGAGTTCGTCGCCGTTGGTGAGGTTGTATTTCTCACGCTTGATCGCGGCATCGGCCTTCTTCCATTCGATCGTATAGTTGTTGATCGTCTTCTCTACCAGCGCATCGAGGTGGCTGTCGCCCGTCCACTTGCAGGTCCCCAGGTTCAGGTACCCCATCGCAACGCCCGACTTCTCGTCGGTGACTTTGCGGGAGAGCTCATCGAGCAGCTTCTGGGTGAATTTCGTTCCGGCAGGATAGAGTTCCACGCCGAAGTAATCGGTGATACCCGTAGTCGTCTTGCCCTGAAGCAGCGTATAAAGTTTGTTTACGAGCTGCTTGGTCAGGTCGGCGACCTGGGCTGCGAACTTCTCGTCGAGCTTCTCGATCTGCAGCTTCTCCGAGCTCTTTCCCGCACGCTTGTTCTCTTTGCCGGCACGGCTGTAAAGCTTCGTGTCGATCACCACACCGTGCAGCGACGGCTGCGCCTTGAGCGAAGCATCCTTCACGTCGCCGGCCTTGTCGCCGAAGATCGCACGGAGCAGCTTCTCCTCAGGCGAAGGATCACTCTCGCCTTTCGGAGTGATCTTACCGATCAGGATGTCGCCCGGATGCACGTTGGCGCCTATACGGATAATACCGTTGGCATCCAGATCCTTGGTAGCGTCCTCGCTCACGTTCGGAATATCCGAAGTCAGCTCCTCGACGCCGCGCTTGGTGTCGCGGACCTCCATGATGTACTCATCGACATGGACCGAGGTGAAAATGTCCTCGCGCTGGATACGCTCCGAAATCACGATGGCATCCTCGAAGTTGTAACCCTTCCAGGGCATGAAAGCCACCTTCAGGTTACGACCCAACGCCAACTCGCCCTTCTGCGTCGAATAACCTTCGGTCAGGATCTGGCCTTTGGTCACCTTGTCGCCCGTCAGAACGGCCGGTTTCAACGTGATCGACGTATTCTGGTTCGTACGACGGTAGCGAGGCAGTTCATAAGTCGTAATTTCCGGCTCGAACGAGCAGATCACCTCCTCTTCCGTCCGCTGGTATTTGATCTGGATCTTGGTTGCATCCGCAAATACCACCTCACCGTCGCCCTCGGCGATGATCTGGATGCGGCTGTCGGAGATCATATCCTTTTCGATACCCGTACCGACGATCGGCGACTCGCAGGTCACCAGCGGCACGGCCTGGCGCATCATGTTCGATCCCATGAGGGCACGGTTCGCATCGTCGTGCTCCAGGAAGGGGATCAGACTTGCCGCGATCGACGCGATCTGGTTCGGAGCTACGTCCATGAGCGTCACCTCCTGGGCCGTCACAACGGGGAAATCGGCGCCTTCACGGGCCTTGATGCGGTCGGGCTGCAGGAAATGGCCCTCGTCGTCGATCGGAACATTCGACTGGGCGACCACCTGCCCCTCCTCCTCTTCGGCCGAATAATATTTGATATCGGCATTGTTGAGATCCACCTGTCCGTTGGTCACGGTACGGTAAGGAGTCTCGATGAATCCCATGTCGGAGATCTTGGCATAGACGCAGAGCGACGAAATCAGACCGATGTTCGGGCCTTCGGGAGACTCGATCGGGCAAAGACGGCCGTAGTGCGTGTAGTGCACGTCGCGGACTTCGAAACCAGCACGGTCACGCGAAAGACCGCCGGGACCGAGGGCCGACAGACGGCGCTTGTGCGTGATTTCGGCCAGCGGGTTGATCTGGTCCATGAACTGCGAAAGCTGCGAAGTGCCGAAGAACGAATTGATCACCGAAGAGAGCGTCTTGGCGTTGATCAGATCGACCGGCGTGAAGACTTCGTTGTCACGCACGTTCATACGCTCGCGGATGGTACGTGCCATACGCACGAAACCTACCGAAAACTGGTTCGAAAGCTGCTCGCCCACCGTGCGGACACGACGGTTCGAGAGGTGGTCGATATCGTCCACCTCGGCTTTCGAGTTGATGAGCTGGATCAGGTACTTGATGATGGCGATGATGTCCTCGCGCGTCAGCGTGCGGATCGCCGGATCGATGTCCAAATCGAGCTTCTTGTTGATCCGATAACGGCCGACATCGCCCAGGTCGTAACGCTTGTCCGAGAAGAAGAGCTTCTCGATCACGTCGCGGGCCGTAGCCTCGTCGGGCGGCTCCGAAGCACGCAACTGGCGATAGATATACACCACGGCTTCTTTTTCGGAGTTACACGGATCTTTCTGTAAAGTATTGTATATAATAGAGAAATCGATACCCGACAGATTCTCCTTATGCAGCAGAATCGTCTTGGCACCGCTCTCGATAATCTGGTCGATATGCTCTTCCTGGAGCACCGTTTCTCGGTCAACGATCACGTTGTTACGTTCGATCGAAACCACCTCGCCCGTATCCTCGTCCACGAAATCCTCGACCCAGGTCGAAAGAACCCTGGCGGCCAGCTTGCGGCCGACGGCCTTCTTCAGAGCGGCTTTGGTCACTTTCACTTCGTCCGCGAGATCGAAAATCTCGAGGATCTGCTGATCGGCTTCGAAACCGATGGCACGCAGCAGGGTCGTAACGGGCAACTTTTTCTTACGGTCGATGTACGCGTACATCACGTTGTTGATGTCGGTAGCGAACTCGATCCACGATCCCTTGAACGGGATGATACGAGCTGAATAGAGCTTCGTACCGTTGGTGTGCATGCTCTGTCCGAAGAACACGCCCGGCGAGCGGTGGAGCTGCGAAACGATGACGCGCTCGGCACCGTTGATGACGAACGTACCACGTTCGGTCATATAGGGAATCGTACCGAAATAGACATCCTGCACGACCACGCCGAAATCTTCGTGCTCGTCATCGGTACAATATAGTTTCAATTTGGCTTTTAAGGGAACACTATAAGTCAGGCCGCGTTCCAGACACTCTTCGATCGAATAGCGGGGCGGGTCGATATAGTAGTCGATGAACTCCAGAACGAAATTGTTTCTGGTATCGGTAATGGGAAAATTCTCCTGAAACACCTTATACAGCCCCTCGTTCTTACGATTCTCGGCCGTGGTGTCCATCTGGAAAAAATCCCGGAACGATTTAAGCTGTACCTCCAGCAAGTCGGGATAAGGCACCCGGTTCTTGACTGTCGAAAAGCTAACTCTTTGTTGTGTTTTTGTCGTGGACATCGGTAAAATCCAAATTAAAGTTGAAGGTTTAAGTATTCCGGGGGAAGCCCCCGCAGCGGACCTCTTCTAATCCCGCTAATGCCCCCAGTGTAAACAGATTACACCCTGAGAGCATCCAAACTTCCAAAGACCAGACACAGCTCCTGTCGGCACTTCTAATCTTTAGACCAGAAAAGGCATAGAGCTTACAGCAGCGTAAGCCCTATACCCTGAGTTTGTCCTGAAACTTTTAAGTAGAAACTACTTAACCTCAACTTCAGCACCTGCCTCTTCGAGCTGAGCCTTGATCGACTCGGCCTCCTCCTTGGAAACACCCTCCTTGATTGCTTTCGGAGCAGCATCAACCAAAGCCTTGGCATCGCCCAGCGACAGGCCTGCGATATCCTTCACAACTTTGATAACCTGGAGCTTCGACTGGCCAGCGTTCTTCAGAATCACGTCGAATGCGCTCTTCTCAGCGGCAGCAGCCTCTCCGGCGGCGGCAGCAGGCGCTGCAACAGCAACGGCTGCAGCTGCGGGTTCAATGCCGTACTCCTCTTTGAGGATCGTAGCCAACTCGTTTACCTCCTTAACTGTCAAATTTACCAATTCTTCAGCTAATTTTTTTACATCTGCCATAAGTTCAATCTTATTAAATTTTGTTTGAATTCTTGTTTGTTAATTTCTTTCTTCGAGCGTCTTTACGATACCCGCAATCTTTTGGCCTGCATTAGACTGCAATGCAGAGATAACATTCTTCGCAGGAGATTGCAGCAGGGCGATGATATCGCCGATAAGCTCCTCCCGGCTCTTAATGTTGCACAGAGTGTCCAACTGGTTGTCGCCTACATACACGCAGCCTTCCACGTACGCCGCTTTCAGTACCGGCTTGTCGGAAGTCTTGCGGAACTCCTTGATCAGCACCGCAGGCGTCTTGCCCGTGTGGGCGAACATTACCGAGGTCGAACCCTCCAATACTTTCACCAAATCAGCATCCGCTTTCTCCACCCGCTCCAGCGCTTTGGCAAGAAGCGTGTTCTTTACGACCACCAGCTTGATGTCGCTTTCGAAGCACTTGCGACGCAACGACGCAGTCTGCTCAGCATTCAAAGCCTCGATGTTCGTAATGTAAAAGTGAGGATACTCGTTGAGCTGCTCGGCGAGGCTGTCAATGACAACCAATTTTTCTTCCTTCGTCATCTCTTAAATCCTCCCTCTTATTTAGTTTCTACTGATTTAGCATCGATCTGCAAGCCAGGGCTCATAGTCGTCGAGAGGAAAATACTCTTAACATAAGAACCTTTCGCTGCAGCCGGTTTCAATTTCATAATCATGCTGAGCACCGTATTCACGTTATCGGCAATCTGCTCCGCAGAGAACGAAATCTTACCAACTGAAGTGTGGATAATACCGAACTTGTCCACTTTGAAGTCGATCTTACCCGATTTTACCTCACTTACAGCCTTTCCAACTTCCATCGTAACCGTGCCGGTCTTGGGGTTCGGCATCAGGCCGCGGGGACCCAGAATACGACCCAGCGCACCCACCTTACCCATCACGTTCGGCGTACAGATGATCACATCGATATCCGTCCAACCGGACTTGATCTTCTCGACGTATTCATCCAAACCTACGTAGTCGGCACCGGCAGCCTGCGCTTCGGCCTCTTTTTCCGGAGTACAGAGCACGAGAACCCGTACCTGCTTACCCGTACCATGAGGAAGAGTCACAACGCCTCTCACCATCTGGTTGGCCTTACGCGGATCCACGCCCAGACGCACATCAACATCCACCGAAGCATCAAATTTCGTAAAAGTAATCTCCTTCAGAAGAGCTGCGGCCTCCGTAAGCTTGTAAGCCTTTTCGGGCTCGACCTTCGCGTAGGCAATTTTTTGATTTTTTGTCAACTTACTCATTCTTGTAATTGCAATTACTTGTTAGGAAATTCTCCAACGACGTTGATACCCATACTGCGCGCAGTACCAGCGATCATACGCATAGCAGCCTCGATCGTGAAACAGTTCATATCGGACATCTTGTCCTGAGCGATCTCACGCACCTGATCCCACGTCACCTGACCGACCTTGTCGCGGTTGGGCTGTGCGGAACCCGATTTAGCTTTGGCTGCCTCCTTGAGTTGAATGGCTACAGGCGGCTGTTTTACGATGAAGTCAAACGACTTGTCGCTGTAAACCGTGATGATGACCGGAAGAACTTTTCCCGCCTTGTCTTGTGTTCTGGCATTGAACTGCTTGCAGAAGTCCATAATATTGACTCCTTTTGAACCCAATGCTGGTCCCACCGGGGGAGAAGGATTGGCAGCACCACCTTTGATCTGCAATTTGATAAATGCAGCAACCTCTTTTGCCATAGTTTTCCTTGGTTAATTATTCTTTTTCAACTTGTGTGAAACTCAACTCCATAGGAGTTTTGCGCCCGAATATCTTCACCGATACCGTGAGTTTCTTGCGCTCGTTGTCGACGGCCTCAATGGTACCTTGGAAGCTTGAAAAAGGACCATCTGTAACTTTGATGGTTTCGCCGACAAAGAATGGTATTTCGTTTTCTTCCTCCATCGAACTCAATTCATCGACACGCCCCAGGATGCGGCTGACCTCCTGCGGACGCAGGGGCGTAGCGATCATCTTGCGGCTGTCCTCCTTGGTGTCACCCAAAAAACCGAGCACGTTGGGAATATTACGAATGATAATAGGGATCTGACCGACAAAGGCGGCTTCAATCAATACATATCCCGGATAAGAAACCTTCTCTTTGGAAACCTTCTTACCGTTACGGATCGTATAGACTTTTTCGGTCGGAATCAGCACCTGCGAAATATACTCTTCCAGGTGGCTGTGGCGGATTTCGGATTCGATGTACTCTTTTACCTTATTCTCCTTGCCTCCGATCGTACGAACTACATACCACTGTTTCGCTGTTTCGCTCATGGTCACAAAAACAATTAACGACCGAGCTTAGCCAGGGTCCTGTAGATAGCCTCCATAATGTTCTCAAACGAAATGTCCATCGCCAAAATCACGATGGCGAAGATCAACGAAGCGACCATCACCACTACCGTCGAGTTCTGCAACTGTGCGAACGTCGGCCAGGTCACTTTATGAACCAATTCGTTATAAGATTCTTTTACGTAATTGAACATATTCTTCTTACTTTATTTTAGCAGGAGCAGAGAGATTCGAACTCCCATCAACGGTTTTGGAGACCGCTATTCTACCCTTGAACTATGCTCCTAAAAAGTAGTGCAAGTCAATCCCTGCACTACTAAAATATCCCTGGGATTAGGCGAGAATCTTCAGAATCTGACCTGCACCTACCGTACGGCCACCCTCGCGGATTGCGAAACGCAGACCTTCGTTGAGTGCAACCGGGTAGATCAACTCAACGGTGATCGTTACGTGGTCGCCCGGCATCACCATATCTACGCCTTCGGGAAGAGTAACCTCACCGGTTACGTCCATCGTACGCAGATAGAACTGGGGACGGTATTTGTTGTGGAACGGCGTGTGACGGCCCCCCTCTTCCTTCTTCAGGATATAAACCTCAGCCTGGAACTTGGTGTGCGGAGTGATAGAACCCGGTTTAGCGACAACCATACCGCGCTTAACCTCTTTCTTGTCGATACCGCGGAGCAGCAGACCTACGTTGTCACCGGCCTCGCCCTCATCGAGCAACTTGCGGAACATCTCCACACCCGTACAAGTCGAAGTCAGCGTCTTCTCCTCCAGACCGATGATCTCAACGGGATCACCTACGTGGATAACACCGGTTTCGATACGGCCCGTAACCACGGTACCACGGCCGGTGATCGAGAATACGTCCTCGACAGGCATCAGGAACGGCTTCTCGTTCTCGCGCTGCGGAATCGGAATATAGTTATCAACCGCATCCATCAGCTCCATGATCTTGTCTTCCCACTTAGCCTCGCCGTTCAGACCACCCAGTGCGGAACCACGGATGATAGGAGCGTTGTCGCCATCGTAGTCGTATTTGCTCAGCAGATCACGAACCTCCATCTCGACCAGGTCGAGCATCTCGGGATCGTCCACCATATCGCATTTGTTCAGGAACACAACGATCTTCGGTACGTTCACCTGGCGAGCCAGCAGCACGTGCTCGTTGGTCTGAGGCATCGGACCGTCGGTTGCGGCAACAACCAGAATCGCACCGTCCATCTGTGCGGCACCGGTAACCATGTTCTTCACATAGTCGGCGTGACCCGGGCAGTCAACGTGTGCATAGTGACGATTTGCAGTCTGGTACTCAACGTGCGAAGTGTTGATCGTAATACCACGCTCTTTCTCCTCGGGAGCGTTGTCGATAGAATCGAACGAACGAAGCTCAGAAAGGCCTTTTTTAGCCAGAACGGTGGTGATCGCTGCAGTAAGAGTCGTCTTACCGTGATCAACGTGACCGATAGTACCGATGTTCACATGCGGTTTGGAACGGTCGAATTTTTCTTTTGCCATAGTATAAAAGTATTAAGATTTTATAAAAATTCTGCTCTTCAAAACGTCTGTCGTTTCGCAAGAGTGACGAGCGACGCAATACCTCTCCTCAAAGAGGTTTGCATCACGCGTCAACTGCATTTCTGGAGCGGAAGACGAGGCTCAAACTCGCGACCCTTAGCTTGGAAGGCTAATGCTCTATCAACTGAGCTACTTCCGCAAAAACGCACCGCAAGGAGTTTCCCCTTCCCGATCGACTCGGAAATACAGACAACCCGTTCGGCACTCTTTTTATGTGGGAAGTGATGGATTCGAACCACCGAAGGCATAAGCCAGCAGATTTACAGTCTGCCCCATTTGGCCACTCTGGTAACTTCCCTTATGTTTCTAAACCGCTTTCGCTAACTCCACCGTGTCGGCTCCGCAAGGTTTTTTTGGAGCCGATGGAGGGATTCGAACCCCCGACCAGCTGATTACAAATCAGCTGCTCTGGCCAACTGAGCTACATCGGCATATAGACCAATTTGGATTGCAAAATTAAGGAAAATAAAATTAACAACCAAAAATTTGATCATTTTATTTTATCACTCCTCTCAAAGAACGTTCTCGGCGATCGAAATCGAACGCGAAATCGGGTGCAAATATAGCACTCTTTCGGGAATTAAAAAATAGTTGCGCGGACTTTTTTATCCGGAACGCAGAAAAAGTCGCAAATAAGTCCATACCACAACCAAACCGAAAGCACAAATCGACGTCCCACAGCAAAAAAATTTATATGAAAACGATACAAAGCAGTATTTCACGGCACGTCCTATTCAAATGTCGTCTTGGGAGAATCTCCAAAAGACGGTGAAATTCATCATTTTATCATGACAATCATTACCACACACTCTGATTTATCCCTAAAAGATACACGAAATTTCCTCCGATCGACTAATTTTGCCGTATGGAACGTACGAAGGCTGTTTTTAACTGGAGCGGCGGCAAGGATTCCGCCCATGCGCTGTGGCGTGCCATCGAATCGCAGCGCTATGAAATCGTCGCCCTGCTGACGACCGTCAATCACGACACCCGACGCTCGACCATGCACGGGATCCCTTTTCCCCTTTTACAGGCACAGGCCGCAAGCATCGGCATTCCCCTCCATGCGGTCGATCTCACGCCCAAAGGCGATATGGAGGATTATCAGACAGCTATGTCGCAAGCCGTCGCGCATTTCAAAGCACAAGGTGTAACGCACTTCATCTTCGGAGACATCTTCCTGCACGACGTTCGCAAATACCGGGAACAGCAGCTCGCTCCGCACGGCATCGAAGTCGTCGAACCCCTTTGGGGCCGCAGCTCCGAAACCGTGATGCACGATTTCCTGGCCTCAGGCCTGCAAACCGTCGTAGTAACGACCATGGCCGACGGACTGGGAGCCGCAGCCATCGGGCGGACCATCGACTCCGATTTCATCGCCTCCCTGCCTGCGGGGACGGATCCCAACGGCGAAAACGGAGAATACCACACCTTCTGTTACGACGGCCCGATTTTCCGCACGCCCGTCCGGTTCCGGCTGGGGAGTCCCTTCTCCCGAAGTTACGACATACGGCTCGACGACGGCACGGAGAAAACCTACACCTACTGGTTCGCCGATCTGCAAGAGCCATAAGCCATCTATGTCGCCGACACTTCCGATGGTATGCCTTATGGTTGTTCCCGGAATCGGCACCGCACAGAACCCGGCTGACCGAAATCCGCACGAACCGCCGCCTCTGACAACCAAGAAAGACCTACACCTATGATAACCAGAATTATCCCGTACCGAAAAATAAGCCTCTGCTCCCTATTACTCGCACTGCTGGCCCCGGTACTCCTGACAGCCGGATGCAACGACACCCAGGAAAATGAAGGGGCACCGGATCCCACGATCCCGTTGCCCGAACCGAAACCGGAGCCGAAAACTTATCCGCTGGTAATTACCGACATCCGAAATCTTCCCCCGAAGACGACTTTCGACCGGATCGCGGTCCAAATCACGGGTGTAGATTGGAGTATCATCGCCACGGTCGAGGCACCGTACGAGAACGGAGCGGCAACGTTGGCACTTCCCCTCGAATTTCCTGCCGAACAGTTGCAGGTCGCGGACCGGCGCGGCGGTAACATGGCCGGATACTGGCCCGGCACCGCAAGCGACCCGGCAGCACTCGTGGCGACCCTCGGGGATTTCATCGCTTACCGGGGCGATGAAAAAGTCGGACGTATCTATCGCTCCGACTGGTCGGGCGAAGGCTCCTCGGCCTCCAAAGCCTTCGTCTATTATCAGTATGCCGACCGTCCTTTCGAAGTAACCGGCGCCACGACCTCCTACTATTACAGCGACTGCTCCTTCGTCGCGGGCTGGAACGCTTTCGCCAACATCAACCCGTCTTCGGAAGGCTTGCACGGCAACATCCGTTGCACGACGGCCGGACTCGACCGGCTCGAACTGACCTGGAATTTCGAATCCTGGGCGCATTAGCGAATATGAAAAAGAGCAGCCATAAGGCTGCTCTTTTTATCATTATTGCATCACGACGCTACCGCTGTGTCCAAAGTCCGTTCACCTTATGACGGATCACCAGCATATCGATCAACACTACCGCCCCGACCACGAGGATCCCGGCCAGAAGCATTCCCCAGATACCGGGCGCCGCATAATCCTCACCGAGCATTCGTACCATCGGGAGGTATTTCGACCGCACCCAAACGACCACCGGCACGGCGCACGCCAGCACCGACAGGTTCAGCCCCAGCGCCAGCAACTGATAGGGCCGTGCCACCTGCGCAGGCGTATAGCCGAGCATCAACAGGTCTTCGAGCTTCTTCAAGTTCTTTTGCAGCATCAGGAAAATACTCAACAACAGAATGAAGAAGGAGAGTACGGTAATCAACAGCCCCACGCCGACCACCACCCCCGTCGCCATGCGCAGAAAGTAGCTCGCCCGGCCTTCGTCGCCGGCACCTCCTTCGATCTGGTAGCGGTGGAGCGCAAGGTATTCATGGAGCCGGTCATCCGCAGCGTTCCGCACCTCCAGAATGATCCGCGAAGGATCGGCCGCAGGTTTATCGGCGAACCGACGGTTCGACCAGCGGATGAACTCCTCCGGAACGAGGATCGTATTCAGGCGGTTGGAAAAAGCCACGACACGCCCCTTGAGATTTCGGAACTGCCCCCGTCCCGAAAGATCCAGATCGAGGGTAATACCCCGCACGAGATCTTCGCTCACCTGCGGCAATCCGCGCGTCGAAGCGAATCCGAAATTATAAAGATTCAGATAATTGCGAGGCAGAATGATCGGCACGAACTCGCTCCCCTCCTCGAAACCCCACTCGTCGCTCCGGACATCGAGGAAACGGTCGGGTACGCTCTCGAAAAACAGGTAGGTCCGCATGCCGATCCCCGCCAACGAAATCCCGCCCATCACGCTGTAACGCGCCGGCGTAAACTCGCCCAGCGCCTCCGTGAAGGGCTGCTCCGCAAGTTCGGCCAGCTCCGCCTGCGTGAAGGAGGTCTTTCCGATGCCGGCCCCTTCGACCTCTTTGGTGAGAATGATGAAATCGTTGTCCAGGAACGAATCGGGCGCTTGGAGCGCAGGCGTCACATCCCGGTAAAGCTGTACGGCCGTAAGCACGATCGCCACGCCGACCAGATTGGTCACCAGAAAGCCCGCCAACTGCAACACGCTGACGTGCTGACGGAGTAATTGCCAGATCAGTTTCATAGCGAAAAGACTTTATCGTACTCGATCTCGAAACGCTTGCCTACCGAGGTGACGATGACCCCCGTGCCGTTCGTCCGCACCTCTTCCAGAAGAATTCCGGCCATGACCGCAGCATTCCGCTCGTCGAGGTGGCTCATCGGCTCGTCCAGCAACATGAAATCCGCCGGCTGACAAAGCATCCGAATGAAAGCCACGCGCTGCTGCTGCCCGAAGGAGAGCTTCGACACCGGAGTTTCCCGCTTCTCGGCAATACCCAGCGCCTCGAACAACCAGGCAATCTCCGCCTCGGAGCGGCGGCCCGTCAGGTTGTTCTTCAGACGCACATTATCCACGGCGCTCAACTCCGGAAAAAGACGCAGTCCCTGGAACATCATCGCAAGCGAACGGCAGCGCAGGCCGCTCCACTCCCCGACGCTCAACTCGCGAATATCCCGGTCATCGAAAAGAATCGTTCCCGAATAATCGCGCCGGTAGCCGTACAAATAGCCACAAAACGACGACTTTCCCGATCCCGAAGCCGCTTCGACCAGATATACACGTCCCTTGTCGAACGTTACATCCCTCCGCCAAATCTCCGACCCCACGGGCGGATTATCCGCAAAAACATCCGGCAGCACCTGCCGCAATCCGATTTTATCCATCGTCCAATCTCCTTCTTCATTCACCCCGCCGGGCAGGAAGGCGAACCCGCCCACGAGCCGGGAACATTACGACGACTGCGCGGCAGGCGAAATGCCAGCCGCGCAGAGTCGAATGATCGATCCTTTTTCTCCAACATGGGCAGCACGAAACTCGACCGCACTCGCCGTCCACGTCGAACGAAATATCAAAATATCGCCTCGCACAGCCGCCGCTATTCCGGGAAAAACCCGTTAATCCGCAAAACGACTGTCCGGACTCTTCCGACTTAAAACATAGTCGCCGCGAACATCTGGGCAAAGCCCTCGATGGTCTTGTAAAGAACCTCGGCGGCATTCTTATCCTTATCCGTCATATTCAGGACAAGCTCGCCCTGACGCTCCGTACGGCCGGTGATCTCCAGCGTATCGAACAACGAAAGCGCCATGAGCGATGCGGCTGCCGACTGATCGAGCCGGTTCTGTGCGATCAGGCTCTCGATCAGGCTGCGCACGGCCGGGAAATCGACAAACATCGTACCGTAAGAGCCTCGGAACAGTTTGCCGACCTCGGCCTCGTATGCAGAGGTCTGTGCTCCGGTCAGGAATACCAGGGCGTCGGAATCGGTCGTCGCATAGAACGTATTGTCGTTCAAACCGAAATAGATCGTCGTATTGGCATCCGGGCTCAACGCATACTGGCCGGGAGCCATCTCCTGCATCGGCACGGGAATCATCCCTTTGATCGTTTCCATGATCGCCGGATCCTTCAGCTCCGCGATCAGCGAAAGCTCCGGCATCCGGCCGTTGTCCGTCATCCCGTGGAACGACAAAGCGATGTCGCCGTCGATCGCCTCCATGATCGGCTTCACCTGCGGAGCCATGGCGAAGACCATCGAATACATCGGAATTTTCTGAAGCATTTCGTAAGTTCTGGTGCCGTCCATACTGCCCGCGAGCGTCGCTACATTCTCCGCAGGCAGCATCTTCAGAAAATCGCCGTCCATCTTACGCTGAGCCGCCACCATCTCCATATACTGTTTTTCGGCCTCCTTGTCGCTGAAGAGAATCCGCGCCTCGGCCACGATCTTACCCTTCTCGAAATCGACCGGCATCGCCATCGACATCTTGTTCAGGAACTCGAAACCCGACAATCCGGCCGTGCCGATCTGCTCTCCGGCTACCGCCATAACCGAACCGTAATCCATCACGAACTTCATATCGCTGGGACGCTCGATGGCCTGTGCCAGCTGCGAATTGCCCATCAGACTCTCTGTTTTCTTCTGGGCGAAGAGCTTCTTGGCGGCAGCTTTCGCCTGATCATTGTCAACGGGAGCGGTATAGACCAAAAGGGCCGTTTCGTCATAAGCGACGACAGGCATATCCGCGCCCTGCGTATTGGCAAGGAAGGTGATTCCATCCTCTTCGAACGAGGTGAAACCGCTCTTCTGCGAAAGCCAGCCCAGGAAACTATCGAGCTTCTTGCGATCACCCACCTTGAACAAACCGCCGACCGTAGGATTGCCTGTCTGCGACGCATTCTCCATCGTCACGAACATAAACACGTCGCTGCCCACATCCAGCCCCGTTTCCGAAGGATGCGCCAACAAAGAGAGGATGCGTCCGCGCTCCTCTTCGGGCGCATCGGCCAAAGCTTGCTCGGCCATCTTATAATAAACGCTTTGGGTAAAATCGCCGACCTGCGCTTTCCGGGACAGGGATTCGGGATTGATCGAAACGATCACGAAAGAGTCGGCCGGCAGCATCTCGCGGTAATCCTTACCGCCACACGATGCGAGCATCAGCGCCACGAGCGCTATGCAGAAGAAGTAGAGTTTTTTCATATCGGTATTTTTATAATTGTGTTATCAATCCATTAACAATCCGGGATAAACCTATTCTATTACCTTCACGCCGAGACGCAACCGGACCGAATCGAAATCCGCCTGCGGCAAATAGGCTGCAAAGCAATATCCGGGTTTATTTACGCCTTACCGGGGCATACCCCGTGTTTTGATATTACAAATATATTAAATATTTTACGGGCAGCCGATTTTATTTTTCAGCCCTCTCTTGAAAAAGAAGTCAGCGGATATCGACGAGTTCGATCTCGTAGAACAATGTCGTATTCGGGGCCACGCCCAATTTCTTGTCGCCTTCGGCCCCGTAAGCCAGGCGGGAGGGTATCCATACATTCATTCGACCGCCTTTCCCGACGAGCCGCACGCTCTGCCGCAACCCGGGCATCAGGTCGCCCACGGCCATACGCGTAGTATCTCCGCGTTCGTATGAAGACTCGACAACCTTTCCATCGACCGTCTTGGCTGTAAAACGGATCGCCACCGTATCCCGGTCGCTTCGGGGCGTCTTGGATTCATCCCCGACCTCCAGCACCTCGTACGTCAGCCCCGTATCGGTCTTGGCATAGGAGCGATTGCTCTTACGGAAATCCTCCAAAAACTGTTCTTCATAGGCCCGAATCTGTTCGGGCTGCGAAACATTCACATAACGCAGATAAACCGCACGGGCCTGGTCGGGCGTCATCCGGGCCGTCCGGGCATATACGTCCCGCACGGCCTGGCACACGGCTTCGACGTTGAGGGTCGAATCCATCCGCTGCAAATTATATCCCACATTCAGACCGATCACATAAGCGACCGAATCCGTTTCGTTACGCAACTCCACGCTCCCCGTTCCCCGGGAGCAGGCGCCCAGCAGGAACAGTCCCGCTGCGGCGATCAATCGATATTTCTTCATATACGTGTCTTTTTCTTGGAAAAGAGGAAAATCAGGACCGTACCCAATACGGCCGACGCGAACGATCCCATCAGAATGGCAATCTTGCCCCGGCTGACGATCTCGGCATCGGCAAAGGCCAGCGTATCGACGAAAATCGACATGGTGAACCCGATACCGCCCAGGCATGCCACGGCGAAGAGCATCCTCCAGCCGGCTCCCTCGGGCATTTCGGCCAGTTTCGTCTTCACGGCAAGCCAACTGGCCAGGAAAATACCGAGCGGCTTGCCTACGAGCAGTCCGAAGAAGACACCCATGCCGACCGCACCGGCCTGGGGCGTAACGTGGAAGATTCGGAAGTACTCCAGCGAATCGATCGAAACACCCGCATTGGCGAATGCGAAAATAGGCATAATCAGAAAAGTCACGTACGGAGCCAGCAGATGTTCAAGACGATAGCTCATACCCACCGAATCGGTCGCCAGCGAGGACATCATCCGCAGGTAGTGCCGATGCTCCTCGTTCGGGAAATCGTCGGCCCGGCACTCGGCTTTCAACAGCGCATCGGACAGACCGGTCATCTTACGTGCAAAATACTCCTTGCTGTAACGGGGCTTCATCGGGATAAACATAGCGATCACCACACCCGACAACGTGGAGTGGATTCCTGAATAATAGAACAGGGCCCAGACGACGAAAGCCGGCACCAGATAGAACATAATGCGGGTTTCGCCCACTTTATTCAGGAAATAGATGCCTATGAGGATCAGGATCGCAATCGCAAGCAGCAACAGGTTGACCTCCTCTCCGTAAAACAGCGCGATCACCAGGATCGCCCCCAGGTCGTCCGCCACGGCCAGGGCCGTCAGAAATATTTTGAGCGAAATGGGCACCCGATCGCTGAATATCGAAAGGATGCCGATGGCGAAAGCGATATCCGTCGCCGTAGGGATTCCCCAACCGGGCGCCGCGACGGTCCCCGCGTTGAACGAAAAATAAATCAGTGCAGGGACCACCATACCGCCCAGAGCCGCCAGTACGGGCAGAATCGCCTTCTTGACGGAAGAGAGCTGTCCGACGACGATTTCTCGTTTGATTTCGAGGCCGATCAGGAAGAAAAAAACCACCATCAGGCCGTCATTGACAAAGGTCTGCAGGGTCAGGCCCCGGGGAAACATCCAGTCGATCATCCCCCCCGATCCCCGCACCACCAAAGCGATGTCGATGTTGAGCAGCCGTTGATAACCGTCCGCCGTCAGCGGAAGATTGGCCAGCAGCATCGCAACGGCAACGCTGATGAGCAGTACCAGTCCGCCCGACCAAGGAGCCTCCAGAAAACGACGTCCCCGTAATTGGAACTGATAATGTCGCCGCACCCAGCGGTACATGGAAAAAAGCCTCATTGTCTGTTAATCATTTAATTTCAACCGGTTCGAACGATCTCTTTCAGTATCTCCGATGCAGGATCAACCCTTGTTGGCCGATAAAGTCCGCAAAGTCAAACCACATAGTTTATAGAGTACGCGAGCACCCACGACCGCGTCGATCTTATCCTCCGGGCAGGGAACGACCTCCACCAGGTCGAACCCGGCGATGCGACGCCCCGAATCGGCCACGCACTCCATCAGGTAAACCACCTGTTCAAAAGTAATGCCGCCCGGAACGGGAGTGCCCGTATGGGGACAATGTTCGATGGTGAGTCCGTCGATGTCGAAACTGATATAGACCACCTCGGGCAGCTCGTCCACGATGCGGCGACAACTTTCGGCCCAGGTCGTTCCCGCGAATCCGGCGCGAGCGAGCGAGCGCGAATCGAACATCGAGATCCGCCCGTCCGAAGCGGCTCTTTCGGCCTCGGCATCGCAATAATCCCGCACGCCGACCTGCACGAACTTGCGTACCTGCGGCAGGTCGCGCAGTACGTTGAACATGATCGAAGCGTGCGAAAATTCGAATCCCTCGTACGCCTCACGCAGATCGCAATGAGCATCGATATGGAGAATTCCCAGCGAACTTTCCTTTTCGGCAACGGCACGGATCAAGCCGTACGGCGTCGAATGGTCGCCTCCGACCAGCCCTACGACCTTACCTTGCGAGAGCCACTGGCGGGCCTGACGGTAAATATTGTCGTTCATGGCTGCACAACCTTCGTTGATGCGGCGCAGACGGCGCTCGATACGTTCGTCATCCGGCGCTCCGCCCTCTTCGAGGTGTTCGATCACCCGCTCGGCATCGGCCCGCAGCTTGCGGGACTCCTCCAGCAGCGAATAGTCGATATCGGCCGTAGCGATGCCTCCGAGCCAGGCTCCCGGCGCCGAAGCATCGTAAAGATCGAGCTGTGTGGAGGCTTCGATCAGGGCATCCGGCGCCAAAGCCGTTCCGGCACCGTAGGATACGGTCACGTCCCAGGGTGCGGAAACAAGCACCAGCGCAGCCTCCTCGGGCGTGAACGGCAAACCGTAATAAGCGCCGTTGTCCACCCCCACCCCGTTGGGATTGAATGTTTTCAGATCCATAGTCTTTCCTTGTAAGAATTACAAAGATAGTAAATTTTTGATTTTCCGCCATCTCTATCGCGGATAAACCCCGTTTTTAACGGGGTGCCGACCGGCCGACCCGGACGACACCCGAAGCGAAAGCCGTATGCACCGGCGCACGGTTCCCGTAAAATGGAGTTCAAATAAATTTGGCGCCGCCCTCGCCCTGCACTATCTTTGCTCCGCAATTAACCAATTCGAATACCGTCGTGAAAATCGTCGCCGACAATGCCATACCTTTTTTGAAAGGAGTACTCGAACCTTATGCCCGGGTGGAATACCTCCCCGGGAAAACCATCGCAACGGCCGATGTCCGGGATGCCGACGCCCTGATCGTCCGTACCCGCACCCGGTGCGACGCCGCCCTGCTCGAAGGATCGTCCGTCAAACTGATCGCAACGGCGACCATCGGCTTCGACCACATCGACACGGAGTATTGTCGGCGACACGGCATCGAAGTAGCGACCGCCGCAGGATGCAATGCACGGGGCGTACTGCAATACGTCGCTGCAGCACTGGTCCGCCTCTCACGAGTACAGGCCTGGGAACCTGCAGACAAAACCCTCGGAATCGTCGGTGTAGGACACGTCGGGTCGCTCGTCGAGGCCTACGCCCGGACGTGGGGATTCCGCGTCGTGGCATGCGATCCCCCCCGCGAAGAGCGCGAGCACGGCGGATTCCTGCCGCTCGAAGAGGTGGCGTGCCAGGCCGACATCCTCACCTTCCACACTCCGCTGGACGATACGACCCGGCACATGGCCGGGGCGAAGCTCTTCGAGCGAATGAAGCCCGGCAGCATCCTCATCAACACTTCGCGCGGCGAGGTAGTCGATGGGCAGGCGCTCCGCGAAAGCGGTTTGCAATACGTCCTCGACGTCTGGGAACACGAGCCCGATCTCGACCCGCTACTGCTGCGGGACGCATTGCTCGCCACCCCTCATATCGCCGGTTATTCCGCCCAGGGCAAGGCCAATGCAACGGCCCTGTCCGTCCGGACGATCGGCCGGTACTTCGGACTGTCGCTCGGGGAGTGGTATCCGTCAAACATCGCCCCGTCCCGTCCCCGGGCGATCTCCTGGCAGGAGCTTTGCGACACGATAGACGACCGCTTCGACATCGCCGCCGAAAGCAGACGGCTGAAAGAGAACCCCGAAAAATTCGAAACGATACGCAACGAATACCGCTACCGGGAAGAATATTTTTAACAATTTAGATGCTTTTTTCTTAACTTTGCGGCCGAAATCGACCGCACCGCCCATTATGTATCGTAAACTGATCAAACCCATCCTGTTCGCCATGAACATCGAACGCGCTCACAGCACGGTCCTGTTCCTGTTGCGCATGATCGGGAAAATCCCGGGCGGACGGGCGCTGCTGCGTGCCATCTACCGCACCGAGCACCCGTCGCTCGAACGGGAGGTATTCGGACTTCGGTTTCCCAACCCGATCGGTCTGGCGGCGGGTTTCGACCGCAACGGAGAAGCGTTCCGCGAACTTTCGGCCCTGGGCTTCGGATTCGTCGAGATCGGCACGGTCACGCCCCAGCCCCAGGCCGGCAATCCCCGCCCCCGCATCTTCCGGCTGCCCGCAGACCGGGCGATCATCAACCGTTCGGGACTCAACAACAAGGGGTTATACAAGGCCATCGCCCAGCTCCGCCACCGACACGACCGGCTTATCATCGGAGGCAACATCGGCAAAAACACGCTGACACAACCTTCGCAGGTCGCGGCCGACTACCTCAAAATGTTCCGTAACCTCTACCAGTACGTCGATTATTTTTCGATCAACGCCTGCTGCGACAATTGTGCGGACGGCAGCGTATCGCACAACAAAGCCCACCTGATGAATATTCTGCAGCCGCTCTTCGATTTTCGCCGCGGCCAGAACCAGTACCGGCCGATCCTGCTGAAAATATCGCCCGACCTGCCGGACCCGCTTATCGACGAGGTGACCGACCTGATGCTCTCTACGCCGCTGGACGGCATCGTGGCCGTGAACGGAACTTTCTCGCGCAAAGGTCTCGAAACCGATGAGGAGACGCTCGACGAAATCGGCAGCGGCCGATTGAGCGGAGCTCCCCTTACGCAGCGGGCCATCGAGGTAGTGCGCCGCATCCACCGACGTTCGCACGGAGCCTATCCGATCATCGGCGTCGGAGGCCTGATGAATGCCCGGGATGTGAAAGCCATGCTCGCCGCCGGCGCGAGCCTCGTCCAGCTATACACGGGATATATCTACGAAGGGCCCTCCCTGGTCAAGGAGATCTGCCGGGCCCTGATCGACGACGCAGCGTCCGAAGCCTCCGCTTCGCCCGCGCCGGGAAAATAATTCAATCTTACCACCATGAAAGCATCTATTCTTACGATCGGCGACGAAATCCTGATCGGACAGATCGTGGATACCAATTCGGCGTCGATCGCCCGCCACCTGAACAATGCGGGCATCGTCGTCTGGGAGCGCACGTCGGTCGGCGACCAGCGCGAGCAGATCACCGAGTCCGTAAAACGGGCCATGAGCCAGAGCGACGTAGTCATCCTGACCGGCGGCCTCGGCCCCACCAAGGACGACATCACGAAAAAGACCCTCGCCGAGCTCTTCGGCTCCCGGCTCGTATGCGATCAAACCGTCGCCGACCACGTGCGGCGCATGCTCGAAGCACGCGGAATCGAATACAACCGCCTGAACCGCGATCAGGCGCTCGTCCCGGCGTGCTGCACCGTGCTTTTCAACGCCCACGGCACGGCCCCCGGCATGTGGTTCGAACAGAACGGCAAAGTCGTGGTTTCGCTGCCGGGCGTTCCCTTCGAAATGGAGCACCTGATGACCGACGAGGTAATGCCTCGTCTGAAAGCCCGTTTCTCCCTGCGGCAGATCGTACACCGCACGCTGATCACGGCAGGTCTGGCCGAATCGATGCTGGCCGAAAAGATCGCCGACTGGGAAAATGCCCTGCCCCCGTACCTCCACCTGGCATATCTGCCCGCACCCGGCGTGGTGCGGCTGCGCCTGTCGGCTTACGAAGTCGAAGGCGAGAGCGTATCGCACGAAATCGACCGGCAATTCGCCGCCCTGCAACGCATCATTCCCCGCTACGTCCTCGGATTCGAGCGGGCGACCATGCAGGAGATCGTCCACAACCTGCTGACGCGGCGTCGGCAGACTCTCGCCACGGCCGAGAGCTGCACGGGCGGCAGCATCGCGGCCCGCTTCACGGCAATACCCGGAGCATCGGCCTATTTCCTGTGCGGAGTGGTGGCTTACAGCAACGAATCCAAAAGCAACCTGTTGGGTGTCGATCCCGAAACGATTGCCTGCCGGGGCGCCGTCAGTGAGGAGGTCGCACGGCAGATGGCCGAAGGAGCACGCCGCACCGCCGGAGCCGACTATGCCGTCGCAACCACCGGCATCGCAGGTCCTGCGGGCGGTACGGAACAGAAACCCGTCGGCACGGTCTGGATGGCCGTAGCCGGCCCGCACCGTACCGTAACCCTGCTCAAACAATGCGGCACCGACCGGGGACAGGTTATCGACCGGGCGAGCGCCTTCGCACTCGCGCTCCTGCGCGACGAAATCGAACGGGATGCCGCCGGAGAATAACCCGGTTTCGACACTTCCCAAAGCCCCCTGACTTCCGGAGCCTCGAAAGGTTCCGGAAGTCTTCATATCCCCGTCTCTGGAACAAGCCCCGTTCCTCCCGGAACGCATCCAACCCTTTCCGATACGCTGTCCGGCCGGACGCCCCCGAAAATCGCGAAACAAAAGCCCGATACGATCACTAGCACCGTCCGATGAAATTCAAAGGCGGATCATTGAACACACCCCGTCGAAAAGAGTTAATTCTCCGACCGTAATTACGGGCACCTCATACCGCTATATATCAAACATTCGCCTTCCAAAACCGAAATTCGAAGCTATTCCCGAACAGATTCTTCCTCCCGGTCAGCGACAAAATCACCCAGTTATTCCCACCGCCCCTCTATCCGCACGATTTTCGGAAACACGGGAACGGCCTTGAAAACGGGATCTTTCGACAAATATACTTTTTGAGAAATGATATAAACGAAATGAGAGAGCAATATACGCCTGCTCCCTTCATCTTTGCTGCAACAAAATAGCATCCGTATTCCCGACCGTCAAAAGCCCCGAACGAAAGTCCTCCCGGCAAACAGATTTCGAGGCCGATCGAACGACACCGGAAAGCCGATCGATACGGACCGGCGCACACCGCCCCGAAATGATCCGAGCACATGATATACATCGGTTATTCCCGAAAAGAAAAACCGACAAGTCTAACCATCAAAAAACAAAACCCATGAAAAGATTCTTACATTTGCTCACAGGGATTTGCACCCTCGCCCTGGCTCTTCAGGCCTGTACCAAGTCTCCGGCCGAAAACCCGGGAAGAACGGACGATCCCGGAAACGACGAACAAAACAGCAAGGTAACCCTTACTCTCTCGACGCCCCGCACCCGCACGACGCTCGTCAGCGAAACCTACGTCCACTGGAGCGAAGAGGATATTGTACAAATCAACGGCACGAATTTGCCCGTAATCCCCGATCCGAATGATCCGACACGCGCAACGATCTCCAATGTGGACACCGCCGAAGAGTACGTGGCTCTCTACTCTCCGGACAACGGCGGATATATCCCGGAGCGAGAGGTCGTCGAAGCCTACTTCCGCCCCGAAGTGCCCCATACTCCCGACTCGTTTTACACGACAGGAGGCAATCCGATGGTGGCATACAGCACATCCACCTCGCTGGAATTCAAAAATATCGGCGGATTACTCCGCATAGGAGTGACCGGCGATGCGTCGATCGCGTCGGTTATGCTGTCGGGCAATGCGGGAGAACCCATTGCCGGACACTTCGAAATCTCGAAAAGCGATCTGGCTTCCGGCAGCCTCGATTTCGCTCCCGGCGAAGGTTCCGCACAATTCGTCAGCACCTCCGTCACGATGACCTGCACGGAGAATGTACGACTCGATGCGAACTCTCCGACCTATTTCTACTTCGCGCTGCCGGCAGCCGAATACACGGAAGGATTCACCGTAACGCTTACCGACAGCGAAGGCAACACCTGCCTCCGGCAAACGCATAACTCCGTCTCGATCGAGCGTGCGACCCTCAAGTCGATGGAACCGATTGCGTTCGAAAAGGACAAAGCGCTTACGGTCACTTTAGGAGAAATCGCGGCGAACTCCGTTACCTGGAATATCGAAGGTAATCCCTCGACCGACCTGCGGACCCTGCTCGTCACCAAAGCGATGTGGGATCATTTCATCGCACAGGAATATTACCTCGACAATCCGCAAAAACTCACGTCCGAAATCCTCGCGGCCTATTCCGCCACCATTCCGACCGACGACAACGGCCGTTACGAAGAGACTGCAACCCAGGCAAGAGCCGTAAACTCGATGCAGCCCGTACAGGAAGACAACGACTACCTCGTCTTGGCCGCCTATTTCTCCGGCACCCAATCCGTCGGCGTAATCCCCGCCCCGGTTCCCGTTCACACTCCGGCCGCCACAGGCCCGGCTCCCGAAGTGAATGTCACCGTCTCTTCGGCCGGCAGCACTACGATCGATGTACTTACCACCACCAGCAACGCATCCGGCATCCTTACCGCACTCTTCTTCAAAAGCGATTACGACAATGTATTCAGCCGGGAGGGAATAGACGAAGAGTTGATCGCAAAGTACGGCAATGCATGGACGGCAGAGCAGGTAGAGCAGGCCAACAACGGAGGATATACACTCCAATACATTTCGCTTCCGCCGGAAACGGAATTCGTTATGCTAATTTCGGTCTCCAGCGCAGCAGGCAAAGCTACGCTCAAGAAAGAAATAATTGCGACCGAACCGTACGTCGATCCTTCTGCCGAATGGATCACCGTTTCCTCCGAAGCCACGTTCGTTTGCGGCTTCTTCTTCAACCAAAGCATCCCCTCCTTGTCGAACGTGATCAATATTACGAACCTTAAAGTCGAAAAACTCGCCGATCGCGACCTCTTCCGTCTGACCGACGCCTTCTCCGTCTCCCGGATCCCCGAACTTGCGGCCAGCGGCATATACAGCGATCTGTCCGGCAGTCCGTATTATTTCTATATGGATGCGACCGACCCGAACAATGTAAAAGTCGTCAATGAAGTGTGCCAACTCGGCATCGTTCACAACGAATACGGAGCAATGAGCGTCGGCAACGACTTCAACATCCAAGGCGGCGAAGAGTACCAGCACGGTACGTACAACCGAGCGGAAGGCACGATCCGAATCGGCGTGCTCATTTGCTATGCCGACAGCCAACAACTCTTCGTCACGCCATTCAACAGTACGCTATATCTGAATCCCGAAACGCCCGGAAACAGTGTTTCGACCGAAAATTTCAAGAAAGACCCTGTCGCAATTCCCTGGTAAGTCAGGACCCCCGAAAACAGAGACACCGGCCCTTTTTCAGGCCGGTGTTTTGTTATTTGGCCAAAAGATTGTATATTTGCACTCCCCGAAATGGGATTACAATTAAATTTTAACCAAAATGAAAGTTTGCGAAATTACAGGCAAGGTAGCGGTGATCGGCAACAATGTTTCCCACTCGCACCACAAGACCAAACGCAAGTTCAGCCCCAATCTGAAGAACAAGCGCTTCTGGTCTGAAGAGGAAGGCCGCTGGATCACCCTCAAGGTATCTGCCGCCGGAATCAAAACAATCAACAAGAAGGGCCTCGCAGTAGCGCTCCGCGAAGCTGCCGCACCCAAAAAGGTTTACTAAAACTCAAGTGACAAATGGCAAAGAAAGGCAACAGAGTGCAGGTGATTCTCGAATGCACGGAACAGAAAGCTAGCGGTGTTCCGGGAATGTCCCGCTACATCACGACCAAGAACAAGAAAAACACCCCCGACCGTCTGGAGCGCAAGAAATACAACCCGTTCCTGAAGAAGGTGACCATTCATCGTGAAATCAAATAATTTTAGTGCTATATGGCAAAGAAAGTAGTCGCAACGCTGAAAACCGGTACGGGCAAACAGTTCACCAAATGTATCAAAATGGTGAAATCCGACAAAACCGGTGCATACATCTTCAAAGAGGGCATCATCGCCAACGACCAGGTGAAAGACTTTTTCGCCGAGAAGAAATAAATGCAATGCATTAGGCGAAACGAATGTTTTCGGATCGCAAGGCCGGAAAGAATCATCCGCCGGGCCGGATTCGGAAAACGATCAAAGAAATTCGATTCCGCTTAATACAAAGGGCATCCTCAACGGATGCCCTTTGTATTTTCACCGCCCCGCAACCCGGCAGAACAGCACCGATCATCGAGGAACCATTCGTACCTTCGTTCCTCTTTCAACTGCTTCACCGCGACAAGATGGGAATAAATTCGCTTTGCACCCGTTGATCCGTATCTTCCCTAAATACTCCAATGCAGCAACGCTCAAAAAAAATTTGGCTCCGCCGGCTGGTTGTACTATCTTTGCAGAAGACAGGAAGCGATTCGGCAATCTTTGCGTGCAAACCCGCACGATTGCTCTCATCTTTATATTATCTTTGATAGTCTTAGATAGGATGCGCCTCGAAAAACTGGAAACAAGTTCCCGTTTTCTTTCGGCTTTTCGTATCTTTGCAAAAGGCAGAATACAGCCCGGACACATCCAAACAACCGACAACCGAAGCGGATGCAGAAGGCACTCGCGGACTCTGCTACGCAAGAAGGAGGAAAACTAAAAGGTAAGTTTGGCTTGCCGCTTACCTTTCACTATCTTTGCAACATTGTCTAATATAACATATTTTATGGGATTCTTCGATCTTTTCAAGAAAAAACAGAATACACAGCCGACGACTCCGGCGGAACGATCTCAACCGACTTCTCCGGAAAACCACCGGCCGGCTGCGGTCGAAAATACGACGAAGCAGGAAAATACCTCTCCCCAGCCGGCTGCCCGAACCGCTGACCGGGAGCAGGCGGAACTCAACTCCGGTCTGGAGAAGACCAAAACGGGCCTCTTCTCGAAACTGGCGCGGGCCGTTGCCGGTCGATCGACCATCGATACACAGGTGCTCGACGATCTGGAGGAGGTGCTCATCACCTCCGACGTAGGCGTGGAAACCACCGTGAAGATCATCGAACGCATCGAAGCCCGCGTCGCACGGGACAAGTATATGAACACCTCGGAGTTGCAATCGATCCTGCGCGACGAGATCGCCCAACTGATGGAGGAGTCGCACCGCTCGACCGAAAACTTCGGACTCGACGTCGAGGAAGGCGTCCCCTACGTCATCATGGTCGTCGGCGTGAACGGCGCCGGCAAGACCACGACGATCGGCAAACTCGCGGCCCAGCTCACCCGGGCCGGCCTCAACGTCTATATCGGCGCTGCGGATACGTTCCGTGCGGCCGCCATCGACCAGTTGGCCGTATGGGCCGAACGGGCCGGCGCCACGATGATCCGTCAGGAGATGGGCTCCGATCCGGCGTCGGTGGCCTTCGACACCTTGAAATCGGCCGTGGCGAACAAGGCCGACGTCGTACTGATCGACACGGCGGGCCGCCTGCACAACAAGGTCGGCCTGATGAACGAGCTGACCAAGATCCGCAACGTGATGGGCAAGGTTATCCCCAACGCCCCGCAGGAGGTGATGCTGGTGCTGGACGGTTCGACCGGACAGAACGCCTTCGAACAGGCCCGGCAATTCACCCAGGCCACGCAGGTCACGTCGCTCACCATCACCAAGCTCGACGGCACGGCCAAGGGCGGCGTGGTGATCGGCATCAGCGACCAGTTCCGCATTCCCGTCCGCTACATCGGCATCGGCGAAGGCATCGACCAGCTCAAGATGTTCGACCGCAAGGAGTTCGTGAACGCCCTTTTCGGCAGCGAAGCAAAATAAAATCTCCCGTGAATGAAGAAAATTAACGTCATCACCCTCGGGTGCTCGAAAAACACGGTCGATTCGGAGCACCTGATGGCCCAGCTCGCAGCCGCAGGCTATACGGTCACGCACGACAGCGACCGCACCGATGCCAAAGTCGTGGTCATCAACACCTGCGGCTTCATCGGCGACGCCAAACAGGAGTCGATCGACATGATCCTCCGGGCCGCCGCCGCCAAACAGACGGGTAAAATCGAACGGCTGTTCGTCGTGGGCTGCCTGAGCGAGCGTTATGCGGAGGAGCTGCGTGCCGAGCTGCCCGAGGTCGATGAGTTCTTCGGCGTGAAGGATTGGGACGACATCGTTCGGGCGCTGGAGGCGACTCCCCGGCCAGCGCTTGCGACCGAACGCCGGCTCACCACCCCGAAACATTACGCTTACCTGAAAATTTCCGAAGGCTGCAACTGGAAGTGCGGTTATTGCGCCATTCCCCTGATTCGGGGGCCCCACGCTTCGGTGCCGATGGAAACCCTGCTGGAAGAGGCCCGGAAGCTGGCCGCAGGCGGTGTGCGCGAACTGATCGTAATCGCACAGGACACGACCTACTACGGCCTGGACCTTTACGGCAAACGACGCCTGGCCGAACTGCTCGAAGCCTTGTGCCGCATCGACGGCATCCGCTGGATCCGGCTCCACTACGCCTACCCCACGGCTTTCCCCGACGAGGTGATCGAAGTGATGGCCCGCGAACCCAAAATCTGCAAATACCTCGACATTCCCTTCCAGCATATCTCCGACGACCAGCTCGCGGCCATGCACCGACGCCATACCAAGGCCCAGGCTTACGAGCTGATCGACAAACTGAGGCAGGCCATTCCCGATCTCGCGCTGCGCACGACCCTGCTGGTCGGCTATCCGGGCGAAACCGAAGCCGACTTCGAAGAGCTTCTGGAATTCGTGCGCACGGTACGATTCGAACGGCTGGGCGTATTCCCCTATTCCGAAGAGGAGGGGACCTATTCGGCCCGGAATCTGCCGGACGATGTTCCGGAGGAGGTCAAACAAAGTCGTGTAGAACGAGTAATGGCGCTTCAGAATGAGATCTCGCTCGAAAACAACCGGGCACGTATCGGTCAGTTGGAGCGGGTCATCATCGACTCCCGGCAGGGGGATTTCTACGTAGGACGGTCGCAATACGACTCGCCCGAAGTGGATCAGGAGATCCTGATTCCGGCCGCAGGCCGCAGACTGATCCGCGGTTGCTTCTATCAGGTGCGGATCACCGCAGCGGAAGACTACGACCTCTACGGCGAACTCGAAACGAAATAAAAGACAATCGATCACATCTTTCAATGTAGCGTTATCCGACAGCCGCAGTATCGAATCCGACAGTCGCTAACTCACGGCCTCCGGTCGTGTCCGCAATTCACCCCTAATTCCCTTCCCGGGAGGGAATTGGGCCGCTACGCTTCCCATAACGGGGGACACGAAAGGATATGATCATGAAATAAAATTTTGTCGTTTGACGTTTTTTATATACCTTTGGGAAGGCGGAAAATATTTCCGGCGACAGATAAATGGCAGAGAAAAAGGTCATAAGCGATTTCGAGGCGCAGATTCGGCAGCTCATTGCCGACCATCGTCGGCTTACGGCCCTTTGCAAGGAAACAGCGGCGGAGCGCGACGTCCTGCGTAAAGAAAACCGCGATTTGCAAATGCAGGTAAAAGAGCTCGGCAAGGAGCTCGCCCGCGTACAGCTCAGCCAGGGACTCGCAGGAAATGCACCCGACCAAAGCAAAGCGATCGCACGCGTCAACCGTTTAATGCGGGAGGTGGACAAGTGCATCACCCTACTCAACAAACCCGACCGAATCGGCGAAGAGCTGTCGGGCAAGTAGGCAAGACATACGATAACGACCGAAGATATTTCATTTAACGGGAAGCAAGCGACATGGCCCAGCAACAGGCAATAAAGCTCAAAATAGCCGGTAAAAGTTACTCGTTTACGCTCAAGCACGAAGCGAACGAGGAACAGTCGCTGGCGGAGAAAGAGGAGCTCTACCGCCTGGCCGAACGCGAGGTGAACGCCTATGTCACCCGGTTCGAAAAGGCCAAATACGAAGGATTCTCGACACAGGACTGCCTGGCGATGGCCGCATTGCAGTTGGCGATTTCGAGCGTTTCGCTGGCCCGTAGCCGCGAAGTGGGCAGCGAAGATCTCCGCAGGCTGGAAGCGCTGCGCGACGAGATCGACGAATACCTGAACCGAATCGAAACCGAAAAGAAATAACAGGGAAGGATACGAGGGGGACCGTATAGAAAAGTCCGCAAGTATCATCGTTCTTTACCATACGTTTAAGAAAAATCTACCCGCATAGATTCCTTAAAGCTTTGCGAAACTGAACAATTTTTACATTGGGGCAACTCACCACTTTCAAAATCAGGCTTCAACCCCTCGGGGTGCAGGCTGCGGCCTGCCGGTAGAAGGTTGCGATTTTCGGGAGCCCCCACACTTGACTGATCTTGCAGATTCGTCAAACAAGTTAAGGAATACTATGCGGTTTTTTTATGTACAAACCCTAATAACTAACAAATAATAACTCTCTAAAACAATGATGACAATCGTACTATCGAGCGTCCTGTCCGCCGTAGTCTGCCTGGGTATTTACATCCTGGTAACCAAATACGTTACCAAGAAGTCCATCAAGGCACTGCGTGAAGCCGCCCGGAAAGAGGCGGAAGCGGAAGGCGAAATGATAAAGAAAGAGAAGATTCTCCAGGCCAAGGAGAAGTTCATCCAGCTCAAGAGCGAGCACGACCGCCAGGTCAACGAACGCAATCAGAAGATCGCCCAGAGCGAACAGCGGGCCAAGCAGATCGAAAACAACCTGCAAAACCAACAGCGCGAACTGGAAGGCAAGGTCAAGGAGAACGCCCGCCTCAAAGAGCAGATGGAAGCGCAGCTTCAGATGCTCGAACACAAGAAGGAGGAGATCGACCGTCTGATGCACGAGCAGAACACGCGCCTCGAGCAGATTTCGGGCCTGAGCTCCGAAGACGCCAAGAGCATCCTGATCGAAAATATGAAAGCGGAAGCCAAAGCCGACGCTGTAGCCTACATCAACGAAACGATCGAGGAGGCCAAAATGACCGCCACGAAGGAGGCCAAGCGAATCATCGTGGCTTCGATCCAGCGTGTGGCGACCGAAACGGCCATCGAAAACGCCGTTACGGTGTTCAACATCGAAAGCGACGAAGTCAAAGGCCGCATCATCGGCCGCGAAGGTCGCAACATCCGGGCGCTGGAAGCTGCCACAGGCATCGAAATCATCGTGGACGACACGCCCGAAGCGATCATCCTGAGCGGGTTCGACCCCGTGCGCCGCGAAATCGCCCGCCTGGCCCTGCACCAGCTCGTCACCGACGGACGTATCCACCCGACCCGTATCGAGGAGGTGGTCGCCAAGGTACAGAAACAGATCGAAGAGGAGATCGTCGAGGTCGGCAAACGTACCGCGATCGACCTGGGTATTCACGGCCTGCATCCGGAGCTGATCCGCATGATCGGCAAGATGAAATACCGCTCCTCCTACGGACAGAACCTCCTGCAGCACGCCCGTGAAACGGCCAACCTGGCCGGCATCATGGCTGCCGAACTGGGGCTCAACCCCAAAACGGCCCGCCGCGCCGGTCTGTTGCACGACATCGGCAAGGTGCCCGACGACGAACCCGAATTGCCGCACGCAATCATCGGTATGAAACTCGCCGAAAAATACAAGGAGAAGCCCGAGGTTTGCAACGCCATCGGCGCCCACCACGACGAAATCGAGATGTCGTCGCTTATCGCCCCGATCATCCAGGTCTGCGATGCCATTTCGGGTGCCCGTCCGGGTGCCCGCCGAGAGGTAGTCGAAAGCTACATCAAGCGTCTGAAGGAGATGGAGGACATCGCGCTCTCCTACCCCGGCGTAGTGAAGACCTATGCGATCCAGGCAGGCCGCGAGCTGCGCGTAATCGTCGGTGCAGAGAAACTCTCCGACATGGAGTCCGAAAGCCTGTCGCACGACATCGCCAAGAAGATCCAGGACGAAATGACGTACCCAGGTCAGGTAAAAATTACCGTCATCCGCGAAACGCGATCCGTGGCATACGCAAAATAGGATATTACCCCGAAAATACGATGTCTGTCAATACGGACAATCCATCGGCAGTCCCTCCTTTTCAAAGGAGGGACTGCGGCATAAGTAAGGGCAGGTAAAAATCACCGTCATCCGCAAAACCCGATCCGCAACGGATCTAACGCAACGATACTCCCAACACCGATCCCGATCATACTGGCCGGGATTTTTTACGCAAAAATCGATCTTTTGCGTGCCTGCCGCCCCGAGCGTCTCCCCGCCCTCCGTCCGATGAAAATATCGGCAATCATATCTTTTTAATGTGCCATTTCTAACGATCGCAGCATCGAATCCGGCGGTCGATTATTCGCATCCCGTAGCCGTGTCTATGCCCCTGCCCCAAAATCCCCTACGGGGAGGAGATTTTGGGTGCTGCGCACTCAAAGAGATGCACGAAAATATACGATCCCGGGAATATATTACGTATCTTTGAAGAGCGGAATACCTATTCCGACAAACCATGCAGCCGTCTTGAGTTGCAGCGAGCGCAAGAAAACGCCCCAAAACAGCGATCATCGCGGAGGAATAATCCGGTGCAGATCGCGATTCGGAACGACGTTATTATCGAAAATATATACATTATGGGAAAAATACGCCTCCTTCTACTCCTTGTCCTGACAATTCCCTGCATCGCCCGGGGACAAATCACCATTCGTCAGACCGCCATCGTCGAAAAAGCCGTCCTTCGTCCGGAGCGTTTCGACAGCCTGGAAAATATCGTTCCGACAGAGCGTGACAAAACGTATAATCTGAAAAAATACCTCGAACAGGAGGTCTTTTTCATTCCCGTCGCGCAACCGGTCCTTCAAAAAGCCCTCGAAGGCGAGCGCCTCCTTGCGGCCGCGCAAAAAACACTGGATAGTCTATGCGAACTCCAACAAGCCTGCACGGATTCCATACGACAATTAACGAGTAAAGGCCAAAGAATCAACCTCTTCAGGAGGAATGACAAAATCGCGGAAAAAAGTGCAGAATTACAACAGCGGTCCCTCTCCTTAATCTACCCCATCGACCAACAGGAACAAAAAATCAATCGCATAAAATACGCCTATCCCTCTTATTCACCCTACCGCCGTGCCCAACAGGGCGGCTTCTATCGAAGCGACTCTCTGGGCAACGCCTCCGGTTCGGTCGCCTACTCCGAAATCGCCAACAGATATTATACCGTCATCGACCTTATGACAGGATCGGTGAACGACCGGGGAGAAGGACGCTTCACCCGGGCCAAGGAGCGATTCTCGCAACTCGCCTTCCTGCTGAAAGAACGCGATGCGGACAACTACCTACTCTGGTATTTCCGCGATGTCAGCGACCTGAACAAAGAGGGGAATTTCGGCTATCGCATAGACAACGAGAGCTACGACATTTACTTCTCGCTCCTGAGTTCCTACTTCGTCAAGGCACGACAACTCTTCGTGGGCAAGAACCTCCTGGCCAGAAACGATAAAACCGGATTCGTGGACATCAACACCGGCGAGATTGTCCAGGTAAACAAAGGCAGCAAATGGCGGTGCGAGGAGTTGACGCTCATCGAACTGGAAAACATACCGGTCCTGGTTCCCTTTTATCTGCTGACCAACGAAGCCGGCGAAACGATCAAGCTGCCGCTGCCCCCGAAAATCAGAAACAAAGATTACCCGACGGTCGATTTCATCACGGAAAGCCGCGATCTTTACGACAAGCGGCAACTTCAACTCCGTGAGGAGCAACGCAGAGTCGAAGAGGAAGCCCGGGAAAAAGTCCGGCAACAGGAAGAAACGGCTTTCCGGACGGAATGTATCCGCAAATACGGACAACAACTCGGCACCCTGATCGCCGAAGGCAAGGTAACGCTCGGCATGAGCCGGGAAATGTGCACCCTGGCCTGGGGAGAACCCTTCCGCAATAACCGGACAATCGTCGCCGGAACCGTCCACGAACAGTGGGTATATGGCTGGCACAACTATCTTTATTTCGAGAACGGCAAGCTGGTTGCCATTCAGGACTGACCCGAAAATGAACGAGCCATTGAAAAAACATATCGAACAGGCGATCCTCCCCCGTTACGAACATTTCGACCGTGCCCACGGACCCGAACACGCCCGGACAGTCATCGAACAGAGTCTGGCACTGGCCCGGCATTACCAGGTCGATCGGCAGATGGTTTACGCAATTGCGGCCTACCACGACGTGGGACTGGAGAAAGGACGGGAGATGCACCATATCCATTCGGGGGAGATCCTCGCTGCGGATACAAAACTGCGGCAGTGGTTTTCGCCGCAGCAGATCGCCGTCATGCGTGAGGCGGTGGAAGACCACCGCGCCTCGTCGGACCACGAACCCCGCACGATTTACGGACGCATCGTTGCCGAAGCCGACCGTTGTATCGACCCACCGACCATCGTCCGCCGCACGATACAATACGGGCTGGCGAACTATCCGGAGCTGGACCGCGAGGATCAATATCGCCGCTGTGTCGATCACCTGACACATAAATACGCGGAAGGAGGCTATCTCCGACTCTGGATCCCGGAATCGGACAATGCCCTGCGCCTCGCACGACTGCGCGAGCTGATCCGCAACCGCCAAGAGCTTCGGCGGCTTTTCGACGAAATATTCGACCGGGAGATGGCTGCGAACGGCTGAAAAACCGAGCCCCATTTACCGATGCCTTTCCCGGCTTTATAAAATCGGAATTGCTTCTCAGTATAACCCGTTACCGGCTCCGACCGGACGCGCAGATCTGATGTCGGATGCAAAAATCACGGATACGACGAAAAAGGGGCGGCTCTTTTGCAGAGCCGCCCCGAATCATCCGATCGGACGGAAACTATTTTTGCTGAATGAACGGAAGTTTCACGACCTCGGCCTTCATCAGCTTCTCGCGGATCACGATGGCGATCTGCGTGCCGACCTTGGCGAACTCCTTCTTCACGTAACCCATACCGATCCCCTGTTTCAGACAGGGCGACATCGTACCCGAAGTCACCTGGCCGATGATATCGCCCTCAGGAGAGGCGATCTGGTAACCATGACGCGGAATACCGCGATCGATCATCTTGAAACCGACCAGCTTGCGGGTCAAACCGCCGGCCTTCTGCTCTTCCATCAGTTTACGGTCGATGAACTCCTTGCCATCGACGAACTTGGTCAGCCAGTTCAGGCCCGCCTCGATGGGCGAAGTCGTATCGTCGATATCATTACCGTAGAGGCAGAAACCCATCTCCAGACGCAACGTGTCGCGGGCACCGAGGCCGATGTTCTTCAGCCCCTCCTTCGACCCCTCCTGCCAGAGAGCCTTCCAGAGTTTCTCACCGTCTTCGTTGGCCACATAGATCTCGCAGCCGCCCGCACCGGTGTATCCCGTAATCGAAAGAATCGCATCCACACCGGCAACCTTCAGCTTCTTGAACGTATAGTATTCCATATCCTCCACCGGCTCGGTGCACAGCTTCTGCACGATCTTCATCGCATTGGGACCCTGGATCGCCAGTTGGCAGATCTCGTCCGAAGCGTTGTAGAGCTGCTTGCCATGACCGGCCTCCAAGCCGAATTTCTTGCCCTCTTCGACGATATGGTTCCAATCCTTGTCGATATTGGCCGCATTGATTACGAGCAGATAAGTTTCGGCATCGATCCGGTAAACCAGCAGGTCGTCCACGATACCTCCCTTGCCGTTGGGCATGGTGGTATATTGCACCTTCCCGTCGTAAAGCGCCGCAACATCGTTGGTCGTGATATGCTGCAGGAACGCTTCGGCCTTGGGACCTTTTACCCAGACCTCGCCCATGTGACTCACGTCGAATACGCCCGCGTTGTTGCGCACGGCCAGGTGCTCTTCGTTGATGCCCGTAAATTCGATCGGCATGTTGTAACCTGCGAACTCGGCCATCTTAGCGCCGTTCGCAATGTGATGTTTGGTAAAAACCGTTGTTTTCATTGTCTGTTATCGATTTAATTATCAGTTATTTGATTATCAGTCTTATTCGCGGAGCTTCACGCCCATCCGGGGACAGCGGTGAAACTCCTTCGTGCGGTCGAACAGGTAGCGGTAGGTCGTATGCATCTTGTGCTTGGTGGCGCATACGTAACTCTCCATCATGCGCATCATCACCGGATTGAAATCGCCGATCCACGCAAGTTCCAATGATTTGTAGGGCAACTTCGGAACCTCCTTCTCGAAGGCACGAATGATTCCCGCCTCGATGCCCTTACCGTGGAACTCGGGGGTGACTCCGAAAATCAGGCCGAAGATCCGGTCGGCCTTATGCGCAACCTTGAGCGCCCACATCAGACGCAGCTTGTTCCACCAGCCGAACTTGCCGTTGAAGGAACCGATCACCCGGTTCAGATCGGGCACCATGATGAAAAAGCCGATGGGTTCGTCGTTATAGTAAGCGAAATAGATCAACCGTTCGTCGATAATCGGACGCAGCGTATTCATAATGCGGAACGCCTGTTCGCGGTCCATCGCCTTCACGCCCGAAAACAGCGCCCACGCCTTGTTATAAACCAGCCGGAAATCCTCGGCCACCTGCTCGAGATTCTTTTTCGAGATATGCTTGAAACAGTAACCAGGACTCTCCTCCAGACGCTTCACACGCTCGTAAACCGAATCGCTCAACTGCCCCACCTCCAACCGACGCAGATAGGTATGCTGGTTGAAGTAGTTCTGGAATCCGTAATTTTCGAACAACTCTTTATAATAAGGCGGATTGTACGTGTTCTCATAGAGGGGCTGAAATTCGTACCCGCTGACCAACAGCCCCCACCAGGAATCCCGGGGACCGAAATTGATCGGACCGTCCATCGCCTCCATACCCCGGCTGGAAAGCCACATGCGGGCCGCATCGAAAAGCTGATCGGCCAGCTCTTGGTCGTTGATAGCCTCGAAAAAGCCGCACCCTCCCGTCGGCTGCTCCTCCAGGAAAGCATGTTCCCGGTCGTAAAAAGCGGCGATACGTCCCACCACTTCTCCTTTTTTATCGCGTGCGATCCAGCGAATGGCTTCGCCATCGGAGAACATCTCGTTTTTCTTCGGATCGAAAACAGCCTGGATCGAAGGATCGAGGGGACATACCCAGTTACGATTCCCCTTATAGATTTTCCGAGGCAGATCGAGGAACTCCCGCTCCGTACGGGCATCGACGACCTCCTGCAAAACATACTTGTCTGAACTCATTGCCTTAAAAATAAGGTTTAATTCCAACAAAGATAACGATATTTTTCCAAAATCCCCGTTCACAGGCCCCAATCCGTGCGAAAACTTTTTCCATATAGTATAACGCAAGAATCCGGGACCGGGAAACTCTCCGATTTCGATTATTCGGACAAACGGAATCGCTTTGTACGAAAAAGTAATCTTTTCGTGCAAAATAAATTACAATCTATAAGAATAAATACTATCTTTGCATCAACATTAAACCACAACTTAATTTCAATATATTATGAATGTTAACAATTTAATGGCAGAATTGGAGCGTAAGCACCCGGGTGAAAACGAATACCTGCAGGCCGTACGCGAAGTACTCGAGTCCATCGAGGAAGTTTACAACCAACATCCTGAGTTCGAGAAAGCCAAGATCGTTGAGCGCCTCGTAGAGCCGGATCGTATCTTCACCTTCCGCGTAACGTGGGTGGACGACAAAGGCGAAGTTCAGACCAACCTGGGCTACCGCGTTCAGTTCAACAGCGCGATCGGTCCTTACAAAGGCGGTCTGCGTTTCCACAAGGCCGTGAACCCTTCGATGCTGAAGTTCCTCGGTTTCGAGCAGACTTTCAAGAACGCCCTGACGACCCTTCCGATGGGTGGTGCAAAGGGTGGTTCGGACTTCGATCCGACCGGCAAGTCGAACGCTGAAATCATGCGTTTCTGCCAGGCTTTCATGCTTGAATTGTGGCACAATATCGGTGTCGATACCGACGTTCCCGCCGGCGACGTAGGCGTAGGCGGTCGTGAGATCGGCTTCCTGAACGGTATGTATCAGAAACTGGCTCGCAAGTACCACACCGGCGTTCTTACCGGCAAGGGCGAAACTTGGGGCGGTTCGATCCTCCGTCCGGAGGCTACCGGTTTCGGCGCACTCTATTTCGTACAGCACATGCTGCACCTGGCCGGCAAGAAACTGGAAGGCGCTAAGATCGCCATCTCGGGCTTCGGTAACGTGGCTTGGGGTGCATCGAAGAAGGCTACCGAACTGGGCGCCAAAGTGATCGCAATCTCCGGTCCCGACGGTGTAGTAACGATCCCCAACGGTATGAACGAGGAGATGATCGACTATATGCTCGAGCTCCGCGCTTCGAACCGCAATATCGTGGCTCCGTTCGCAGAGAAATTCGCAGGTACGACCTTCACTCCGGGCAAGAAGGCTTGGAGCGTGAAGTGCGACATCGCACTCCCCTGCGCATTCCAGAACGAGCTGAACGGCGACGATGCTGCCGAACTGCTGAAGAACGGCACTTGGTGCTGCGCCGAGGTTTCGAACATGGGTTGCACGCCGGAAGCTATCCACGCATTCCAGAAGGCAGGTATCCTGTTCGCACCGGGCAAGGCTGTCAATGCGGGCGGTGTAGCTACTTCGGGTCTCGAAATGACGCAGAACTGCATGCACATCTCCTGGTCGGGCAAAGAGGTGGACGAGAAACTCCACTTCATCATGGCAAGCATCCACGACGCTTGCGTGAAGTTCGGCAAGCAGAAGGACGGTCACATCGACTACGTGAAGGGCGCCAACATCGCAGGCTTCATGAAAGTCGCACAGGCTATGCTCGAGCAGGGTGTATTGTAATCCTGTTCCTTTATACGAAAAGAGGTGCGGCCGAAGGTCGCACCTCTTTCATTTTATCCGTTTCGAAGAATCGCGGTTCGGACCCGCACAAGTACTAAAAAGCGATATTCGCCGACAGACCCAAAGTCAGCGTATTAAGGTGCTGACGACTCTCGCGGACCATCGGAGGTTGCAGGTAATAAGTCGTCTGAAATCGAAGGTCGAAATTGTAGTTGGCGCGAAATGTCATGGACGTGCCGACTCCGAAAACAGGTCCTCCGCAACTCCCCAGCGTATATCCGTTCAGGGAAAAGGATTCATAATACTGATACCCGGCCAAGACCTTGCCACCGGTCCGCCAGCGTGCCGTAATCGGATATGAAAAATAGGCCCCGGCACTTGCGGCCCAACTGTCCAAACGATCCGTAGATTCGGCAACATTCAACTTGATCGGCACACTCGACACGGCCGTACGTCCTCCGAAACCGACATAAGGATTCATAAACCAAGCCCCCTCGATGCCCAGGTTCACACCTGCATTGAACTCGCCTTCGACTCCCGCAACAGGACGATACCGTCCTATCACCACATCCGTACTTACTTCCATACCGAGAAACGACGGCCGGCAATACCGATCGAAAGCAAAATCCTGCTCGAATTCCGTCAATCCCCTCTCCTTGAAAATCAAATCGGCGAACAGGTATCCCAGCTCTACGGAAAGAATACCGATCCCCGCACCTACTAATACATCGCTGAACCAATGTTTATTGTTGAGCATGCGCGAAACACCCGTTACCGTAGCCATCGAATAGCCGGCGATACTGTACCAGGGACTGCGAGGCCCGTACTCCTTATGAAGCATCGTAGCTGCCATAAAAGCCGTAGCCGTATGCCCCGACGGAAACGACTTGTTGTTCGATCCGTCGGGGCGGGGCATACGGCAGGTATATTTCAGAGAGTTGACCGCTCCGGCCATCAGCGCGACGGAAAAGGCATCCGACACCAACATCCGGCCCCACGAACTGCGCCCCCGGACTCCTCCGATTTTCAGCCCCAGCATCAACGCTGCGGGAGCATATTGCAGATAATCGTCATAATGGAGACGGAAAGACGGTACATAATCGTTCCTCAAATGACGAAATCCCCGATCCCGCTCCTGCACGACCAAACCTGCGACAATAAGGGGAACTCCGATATAGGTTATTCGATAGGCACGCGAAGAGGTTATCCGCTCCATATCCCGGACAAACGGGCTGCGGCGGAGGGGGGGGGGTAATCGGACTCAATGTATCGACCTGGGCGAAAGCGCCGATCGACACCCCCAGCAGAAGGCACAGCAACAGCAATTTCTTCATTTACCAAATACAAGATTCCGACCGCATCGGAAAAACCTGTTCTCACCGCTTACCGACAGCCGGGACGGGGACGGATGCGGCGGCGGATACTCCGCACGACATCGCCCAGAATAGCGATCAGAGAGGTATAGCCGATCACTTCGAGCCATTGTACCCACGTGAGCGGCGTGGTACGGAATACCGGACCTCCGAACTCCACGATCAACACCTGTCCGACGGCAATCAACAGCAGCACCAGGAAGAACGTACGGCTTCCCCGCAGATCGTGCAGCACCGAATGACACGCTTCGAAACCTTTGGCATTGAACATATTCCAGAACTGAAGGAAGACAAATACGGAGAAGAAAACAGTCAGTTGTTCAAGGTTGGGCGCCCCTGTCGTGGCACGCCAGTAGAACAGCATACCGAGCAATACGCCGACGAAAATCGTTCCGCAGGTAAAGATCGTCCGGGCCATGGCCGGCGTGATGATAAACTCGTCTTTGGGACGCGGCGGTTCGTTCATCACCGCAGGATTGGGCGGCAGGGAAGCCATCGCCAGCGCAGCGAAAGTATCCATAATGATATTGACCCACAGAATCTGCACTACCGTAAGCGGCATCTCGGTCCCGAAAATCGAACCTACGAAAACCACGATGATCGCCGCGAAATTGATCGTCAGTTGAAACAGAACGAAGCGTTGGATGTTGCGGTAGAGCGAGCGGCCCCACATCACGGCAGCAGCGATCGACGCGAACGAATCGTCGAGCAGCGTGATATCGCTGGCATCCTTCGCCACCGACGTACCCGATCCCATCGAGAGTCCCACGTTGGCGAAGTTCAGCGCCGGGGCATCGTTCGTACCGTCACCCGTTACCGCCACGATTTCGCCCTTGCGCTGCAAAAGACGCACGAGCCGCTGCTTGTCGAGCGGTCGCGCCCGGGACATAATCTTCAGAGCCTGCACCCGTTCGAGCAACTCCTCGTCACTCATCGCCGCGAACTCCACGCCCGTCATCTCGTTCCGCGAGGAGTCGGTTTCATCGTGCCATAAACCGATGCGGCGTGCGATCTCGCGGGCCGTGGCCGGAGTATCGCCCGTGACGATCTTAATATCGATCCCGGCCTTCATACAACGGGCTACGGCAGCCGGGACATCATCCCGTACCGGATCGGCGATCGCCGCCACGGCCACGAACAGCAACTGCGGATTCCGCAGCGCGTCTTCGCATCGTTCGGCCGTCGTTTCGGCATACGCCACCGCCAGCGTACGCATCGCACGTCCCTGGAACAGCAGCAACTGTTCGTTCACCTGGGCATCCTTGCCATCCGGCATACACATCGCCCGCACGATTTCGGGAGCACCCTTCACGCAAATCAAACGCTTTCCGGTAGTTTTGCTCTGTATAATCGTCGCCATATATTTGCGTTCGGTGGTGAAGGTCATACGATCGACGATCGGCGCCTCCTCACGCAAAGCCGCATAGTCGAATCCCTCTTCCCGCAGGCGGATCAGCAGGGCCCCTTCGGTCGGATTGCCGATGACATTTCCGTCGGCATCGAGAAAAGCGGTCGAATTGACGGCGATGATCTCCGCCAGCAACCGTTCGTCAATGGAGGCATAATGAATGATCTCCTCCACCCGCATCCGGTTTTGAGTGAGCGTACCCGTCTTATCGGTGCAGATCACCGTAACGGCCCCCATCGTTTCGCAGGCGTGCATCTTGCGCACCAGGTTATTCGTCTTCAACATCCGACGCATCGACAACGCCAGCGAGAGCGTGATGCTCATCGGCAGCCCCTCGGGAACAGCCATCACGATCAGAGCCACCGAAACCATAAAAATACGCAGCAGCTCCTTGGAAGTCTGGACCCAATCGCCCGTCGAAAGCTCGCCGCCCATGTATGCCTTGGCGAGCATCGCCAAGAAGATCGCGATCGACACCGCGATACCGATCTTGCCGATCATCCGCGAAAGACGCGTCAACTGCTTGTACAGCGGTGTAGGCTCCTCGCTGGCTATGGACGACTGCTCGGTTACCCGTCCCGCCTCGGTGCGGTCGCCCACAGCTTCGACGATCATCTCGCCGTAACCGTCCACGACAGTCGTACCGCGCAACAACGCATCGGAAGGATAGGTCGCTTCGGCATCGAAAAAGCGTTCGTCGGTAGTCTTGTCCACCTCAGGCTCGCCCGTCAGCGTCGATTCATTGATCTTGAGCGATACGGCCTTCACCAGCTTACCGTCCGCCGGGACCGTTTCGCCATTCTCGACATACACCAGGTCGCCCACGACCACATCGCGTCGGGGCACCTCGGTCATCTCCCCGTCGCGGACGACCTTGACCGGAATGTCGTCATTCACCAGATTGAGCCGCTTGAACCGCCGCATGGCGTCCAATTCGAAGAAAAAGCCGACACAAGTGGCCAAAACGATGGCGCAGATAATTCCGATGGTTTCCAGGAACTCCCCATCGATAAAAGCCATCGCCAGCGACAGCAGCGCCGCTACCAGCAATACCTGAATAATCGGATCGCGGAACTTCTCGGCAAACAGTTTCCAGGCCGAATCCCCCTTGCGGGGCGTGATGAGATTATCCCCATGCAGACGGCGGCTCTCCTCCACCTGGGCGGAAGTCAAACCTCTGTGTTGATGTTCTTTCATAAAGTCAGTCGGATATATAAATAAGGTTGTGAATGTTATCGAAAAGAATATTGCCGGGTCGAGGCATCCAGCCGGACCGCAATGAACAACATGATGGTAAAAGCCATGAGCGACGAACCACCGTAGCTGACCAACGGCAGGGGAATTCCCATCACCGGCATCAGTCCGATGGTCATCCCCACATTAACGAGCAGATGAAAAAGCAGGAATGCCGCAACGCAGTAACAGTAGATCCGTCCGAAAGGCTCCTCCTGCCGTTCGCCCATACGCATCAACCGGAATATCAACAGGCAAAAGAGCGTCAGCAGAAGCATAGCGCCCAGAAATCCCCACTCCTCGCCGATGGTACAGAAAATGAAATCGGTATGTTTCTCCGGCACGAAACCGTATTTGATCTGGGTCCCTTGCAGGAACCCTTTGCCGATCCAGCCGCCCGAACCGATAGCGATCTTGGCCTGATTGACGTTATAATCCGTACCGAGGGGATCACTGACCAGCCCCAGGAAACTTAAAATACGGTTCTGCTGATGCTCTTTGAGGATGGAATTGAAAATATAATCGGTAGTCGGAACGAAAAGCATTGCCGTCAGAAACAGTCCGATCGTAATGAAAATATTGCGCAGATTGGCGCGGAAGGCATAAATCGCCACAAAGATGAGCGACAGCAGCGTCACCACGAGCAGGCAGCGGTAGAGATCCATCGCTCCGGGTGCCGCCAACAGCATCCCGAAATAGAGAAGCAGCGTGCCCAATGCCAGCGCAGCCAGATAAACCATGCGGGACCGCCACTGTCCGTTCATCATCGCCTCGGAAAGCGTACAGACCAGAATCAGCATCACCAACAGGGTCAGCGGCGTAAAGAGGAACGAAAAAATAAAGAGTACGGCGATCAGGATCACCGGAATACAGAGCCACTTGTTCAAACCTTCGCGGTACAACACGAACAGCAGCGATACGAGCACGATACCCGATCCTGTATCGTTCTGCATGACGATAATCAACAGCGGCAGACAGATCACCAATCCCACCTTGAAAAGATCCCCCGCCCGGTTGATCGAAAACGAGCTGGAGCTCATCACGCGGGCCAGCGCCAGCGCCGTAGCGATTTTGGCGAACTCCACCGGCTGAATACGGACCGACCCGATCTCGAACCAGGCCTTCGCACCGTTCACTTCACGACCGAACAGCAGAGCGGCTACCAGGGTCAGCAATCCCAGGACATAGAACAGATAAGCCCACTTGTGATAGATGCTCGCATCGACCAGCAACACGACGACCGCTACGGCGAACGATATTCCCATCCAGACGAGCTGTTTCATATAGAAATGCGAGAAGGAAAAAATGCTCTCCGCCCCCTCTTCGTACGAAGCGGAGAGGATAGCCACGAAGCCGACCAGCACGATCAGCACATAGATCAGCACTGTCCAGCGATCGACGCCCTCGAACAATTTACCGATGCCGTTATTTTCCATAGGCCGGGTAATAAATCGTTTTCTGCTTGACCATCTCCACCAGCCAGGGCCGTGTGACGGTGTCGGTCAAATAGTACTCTTCGAGCAGACTGGCGATGGGCAAAGCGGCCGAAGCCCCGAACCCGCCGTTCTCGACATACACCGAAATAGCGATGCGGGGATTGTCCTTCGGAGCGAACGACAGGAAGGTCGAATGATCCTTGCCTCGAGGATTCTGCGCCGTACCCGTCTTGCCGCACACGTCCAGACCCGGCAGATAAGCCGTCCGGGAGGTTCCGCCCTCCTTGTGCACGCTCTGCCACATACCCTCCACGATTGGTTCGAAATATTTCGGATCGACTTTCGTATAATGTTTCTCGTAAAACCGCCGGTCCATCGAATCCCGCCCCTCTACCGAACGGACGATGTGCGGGATATAATAGTACCCGCGATTAGCGACGATAGCCGCCAGGTTAGCCATTTGCAGCGGCGTACACTCCAGCTCCCCCTGACCGATCGAGAGCGACAGCACCGTCAGCGCGTTCCACGATTTCCGATAACGCCTGTCGTAAAACTTCCGGTCGGGAACATAGCCGTTTCCCTCGCCCAGAAAATCCGAATCCAGCTTGCGGCCGAAGCCGAAACTCTCGACATACTCCCTCCATACGTCGAACCCCTCCTTGACGCTTCCGTACCGGGGATTTTCGAGAATATCGCGGAATACGTAACAGAAATAGGCGTTGCACGAAGTCGCTATGGCAAAACGCAGGTCCGCAGGCGACGTATGGGCGTGACACCTCATCTTGAGCCGTCCGACCTGATAACCCTCGTGACAGGGATAACGCATGGAAGGAGTCAGCACACCCTCCTGCATCCCGATCAGGCCCTGAACCAGTTTGAAGGTCGAACCGGGCGGATAACGGCCGCTTACGGCACGGTTGAACAGCGGCTGCCGTTTGTTATAGAGCAGCTCCATATAGTGATTGCCCCGCTGCCGTCCCACCAGTTCATCGGGATCGTACGTGGGCGAGGAAACCATCATCAGAATCTCGCCCGTCGAAGGTTCGATCGCCACGGCCGCCCCGACTTTGCCGGCCATCAGCTCCTCGGCGAAGAGCTGCAACCGCGCATCGATCGTACAGACGATCGACTTGCCGGGTACGGGCAGCGAATCGAAACGACCGTCCATATACGAACCCTTGATCGCTCCGTGCGTATCCACCTCGGAGATCTTCACCCCCTTCTTACCGCGCAGCTCCGGCTCGTAAGCCGACTCCACACCGCTGATTCCGACGTATTCGCCCGCCTGATACGAAGGATAACGCCGTAACATTTCGGAATTGACCTCCCCCACATATCCCAGCAGGTTTCCCCCTACTTTACGAGGGTATTGCCGGGCAGTCCGGTAAACGGTATAGAAGCCGGCGAAGTTACACTCGTCGAAACGAAGTTTGTCCTCCTTGGACATATAGTTCATCACCATACGGGGCGCACGCGGACGCACACGGGCATTGGCCAGCTCCCTCACAAGCCCTTCGTGCGAAAGACCCGTAACCTGACAGAAAAGCGTCGTATCGAACCCTTCCCGATCCATCTCGCGATAGATCACCATCAAGTCATAACACTCGCGACTCTGTACCAGATATTCGCCGTTGCGGTCGAACACCTCGCCACGGGACGGATACTGAACTTCGTAGCGCAACGCATTGCCCCGGGCCAGCTCCTCATATTTGCTGTCGATGAGCTGAATATAAGCAAGCCGCGCGGCGATTACGCCGAAAACGATCAGCACGACCACCTGCAGCACCCGCATCCGGGCAACCCCTTCCCCACCGTAACTCATAGCCGAACCGTCAGTTTAGTGGTGAACAGCCGCACAAGCAGCCAGATGAAGCCCACCGTAACAGCACTGCTCACGACCAGTCGGACGAGCGTATGGAACAACTGCGCCCAAGACAGGGACTCCAACATGAAAAACAGGAAGTGGTGTACCACGACCATCGCTGCCAGGTAGCGCAGAAATCCGCCCTGCCCCAACCGGATCGAAGAAGGAATACCACCCTCCCGAATCCCCTCCTTACCGCAGACAGACTGCAGAAGCGGCCGGCGCAGCATAGCGACCGGAAGCGTAGCGATCGTATTGATCCCCGCTGCCCCCATCGCCCAATCCATCGCAACGGACATCGACAAAGCCAGAAAAAGCACTGCAACCGGCGGAGCGTCGATCGGCAGCAGGACAATGAAGCCGATATAGACCAAAGGGCAGAGGTAGATACTGATCGACAGGTTGTCGAACAGAAAAATCTGCAACAGGGCCAAAATAAGGAATAAGACGATATAGGGAACAGTCCGGTACATATTTATCTTCTGTTTTGCCGCTCGGCTTCGGCTTCGAGCTCCTGCACATCTTCGATATCCCGGTTGCGCACCAGGATAACATCCGTCAGTTGCGACACATCCACCGCCAGCCGGATCACCACGTCGTAAGCCATCTGGGTATCGGCCAGCGAAAAACTCTCCACATAGCCGATCAGCACGTCAGCCGGAAAATACTGCGAAAAACCGGAGGAAACCACCTCTTCCCCCTCCGTAACGCGGGCATATTTGGACAATTCCTTCATGCGGACGTGGTAGCGATCGTCACCCGCCCAGTAGATCGAGCCGAAATAGTCGTCGCCGGCGAGCTTGCCGCTGGCATTGAACGACGTATTGAGAATCGACACCGCCACCGCATGACGGTCGGAACTGGCGGCCACGTAGCCGACCATGGCCCCTTCCGGAGAGAGCACGCCCATCCCCTTCTCGACGCCGTCGCGTTCGCCCCGGTCCAGCACGATGAAGTTACGGTTCTTGTTGATCGAATTGGAAATCACCCGGGCGACGGTCAGCTCGTAGGGCTTCTCTCCCATATCGTGCAGCAGGTCCGTACGCACCGAATCGGCCGCCGACCTCCGGTAAAAAGCCAACTCCTCCTCGAGTACGGCGACACGCTCCAGCAGGCGTTCGTTTTCGCGCCCCAGGGTAAAATAGGAGCGAATGTCTGCGAAGATGCCGTTCACCCCGCCAACCACCTGGTTCGAGCGGGTGAGCAGCTTGGCCTGCGTATAATTCGAAGAGTGCGCATAATACCCGATGGCGATCGCTTCGAATACGACGAACAAGACCGCCACGTAGATTCTGCGCAGGAATTCGATCAGTTTATACACGGCTCACGGGAAAGCTTCCGCAGCTTCGTTATTTCATCAGGAACGAGAAACGGTTGATATTCTTCAGCGCGATACCCGTACCGCGCGCAATAGCACGCAAGGGATCCTCGGCCACGTGGAACGGAATACCCGTCTTGGCATTCAGACGCTTGTCCAGCCCCTTGATAAGCGCACCGCCGCCGGCCAGGTAGATGCCGTTCTTCACGATGTCGGCATACAGCTCCGGCGGCATGGTTTCGAGCACCTTCATCAGCGCCGCATCCAGCTTGACGAGCGACTTCTCCAGTGCATAGGCGATTTCACCGTAGCTGAGCGACACGGTCTGCGGCAGGGCGGTAAGCATATTAGGACCCGTTACCACGTAATCCTCGGGCTCTTCGTCCAGCTCGGTGAGCGCCGCACCGATCGAACACTTGATCGCCTCGGCCGTGCGTTCGCCGATACGGATGTTGTGCTGCTGGCGCACGTAACTCTGAATATCGTTGGTAAAGACATCGCCCGCGACATTGATCGACTCGGAGCAAACGATGCCGCCGAGCGAAATGCAGGCGATCTCGGTAGTACCGCCGCCTATGTCGATCACCATGTTGCCCTCCGGTGCTTCGACATCCAGACCGGCACCCAGCGCCGCAGCCATCGGTTCGTAAATCATATAGACCTCACGCCCCCCGGCATGTTCGGCGGAATCCCGCACGGCACGGATCTCGACATTGGTCGAGCCGGAAGGAATGCAGATCACCATGCGGATCGAGGGAGCGAAGAGATTGCCCGAAGTCTTGACTTTCTTGATCATGCCGCGCAGCATCAACTCCGTAGCGTTGAAATCGGCGATCACGCCGTCCTTCAGCGGACGGATCGTCTTGATGTTCGGATTGGTCTTCTCGTGCATCTGGCGGGCCTGCGTACCGATAGCCACCAGTTTACCGGTGTGTACGTCCAACGCCACGATGGAAGGCTCGTCCACCACGACCTTCCCGTTGTGAATAATCAAAGTATTGGCCGTACCCAAGTCGATAGCCAGCTCCTGTGTCAGTGAAAAAAGTCCCATAGTACTCTGCTTTCCTCTCTCTATATTATAATCTATTAATTTCTGATAATCAAAATATTGACTTTCTTTCCCAGAAGCCTTCGCCTGCCCGTGAAATCCGTGTCAATACATCAGGAACAAAGGTAATGAAAATGAAAGCAGAATAAAACAAATTCGTTTGTTTTTTCTGCCGAGTGCGTCTTACTTTCTACAAAGGTAGGGAAAAGAAGGATAATTATGTGTCCTTTCCCGTTTTTTATTTACTTTTGTAGAAAAGAAACTTTTATTCCGAAAACTTATGGACCACAAGATAGGCAGCGGCGCCAGATGCGCCATGATCGGATACGGAAGCTGGGCCACGGCGCTCGCCAAGGTATTGACCGAAAACGAACCCTCGATAGGTTGGTACGTCCGCAATCCGGAGGTGCTCGAAAGCCTGCGCGACAAGGGTCGCAATCCCCGCTATTTGAGCAACGTACGGTTCGACCGCACGCGCATAAACCCCTCGGACGATCTCGACCGGGTGGTTTCCGAGGCCGACATCGTCATCCTGGCCAGCCCCTCGGCCTACCTGAAAAAGACGCTCGAAACGCTGACCGTTCCGCTCAAGGAGAAATTCGTCATCTCGGCCATCAAAGGCATCGTCCCGGACGACTACACCACCGTCGTGGAGTATATGCACGACCATTACGACCTCTCTTTCAAGCAACTGGGCATCATCACCGGTCCCTCCCATGCCGAAGAGGTTTCGCTCGAACGGCTCTCCTACCTTACGGTGGTTTGCACCGATCCGGAAAATTCGCATACGATCGGACACAAATTCGCCACCGAATATATCAAACTCTCCTATTCGACCGACCTGTACGGCATCGAATATGCTACTATCTTAAAAAACATCTACGCCGTAGCCGTCGGCATGGCTGTCGGATTGGGTTACGGGGACAATTTCCTCGCGGTGCTGATCTCCAACAGTGCGATGGAAATGGCCCGGTTCCTGCGGGAAAGCTACCCCGACCAGCGCGAAACCCGCGCCTCGGCCTACCTGGGCGACCTGCTGGTGACCTGCTATTCCGTTTACAGCCGCAACCGCAAACTGGGCCTGCTGATCGGGCACGGCTGCACGGTCCGCGATGCTTTGGACGAAATGACCCAGGTGGCCGAAGGCTATTTCGCCGCCGACTGCATCCGTCACATCAACGCCCGCCACAAGGTGCAGATGCCCATTGCCGATATGGTCTATGAAGTCCTTTACAAAGGGGTTCCTGTTCGGGAAGCCATGCAGGAGCTTACGACAAAACTGATTTAACACCAATACAGTCATGAAAACCCTGTCGTTCGATCCCATTCGCGCCGATGTCGCAATCACCGAGAAGGAAAAATCCGCAGCCCTGCACGCCAACGCGCTGCTGCACAACGGCCAAGGTGCCGGCAACGATTTCCTGGGCTGGGTGGGGCTCCCCTCCGCCCTCGGCGAAGAGGAGTTGCAGGCGATCGAAACCGAAGCCGCCCGTCTGCGCGACCTGGCGGAGGTGATCCTCTGCATCGGCATCGGCGGATCCTACCTGGGTGCACGCGCCGTCTATGAGGCGTTGAGCGACCCGTTTAACCTGCTACACGAACATCCGGCGAAACCCATTCTGCTTTTCGCCGGACAGAACCTATCGGAAGACTATCTGGCCCGTCTGCTCGCAGCCGTCGAAAACCGGTCGATCGCGGCCATCGTGATCTCCAAGTCGGGCACCACGACCGAGCCGGCCATTGCCTTCCGGCTGATCCGCGACGAAATCGAACGCCGCTACGGACGCAAGGAGGCAGCCCGGCGCATCGTCGCCGTTACGGACCGCAGCCGGGGGGCGTTGAAAACCCTCGCGGACCGCGAAGGCTACCGCACTTTCGTCATTCCGGACGATGTGGGCGGACGTTACTCGGTTCTGACCCCGGTGGGTCTGCTGCCGCTCGCGGCGGCGGGAATCGACATTCGCTCCCTACTGGCCGGTGCATGCGAAATGGAACGGGCGACGGCCGACGGAGTCCCGTTCGACGAAAATCCCGCAGCTCGTTATGCCGCCGTACGGAATATCCTCTACCGGCAGGGATTCATGATCGAAATACTCGCCTCCTACGAACCGCAACTACAATATCTGGCCGAATGGTGGAAACAACTCTTCGGCGAGAGCGAAGGCAAGCAGGGAAGGGGAATCTTCCCGGCCAGCGTCACCTTCACGGCCGACCTGCACTCGATGGGGCAATACATTCAGGAGGGAGAGCGGACGCTGTTCGAAACGGTCGTCTCCGTCGCCGCCCCGGAGCACCGGGTGAAGATCGGCAGCGACCCGGACAACCTCGACGGACTCAACTTCCTGACAGGCAAGCGCCTTTCGGAAATCAACCATACGGCCGAACTGGGCGTGAGCCTGGCCCATGCAGACGGGGGCGTCCCCAACCTGCGGATCGAAATTCCCCGCATCGACGCCCGCAGCCTCGGCACCCTGATCTATTTCTTCGAAAAAGCATGCGGCATCAGCGGTTACCTGCTGGGAGTGAACCCCTTCGACCAACCGGGAGTCGAGGCTTATAAAAAGAATATGTTCGCCCTGCTGGGCAAGCCCGGCTACGAAGAGGAGGCCGAAAAACTACGCCGGAAACTGTAATCCCCTCGGCTGCTGCGACCGGCGAACACAAGAGGATCCGACATTCAGACCGAATAAAACAGGAGTAAAAATCTTTGTGATTTTTACTCCTGTTTTTTGTAAAACGACAACTATCCAATCAAAAGTCCATTGCCGGAAACCACCTCCTACTCAAGACATTTTTTTAGAATAATTCCAAATGCCGCAATCCAAAGACAAACACCGAAAAATATATACCAGTACGGATGCGGGGCACACAACTCTTGGGCCCAATCTCCATGTTTTTTATAATATCTATATTGAGAATAGAACATCAAAAAAAACATGATTCCAAAAAGGATACAAGAAAAAATCATCGTGCTGATTTTCCGATTCAAATCGCTTGTTATAATAAAATAAAATAAGGACTGCATTGCACAGTCCTTATTTTGTCGAATATGAATCCCGTATGACTTACAGAATCCGTACGCCTTCGGCGCTGCGTACCATCACAGAGTTGATGACCTCATCCGGAATGATACCGTAAACGAATGTCAGCTTGTAGGTGCTGTCGTCCGCAGCCGTCATTACCATCGTTTCGCCGACACCGCTCATCTCCCCGGTTTCTTGATTGAGCTGGCCGAAAAGCCAGTCCACACCGGATACGGTATAGTCGTATGCCCAATTCTCGCCGTCGGAATATTTACCGGTAAGTTTCTTGGAAGTTTCGTCGAAAGTATAGGTACCCGTCATCTTCACGAACCCGTTCGAGCTGACGTCCTGATACATTTCGAAATTCTTCTCCTCGTCGAAAACGATATAAACCTCCTTCGGGAAATTCGTATCGTCGCCGCCTACCTCCCATTTGGTCATATGCCAGCCGTAAACATCGACAGGCTTGGGATCAGGAGGGGTAGGAGGAGTAGTTTCCTCGTTGTCACTGCAACCGACCAGCGCCACTCCGAAAAGCGCCACTGCCAATAAACTAATCAATCTTTTCATATTTCAATTATCAGGTTATACCCGTCTGAAACCGGACAGAATCAATTTCACAACACGCAAATATAATCAATCGAACGCTATTTCCAAAATTTTCACGTCGGAAATCCGAAAAAAGCCGGAAAGGAGGCCCGTTTTCATCGAAATTATCGCAGCGCTCCGCCCGACATCGGACTTACAGCACATCCACCAGGCCGTGTCTGACGGCATAAACCACCAGGCTCGCCGTATTTTTACATCCGGTCTTCTCCAGAATATTGGCCCGGTGCTTGTCCACCGTGCGCTTCGAAATGAACAGTTCGTCGGCGATCTCCTGGTTCGACAGCCCGCGGCACACGCAGACCAGAATCTCGATCTCCCGGGTCGAAAGGCGCTCGTCGGATCCTTCGTACCCGGACACTGCGGTCTGCATCCGGCTGGCGAGCGACCGCAGCACCTCCTCGCAGAAATAGGTGCCTCCGACCGCCACCGTTTCGATCGCCCGCAACACTTCGTCCATCGGGGAATCCTTCATCAGAAACCCCTTGGCCCCGGCCTGAACCATCCGCGAGTAGTAATTCTCATCCCCGAACATCGAAAGGGTAATGACCTTGAGTCCGGGCTCCAGAGCCAACGCTTTCTCCGTCGTTTCCGCCCCGTTCATACCGGGCATGGCGAAGTCCATGAAGACCACGTCGGCCTCCGTCGCGGGCAGCATCGCCAGAAATTCCTCTCCGGTCGAAGCCTCTCCCACGACCCGAATTCCGTCGTACCGGTCGAGCAGTCCCCGCATCCCGCTGCGGAACAGCGAGTGATCGTCCACCAATATAATTCTGCAAAGTTCCATCGTTACAGTTTTTCCGCCGACTCAGCCTGGGTGCTGACCCGGATTTTCGCCTGCATACCGACGCCTTTGGCACTCGTGATGTCGAACCGCCCGTTCAGGGAGTTGATACGCGAAGCGATGTTCGACAACCCCATGCCGCAATCGGTCACGGCGGCAGGGTTGAACCCGCGTCCGTTGTCCGTATAGTCGAGCGCGAGCGTATCGCCGCTCTTGGAGAGCGAAAGGTTGATCTCCGTACACCCCGAATGTTTGAGCGAATTATTCACCAGTTCGCAAACGACACGATAGAGAATCACCTCGACGTCGGTATCATAGCGCTCCGAGCGAAGGTTGGTCGTGAAACGGATCTTCACGTCGTGCATCGCCGAACTCTTTCCCACGAAGTTCTGGATGCCCCGCGCCAGGCCGAAATCGTTGAGCACATGCGGCGAAAGGTTGTTCGAAATTTCCCGCAGCGAGCGGATCGCCTCGTCGATCACATAAGTCGTATTACCGATGATCTCCTGCTGATCGGCCGGCAGCGACTCCCGTTGCAGGGCCGACAGCGACATACGGGCCGACGAGAGCAACGGCCCCAGCCCGTCGTGCAAATCCTTCGCGAAACGCGACCGCGATTTCTCCTCGGTGCGCAGCACGGCCGTCAGGATGCGCTTGTTGAGCAACTGCCGCTGGCGGTTGAGCCGGGCGATGTACTTGAAAAGCTTATGGGCATACATCACGCCGATCGACATACTGATCGAAATGACCAGTCCCAACCAGACGAACACCTCATAAGGCAGCGTCTGACCGTTGGCACGCAGGAATTGCACGACCCGTTCGACGGAAAGGAGCGTAAATCCGATGGTGAACAGAATCCAGATCGAATTGTACTTGGTCGTACGGATCAAACGGATGGCGAACAGAGTCGCGATCGTCTGGATGACGATGGCCACGATGAGTAAAATTTTGATCAGCATATTGAATATTCCGCTAAAATTCGAATTCTTCCGCTCCGACGCACCGGCCCGAACCGCTTCCCGTCTTCACGAATACAAATATAAGAAAAGACGGGAGTAATTGAAAATTTATTTTCGGACCGCCTGTTCAAACACCCTCTATTCACCTCGAAACGAACGAAAATCGCCTCGGCACATTCCTGCGACTCCGGCAATTCCGACTTCGGACCGAAATCCGGAATTACGCCCCGGGCAGCTTCCGCCGCAAAACAGGATCGCCCAATCTCCGGCACCAGCCTCCGGTCCGATAAATCCTATCCGAGTATCCGCTCCAGCGGAGCCATCTGCGCATAGTCGGTCATATCCGTCTGCACGGGAACCACCGAAACATAGCCGTTCGCCAATGCCCACTCGTCCGTATCGGTCGATTCGGGTTCGCTATTGACGAACGCACCCGTCAGCCAGAAATACTCCCGGCCCCGAGGATCGTGGCGACGGAAAAACTCCTCGCGCCAATACCCTTTGTTCTGGCGGCACACCCGAATACCCTTCACCGCTTCGGGCCGTCCCTTGGGTATATTGACATTCAAACAGAACGGCGTGGGGGGATTGGCCTCGACCACCGCACGCACGATGCGCTCGCTGTAAATCTTCGCGGCTTCGAAATCCGCCTCCAGACTGTGATCGTCCAGCGAAAGCCCGATGGCAGGACAACCGTAGAAACTGCTCTCGATCGCACCGCCCATCGTACCCGAATAGAGGATATTGGCCGCCGAATTCGAGCCGTGATTGATCCCCGAAAGCGCCAGATCGACCTTGCGGCCCTTGAGAAAGTAGTCGAAAGCGATCTTCACGCAATCGACCGGGGTTCCCGAAAAAGCATAAACCTCCACGCCGTCGCCTTTCGACACTTCGCGCAGGAAAAGCGGATTATTGATCGTTATCGCCTGACTCATACCGCTCTGCGGCGTTTCGGGGGCAATGGCGACCACCCGGCCGAACTTGCGTGCGACCTCAAGGAGCGCCTGAATACCTCTTGAATTGTAACCGTCGTCGTTGGTGACGAATACCAACTTCTCTTTCATCATATTTTTCTCCGATTTTAGTGACAAATATACGAAGAACTCGTGTAAAAACGAAGGAATCGGATAGATTAAGATAAGTGACTGACACTAAAGAAAGTCAAGCAGTATATCTCTCTGTCTGCCCAACTCATTAAAAAGTAGGATTGTGAGAGATTAAGAAGGGTGATTGCTACTTATCCGTTGCCTTTTTCGGCTCGAAAAAATTTGCTAAAACACCCTGTCGAACCGCTTGTGTTACGGCAAAGAACGCTTGTATCTTTGGTATTCGCACTGTAAAGATAACCGTTTTTTTTCGATTATCGGGAAAATACAGCCGCGTTTATTCGATCCGGGGTTCTGTTTCGCTGTTCTGCTATATTTTTCATAGCTTCAAATAGCTCTATATCAACTAATTTTGCAATTAGATAGATAGAGTTATGGAACAAATGGATGTAAGGGTCGCGTTCTACCTTAAAAAGAGCGAAACGAATGCCGATGGTTGTTGTCCTGTCATGGCACGGCTGACCGTCGGCAACCATTCCGAGGCGGCTTTCAGTGCCAAGATGTCGGTTCCCGTATCGTCGTGGGCGTCAGGCCGCGCCACGGGAAAGAGTGCCGCTACGCGGGAAATCAATCGGCAATTGGACGAACTGCGTGCCTCGGCGCTGGCCATCTACAAGGAACAGTCTGCGATACGGGAGGACGTGACCGCCGAAGAGGTACGGGATCTGCTGCTGGGCAAGGCTTCCGGACAAACAACCCTGCTCAATTATTTTCAAACGTTTATCGAACATTTCGAGAAACGCGTGGGTGTAAACCGCGAGAAAGACACGCTCAGATCCTATCGCTACGCCCGCAACTGCATCTCCGCTTTTCTGCAAACACAGTATAAACTTTCGGATATTCCCTTTACTGCCCTCGACCGGTCGTTCATCGACAGGTACGACCTCTACCTGCGGACGGAACGCCGCATCGCGCCGGGAACTATCGTCCTGCTGACCTCAAAACTGAACACGATCGTCGGCGAGGCGGTGTCGGAGGGTATCATCACGGCCGACCCGTTCGCCGGGTACGAACCGAAACGCCCCGAAAGAGTGCAGAAATACCTCACTGCCGACGAATTGCATCGGCTGATGACCACGCCGCTTCATCACCCGACGCTCTACCAAGCCCGCGACCTGTTCCTATTCTCGTGTTATACGGGCATTCCTTACGGGGATATGTGCCGCCTGAGCGAAGATGATCTGGAAATTGCCGAGGACGGCGAGGTGTGGATCAAAACCACGCGCAAGAAGACGAAGATCGACTACGAACTGCCGCTGCTCGATATTCCCCTCCATATTCTCGACAAATACAGGGGTATCGCACCGGAGGGAAAATTACTTCCTATGTACGGCAACAATACACTCAACCGGGCTCTGAAACGTATCGCCTCGATCTGCGGTATCGAAAAGCGGCTCGTTTTCCACTGCGGACGGCATACCTACGCCACCGAAATCACGCTTTCGCAGGGCGTTCCGCTGGAAACGGTCAGTAAGATGTTGGGCCACACACGTATCGACACGACACAGATTTATGCCAAAGTAACCGATGACAAAATCGGCGCGGATACGCAAAACCTCGACAAGAAGCTCGCCGAGCGGTTTTCGATAGTTCTGTAATCACTTATTTCAAATCTGAATCATCATGGAAACGAACAATAAGGAGATAAAACGCCGCAGTACGTTCGCCGTACTGTTCTATATCAATCGAACTAAAGTCCGCAAGGACGGTACCTGCCAGCTCTTGTGCAAAGTCAGCATCGACGCCGAATCGGCTCATATAGGTATCAAATCCGCCATCGAACCGTCGCTGTGGAATCCGGAGACAGGACGCGCGGACGGCCGGAGTGCCAACGCCCGCAAAGTAAACCGGGCCATCGACCTGCTGACCGAACAGATCGAGGCCCACTATCGGAGAATTCGCAACAACCTCGGCTTCGTCACGGCAGAACTGGTAAAGAACGCCGTAAAAGGCGTAGGCCAAAAGCCGCTCACGCTGCTGGCCCTGTTCCGGGAACACAATGCAGAGTTTTACAAACGGGTCGGCGTAGATCGGATGAAAGAGACCTATGCCAGCTACGAGAACTCCTACAACCACTTGGCTGCGTTCGTACAACAGAAATACGGGCAGGAAGACGTTACGCTCCGAAGTCTCGACAAAACGTTCTACGATGACTTCGACCTCTTTCTGAGAACGGAGTGCAATATGATGCAAAAGACGGTACACGAACACCTGTACCGCCTGAAGAAAATGACCAAACGGGCTGTCAGCCAAGGTACGCTCCGCCGCGACCCTTACGGTAAGCTGCACCCGGAGTTACCCGAACGCAAGAGCCGCCACCTCAAACTCGAAGATCTCAAAAAGCTGATGGAAACGCCCATCGATAAACCCAATCTTCAAAAGGTGCGGGACTGGTTCCTCTTCTCCACCTTCACGGGCCTGTCCTACTCCGACCTGACCCGGCTCTCGGATAAGGACATCACGCAGGCCGCCGACGGAACGTGGTGGCTTCATATACGGCGCAAAAAAACAGATACCCCCTCGGCAGTCCGGTTGCTGGAGGTTCCGTTGCGGATCATCGAGAAATACCGGTCTGAACGTCAGAGCGACAAGGTTTTCAACCTTTACAGCCGGAAGCATCTTATCATACTTACGCGAAAACTGGGACAAGCATACGGTTTCGATATGACCTTCCATGTGGCCCGGCATAATTTCGGGACGCATATTACCCTCTCGATGGGCGTGCCTATCGAAACCGTGAGCCGTATGATGGGACACAAGAGCATCACCACGACTCAGATTTACGCCAAAGTGACCGACAAAAAGGTGGGTGAAGATATGAAAGGGCTTAAAACGAGAACGAAAGGCCGGAAAATAGTCTTATGCGAAGAGGATGTGAGCGTTATGAAAAAGAAACGGGCACAGTCCGACAAAGAAAAAGCAGCGTTCGCTTGACAGAAAAGAAAAATATTCGTATAATTATCCAACTAATATCCAAACAATATGGCAACGACAGGAGAAAGAGCGACAGGAACGATAACGATCGAGTACAATACCGTAACCGTAACCCCCGGTGCTGACGGCGATGTGTGGCTGACCCCATCCGAGATTGCCCGGATGTTCGAGGTGTTCGTATCTGCGGTCACGAGCAATATCCGGGCGATTTACAAACACGGCGCACTGCGTATGTCGGAAACCTCGAATCTTCCGACGGCCCATGCTGAACTGTATAATTTGGAAATGATCTCGGCGTTGGCCTTTCGGGTGGACACGCCCCAGAGCGCGGCGTTCCGGCGGTGGCTGATCCGCCGCCCCCATTCCCGGATGGTCGTGCTGAAGGTCTCGCAGGTAGAACGGACGGTAGTGAACTGATCTCGGAAAGAAAAAATCCGTCTAACAAGTCCGATTCTAACGTTTTCGCCCCTGTCGGAATTCATCCTGACAGAGGCGATTTTCAATTTCGGGAATTTGTCAGACAGCCCTTCTTCTCGTTCCGGTGTTACAGCAACGCCTTATCATCCTTTCCGTTATACGAATCCCGGAGCAACTTTTCGATCTCCGACTCCCGGTACAGCACTTTCCCGCATATCATGTAATAAGGGAGTTTTCCCGAGCTGCGGTATTCCTGCAACGTCCGGCGGTGGACTTTCAGCCGCTCCGAAATTTCCTTGTCCGTCAGGTACGACTCTCCGCCCAGAATCAGGCGATGGTTCGTACCGAATTTTTCCAGACCCTTTTCGATACGCTTTATCAGGTCGAACACTTCGGCCTCGCTACTGTCCGAACCCTGCACAATATTATTTCTCATAGCTTATTCCTCCGTTTACTTTTTCGATTGTTTCAACAATGCCTCTACGTCTTGCGGCTTATAGTAGATTTTATGTCCGACTTGCGTGTAAGGAATGATCCTTTTTTCACGATATGCCTGAAGCGTCCTTTTAGCGATGCTCAGCATTTCGCAGACCTCCTCATTGTCGAGCCAACGTCCTAAGCGTTTTTGCTGTTTTGCATTCAGAGCCTCGATCCTTCCGGCCAGCGCTTCGAGTTTGGCCACCATAGAGTCATAGACCCGTTTTTCGATCATTATCATCTCCATAATTACAATGTTTAGCTTTCCCGGAACCCAAAAATACTTTATGGAATACACGTCCGAGCCTTTTGCCGACGCAGATGTAAGGGTTGGCATCGCTATATGCCACGGTTGGCGTCGCCGCTTTGAATTTGTAAAAGCGGGGAAATATGCGAAATTTTTGAGTACCTGAACGACGGGGAACCGTTTTTGAACAAGAATAACACTATGCACTATGATTACCAATTTCAGTTTCGGAGTACCCTGCGAGACAGCAGATGCCGACTATCCGATGCCGCTCGGGGACTATTTCGACATCGAGAAGGATATGATGCAGGTCGGCGGCGAGTTCCTTTTAGTCCGGGACGAGGAGAGTAACTTTTACTTTCTCTGCACCGACGACTGCGACATCGAAATATTATGCCGTGCTTATGATTGGTATATCGTATCGTCCGGCCGTTTCAACGGCCGTTTGCGGATCGGCATGGGGCTGGCCGGAGAGGATGCTTACGGCAGCGAGATGTTCCGGGTCGAGGACGAGCAGACCCTTCGGCTGTGGCACGACATTCTGAAATTCACCTTTAAGGGCGATTTCATCCGCAACTATTATCCCATGACCAACCGGTTCCGGGGTAAATTGCGCGTGGACGGGGCGTTATGTTTCTATATCCACGACTATTATCCCGTGTCGCATAAGTTGAAACTCACGAGCGAACAGAAGAAAGTCACTAACCTCGTATTCCGCTTCAAAGAGGGAGCCTGCGCGTCGCTGGCTACCAAACTCTTCCCGCTGGCTATTTCACGGATGGAGTTTTTCAATGACTTGGCCGATCCGATCCTGCTACCTCTTCCGGCGTTTACGAAAGAGAGGTACCGGCAGCGTTTCGAGTCTTTTTGCGGGGAACTTTCCCGCCGGCTGATAATAGACAACGGTTTTCCTGCCGTCCGGATCGAGTACGACAGGGAACAACAAAAAGGCACGCAACAAAGGGATATGTCAGGCATAGTCTTCGATCCGGATTACATCGAGGGGCGCGACGTTTTGCTAATCGACGATATTCTGACTACCGGTATGAGCTTTACGCTCATAAAACGCGAATTTGAAAAATTGGGCGCCAATTCCGTAATCGGTATCTTCCTTGCAAAAACCGTATAGACTAACTCCTGCCGGAGCGTCTGTCGCTCCTGCGGCACGCAAGCCCGTATCCTGATCTGAGGATACGGGCTTTTTCGTGTCTGGTGTGCGGGCGAAGGGCTGATCCGTTACGCCCTTCGCCACAGTTATTTTCCGCACTTTTCATAACCTTTCTCCTCATTTATAAGCCGCCTTCACGAACCCGGTGTGGATGGTATCTGGTTTCAGAAGCAAAGGTATCTACGGGCTGCACGCCCCTGCAAGATCAAGCCGCCGGGCGGTTTTGCGAGAAATCTTCCTCTTTCCCTTCGGGCGAGCGTATTTCCCGCAAAAATCTTGACATGGGCTAAGCCCTTCTTTTTCATGCTCCTGAAACCAGATACCATCCACACCGGCTCCGCTACGGCATAAAAAAAAAGTCGAAAGGTTATGAAAAGCACAGAAAATAAGAACAGGAAACCGAAAACCTCCAACCTTCCACTCAGCATGGGTGCGGGTTTGCGGGCAGGGCTGAAAATCGGGGCTGTCGCGCTGGGTTTTCATCTCTTCGGGAGCGGCTTTATTTGGGTCGTTTTGGCCTTTGTGTTCTGCTATGACATCCTGCGGGGTATTCTCTCCTGTCTTTTATCTCTCGTCGTTCTGATCGGCTTTTTCTCCTTTCTCTTTTCCCAAATCTTCTAAAATCCTAAAAATCATGGCAAAGTATTATTCTCTTTTCGGCGGGACGACCACCGACACCGAAATCCAAGTCGCAAAGGAAAACCAAATCGTCATCCATGAAGGCCCCGGCGCCTTTACTATCCGGTATGTAATCTACAAAGTCGAACACGACGCAGACGGATATATGTATCACATGATAAACACCGACACGAAAGAAATCCACCGTACCGACATCCTCCGGCCATACTCGCAGAAATTCGGTATCGGCATGTACTACACCGACACGCCCCCGGAATTTATGGACGCTTTCGAGGTCGCCGCCCTTGTTGCCGAAGCCGAGCAAAAAGCAAAAGAGGATACCGAAGCAAAAGTCCGGGCAAAGGACGAACACGACCGGATTGCGGCAATCGGTGCGGAGCGGTTGCGCCGGATTATGCCCGACAACGTGCAGGGGGTCATCGTGGCCGAACTCAACGAAACGGAATACACCGACCCCTCCTACGAATGCAGGGAAACGACCAGCGTCCGCACCGTGATACTCGGCTTTTCGACCACGCCCCGCAACGGCTTCGGGGAACTGCGTAAAGCCGCCCGAAATCTGCCCGAAACGGCGTATTTGGCCGAATATAACAAGGACTACGAACACCGTTCCCCCGGTTTCACGCTCGGCAGAAGCCCTTATTCGGGGTGGAGCATCCACAAAATGACCCACTACACCCGCGAGGGATTTATCGAACGGTTGGCCTATATAGCCGGAGACGAGAATAATATCCGGCTGACCAGTCCCAGTCCGGAGCGCACGCAGGAGGCCGGCCCGATAACCGTGCAGGGCGATTTTATCCTCACGAACTACTCCGAAAAGGCCGTCGCCCTGTTCGGCGATACGAAGCCCATAAAGGACGCATTATCCGACCTCGGCGGACGGTTCAACGGGCGCCTGACCTACCGCGGAGAGAAATGCGCCGGGTGGGTCTTTCCCAAAGCGAAAGAAATGCAGGTGCGCGAGTTAATCGGCATGACCGAATAATCCCGAAGTCCAATTCGGGGACGGTAACCCCGTCCCCACATAAACTAACGAATCATAAAAATCCGAAAATATGAGAACCATTTATCTGCAAAGGCAAGGCTCGACCGACACGTTTAACACCCACAATGCAATCAACACGGATTTAGGGTATTACATCGAGGTCAAAACATGGAGCGACAACCGCTACAACATTATCATCGCATCGACCCGTAAGCAGACCGAAGACGAAACCAAAAACAAACGGATAGAAATAACCGCCGTTTATCCCTCATTGTCCGACGCATTCAGACGGGTGGAAAAGGAACTGCGGGAGGAATTATCCGAAGATGCGATCATTTCCGACACGATAGAAAAATACTGCCATAACAATTTTACCTACAAAAAAGTGTCAGACAAATATTTGGCGGTCTGTTTTTATGAGAAATCCACCGAAACGATACGCCTGTACCCCGAGAATTACTGCCTCGTCTCTTTCCGGCACAAAGGCACGAAAGACTACCTCCGAATGGACAGCGCAACGGCGGAATACCTGCCCATATTGGAGGAACAGGCCAGGCAATACGAAAAGGAGGAGACTTGGACGTGCCACAAGGATAAATCCGAGGACTTCAGACGCGAACGGTTCGCGTGGCTTCTCGGAGAAGCACTCAAGAAAAAGGACTGCCACCGCAAATTCTATGTAACCGACACGCTTATCAAGTAATCCGCAAAGACAGTAATCCAATCCGGGGGCGGCAAGTCCCGCCCCCCCCATAAAACCGAATCGACATGACACTCAACGAATATATTACCCAAAGCGAACCGCAGGCTAATGTAAAAGTCATACTCAAAGAGGGCGAATATATCCAGCGCAATGCAATCAAAGTAACCCCCTTTTCGGTTCAGACGACCGTCGATATTCCGGTGGTTACACAGCGGTACGGTATAAAAGACAATTATATCCGAATCGGAACCGCCCGGCAGTTGTTTGCACGACATCCCCAAACGGGCGAACTGCGCGGAAGCGTGTTTTTCCTGCCCGACGATGCCCCGGAACCGCCCGTACTTTCTCAATTCATGCAATTCCTAAAGGCGGATATGGCATTTTGCGAACAATGGGAAAAAGAGAACCCGCAACAGGGGGATTTGCAGGCACATAACGCCCGGTTCAGAGCGGCATACGCCGAATTTCTCACCAGCGTAAAGACAACCTATGCCCTTACAGATGCGGATATTAAGTGCTGGCTCGGTTGAACATTTATCCGGGAAGCATATTCCAAAAACGAATCATTAACCAAACATGCAATCCGATGAAAACAAAAGTTATCCTGTACGACCATACGGGCAACAACGTCATCAGTCGCCATAAGGAATTGACCCCGTTCGCGGAGAATATCTATACGACCTTCATCCATAAGGATAGCTGCGGTATCGACACCAACGATATATTCGGGATTGTGTTCGCAATCAAAGGCGTGTATTTCATCCCGGAATATTGCAATCGCGACCGCCTTGCCGACAGTAATTACAAAAATCGTCTTATCGACTTTCGCAGGCGATGGACAGACCATGTAAAACAGCAGGCCGCAGAGGGGCAGTATATCCGTCTGCTGGAAATTCGCGTGTTTGAGGAATTGGGAGAGGAAACAACCCCGTTACGGCAGGCCCGCGAAGCCATGTTGAAGAAACGGGATGCAGAGAATGAGGCACGCCGCCGCCATGACAAGGAAGCCGCACAAAGAAAGGAACAGGAAGAGCGGCAACGCCTCGACGAGTGTAAATGCCGCTTTTTAACCGGAGGAACGATAACGGGCGAGGAGTTCATAAGCATCGCCAAACGGGACGGATTCGCCATACACATCCGCACGGCAGGAACGCTCCGCAAGCGCATAGCCGAATTGAACCGGAACAGGGCGATATGGTATTACCGACTTCGAGGTAAAGCCGCACCCGACGTTACGGGATGCCGAAAAGCCATTAAAGGTTATCTCTCTTTTCTCGAAAACGAGGGAAACACTGCAATTGATTCATAAACAGCACAAAGCCATGAAAGCGACCGATTATTTCAAACAGACGATCCAAAGCTATTTACAACGCCGGGCGCAGGAGGACGAATTATTTGCACCCCGTTACGCCAACCCGAAGAAGAACATCGACGACTGTATAACATTTATCCTCAATTACGTGAAGCAAAGCGGGTGCAACGGCTTTGCGGACGATGAAATCTACTCGCTCGCCCTGCACTACTACGACGAGGACGACATCGACATCGGCAAGCCCCTCACTAATTGTAAAGTTGTGGTGAACCATACTATCGAACTCTCCGAAGCAGAGAAAGCCGAAGCACGGCGCCAAGCCATGCAAAAAGCAACGGACGAAGCCTACCGGAAAATTACGCAGGGTAAAAACAAGACCAAGAAGACCGAAACAACCACCCAGTCATCACTATTTTAATTCGATACACCATGAAACCGAGAAATAAATTCCAACAGAAAGCAGTCGAAGCAAGCAAGAAACTGCCACCGCTGACCCCGGCACAGGAACGCTGGGCCTACACAAAAGTTATCGAATCGGTAGGCCAGCGCACGAGAAAAGGTGTCGTTACCTGCCTCGACTGTGGCAAGGTGTTCCACAACGATACCAAACAGCAATATTGCACCTGTCCCGCCTGCGGAACACGACTGCGGATAGAAAATACTCGCAGGCAGAAATTCCAGCAACGGGAATACGTTACCTATATAACCGCTTGCGACGGGATGCAGGTCGTGCGGGTGTTTATGGTGAATTATTATGCCAAAGTCGGACGACCGCTGAACCGCTTTTGCCACGAAGTCATGCAACGTTGGATAGCCCCCGACGGCAAATACTGCACACTCGCCCGGAGCCGGGTATGGGGAACGATATATTACGATCTGTGGATTTATTCGTCCGATTTGGAACTGCACGGCGAATCGTGGGTATATGACAAAATTTATACGGATGATATATACCCTCGTATGAAACTCATCCCCGAACTGAAACGAACGGGATATAAAGGCGGATTATATGGTCAGAACCCTACGACCTTACTCCGTGTCCTGCTCTCGGATAACCGGGCGGAATCCCTGCTCAAAATGGGGCAAGACTGCCTATTACAACTGTATTTGAATGATAGCGGTCGGAGATTCGACAAATATTGGCCGAGTATCCGTATCGCCGTCCGTAACGGCTATAAAATCACGGATGCAACGACATGGTGCGACTATATAGACGCTTTGCGGACATTGGGCAAAGACCTGCACAGCCCCAAATATGTATGCCCCGCAGACCTTAAACGGGAACATGACCGCTGTATAGCCAAAATCGCCCGCAGGGAAGCCGAGCGGGAAATAGCCGAAAACCTCTCCGCATATTTTCAGAAAGAGTGCGCCTACCATAGAGCCAAAGCCAAATTCTTCGGCCTTGCGTTTTCGGACGGACAGATCGTCGTTCGGGTGTTGGAGAGTGTGAAAGAAATCATCATGGAGGGAAAGGCCATGCACCATTGCGTCGGCACGAACGAATACTATAAAAAAGCCGATTCGCTTATTTTTTCGGCAACCATAGACGGCCAGCGCATCGAAACCGTAGAGGTATCCCTCTCCCAACTCAAAGTTATTCAAAGCCGGGGCGTATGCAACAAACAAACGGAGTATCACGACAAAATCGTGCAGCTTGTAAATGACAATATGCCCCTTATCCAAAAGCGCATTGCCGCCTAATTCATCAATCCGAACTATCAAGATTATGCAACCGAGAAATAGTTTTGAACAGCAAATAGAAGAGGCGGGGCGCACGCTCCGCCCCATCTCCGCCCGGCAGATACGATGGGCGTTCGACCGATGCTTCGTCCGCTACGGACGCAGGACGACAAAAGGCGTGATAACTTGCACCGAGTGCGGACACGCATGGAGGGACAAGACGGCGCGGAAGCATTGTATCTGCCCCTCGTGCCACACCCGGCTGACCATAGACGACAACCACCTGCGCCGGATTTACGACACGGCGAACTACGCCCTGTTTATGACCGTCCATAACGGGATGCAGGTATTACGCTTCGTATATCTGGCCTACTATGTCCGTATCGGAGAAAGAGCGAAATACATTCATTTCGAAGTCGTGCAGCGGTGGATCGCCCCGGACGGGCGATGCGCCACCCGTGCAAGACTCATAACGAACCGGCCTTTCTACAAGACGTGGGATTATACAACCTCGTTGGAACTGCGCCCCCATAAGCCGCTGTATAATATCCATCCCCGTTGTGTTCATCCCCGGCCGCAACTCCTGCCCGAACTGCGAAGAAGCGGTTACAACGGACAGTTTCACCATATCTCCCCGCCGGAAATGTTCTGCGCCCTGCTGCGCGACAGCCGTGCCGAAACCCTGCTTAAAACAGGACAGGTTACGCTCTTGAAACACTTTGCCGAGAATACCCGCACATTGGACGACTATTGGCCATCGGTGCGTATCGTCCTGCGGAACGAGTACGCTATTGCCGATACTGAAATGTGGTGCGACTATATAGACCTATTGCGCTTTTTCGGCAAAGACCTGCGAAATGCCCGGTACGTGTGTCCCGCCGACCTGCGAACAGAACACGACCGCTATGTCGTGAAGAAACGGAAATATGAGCAGGCATTGGCCGAAGAAGAACGCCTGCGCCGGGAATTGGAATGCGAGAACGAATACCGGGAGGCCAAAGGACAGTTTTTCGGGATCGACTTTACGGACGGTAAAATTCATGTCCGGGTCTTGGAGAGCATCGAGCAGTTCCGGCAGGAGGGCGAAGCCATGCACCATTGCGTCTTTACCAACGAATATTACCGCCGAGACGATTCGCTGATCCTCTCGGCCACGATGGACGGCAAACGATTGGAAACGGTCGAGGTTTCGCTCTCCCGGCTCAAAGTGGCGCAGAGCCGAGGCGTATGCAACGAGGACAGTCCGTACCACAAGCAGATTATAAAACTCGTTCAGCACAATATACACCTGATAGAAAATCGACTGACAGCATAATCAATCTTTCAATAATTAGAATCGGGGCGGCGAAAGCCGCCCATAACACCGATACCATGAAAACAGACACGAATAAACAGAACCCGACCCACGAAATCCGGCAGAACGGAAAAGCCGTACTCCGGTCGGATTGCGAGTGTTCGCTTCCGATGATTTTCAACAACCTCACGGGACGCAATATTCCGGATGCCCGACAGTATAACGATTATATAGAGTGCATAGCCATCCGGGACATAGGCTTTACCTACGGGGAAATAGAACTGGTCAAGAACGGAGAGGTAGTAGCCAAAGGACTTATTACGAAGAAATAAAATCGGGACGGCAACAGCCGCCGTTCAAACAATTATGAAAAATCGACAGCACAACGAAAAAACGGTAAGGGCGAATGCCGTCCTTGCCCAACTCAAAACCCGATACAAGGCAAGAATTTGCGAGCACGACCACACGGCGATAGTCGTATCGGGTATTACCGAAAAACAACTCTCCGACTTATGCCGGAGGTTGTATTGTTCCGGCATGTATAACGACACGGGACGGTTCGGTATAATCACCAACTTCGGAGAATATAAGTAACAATCGGGGCGGCTGCCGCCCCATAACACCGACTGCTATGAAAATCATCTATAAAGAGGGAACCCGCAAAACCCTCGCAGAATCGACCGGAGAAGTCCGTAGCGCAGTTGCCACAGCATTGGAACTCGTCGAGGGCAAGCACGGATTCAGAACGCCTTTCGAGATATGGCGTAACTGTAAATTAGTCATAACCATCGGACATAACATTTACACAACATTCATCGAGATCCGTCCCCCGGCTATGGCTTATATCAAACGCCGGAGTAATTGGCACAACCGATACGCTTACTATGCGGCCGGAACATTTCGGGGAAATAACGACAACGCGGAAGTAGAACTTATTTAATGGAGAACAACAATGAAAACGACAGAGGTAAACAAGGAATTGGTAGGTAGAAGGTGCGAGTGCATGTGTTTAGGTTCGATGGTTACGGGAGTAATCGAGGACATAACCGTTACGAAATATACGGCGGAGGTAAAAGTGCGTTACGACGAGCCCCAGCGCTGGGGTAACGAGGTTTTACACAGCGGTTGGGCGCATGGGGACAAGGACGACGAATCCGGCTCTTTGAAGTACCTGCGCCTGCTCCCCGAACCTGTCCGACCGGACTATGAAACACTTATCGTAACTTTTTGCGATCCTATCCGCACGCTGGAGCGCCGTATCTTCGACGATCCGCAGGCGTGGGGCGTATCGGCCTTAAAGGAGTGGATCGACGGCTACGAAAGCACCCGCTTTACGCAAATCGGCGACTGCACGGCGGTCGTAACCTCCGAATACAACATGGCGAGCGTGCGCGAATGGCTCGCCCGACATACCGAAATCGAAACCTGCAAAACGGCGTAACGATGGCACGGGAGAGAACCGACGACTGGATGCAGATGGCCAAAGACCTCGCCCGTGCCGAACGGGAACTGCAAATAGAACATTGGGTATATATCACGTTCGAGTACCGTGAATGCGACCGTTCGCGGGTTGTCCTGCACAAAATAGACATGCCCCGCAGGATGCTCGACCGCTGGCGGTGGCTCGTCGAGTGGCGCAGGGCAAAATATGTCTGTCAATATCCCCGTAAGGGCGTGCAGGTCTATTATTGTTACTACGACAAGCGGACGGGACTGCAAACCGGGTTCGGCTCCCTGCTCTCGTGCGTGGCAGCGGCGAAAGCGCAGATTACGAAAGTCGAGCGTAAAATAGAGGAATACGTTAGTTACATGAGCGGCAACGATCTGTTTTTCGACCCGACGACAGACGAAAAATTGCGCTGCGCCAAAAAGAAATTGGCGCAGAAAAGGGCAAAGTATGCCGAACTGTGCGCCCTGCTCCAAAGCGAGGTCGCCAAACATCGGGCCAATCCCGGTATCTGCAAACTGTTCCTCGGCTTTCGCAAGCTGGGCGAATTTACGGACATCCCGCAAGCCCGCAAATTCGCGGAAGAAAGCGGTGAAACAGGGACTTTCAACCTTATCGGCAACCGTTTTCGGGATAGTTGGTATCAGCCGAAATGTATCGAAGAAGCCGGAATTTGAATCTTGAAATTCGGCGCGAACACAAAATCGACGGTTTCAAACCGTCGATTTTGTGTTCGCGGAACGCCGCCCCAACAGGAGTAGGCATACCGGTCAGTAATTCCTATTGAGCCATTCTTTTCCGTGTAATAGACCACCTGCTGAAATTCGTCGATGGCGACGATTACCGGACGGGAGGCTTTCTCCAGATAACGGAATATCTCGTCGAGCGTCGCTTCCGTAGAGCGGATGTCGCTCAGTGCAGGTTGAAGCTGGGGTTACCCGCAGGGGCGAATGTTATGCCGCCTTGCAGGGATTTGACGCTGTTCCAGAAACTTTCGATGGCTTTTTTGCCGAAAGGCTTCAGGCCATCGACAATGCCCCGGTTCAAGGAAAATACCAGGTCGCGCAACGATCCGGTCGCATAAATATCGACGAAAAACGTATAATCTCCGGATGGTTGAAACAGTGCTGTATAAGCCCTACCCATATGGCGCGTGGAGATCAGCGCCAGATTATTGCCGTTGGCCACCTCCCGAATAAGATTTTCGCTCTCCTGTTCGCGGTCGCAGAAATACTCGGCGGATTCATAGCCGCTGCTTATAAAGGGATTTTTTCAGTGGTTACATACAGTCGTTTATTACTACGCAAAGACAATTATTATAAAATAATAATCAAACGTAAATCAAAACCGGCGCACAACGTTGCAGGTAAACTCCCCAGACCTTCATGGTCGTTATAATCCGCGTTTCTTTTTTGGCTGTGCAGCCAACTTCTTCGATACATCGGGTACACTGCGCGGCTGCGGCGTAATATCCTGACATCGGGCCTGTCTTATCTTTTTTGCCGTTTTTATCAGATCAAATTGAATTACCTGCCAGTCTTTGCCGAGCAGACAGACAGGATCGGGGTAAGTGTCGGCCTTTGTGAAATTTACAAAGTTGTCCAGCAACTCGTCCTCGTCGTGTTCCCACTCGTACCGTTTAGCATGCAGGCCAATCATTTCGGGGAGGGTATATTCCTTCAAAAGCCTGTGTAAGTCCCAGAAATCCTTTTTGCGGCCGCCCTGCGATACGACGTGCATCTTCATCGCTACGATGTCCTTCACTCCGGCCATGCGTATCCCGTCGATTACCTCCGCATCTTCGAGAAACGGGTCGCTGTACATCAGATCGACTTTGACATATTCATCCTCGGATTTACCGACATAGTAACTGCGCCCGAAGCTCACTATTGAGCTGGTATCGGTGCAGTGATAATACGGGAAGCGCGACCGCAGGAACACTTCAAATGTCCTGAAATCGAGGCTCCGGTACTCTGCATCGGTGAAAAGGTCGATGTCGTCCGATTTTCTGTGCCCATAACGAAGACTCAGGTTCGTACCTCCGACAAGGCGGAACGGGCTGAACAGTTCCTCCTGCATCAGAACGCCGAGCGTTTCCCGCAGTAACGGCGTTACCGTTTCGTAATGTAATCGCTTTATCTCTGTCATTGTTTATGACGGTATTTATACGGTATGCGGTACGAAAGATCGGGCTTGTAGCGTTCCAGCTCTGCACGATCCATACCGTAAAACCGTGCGATCTCCTGTTTTTCATTCTCATCGCCGCGTTCCATAACCCGTTCAAGAATTGATTCTTTACTGCGCCCCCAATCTATCTTGTCGAAATCGGTGTCCCAGAACAGCATCCGTCGGATGGCCGGAGCGCCACGAACGGATTCGTTCGCTTTCCGGTTCTTGTATTCGGCTATCTCGTAGTATGCCTGAAGCGTCAGCAGAAAGCCCTCATCATAACCGAGTGCCTTTTCGATCTTGAGGGCCATTTCGACTGTCAGCTTGCGGCGACCCGTAATAACCGCATTAAGCGTCTGTTTGTGTTCGTCGATAGCAGCAGCAAAGGCTCGCTGGCTGAGGTTGCGTTCCTGCAACTCCAGGCCGACGATCTTTCCCGGACGGATGCCCTTATACATATCAATTTCGCTTCTCATGGCTCTTTTTGCAAATATACACAATGTAAACGAAATTGTTTACATAAATATTGCCCTTTTTTATCGGCTCCCCGGATTATGCGTATCCGCGATGCAAATAATCCTGCTGCCACGACATTTTATCGGGTAACTCCTTTGCCCTTTTTAAGTCGGTTGGCCAGCTTTTTCGCCACGTCGGGCAGCTGCCTTGCCGGTTTTTCGGCAGTTGCCCCTGCGACCCCAAATTGCTCTTTCCGCTCCGGTGTCGCCGCCTGTGGCCTGCGGATATTCGGGTATTGCTCCCGGAGCAATTCTCCGGCCAGCTCCCGTACCGAGGCCATGATCTGTGTTTTTTCGTTCTCGGTCGTGGCTTGGGTCAATCTATCCGCCAGAGGATCGAATCGGTCGTGATAGGAGAAAAAATTGGGAAACTCGTCCTGTATCTCCGGAGCTTTGCACTCCGGCGAGGCAAGGTATAGCAGGCAACTGATGTCGTAAGTACGATCCGGGATATTCTCCGGTATTTCCCCTTTGTCGAATCCCGAAAGCGCAGCGAAATTGGCCAGCGTCGGGGACATATCGAATTGTCCGACGGTATCGCATATTCCAATCTCTTTTATGTCGGCATAACAGCCGGACGACAGACAGCCGAACGGCTCCGGTGCGGTGCGGAATAAGGTATTGAGGTCAATATCGGGATTGACTTTCGCTCTTTGTGCTTCGTCCGGAATTAGTTCCATCGTCCTGAAGAATGTAATGTCGAGCCGGGGATCGAAGAAATTGGCGGCAAAGAAATCTTTGTACCGTTTTTGCAGTTTCTCACCTCGCTCCGTATTATCGAACAACAATACGCCACGGTCGGTCTCGATGCCCGTATAGATCTGTTCCCTGCTCCTTTCCAGACCGGAATAACGCCAGACGGCTGATTGATACGCCATCGACTTGTTTAATGCCTCATGGGAATTTTCCGGCAGCAGCGGATCGAGACCGTTCTGATAGCAGTATATGGCCGGATAGAGCCGGCAGATGTTCAGCGGTTTCAATCCCTGCTCCTTGATGGCATTCCACAGTTTGCGCGGAAACATCGAGATATTCTCGTAAGGTTTCCATACTCGGTCGGGGTCGGCAAAACGGTAATGCACGAAAAAGCTGTTCGGGTAAGGCGTCAGCCAGTCATGGAGCATAACTTCCGTGTAGTGTTTGACAAAATGACCGAAGTTTTTATAATATCTCCCGTTTGCCGATACAGTCTGTGTCTTTCCTTCCGGCGAAAGCACCATATAAACGTCGCCCGGCTCCCGACGGTCGCCGGGGTTCATCGTTCTGTTTTCTTCTGTCGTTTTCATTTTCAATCGTAGTTTTAGAATTTCGGTTTCATGGAGGATTTGCGCTGCGGTTTTATGGGGCGTGTCCGCTCCTGCCGGGGCGTAAGATTCCGCAGGGTCAGCGATTCATTCTTACGATCGTAGCGAACCTCGCAATTCTCGAAGATTTTGGTATCCGTTTCCACGTTCCGTAAACGGATCGTTTCGCCCTCGTAGAGCCGTTTGCTGTCGTCGTAGGAAATCGGCTGGCGGAGCAGCTCGTCCATCTTTCGGGCGAATACATAAACATTGTCTTCGCACCTGATCCGATCCGGAGTGTAAATATCCAGTTCGGAATCGCTCTTAAAGGCATACAGGCACATATCCGCCGTGCGTATGTCGTGAGGAACCCATTGAATCGCCTGCGGATGATTCCTGACGGCGGCCTCGCCCACCTGCTGCGTGATGACCTCTTTCGGCACGAAGCGCAAGATATGCCCGTTTTTACGCGCGGCGTCCAAAGCTACTTCGTCCGAAATGGCTTTGGGACGCATTACGGTTATCAAAAAGTCGATTGTTTTAGGATCATCCTGCTCCCGAACCATTTGCAGAGCCATCGACGGCTCTGTCAGCGCACCGGCAACGCTGTAATCGGTTTTATCTTTTCCGTAGGTATTGTCGAAAGCCTCTTTGCACATCTCATAAGTCCGGTCGTCTTCGGGTATTCCGTATAAATTCTGCGGATTCTCTTTTACCAGATTCATATAAAGGTCAGGGCTTTTCATCGTTTCCGGGATAAACTCTATGGCATACGGACTGCGGCGTATGGCTTCCATGCACAACTCCGGCGTCTTGAGTTTTTCGGGAACCATCCGCAGGTAGGAGCCGTCATACCGTACCGCCGTTTCGCACAGTTCCTTATCCTTGAATTTTTCGGGAATATTGTAGAACAGTTCGGGTTCTTTGGTAAAGATCATCTCCGCCAGTTTCGGGGTCATATAGTCCGGATTCATACTGTCCAGAAAATGTTTGGTTCGCGAGTATCCCTCGCAACGCTCCAACAACTGCTCGTGGATCTCTTTGTAGGGAATGTACCGAAGTACCCGCAGGTCATAGCTCGAATACAAAGCCTCATGGCACATCTCCCGTGTCAGCAGTTCCGGTTTGAAATACTGAATGGCAGCAGGGTCGTTCACCATCGCTTCCCGGTACAGGTCGGGGGTATGCAATGCCTCCGGCACATAAGGAAGTGCATGGATGCTGGACCAAACGGCTGCCTTGCACATACGTTTCGTGCGTAAATATTCCGGTACGTCGTGCAACATAATCCCGTCGCTCTGTACCGCCGCCGTGCATACCGTCCTTGTTTTCCACCGTTCCGGCAAGGCCGTCAGACACGACGGGTCGGTGCGAACCCCGTACAGGGCAATGTGTTCATCCATCACCTCCGGTTCGATATCTGCCAGCAAACCTACCATATCGGCCCCTTCCTGCCGGTATTTTTTTATGCCTTCCAGACACACGTCGGCATAGGGAATGAATTGAAGGACGCTCCGGTTTTCGCGGAGTTTGGCCAGCGGGGCGTTCAGGGCCAGCCGGCACATCTGCGGGGTTTTCATCGCTTGGGGCACGAACTCCAACACCCAGCCGTCCTTCGTTACCGCATCCATGCACATCTGTTCCGTTTTGAGCCGGTCGGGAACGGAAGGCAAGGCCCACGCATCGTTTTTCACCGCTGTTTCACACAGAGCCTCTGTTCGGCGCTCTTCCGGCACGAACAACAGCGCCGGCCCGTAACGTTCGACCGCAGCCATGCACATCGAAGGCGTTTTCAACTCTTCCGGCACATAGTCGAGGGCATAATCCCAGCTCTGCACGGCCGTATAACACAGCTTTTCGGTGCGCATATCGCGGGGGACGTATCGGATATTTTCTCCGTCGATCTCGATGGCGCGGCGGCATACCGCCTCGGTACGCCGTTCCAAAGGCAGGGTCATCAACATATTATGCTTTTGTCCGCCCCGTTCGAGCAAAGTTATATCCCGTTTTTCCTGTTCTATCATAAGAGTTTCAAATTAAAAATGCCCGACTTTGGCCGGGCACTGAAGTTCGTTTGTGACTATTGCTCTTCGCCGCCCGTATCGCTGTCGTTCTGGAACGTAAAGTTCTTTTGTACTACCTGTCCCATGTTGTCCTCGATATAGACGTCGATGGTCTGCTGGTCATCGCTGCGGGAGGTGTAATAAAGGCGGAACGAGAAGCGCTCCAGCGGATAGCGGTCGTTGGGAAGAAATACCGTTCCGTCGTCCATCCGCAGCTCTCCCTTACCGTCGGGCTGGAAATAGCGGATCGTGTAGCGGGCGTCGGCATACTCCCCTTCACGCACCAGAGTACAACGTATCTCGGCGGTTTCGCCGACACCGATACGCTTGGGTACGGGCATCGTTTCCAGCGAGAAGCTGTACGCCTGCTGAATATCCAGATCCTTGTCGCAGGATGCGAGCAATCCGAGTGCGGCCATCGCCGCAAAAAATAACTTTTTCATCACTTTTCGGTTTATTTACATTTGTAATCCGCGAAGTCCATCGCGTTGAACAATCGTTTGTTGTTGCACCAATAGGCCAGCCGCCACGCCTCCCGCGAGGGTTTGGCGTCGCCCGAAAAATCCCGATACGGCTGTGCGAAGGGCACGCAGCCCAACGCCTTCAGCTCCCGAATACGTTCCAGTGCATCGCCGATGTCGTCGCGCACCAGCACGTAGAAGAACAGTTTGCGGGGCGACAAGCCACATTTGACGAGCAGTTCTACGGCGTTATGTACATCCTCCTGCACGGCACAGCTGTCGTAGGCCATCCGCAGGAAGCGCAGCCACCTGACCCGTGCGAGCAGCTCTGCGAGTTCCGGGTTGCGGGCGATACGCCGCACGTCAAGCCCCTGATTGAAGTCCACCCGCACGCCCAAGCGGACGATCTTTTCGATCTGCGCGAGGCCCCATGCGGAGGCCAGCACGTTGTTGTCGAGCAGCACGGCCCGTTTGCGTCCTGCAAGGAACTCTTCGATGTCGGCATGGGGCCGGATAGCGCCCTCTTTGCGCGGCACCACGCACCACGAACATCGGTTCGGGCATCCGCGCGTGAGAAAGCCGTAGGCTTCGCCCACGCCGTAGAGCGAGTAATCCGGACATGTATGTTCGACCGCCTCCGGCAGCGTCGTCGTATAATCGCGGTAGCCCGTTCCGCCGCGTATCACCTCGCAGCGGTATTCATCCCGGCAGTCGGGCGTATGGGTAAAGACCTTCGACAGATACACTTTGTCGTAACGCCCCGCCACGGGATCGGCAAATTCCACCGTATCGCCCCGGAACTTATGCCACGCCGAAAGTTTCATCAGCACGAGGTTCGGGAAATTGCGCCCGTCCACATCCACCAATCCGATTCGCATGGCCTCCTCACTGTTTTGAGGTTTCGGGTCCCCGTTCCAGCCGAGAACGGGCTATGGCGACGTATTCCGGATTCGGCTCGATGCCGATGTAGTGGCGTCCCAGCCTGCGGGCGACGAGGGCCGTCGTTCCGCTTCCCAGAAACGGATCGAGGACTACGCCGCCCGGCGGACACCCCGCCTCGATAGGCGTTTCGATCAACTTCTGCGGATAGGGGGCGTAGTGCTTCTCGTGGCTGATTTCGGTCGTAATCCGCCAGACCGCCCGTTTGTTCCTGCCTTGAAGGTCATTTCTGGATTTCGAACCTGTCGGATGTTCCGGCTGTCTGGATATTCTGTTCGTCTCATTCCCGGCATAAGGTTCGAACTGTTGCCGGAAGTCGTATTTCGGGGATTTGGTGAAGAAAAACACCTTCTCGAAATCCGCCGTAAAACGGTCTTCGACGGGAGTAGGTACAACTGAGGGCTTATACCATATTATCTCGTTGCGCAGTATCCACCCTCGCAGGATCATCATCTCGGCGAACAGCCCCGGAATATTGCACAGCGATTTGTGCGGAACCCGGTGCATCGACAGATCGACGCGCAGTGTTTTCAGACAATGGGCGTTTTTACCCGGCGGCCAATCGTCTGTGCGGTTGTATTTATTGAGTTTGCTGTACGAATCGCCGAGGTTCACCCATAGCGTCCCCGTACTTTTCAATACACGGCGGCACTCGTCGAAGATGCCCATGAGATGCTCCAAGAACATCTCGCGGGAGGGTTCCTGCCCCAACTGCCCCAGCCATCCGCCGCAACTGCGGCAGATGGCGTAATCGTCGAAATCGTGTTCGCACTTCTGCCGTCCGCCGAGCAGTATCGGAGAGAGTCCGTAATCCCTGAGCTGCCAGTACGGGGGCGAGGCTACGATACAGTCGATGAAGTTGTCGGGCAGCCGGCCGAGGCCGGAGGCCGCATCCGTATTAAAAATTACATCCGTTCGCATTGCGTCCGCTCTTTAATGTCCAGCCTCCGTATCGCTGTCCGGCACTTCGTCCCAGGGGTTGTCCTCCGGAATCTCGATGTCCGTCTGCGGGAGTTTCAGGGTTTCCGTTGTTTCTTCCTCATACAGTTTGGCGCACGAGGTAAAGGCCATAGCCGCTGTCAGCAGCATCGTGGCCGCGATCGCTCTTTTTCTCATCGTTAGTCATCGGTTAAAAGGTTGGATATTTCCGGGTCGAGCCTGCCCCGGTATTCGAATGTCTCTTTCAGCTCGCACGCCCTGTCGAGCCATTTGCGCCCTTCCTCCCTGCGGCCCAGCCGCGAGCAGGCAATGGCCTTCAGGTAACACGCCTCGGCCGATTCGGGCAGCGCGGAGAGCACTTCGTAAGCGCGGTCGTCATGGCCGAGCGAGAGCAGTGCGATAGCCGTATTTCGGTCATGGTAAGGAGCCAATATCGTGAGGGCTTCGTCGTAGCGCCTTTCATCGAGCAGCTTCATGCCCCGCGCATAGAGCGTATCGGGTACGGTCGTATGGATCGTATCCTTCACCATGCCTACGCGCCGCAGGTCGTATTTGAAATCGACCGAGCGAAGCAGCGGATAGAGCCTTTCCCGGATATATTTATACTCTTGCGGATACCTGCCTCGCAGGGCCGCTTCGCGTCGGTCGGGATTCTTCTCCGCACCGAGCAGCGCAAGGATCGCCTCGCGGTGCGGCAGACTGTCCGAGGCGGCGATCAAGCGCCCCAGCTCCGTCCAGTTCTCGCCCACGGAGCGCACGGCGATCAGCGTATCGACCTGCCGCCCGAAACGCGCTCCCAGACGCCGTTTGAGCGACAGGGCACGCCCGCGGGCCAGACGCTCGTTGAGCGCGAGTGCTCCTTCCGGTGATGCCGAAGCGGTCAGCACGATACTGTCCACGTAAAACTCCCGTTGGTTTATCAGCCCGTCCATCAGGGCTTCGATGCGGGCGAGCTGAACGGCGTTGGTTTCCAGCGTGTCGATAATGTCCGATTTGCCGACTTCGAAGGCAAGGTAGTTGCGGTTTTTGACGACAGCATACTTCTCGATCACTCTGGTCAGGTAGCGCCTCGTGGTGTCTGCGAAGGTCAGCATCGAGGATATATTGTATTCCAGCGTATCGAGGGGCGGCATATCGTAACGGCTGCCGTCCAGCCCTACGACCGCTCCCGCAAGTGTGACGTGCATCGTCTTGCCTTCGCCTTTGGTCGGTACTTCCTGCGTGTAGTAATAGCTGATCTTCTCACGGCCATCGACGATGGAATCCAGCCGCACGCCATCCGGATAGGGATGCTTGACGAAACGCTCGAAAGCACGCTGCTCGGCAGCCGCATCGGGCTTGAAGATCCGCACGTATCGGTCGAACTGCCAGTAGTTGCGATCCTGCACGCGGCTGAACAGCCCGCCCCGGATACTGATCTGCTGAAGCGGCACGAGGCCGTCCGTCTTGTGGAGCATGGGCGTTACGGCCACGCTCTGACAATTGCCCTGCAACTGGCGCGGCAGCTCGATCACGAAGTCGATGCTGACCTTGCCCATACGCTCGGCGACGGTGCGCGATTGAGCCACCACGACCACCTCGTCGAGTTCGAGCGACATGACGCGCTCGCCGTTTTCGAGCGTAGTCGTAGGCAGGAAATAGACGGGTTGCAGGCTGTCGCGATGCTTGTATTCGATATACTGCGGTGCGGACTCCTTTTTCGGCTCCTGCTTTTGTGCTTTGGGCGCATAGTTCGCCCGTGCGCCCAAGCCCCGGCGCTGAAGCCTGCCCGTAACGGTACAACCGCCCAGCAGCAGGCATATGACGAGGCTGTGCAATAACATCTTTTTCATTGTTTCATAACTTTTTTCTTATCATAAGCCGAGAAGACGGGCCGACTACCTCCATGTAATCGACGCCCGTGCTTGTTGACTTTGCCCGTAAATGTCCGTAATCGTAAAGACGAATTCCGTTCGCTCGGCATAGGAAGAGTTGGCGGTAAAAATATGTTGTCCGGCTTCGAGGGTTACAGGACTGTCGGGGTGTAACATGGAACCGTCATACGAAACCCTGCAATTCGTCGAGGTCGTCGTATAACTTACGGTATAGTCGCCCATGTATTCGGTCGAACGGATGGTCAGCGTCATCGGGCTGTCCGAATAGAGAGCCGCCGAGGACATGGTTCGTATCATTGCGGAGAATTTCGGATAACGGGACGTTACCGTGCATTGCTGCTGTACGCTATGGCCGCTGCCGTCGCTTACCCGCACCGTAACCGTCAGGTCGCCGGTGGCGCGGGTGTCGAGCAAGAAATTGTGGGTTCCATTGCCTAACATGGCTTCGTTGCCGCCGAGTCCTGTCCCTGCGGGAAATACGAAAACGGCCTGCGGATCGGAACAAGTGAAGGTAGAGATCGCGGTGTCATCGCTTCCGCTGATTTCCAACGTAAAAGTGGCGGGGTTGCCGACGACGATCGCCGAAGGCGGTGTCAGCGTAATATCGAGCGAGGGTTTTTCGACCGCCTCGGTCGTCAGTGTACGCCGGATCTCATAGTCATAGGCATCCCGCAGGACGAATGTCAGCACGGCTTCGCCTGCAACTGTCGGGCAGTATCCGATCCGTGCTGTTTTAGTTCCGGCTCCGCCGGGCAATGTGACGGGAATTCCGGTCGTCATGGCCATACCGTCGAATGTTATCGTACCTTCACCCTTCGCCTGTTCGACGGTCAGCGTGTAGCGACCGTCGGGATCGGTACTCTCGACCCTCATCTCGGTAAAGATATTGTCGCCCACGCTGCACGTCTGAGGTAGTTCCGTGAAGGCCACTCCGAGCGTCGAAAGACGCATATCCGCCGCATTGGCCCCCGAAATCATCACATCGAGGTTATAATGACGGTTACGCAGGATGTCGAAAGACGTCGTGGCGTTGCTGCCGGGATAGATGTAATAATCGACCTTACAGCCCGACGCCTCGCCTTCGAGATGGATGCAGGTGGCGTATTGCGGGGCGTTTTCGCGGCTGCGCTGCTGCGGGTCGGAGATACCCGGCACTTCGCCCTGAGCGTTTTCGGGAAGGTAAAGAACAACGGAGTAGCTGCGTCCGGAAAGAACGCTCTTCGGAAAGGATGTCACTCCGCCGTCTGCTGTGGGTTTGCTTTCAGCGAAGAACGGCACGCAGGACGGGACGCCCGTTACCTGACAGGATCGGAGTTCGAAATCCGTAAAGGCGCCGGCCGTCGTGACATTCAGAGTTAGTTTTGCCACACATCGTCGGAGGAGTATCGCGACATCGGTAGCCCCCGATACGGTGAAAGACTGCCGGCCGCTCATCGCAAACCTTTCATCGGTATCTCCCGATACATCGGGAACGTACATCGCTTCCTGCAATCGCAGGAGTGTCATCGGCCCCATGTCTTCCTTCGTATTGGCGATGGCATACGCTTCATAGCGGCCGTGGGCCATCGTCATCGTCCGCGAAGCATTTCCTGCGGTCAGATAGTGATGTTCCAGCGAACCCGTCTGTACGTTATGCAGGTAAAGGTTCACGTCTGCAATGGCATTTTCATCCTCCGAATTTCGTGTCGGAAATCCGTTGTCCGCAGCCGCAAAAGATATTTCCACCTGCGAAGCGGCAGCTTCGGGGGACTGCGGCCCATCGGGCGGATAGCAGCCGCTATCCTTCGTACAGGATGCGAACAGAAGCGGCAATAATCCTAAAAACAAGAGCTTTTTCATATCTCGATATTCTAAAACATATAAGAGAAAGAGGCTTCCAGCTTCGCCGGAGCCAGTGCGATACGGCGGTAATGCCGCAGAAAGACATCGTCGCCGGGCGGCGGTGCGGGGTTCCAGCGCGTATCGTTCATGTAATACAGGCCGAGGCCGCCTTCGAGCGAGAAGTTCCACCGCCTATGCAGCATCCACGAATAGCCCGCGCTGGCACCTATGCCGACAGTCCAGCCGTTGTAGCGTTTGTTCCGGTTCCCGACGCGATACTGTGCGACGGCCGAGTGCACGCCCCAAAAGAAGCCGACGTGCGGCTCGAAGCGCCAGCGGCGTACACCCACGACGGCTCCCAGCACTTTGGTTCGCAGGCTTTCGGTCGAGATCGGGTTCCAGTATGCCGACGCTTCGACAGACCATTTTTCCGATACGGCCACATCTACGCCGGCATTGACGGTTCCCGTTGCCAGTCCCAGCGTATTGACGCGCACGGCCGTATATTGAGCCGAAGCCGCGTTCGCCACGAGGACGAACAGCAGCAGTACAAATAATCTTTTCATCATGTTTCTATGTTTGTTGGAATGAGTAACCGCCGCATCCGGCAAAAGGTATCGGCGGAGCGTTGAGAGAGGTTAATCGATCTGAAATTCGGGAACGACATTGCAGTTTTCCCATGCGGTAAAGGAATACTCCGGCTCCCGCGACAGCTCCTTGCGGGGATAGTGGCCGATGAAGTTGCTCCACCAGACGGCGACCGTTTTCCCTCCGATCCCCTTGAACGTGCATCGGCTTCCTATCGGAACTACGAACGCCTGTTTTTCCTGATCGATCCGGTACGCGCCGTCGCAACTTATCTCGACCAGATCGACATGGGTATAGATATAGACGGCTTCCTGCACGAAATCCACGTAGAGCGTATCCCGAAAACTTTTCATGGGATGGCGGTACGGGTTTTCCGCTGAGACGAACTGCGTGAGGCCGCGATCCGCATACCAACCTCCGACTTTCGATCCGTCCACCGGTTTGAGAGGCACGAGCGGCCCGTCGTCCAACGACAATATCATCATGCGATTGTCTTCGGGCGTATAGGAAGAACTCCATTTTACGACCGTCATATTCTCTTTGTCGACACTTCCCCGGCCGCGGTGGGTAGTCCCGCGCTTCCAGTAGGTATATATCGTCAGGAGATTGTAAAAGTCGTGCGTAAACGTTTTTGTATAGCTGTACCCGTCCGTATTGCTTACAACCACTTCATAGACGAGCCGGTAATTGTCGGCGGTAAACACCTCTCCGGGGATGTAGTCTACCGAGAAACTGTACACGCCCGAAGGGTCGTTCAGCGGGAGGGTGACGGACGAGGTGAGCGGCTGCCCGTTGAAGAGGAAGGCTCCGTGCTGGCCTTGTAGAAGGCGAACCGTCGCCGAGAGGCTGCCGGCCTTTTGCGGGTCGTCCACGGTGATCGTAAGCTGCCGGCCGGGATCGTACAGGCAGTACCCCTCGAACCGATAGCCCTCGAAAGGGAAGTTGTCCGAAATCCCGACCTCGAACGCATCGACGCGGGTATCGACCACGTTTTCGCCCTTGATGACGATATTGAGCGTATATACCGTATTGCGGCGCACGTCGAAGTTGGTCGTGTTGTTCTCTCCCAGATATACGTCGTAGGTCAGCAGTTTGCCTTCGCGCTGTGCCTTGATCCGCAGGAAGGTCGCTCCTTCGGGTGCGTTGCCGGCGCATTTCTGCTCCTGCGAGGTTATCCCCGGCACTTCGCCCCGACAGTTCTCCGCCAAGAAGAACGTGCGCGATGCCTTGCGGTTCTCATATGATGCGATCGCCGAAAGCTCGGAAGAGGTGAGCTCACGGGCCTGCTGATCCTCCGCGAACAGCGTGGTGACACCTGCCATATCCATCACCTGCACGGATTGGAGCTTCAGGTCGTAGTCCACCCCGTAGAAGGAGATGTTGCAGACGATTTTGGCTACGTTGCGCCGAACGGTGACCGTAGCCTCCGGCATCCCTTTCCCGACCGTACATTCCGCATATCCGGACATGGGCAGCGACGTGTAACTTCGGGGTACGCGGAACTCATAGGCCGACAGCGTCTTCCGGCTCATCGGGCCCATATCTTCATGTAAATTGGCTACGGCATACACATCGTACCGGCCGGCGGGAATGGAACGCTCCAATACGCCGCCCTGCACGTAAAAGTGCTGCGACGGGCGTATGCCCTGCGGATCGAAGAGAAAAACGTTTATGTCCTCGACGGCCCGTTCGTCCGCGGCTCGGGTAATCGCCTGCGTTGCTTCCGGACACACCCGCAGCGTAAAGCGGGTCGCAGACTCCGCAGCCGGAACAATATCTTCTTTGGAACAACCGACCGCCGAAGCGAGCAGCGGCATAATTAAAATCAGTAGGTTTCTCATAATGAAAAATGGAAAAAAGGGAAAAGACAGGGACGATTGCACCCTGTCCCTTCCCTTCCGATGTTACATACCGATATTGACATCCTGATTGAACGGCCCTTCCCAGTCTGCGGGGGTGATCGTCACGGCCACGTCGGCACCCGTCAGGCCGCTGATATTCACCGTTACGCGGCGGTAGGTATTGCGGTTGATAGCCTTCCCCGAATCCCCGGCAAGTTCGATCTCGTAACTCACGGGCATCTGGTCGTCCGTCGTTCCGAAATCCCCGTCATGATCGTAAATGCCTTCGAGGGTCAGCAGTACGCTCTCGGCAGCCTTATCGTCCTCATTGCCGTAGATATAGAACAGATTGGCATATTTCCCGCTCTGCTCTTTCGCTGCCTGCGTATGGCTGAAAGTCTGTGCTGCGGACAGAGGCATGGTCTCCCCTGAATACTCGCGGTTTTGGGTTCCTCCGGAATGCGACGTGCCGACGTCGAAATAGAAGACCGAGGATGCCGCACGGGAAACAGTCGCCGAAGCGATCCGCACGCGACCGGGGTATGCAGAGGCGAACTTGCTGTCGGTCGTAGCCTGTACGGCTACCTTCGACACGAGCCTTTCGAGCGCGATCTGCACGGTGGTCGTCTGCCCGGCCTGTGCGATAACCTGCGTCGCCGAGCCGGTCATGGTAAACCCTGCGGAGCGTTTGGCCTTCGTCGTCACCTCGTCGAACGTACCGTTATAGTCCGCGATCTCGCTCTCGGCCTGGCTTCGCAGGTCGTCCAGTGTGCCGATCCCGGAAAGGGCGCTGCCGTTGGCGATGGCATAGAAGCTGTACGTTTGCCCCGGCGCGGCGTCCGGTACGGGAATGGTCGCCGTCTGTCCCGAAATCTCCGCAGCGGTGAAGTTGCGTTGCAGTACGGCGTCCCCGCTGCCGTCGAACACGAACAGCGTGAGGGAGTTGATCTTCTTCTCCCAGCTCTCGGCCGCAGCCGTCTGGTCGAAGAAGGCGCGGGTTTCGGGCGTCTTGTCCGTCAGGGTGATTTTCACTACGCTGCCCGTCGCCGAGTCTGCGATCTCGTCGGTGTGCTTGTTACAGGAGGCCAGCATGGCCAGGGCAGCAGTAGCCGCCAAAATCATCTTTTTCATAGATTTAATTGATTTTATGCCGTTTCGTGCGGCGGTTAATAAAAAGTGGTGGATGAATGTCAGTCGATGATGAATTTCAGTCCTATTCCGAACTGCGTGTGGAAATGCCCTGTCGTCGTGCCCCAGAGCACACGCTCGCGGCCCGATATGCAGAGCACGATGCGGTCGGTGATATAGGCTTCGGCCTCCAGCGTCACCGCGCCTCCGTAGAGGAATCCCTCGCGGCTTCGAATCGTGGAGCCGTCGTACAGCATTTTATCTCCCCAGTTCACTGTCTCGTACCCCAACAGGGCCGAGCCGCCGATGTAGAGGAAGAAAGTCTTGGAGCCGTCCGCGAGAAACTTATAGTAGTAGCCCCCTTCGCCCGTGAACTGCGCCACGGGGATACTCCCGGCTTTGTAGGGGTAATTGCGGCAGAGGTACTCCGCCCCGAAGACCCACTTGTTCGCACGGCCCGCATAACGGCTCATGGCCGCTCCGAAGTAGTACCCCGTGGTGCTGCGCCCGGAGGCGGAGTACCAGCCGTCCGCCATGCCCGCGCGTACCTCCAGCCCCCGCATTCCGGGCAGGGTACGCTGGGCATGGGCTTCCGGAGCCAAAGCCAGGCCGAGGGCCAGCGACAGCAGCAATGCCAACCGTTTCATGCTATTTGACCTTTAATTCGTTGATGACCTCGGCATGCACCAGATCGGCATTTTCGACCGTAAAGGTCTGGTGGCGTCCGCCTTCTTTCTCGTAGAGTTCCACCACGAGGTGCTTGTCGTCGGGAATGGTGAACTTCGGAAGCGTGAAGACCATGCGCTCGCTGCTCTTTCCCCGGATCACCTGCACGTTGTTGTGGGCACGCAGGGGCCGGATGACCTGCTCCTGAATGGCCGTGCGCTTGGCGACCTTCTTATCCGCGATCTTGAAGGTGAGGTGATCGACCTCGAAAGGCACGTTCGAGGAATTCTTCAGTTGCAGGTGGAAATAGAGCAGCCCGTTGTGCGAGTAGATGCCTTTGAGTAGATACTGGATGCCGAAACGCTTGCAGCCGATATGCTTTACCTCGCGGCGGTCGTTCTTGTAGATCGACCTCATAATGAGCTTCACCAGCAGCGGCGATTCGCTGCCCAGCTCCTCCATGTAGATCTCCAGCGCGTTGTTGGGGCGGTTCACCGCCTCGCCGTCGTGCAGGAAGTCGGTCATTTCGACCGATAGCTTCACAGGCTCGTCGGCATATTTGACGTTGAAGGTGTAATAGGCCCCGTCCTCGGTGATGACCGAGAGGTTGCTCTCGCGCGAGAAGTCGCGCAGGGCGGCCTTGACCCTCAATACGTTCTCCGTGCCGTCGGCTTTGGCGGCCAAAAGGTCGGCCGAGCCCAGATCGACGTAGCGGATGGCCGAAGGGAAAATAACGTGCGTGGTCTTGTTGAAAGTCACCTCCAGCGCGTAAGGCGGGATCATGCGGTCGAAGGTCAGCGGACGGGTCAGCCCGCCGAAGTAGTCGCCCGTCGAGGGTGTCGCGGCAGCCGATATGTCCGGCGCTGCGGTTTCGGCTGCCTCCTGCGCCGAAGCGCCCGTTACGCATCCTAAAAGTGCGAACGACAAAAGGATTTTTTTAACTGCGCCCGGCTTGTTTTCTTTCGCTGCCGGCGAGCAAAGGTTTTGTGAGCGAACTGTGCTCTCGATTTTCTTTCGGTTCATAACTTGTCTTTCTTTAATGTGTTCGGTTTATGGATATTCAGTGGCTTGCGTGTTATTCCAGCGGGGGCAGCAGCAGGACACGATACCCGGCTTTGAGCGTCACCCGAACCTGCCGCATCTTCTGCCCGACGTACTGCGCCGTGCCTTGTATGACGCTGCGCCCCAGATCGGAAAGCAGTTGCGTCCCCGCATCGTCCGTAATGGTGATGCTGCTTCCCAATCCTGAACCCGCATTGGCGGCGATCTCCTTCACGGCGCTGATCTCGTCGGATGCGGGGACGCTGATGCCCTCGCCTCCGTCCATGTCATAAACCAGCAACTCGACCGGTATCACGCTGCCCCGGTATTGCACGGCGCTGACCGTGATCATCATGCGCTCCCCGTCGATACGGGCCGTGCCCGTAAGTACGGTGTTCGCGGGGATCAGCACGCCGCCGGCCCTCATCGGCTCGGTAAGGCGCAGGGGCACCTCCTTGCCGTCCGTCACGGTTGTCGTACGATAAATGCAGGCTCCGATGCTGTTTTTATGTACGGGGTTCTCGTTACCCGCCGCAGTATTGAATCCCCAGTTGCGGGGCTTCGTGAACTCCGCGACGAATACCGAGTCGGGCATCGGGGCCGCGAGGCGCGAAACGACCTCTCGGCGCACTTGGGCGACGGGCTGCACGGTGCTCCTGCCGCTGCGGGATGTGCCGCCCGTCGGGGTGGTCTGGACGGCTTCCGCCGCACCGCCCGCATTTTGCCCTCCGTTCATGTATTTCGAGGCCAGTTGGTAGGACTTCTCGATCAGGGCCAGTTGTTGCTCCTCGGCGCTCTGCCGGGCCTGTTCGTCCTCCAACTGCGCTTCGAGCCGGTCGATGCGTTCCTGCAACTCCTTCTCTCTGTCGCTTTCGGCCTCGTTCTGCGTCTCTTCATAGAAGCTGTCTATCTGACGGTTCAGGTCGTGGTACGCACCCACCGATGAGTGCAGGGTTCCGCTCTCGAAGCGCGAGGGGTTCTCGTAATATTCTACGGGTTCGGGGGCCATGCGCATCTCCCTTTCCTCGCGTGCGGCCCGCCTCTGCTCGCTCTCGGATTCCTCGCCCAGCGAGAAAGCGAAATCTTCCAGCGAACGCATCTTGGCCTCCTGTTTGGCCTTCATCTCCTGCTGCACGTAGGCGTCGCGTTTGTCGGCGACAATGCCGCTCTGCTCCGGCGTGGGCAGACTGGTATTGAGCCCCGCCTGTTCGGTGGTCTCCTCACCGCCCGAAGGGGCGAAAATAAGCCACATGATCGCGGAGAAGGCCAGCAGCATCAGCGGGAAGACGATCATCTTGCGCCGTTGCTGTATTTGCCGCTCGGTAAGCTCCTTCGCGGGCTTCTCCGGCGCAGGCTGTTCGTTACTGCCGTGTTTCTCGTTCTCTTTCATAATCGGTCGTGTTTAATCGTTCGGGGCTGTCCGCCCCGGACTGTGTTCGTTCTGTTTCAGCGGGAAAGGCTGCTTCCGGCTGCGGCATTGCATCTGAGTTCCCGAAGGATTCCTGCTTGTGCCCCGGCTGCGGCGCAAGCCGTTGCAGGTGTTCGATCCGTATCCGCTCCCCGTCGTTGCGCCCCAGAGAGTAGATCGCCGAAACGGTGCTATACAGCGACAGTGCGGCGAAGAGCACGAAGAGCGTGACGATCGCATAAACCCTAATGTCGGGGTTCATCGCCCCGCACACTCGCCGCAGGCGATCCTCGATCCGCTCTCCGGCGCATTTTATCCATTTCCGTATCATAATTTATCGTGCTATGACCCGCAGGTCGCGGTTTTCGACGATCTCGAAGCGCTCCATCGTGAAGCCCTGCGGATTGTTGTCCGAGCGCACCGAGTTGATCAGGTTGCAGCGCGTGACGAGCGAGCGTTCGGTGACGTTGCTCTCGCGTATGATCATCTGCCGGGCGTAGGTCGTCACGCGGTACGGGTAGGTATCGAAGTCGCAGACCACCGAATCGACCTGCACCTGCTGATTGATGTTGCCTGCCACCACGCGGTTGTAGTAGCCCTTCTCCTGAAGATCCTGCGAGTAGTGGTAGGCGCTCTTGTCGCACAGGAACAGGGCGCGGTTGATGTTGCTCTCGATGGCCGCCCGGTCGGGCGCCAGCGTGAAGAAGAGCTCGTGGAAGCGGCGGACGTGCTCCCGCGCCTCGACGGGCCGGTTCTGGCTGAGGTCTTGCGAGAGGGCCAGCATCAGCGACTTGCCCTGGTCGAGCACGTAGATCTTCTCGCGCTGGCGCTGGGCGAACTGGTAGCTCTTCACGACACTGAATACGGCCACCACGGCGCACAGGCCGAGGAAGACGAGCGTGAAGAGCCGTATCTGCCGGAAGCTCGTTTCGATGTTTTTCAACGATTTGAATTCCATTGTTTGTCGTTTTATCGGGTTTATCTCTTCTATTGAGCCGCACAAGAAAAAGTGCGGCTGACATGTGGCTCAATCGCCATAAAAGCGATCGGCTGCATTCCATCAATGGCCGCCGGACGATCCTCCGCCATCCTTCGTGGCGAGGTTATCGCCTCGGAGGCCGCTGTCGTCGCTCTCGCCGTATTTCGACTTGTCGCCGCGCCCAAAGGCTTTGCCGATCAAAGCTCCGGTCACACCGCCCGCGACACCGGCAGCGAACGACGAAGCGCGGTTGACGCCGCCCAGTCCCGAACCGCCGCCCGCCTGCACGATCCACTCGGCTGCGGTCGGTACGGTGAAATAGCCGATGATCCCGATAATCAGGAAGATGATATAGACGCCGTTCGAGCCGTCCGGGATGTAGCTGGGATCTTGCAGCGCCGCAATGTCGGCCTGAAGCATCAACACCTGTATCTTGGCCAGCACGGCCGAGAAGAGGTCGGCTACGGGCAGCCACAGATAGACGCAGATGTATTTGGAGAGCCAGTGCGTGAGCGTCCCCTGAAAACCGTCGTAAACGGAGAGTGCGAACGACAGCGGGCCGAGAATGGAGAGCACGACCAGAAAGAACGTCCGCAGTGTGTCCACCGTGAGTCCTGCGGCGTTGAACAGCAGCTCGAAGAAGTCGCGCACCAGCTCTCGGAACCACGTCTTGATTCCGTGCCACGTCCGCTCCCACCACATACTGATTATTTCGCCCAGATCCATAATGCCCAGTTCGGCGAGCTGTTGGTCGTACACCTCGTCGTCCGCCAGCCACGCCTTGCCTTCCCGCACGCGGGCCTCGTATTCGAGATCGTCCCGCTGCTTCTGGTAGGCGGCGATGTCCGTCGTCTGCCCTTCGAGGATGGCGTGCGTGCCTTGCACCACGGGCGAAAGCACGGCGTTCACCGTTCCCAGCACGACGGTCGGAAACATAATGATACACAGCCCGATGGCGAAGGGGCGCAGCAGCGGAAATACGTCGATAGGCTCGGCCGAAGCCAGCGCCTTCCATACCCGATAGGCCACGTAAAAAAGCGCTCCCAGACCGGCCACGCCTTTGGCGATGCCGACCATATCCCCGCACAGGGGCAGCATCTCCTGATAGAGATTGCGCAGCACTTGGTGCAGGTTGTCGAAATTCGTTGCGAGCGGTGTCATGGCTACCAATATCTTTCGGAGGGTTTGCCGTAGAGCGCCTGCACGCGGGCGGCATCGCCTTTGGACTGGCTGCGCAGGAACGAGACGGAGATCGCCTTGTCGGTATAATAGCGCGTGAGGTTACGGTAGCGCAGCATCCGGGTATAGATCTGATCCACTGCGTCCATGCGCTCCTTGTCCGAGAGCGAGAGGCCGTTGCCGGAGGTCACGATGTTCTTGAGTTCCGCGACCAGCGCCCCGCCTTCCTCCAGCAGCCGGGCGTAACCGGCCGAGATGGCCGCCAGCTCGCCGGAGGTGAAGTTGCGGTCTGTGACCATACGGTTGAATCCCGACATGTAAATATCCGTGATCTCGCTGACCATCTCGATCGTGAGCTTCACCTTGCGGGCGTCCTTGATGATGTTGTGCACCGCTTTCAGAGCGTCGTAATACGCCTTGCTTTGGTTATAAATCTTTACGCTCTCTTGCAGAGACTTAATCATGTTGGAGGCCGTCGTGGAACTCTGCACGGCACTCTTGATGTTCTGTACGAGGTTGGACGGGTCGATGACCGTCCACTGCGCCGCGGCCCGCTGGGTGAAGCAGGCCGGAACGAGGCACATGAGCCATATCCATCGTTTCATGTTCTTTCGTTGTTTTATGGGTTTTACATTCGCGGGATTTTATTCCTCCGCGCGGTAGTAGTCGCCGTAGCCCGCGAGGGTCAGTACGTCGCGTTCGTGGTCGTAGGAAAGACCGATGCGGCCCCACAGGTCGAAGTAACAGAGGCCCCACATCTGCCGCAGCGGACGCCGCAGCACGGTCTTCGCATCGTAGGCGAAGGCCACGTGGTAACCGCCGGCCCGGCGTGCTTCGTTGTGGTATATCCGTACCTCCGGCGACCCTTCGCGGCTGCACCAGCGGCCCGCGATCTCCGACATCCTGAAGTAGAGGTGCGAAGCCGGTATGGGGTATTCGTTATTTCTCCTGCACATGGCCGCCTCCCTATCTTTCGTTTTCCCGCTGGCGGGTGTAATCCTCTCCCGGCGATACCATCAGCGTATCGGTCTGCGTGTCGAGCGCCAGAATCGTAATCCGGTCGTCGGAGCCGTAATAGAGAATATCCCCGTCGAGCCAGACCAGCACATAGCGCTCGCCGGTCGGGCGGCCGCCACGTTTGAGGTATCTGAGGACGAAGTGCTCCCCCGCGCGGACGATCTCGATGCCGCAGCGGTTCGGCGCGGACATCCACCTGCCGCACAGGCGGCCCATCTCCCGCTCCCTGCGCCGGAGCTCCTCTTCGCGCCAGCCGGACGTTACGACGGGTTCCCCGAAAGGAGCCGGTGCGGGGTCGGATGCCTCGTGTCCGCAGGCGGAAAGTTCACAGGCCGGAGGGTCGCAGAATTCGCGTATCTCGCCGAAGATCGTCTCCGGCATCGGTTCCCGATGATCGGGGGACAGGAGCGCTTCGGTCAGTATCTCGCCGATACCCGCGTGGTGGCGGACAAGGCGTCGGAGTTGTTCGCAACTTATGATTTTCGACATGATGTTTTCGGTGTTTGCGGGGCGTCGGCCCCGGTTGATGACTATTTTTCGGCGAGCTGTTTGATCGCCAGTTCTATGTCGCCGCCCAGAGATTCGGCCAGACGTTGCACCTCGATCTTCTCGCTCTCCTCGGTCGTGTAGGCGAGGTATTCCTGTTTACTGACCTCGGTGGCATAGACAGCGCTCTGCACGCCGCCCAGCCCGATCCAGACCTCCTTGTACTTGCGGCCCGGATGATTCGACATATTGATCGAAAGTATCTGCGCCTTCTCCTTGTCCGTAAGGCCCAACAGGGTTTGGATGGCGTCGAAGCGGTTCATGAACTTGCGCTGGTCGAGCAGGATTTTGCAATCGCTGTTGTTGATGATCGCCTCCTTCACGATGGGCGAGGAGATGATGTCCTGCACCTCCTGCGTGACCGTCACCACCTCGCCGAAGTGCTTGCGGACGGTCTTGTGTAGGCTAAGTACCCGGCGCCTTACCGTATTTCTACGGCAGGTTTCCAAGAACTCGCCCCCGAACCGGACTTACACCTCTCGGCGTATCCGGCTCTCCGCTAATTTTTCTCAGTCTAAACTTTCCCCAGATGCCGCAGCCTGTGGCAACTCGGACACAACGCAATGGTCTTGCGCTTTCGGGCCGACATGAGCCGTTCCCAACTCTCTTTTCCCTTCAGGTCTTTGAGGTTGCGGACATGGTGCATAATCAGCTTTCCCGTTGCCCCGCACAATTCGCATTTTTCCGCTTTGAGCCTGTCCGTCAAATTGGTGCGGCTCACGTCTGCGATAGAGTACGGTTCGATGTCGCAGCTTCCGTTGAACGCCGTTGTCCGGCGTTTGAAACTCGTCTTGTAAAAGGTTCGGGACTTGATTGCCCCTTTCTGCTCGTACTTTACGGTGAACAGTTTGTTGTAGCGGTACTTCTTGTTGATTTTTCGTACCGTGCTCCTGTATTTGCCCGCAAATGTTTTATACATACTGTACTCCATGATATATCTGAAGTTGTGCAGCACGACGCAGTTGTTGGCGATCAGGTAATAGTTGCAAAATCCCACTGTTTCCCGATTGTATCGGTCGAGGATTTCGAGGTCGTCGTTGAATATCAATCCTGAACGGCATTTTGGTTTCCAAACCTCTTTCCCGTTGCGGAGCTTGATTTCCATAGCTCCGTATTCCAGAAGTTTGTCCCGCAGCGTCGCCATGCTCACATTCAGCCGAACACGCTTGCCGTAGGTGCGTCGCAGACACCCTCGCACATCCCGGCGTTGATGATTGTCCCGTGTTACCGTAATCTCGTATCCGAGAAATTTCGCCGATTTACCCGTATGGGTTATCAGCGTCTTTTCTTCGGACAGTTCGAGGGCGAGGCTTGCGGACAGGAATGATTTAATGTCTTCCTTTATCCGCTGTGCCTCCTCTTTACTGCCGATTACGCCCAGAATAAAATCGTCGGCGTAACGGATGTATTTGAGTCTGCGGTAACTTTCGTCCATTTCATCTCCGTTTGGAAATGCGGCACGTTCCTGTTCGATGGCTTTGAGTCTTGCGACCAAAGCCGCCTTCTCAGTCCCGTCTTTTACCTTTTTCAGTTTCCGCACAGTCCGTTTTCGTTCATTGGCCAAATTGTTGCTCTCTTTGCCCGGCCTGCGTTTGGTTCCCTTGTCGAAATGTTGGATATACTCTTTCACGTACTTGTCCAGTTTATCGAGGTATATATTCGCCAAAATCGGGCTGACGATACCTCCTTGCGGCGTTCCGCTGTAAGTGTTGTGAAACGTCCAATCCTCGACGTATCCCGCTTTCAGGAATTTCCGTATCAGACGGATAAAACGGTCATCCGAAATGCGCTCCCGCAGGATTCCGACAAGTACATCATGGTCGATGTTGTCGAAGAACCCTTTGATGTCGCCCTCGATAAACCATTTCGCCCCGTTGAACGTCTTTTGAATATGAAGCAATGCGGTATGGCAGCTCCGTTTGGGTCGGAAACCGTGCGAGGTGGTCTCGAAATGTCCCTCGTAAATGGCTTCCAGAATCATACGGACGACCTCCTGCACCAGCTTGTCTTCAAAAGCCGGTATTCCCAGAGGGCGCGTTTTCCCGTTTTTCTTCGGGATATGCACCCTCCGCGACGGGTGGGGCTGATAACTTTCGTCTTTCAACGAGGCTATCAGCGTTTCGATCCGGGCAAGGCTCATCCCGTCGATACTGCGACCGTCGGAGCCTTTGGTCGTGCTGCCTCCGTTCGATGCGATCTTTTGGTAGGCAACATAGAACAACTCTTCGTTGAACAGAAGCCGGTAAAGGCGTTCGAACTTGTAGCTCGAATCCTTACTGTGTTCGTTCAGACTGTTTAATACTCTTTCCGGACTTCTCATAATGTCTCTCACATTATCCATTAAATTGTATTAAAGAAAATTAGCTGCCTCCCTTCGCCATGTACAGGGCGTTATCCTGCTCGGACTACTACGGAGGCTCCGTTACCTTGCCGGATATTCAGAGGTCTGCACCTCATAGCCTTACGGCGTTCCGGGTTAGGTAATCCCCGTTTACTTACTTAGTAACTGTTGGCATGATGGATTGTCGGATGCGATTTCCGTCCTTTACCATTTATTATGGTTGCTCTGCGGCAAGTTCTTGCTGGCATCCGTACCTGTACACCGGAGCAGTACCGCAGTATGACGATTTATAGCTACCTTACGTCATAGCTTCCAGGTAGAGCAACTCGGACTGTCGTTCAAACAATTCGGTTTTCATCCTCATATCCATCGTTTCATCTTGCCGTTCAGTGGCAGTCTGGTAACTGACTGACTTACGGCGTTCCCGACATGCTACACTCCCCGTCCGGTTTCCCTTTCGGATAAGTCGGGTGATGATAGGTTTTTCAAAGAACACTTACCTAATCCCTTGCCAGTGGGATATTTACTAAGCAGCCTGTACGGGCGCACACAAATATTGGACATACGAGGCCATATTGTTGGATGCCAGCGCCTTCCACGCCTCCTCGATAATCAGCATCTTGCGGGTGCCTTTCAGACGACGCATCTTGTTGATGAAGACCTCCATCAGCACGATCGTCACGATCGGGAACAGCTCCTTGTTGTCTTTGATGGCGTCGATCTCGAAGACGATGAAACGTTTGGAGAGCAGGTCGATCTCGCTGGGCGAATTCAGCAGGAAGTTGTAGCGCCCGCCCCGGTAGTAGGGCCGCAGCGTGGTCAGCAGGTTGCGGATGTCGAACTCCTCGCGCCGCACCTCGATCTCGCGGCTTTCGAGCTCTTCGCGGAACTCCCCCTTGAGGTATTCGTAGAAGGTGTCGAACGAGGGGCGTATCGAACGGTCGGCCCTGATGCGGCCGATATAGCCGGCCACGGCGTTGCCGATCTCCGTCAGCTCGGTTTTCGACACTTTCTCGTCGGCGCTCTTCCACAGGGTCAAAAGCAGCGTGGCGATGCTGTCCAGCTTTTCCGTCTCGAACACGTAGTCGTCCGTGTAGAAAGGGTTGAAGCTGATCGGATGCTCTTCGGTGTAGGTGAAGTAAATCCCGTCCCCGCCCTTGGTCTTGTTGTGTATCAGCTCGCACAAACCTTGGTACGAATTGCCCGTATCCACGAGTACGATATGCGTTCCCTGCTCGTAGTATTGGCGCACGAGGTGGTTCATAAAGAACGATTTGCCCGACCCCGAAGGCCCCAGTACGAATTTGTTGCGGTTGGTGATCCAGCCCCGGCGCATCGGCTCGTCCGAGATGTCCAGATGCAGCGGCTTGCCGCTTATGCGGTCGCACATCTTGATCCCGAAGGGGCTGCTCGACGAGCGGTAGTTCGTCTCGCCCGTAAAGAAGCACAGGGCCGGCTCGATAAAGGTGTAGAACGACTCCTCGGCGGGGAAATCCCCTGCGTTGCCCGGCATGGCCGCCCAGTAGAGCGTCGCGGCGTCCACCGTGTTGTGGCGGGGGCGGCACTCCATCTTGGCGAGCTGGCTGCCCGCGTCGTTGCGGATGCGGCGCAGCTCCTCCGCGTCGTCGCTCCACGCCATGACGTCGAAGTGCGCCCGGATCGAGGTCAGCCCGAACGAGTGCGCCTCGTTCAGATATCGGTCGATCCACTCCTTGTTGATCTGGTTCGAGCGCGAGTAGCGTGCCAGCGAGTGCATGTTGCGGGCGCTCTTCTCGAAGCGGCGCAGGTTCTCGGCGCTGTCGTCCAGAAAGAGCCACTGGTTGTAGATGTGGTCGCACGCCAGCAGCAGGCCCACCGGTGCCGCGAATGAGAGCAGGCAGTCCGAACGGTCTGTCGAGAGACGCTCGTAGCGGCTCTCCGTACTCACGCGCCCCGGCAGGTCGTCCGTATCGGAAAGCGTGTGCAGGCAGACGTGCTTGTTGCCCACGCGGAACCCTTCGGCTTTCAGTTCCATATCCTGCAACACGGTCGTATCGTCGAGCGAGAGGGAGAAGTATTTCTCGATCAGACCCGGACAGTCGGGTGTGCCGGTGATCTCCTCGTCCGTAAGGCGCGTGAGGGTCACCAGTCCCGAATCGTTCATGATGCGCTCGAACTGATCCGCCGATTCGAGGAACGCGCGGGCCGTGTCCGGATTTACCTCTTTGGGAATGATGTTGCCTCGGCAGAGGGTCGAGAAGTCGGACTGCATGCGGGCCCGCTCCTTGGTCGTCTTGGTCAGATAGAGGAAACATGCGTGGTTCAGAAAAGGACGCTCGTTGAAGTGGCGCTCGTAGCTGCGCGAAAGGAAGCTCGCCTGTTCGCCGCAGATTTGGCCGCGCCTTTTTCCTTCTTGCCGGACGGAGCCGGAGACACCTGCTTCTGCTTCGTTCGTCACCTCCGGACGGTATCGCTCGCGGATGAACCAATCCTGTTTTAGCACAACGCTGTATTCGGGCAGCACCTTCACGGCCTTGCACCAGGCAGCGTGCATCGCCTCGTACTCGGCACCCGTCACGGTAAAGAGTTCGGGCAGCTCGACGCGAAAGGCTGCCGTGATGTCGGCGTCCTTGCTGATGATACAGCCGCCCTCGACCGCCAGCAGCGGAAACTTGCTCTCCAGCGTGGAGGCTTTCATCACGTTACGCATGACGCACCTCCTTCCTGCGGTTTAGGAAGCGGCATGCGCCTTTGCGGTTTATCAGGTAGCGGGGACGGCGGCGTGCGGCGGCGAGTTTCATCAGTCCGTGCTCGCCGTAGCGGGCGTTCATACGGAAGGTGTAGAACACCAGCATTGAGGCAGCCCCCGCGCCGAAGCCGATGCACGCCCACTGATCGACGCCTGCCGTGTAGAAGATGACCAGCAGCACGAATACGGCGAGCAGTCCTCCTGCGAAGAGGAAGAGGTACTGCGCCTTGAGCCCTTTGAACTCCACGCTGCGCCCGATGCCCTTATTGATCGTGTACTTCATGGCGGACACGCTTACAGGAAGAATGAACGCAGCACCGTGGCGCTTACGATCAGGAAGATGCACGCCCCGAACCAGCTCGCGGCGGTCTTGCTGGTGTCCGGGTCGCCCGACGAAAATTTGTTATAGACCTTGATTCCGCCGATCAGCCCGACCACGGCTCCGATGGCGTAGATGAGCTTCGTGCCCGGGTCGAAATAGGAGGTGACCATGTTGGTTGCGTCGTTGATGCCGGCAAGGCCGTTGCCTTGGGCCAGAGCCGAGGAAACGGCAGACACGACGAGGGCTGCCGACAGCAGAACTTTCTTGTTTCTCATAGACTTCGGATAGCTTTTTTGTTTTGTGGCGCAGGGGGCGGATAAGCCCCTGCGCCGGGGTTCGACATGGATGTTTCAGTGGCTCGGAGGACAGGGCGTACCTATCCGTAATCTCTCTCTTTCATATTGTCTTGGTGTCGGTTCATGCGAAATCGCGGACATCGAACCCTTCGGGAACCGGCGCCTGCGGGGATGGGCCTCCCGCATCCTCCGTGGCGATCCTCCGTTGGAATGCCGTGAGGTAGGCGTCGATCAGACGACTCACTTTGTCGTTCCCGTCGGGAGCGGCCGAAACGATGGCCTCGAACATATCGGTCTGTTTCAGCCCCAGCAGGGTGCGTCCTGTCTCCTGCTGCTGCTCGTCTGTAAGGGGATTGTCGTGTGCTACGGTGCGGTAGGCTTCGCTGATCTGCTCGAAACGTACACCCTTGGCTAACGAACGGCCCGCAGGGGGCTGCGTATCGTCGTGTTCCTCCTCGTCCATCTCCCTCTCTATCTCCGCTTCGAAGTCCGGGAAAGGTTCTTCTTCGTAGAGCGGGGCCTCGTAGGGTTCCGGATCGTTGTTCTCGCCTGCGGGCGGGACGCCGAACACTTCGTCCAATTTCTCCGGCGGAATCTGCCGGGGGTGTTCATGCACACTTGCTCCGGCAAATATACCGGCTTTTTCGGCCTCTTTTACGTTTTCCGAACCTGTGGCAGCGGTTGGCGTCGCTTGGCTTCGATGTGGCATCGTAAAGCGGCTTTTGCCGATGATCGCGGGCCGCGCCTCCGCTTTCGAGGGCGACGCCTGCTTCGTGCCCGCTGTCCGCTGCCCGCGCAGGAACCAGCGGGCGACCCATAGCGCGTAGCCTGCGGCGAAGAGCGCGAGGGCGACCGGTACGGCGGTTCTCAGCGCGTCCATTGCTTTCGGCCTCGTGAGGGTTTGCGACTGCGGCAGTAGCGGTCGATGCTCTCTGTGTAGTCTTCGAAGTGGGCATGCAGCACGTTGTCCACATAGGCTATCATCGACACCGCTCCGCTCCGGGCCGTGATCTGCCGCAGTCGTTCGTAATGCTCCGGACGGATGCGTACCGTCTTGCCGGAACGGAAAGCGCCGTCCCGCCGGTTCAGGACATAACGTCTCCGGTAGCCGTCGTCCTGCGCCGTATCGGGGCGGGGCTGCGGCTGCGGAGCGGTTCCCGCCCGGTGCGAACGCCGGCGGTGAATCGCCGCACGGCGGATAAAGAGGGCCGCGGCTGCGGCCGCTGCGGCCAGCAGGATGCAGGCCGTCGTCGTGTAGTGTGTCATAACTGAAAAGGTTTTAATGATCGGTTTGCAGTATATCGTCTATTCCGCTGCGGTACAGCTCGGCGATCTCGTCCTTGTGCTGGCGCAGATGCTCGGCCAGTACGTTGTCGATATATCCCCCTACGCTGATCTCCTTGCCCGCGAGCGCCAGCAGGTGTACCAGCTTGATGATGGAGCGGTGTATCTCCTGACTGATGTAAACGGGCTGCCGCGTCTTGAGTTCCCTGCGTTTGAGATACACCTCGTCGTAGCTTCCCCTGCGGCGGCGGGACTTGCCCTTCGCGGTGCCGTCGGTCGGTGCGGCGGCCTCGTCCGCCGCCGGCTCCTCTCCGTCCCTACGCAATGCCGCCGGACGCTCTCCGGCCTCCTGCAACACGGCATTTGCGGGATCGGCCAGCAGGTCGGCATCCTTGAAGGACTGGATGATGAGCGATTCGTCCAGCGGCCCGGCTTTCATGCGCTTAGCCATTGTCGCGGAGGTTGAGCAGGGTCAGCACCTCGTCCGTCAGCGCATCGATGTTGCTTCCTCTGAGCAGCGAACGGTCGGCCGGGAACAGCGTCGAGCGGAACAGCGGGCGGTGGCCTGCGGACAGCTCGCGCCGGAAACGCTTGCTGTCGGGAATGAAGGTCTTCAGCACTTGCAGGCCCAGCTCGGCGATCACCTGCTCGTACACCTCGTACAGCTCCGACTTCTCGCGCCCGTCCACCATGTTCCACACCAGATAGGTTCCTTTGATGTTCGAAACCCCCGTTTTGCGGATCACGTCGTTCACGACCGTCATGTAGCGCAGCGTGCTCTCCAGCACCACGCGGTCGGCGCTGATCGGGGCGATGATGTAGTCCATGTTGGAGAGGGCGCGGATCACCGACGGATTGTTGACCGTGCCGGGCAGGTCGAAGAATACGAGGTCGAACGCGGCCTGCTCCGTGATGCGGTCGGCATCGTCTATGGCCCGTTCCGTGCTGCTCTCCACGACCGGATAGGCTTTCTTGCCGAGGCGCGTGAACTGTTCGTAGGCCAGCGCCTTGTAATGGTTGTCTTCCAGGGCCAGCTTCAGGTCGCGCTGCCGCATCCCTGCGATGGAGTGCTGCGGGTAATCGCAGTCCACGACCGCCACGTCGTAACCCTTCACGTAGTGCAGGTATGAGGCGACCAGCACCGTGAGCGTGGTTTTGCCCGCTCCGCCCTTCTGGGTGGAAAAGGCCAGATAAACAGGTTCTTTTTCCATAAGCATTGAAATATTAAAGCGTTTGACCGTGTATGTAAACCCTTGCAGGGTCGTTCCTTTATGGCTGCGACGCTCCGTTTCTGTACGGGAACGGCGCTTTGCGGAAATGCGGCCGTATGCCTCCATGTCTCCATGCCTTCATGCCTGCATGTCTGTACTGCGATGCCTGCATCGGTATCGTCCGTCCATACGTCCGTGCATAAACCGTTATGGATTGTCCGTATATCTTTCGATATGGATATATGGATTGGCCATAGGTATCATGTGTCTGCACATACGCGCCGATACGCTTTCCGTACGTCGGTAATGAATCGTCGCAGCGCATCATTGCCGATTGTCCGCAACGGCAAAGAAACACCCTCCGGCACCCGGAGCATGCGGCCGCAAACATCCGTGGCACCGCTTGGCGCAGGTTTGGCATAGGTCTGCGCTGCCTACTGGTATACAACGGATTGCATAGGCCGGTATCTTTGTCCCGTGAACCGATTCCGGTCTTTACGGTTGCGCCTCTCTGTGCTGGCCGGCGACCGTGGCGGGACTGCCTCCGCAGAGGGCAGTCCCTTGTGTCCGGAGAACATTTCATGTTCGGGACACAGCAAGCTGTGTTTTCCGTTACCCGAAACGATTTCGGTAACGGAAAACAGCTTGCCCGCAAGGGGGAGAAAGCTCCTCCGAAGTCGTCGCTTTTTACGGGGCGCCGCCGTGCGCCGGAACGGAATTTTTACCGCACCGGGAGCCTTGCGGCCTTCGGTAAAAATCGAAAGGCATGGAACAAACCAAAGCCCCCGTCCGGGGCAGGGGCGGCAGGCCGCCCAAAACGGACACGGCGAAAAATTGCGTGATGGTGCGCTTCACGGACGAGGAATATGCCCGGTTCCTCGCGTTGTTCGAGCAGTCGGGCACGCTCTCGAAGGCCGCTTTCGTCAAAGCACGGGTCTTCGGCGATGAGTTTCGGGTCATACGATCCGACCGGGGGACAATGGAATTCGCTGCGCGGCTGACCGCTTTCAACGCCCAATTCAGAAAAATAGGCGTGAATTACAACCAGATCGTAAAGGAATTGCACGCGCATTTTTCGCCTAAAAAGGCGCTCGCCCTGCTCTATAAATTGGAGAACGAGACGCGCGAATTGGTCGCTGTGGGAGCGAAAATAGCGACTCTCGCCGAGGAATTTCGACAGCGATGGTAGCCAATATCACCACCGGAAAGGACATCTACGGGGCGCTCGCTTACAATCAGCGTAAGGTCGATCGGGGCAAAGGGACGGTGCTTGCGACGAGTAATATCCGCTTTCCGGCCGACGGACGCTTCGGTGTCGCGGCCCTCGCCGACGAGCTGCTCCGATGGATGCCCTCGCACATTCGCACCGAAAAACCGGTCGTCCATATCTCGCTCAACCCCGACCCCGAAGACCGGCTTTCGGACGATGAACTGACCGACATCGCCGCCGAATATATGGAGGGTATGGGCTGGGGCGGCCAGCCCTACGTCGTCTATAAACATACCGACATCGACCGCCCACACATCCATATCGTAACGGTGCAGGTGGATAGTTCCGGACGCAAGATCGGCGACAGCCGGCGCAACGAGCGGAGCGTGGCCGAAACGGAGAAAATCGAGCGTAAATACGGCCTGCACCGCGCCAAAGGACGGAAACGGGGCGAACTGTGGCAGCTCGCACCTGTGGAACCTGAAAAAGGCGACCTGAAGCGGCAGATCGCTTCGGTGGTGAAGCCCGTTCTCTCGATGTACCGCTTTCAGACCCTCGGCGAACTGCGGGCTCTGCTCTCGCTGTATCGTATCGGTGTGGAGGAAGTCGGGGGTACGCGGTGCGGACGGTCGTACCGGGGATTGCTCTATACGGTACTGGACGAAAACGGAGAGAAAACGCAGGCTGCGCCGCTGAAAGCCTCCCGACTGGGTGATGACGCGTCGCTGACGAAAATCGAACGTGTCATGGCCTCTTCCGGGGAGAAGAGCGAAGGGAAAAAATTACACGAACTGACGCGACACCGCGTCGGGGAAGCCCTGCTGGATACGATGGACGAGACGGAGCTGCGCGAACGGCTTCGGGAGCGGCATATCGACCTCTGCCTGCGGCGCAACGACACGGGACGGATCACGGGCGCAACGTTCATCGACCATGAAACCCGCTGCGTGTTCAACGGCTCGCGGCTGGGCAAGGCGTTCTCGGCCAATGCGCTGCATGAACGGTTCGCCGCCGGCCGGAAAACGGAGCCCGAACAGCTGCGGCAGTCGCGGCGCAGGCCGCAAATTCGGAAGACATATCCCTCGCGCCGGAAATAGCATCGCATAGAAAAGGGGCCGTCGGAAGTCTGGCGGCCCCTCTGGGATTTTGTTTCCGGATAAGCTCGCTTATCCGGCGTGGGGTTTCCAGTCGCTACGGACGCTGGTCTTCACGGCGCCGGGCGAATAGGACGAAATTGTCGCGGATGAATTGCTGCACGTCCGACTCCTTGTAGAAAGCCTTCTGGTTCAGCATCCGGTACTTTAGGCCGCACTTCGAGCGGTAGCGTTGCAGCGTGCGCTTGCTTACGTGCAGCATCCGGCACAGGTCGTAGTTGTCGAAGAGTTTCTCACCGTTCTCCAGCGTCGGATACTCCTGCGCTTTGGGTGGCTTCTGGCGTTGTTCTATTGCTTCGAGCCGCTCCATGATGCGGCGCATCCATATATCGAAATATTCTTTTTCCAGTAACATGATCTTTGATTTTTTGATTCGTAATGATTCGTAGTGCTTCCGTTACTGGTGCATGGCACGGATCGCCGCGCGGCAGGTGTCGCGGGTGTTCTTCGTTCCGGCGGGTAAAAACGCAGGAGGGCTTCGATGCGAAAACGCATCGAAGCCCTCCTGCTGGGGAAATTGGAGCGTGTGACTCCCGGCCTGCCGTGTGGCGGTGGCATATCAACGGCCTCGCCCGCATATCCGCCCGCCGCGTCGGACGAACGGAGGTCGCATGCGGCGATGAATTGCAACGGCAAATATTCGGACGGCCGGTGCGGTGAGCCCCGCAATGGCTGTCCGCACTCCGGAACCTGCTCGTTCCGGCGACCCTCCGCACTCCGGAAGCGCCGCCGCCCTGCGAACCGAGAAAGCCTCCGGAACATACGCTCGGAGGTTTTCTATGGTATAGACATGCAAGAACGATCCTCGCTGCCGCTGGCTGCGGAGCCGTCGTCCGCGAGAGATCGGTACGGAATTTGTGTACGCTGCCTGCCTTTTATATCTGTTTTTGGCAACTATATCCCGTTTTACACCGCCGTACCTCCGAAACCCGACTGCCGAAGCGGGCCTTGTCCGAAGCCTCCGCCAAGGCGGGGTTTGGGGGTGACTCCGATCTGTAAACGCGGCTCTGCCGCGAACGCTCCGACAGCCAGTCGCGTGCAGCGACTCGGAAAACCGACGGAGTGTAAAGCAAGGTATGGCTGCCTCGTTTTTCTCAGGCCCGAAAGCCGGCTTCAGGTTCCTGTCTGCTCGCGCCGCCTCTGTGCTTCGTTGTGCCGCTCGACCGGTTCAGGGAAGTTGCGGCGGATAAATCCGTTCAGCGCAACATAGTTCAATCCCAGATACCGGGCGATGGACTCCATGCTCTCGGTCGTTGGGCCGTATCGCCGCACGGCTCCTCCGTATTTTTCCATACTGCGCCGCGCGACGATGCATCCGTTCGGAGCACGCACCATATCCTGACGCGCATGGAGTTCCGGCTTGTGCTCTTTTGCCGGAAACACTCCGGCTGCAGGCTGAACCCGGCAGTGACTTTGTCCGTCAGCAATCCGCTCTCTTTCAACTGTCCGATAGCTTCTGTATATTTGGCTTTTGTCGCCGGGGTGTATCTCCTCATTTTCGACAACCTATGGGAATGCCCTCTGCGTAAGGAATGCCTTTCCGTCGGCATACCGGCCCTTTATGCCTCGTCTGGAGGTGTTCGTAAAAACCTCCTCTCGACACGTTCGTTTGTGCCGCAATCCGGGCGGCGTAAGGTATCGTGCGATAGAATCGGAGCGCTTCAGCATATTTTTCCACCCTTGCCACTTTGGGGGCATGGAGGCTTCCACAGCTTGTTATTTTGCCTTTGCGCTGTTGTTCGACCGCCTTTTCCCGAATCTCAATACGCTTGCCCATAAGCTCTTTGTGGTAAAACAACAGATGCTGCTCCAGTCGGATATATCGCTGCTCCGAGCGGCTTCGCTGAACGTGATGTAGCGATCCCCGCGTAGCAGCCTTTCGGCCCCGGCATACCGCTTCTTGCAGAATTGCCGCGTGCCGTGCGGAAGGTTATCGCTCAGCCCCAGCCGCTTGCGCACCTTTTCGTGTCGTTTGATCACTCTGGGATAATGCGTCCGGAGTTGTTTGCTGAGATTCGTGTCGTCTAACCCAAAGCAGCGGGCGATCTGCGAAATGTTGTATTCGATGTAGTCCATGCTGTCGTACGCCTCGATCGCCTCTTTGTCGCATGGACTATTGTATTGTGCCAGTATCAGGTGCCGGTCGTATTCGCGGATATGGCCCTTCACCCCTGAAAGGCTTACGCCGCAGGTTCGGCTGATTTCGCTGCAAGAGAGTCGGGGCGAACGATAGAGCTTGACGGCCTTGCGGTATCGGTCTACCGTCTTCAGTCGGGAGTTTGGGGTGCTGGAGCCTCCGGCCATTCGGATACGGGATTAAAGCAATGTAACGACTTGACACATCAGGTTGTTACATTTTTGTAAAGAGAACAAGTAACGAAAAAGCAACGGTCCATTTTCAATAAATTGCACGAAAATACCGCATTTCAAACAACCTATTGCAAGATATGGATTTTTTTAGAGATCGGCAAATCCGTTGGAATTGACGGCAGCGTACATCACAATCACATTGTGATCTCCAAATAAGAATCATTATGAATTATCCTATGTGTAATCGGGGACACTTCCCGATCGGACCTATTCGAATCAGGATCGGTATGATACAGCGATATAGCCAATCGAAGGCAATGAGCGGTGAAAGGAACCGCAAAGATCGCAGCGAAGGGGATGAGACGATCCAACCGCCATACGACATGTGCCGCCCGGAAGAGCAGGCTCAGAACCTGCGACAATGACGCCGCGAAGAGGATGGGACGGGCGGTAAAATGCCCCCCCCCTGCCTTGCTCAAACGCAAGACTGGGGGGGGGCGATCCGGATTGCCGGAATGTGTCGCCCGCGTGCGGGTTCGGCACACCCGCTCTACCAATCAACTTCGAAGGCAAGGACATTGTACGTGCCGCGTTTCTTGCGGCGGCAGTCCATGCAGGCCGTGAAGACATCTTCGAGCGAGATGTCTCCGGCCTCCTCCGGGGCGAACAACTCTTCCCCATGACTGTTTCCGTTCATGCCCATTCGCTCTGTCGCATCAGGTATCTTACAAAGCAAGGACGGGACGCACATCGAGGTCGCTGCCCTTACTGCTCCAGTCACAGCGCACGCGACCATTGGAGCGCACGTCCCAGAATCGTGCGTTGCCGTCCGAGGCCTCCGAAGACGACCCAAACAAGGCACCGCCGCATCGCTCGTAAAGGCTGCCGCAGTTGCCGGAGCGAAGAGCAGGTCGCTCTGCCGAAAGCCATCCTACCCGGCCGCTCTGGTCGGCCTGCACGGCCGAAGCGTTCCCTTCGCCCACCGCCGAGGAACCGTCCCCGCAGCACCATGCTTGCAGTGTCTTGCGCTCGGCCGAGTTCGTCCACCAAAACGGAATGTCGGAGATCGGACAGCCGTCGCTATCTGCCGTGTAGATTTTTACTTCGGCTTGTGCGCCCGCCTTGGCAGACGCAGCCTCGACAGCCACTTGCTTGCCGCCCTTCTATGTGTCGTTGGCCGTGGCGCGGGTGGTCCGCTCCACCGCAGCCGCCAGCATCACGGATATTCGCCCGCAGGAAACGGCTCTCCCTGCCCACCATCCGCCGGGTCGTCATTGCACGTCGCGAACAGACAGCCCGCAAGCAGCGTGAAGAGCGTTGCCCAACGGCCACAGCACGCAGACAATCGATGAAATAGGTTTCGTTTCATCTTATCGTTGTATTTAGTTTTTCATCTTATCGCGCTACCGGCGGCCGCGACACCGCCCGACGGTAGCTTATATCATATGGGGTGTACGCCTTCGTGCCTTACGCTGTGGCGGCACGGTAGTGGCTGGCAATGTCACCCGTTACTTTCCGTCCCGAAAGAACAAGTCCATGAACTCGCCCTTGTATAACTTTCTGGTGTGCGAGTCAAGGTTCGCCTTGTTGTACAGTTTCAGCGTGTCGTAGTTCGCACTAAACTCGAAGGAAAGATCTTCGTGATACGGCTTGCCGGTTTCGAGGTCCGGCATAGCGCATTACGGCCCAGATCTTCTCCCGAAAGGCCAAGGCGTAACAGTGCGTCGGGCAATCCTTGCAGGTGCCTTTTCCATTTCCGTAACGGCTATGTTCCAACCGCCGGCAGGCATATTCCCGCAGACGCCGGCAATCGTCACATAGTTCCTTGTTGCCCTCCTTGTGCTGACGTAGAGGGCAATCATGTGCCACAGCGTTTCCTTTTCCCGTTCGATGCGTGTCATTTCCTTATTTCGCTTTTACGACGAGCAGTTCACGTCAGTCGGTCGTATAGCGCCGGCTGAGATGCGCACGGTTCATGCAGAACGGCTCGGGCAGCGTCACGAACCCCGTTTCGTAGCGCTGCAGTCGGTCGTCGCGGTGACGGTCGGTGTAGATGTAGCTGCGGACTTCGCGGCACACCGACCGTTGACCGCGCAACTTCTCAGCGCACATGGAGGCGAACTCCGCTACGATGCGCTCCAGCGGTTCCTGTTCACATATCTCCCGGAGGAAGCTCCTCGATATGGTAATCTGCTGCTTTTGGGGCGGCATCTGCTCAAAGGCGATGCACTCCACGCCCTGCAACTCATTCCACATGCGAAGCCCCGTGACGCCCATCCGGGCATGCACCCATTCCCGGGACAGTTGCACGAATTGCAGGGCCGTTCGGATGTCCATGCCGTCGAACATTCTGCCGTAGCGGCAGCCGATGCCCCAGATGTCGCGCAGCAGAAATATCGTAAGCACCTTCTCGATGTCCTGTTTGCAGCAGCACCCGTCGAGGCGGGGACAGCGTTTGGCGAGCTTCGAGGCGATTTTTGCCAGCGTCTTCGTCGAGGTGGTTCCGTATTTTATCAACATTCCGAAAAGACATGAAATATTGTTTTCGGACATGATGATCGGAATTTTTGCGAAAATGAAGATAATGAACAGAAAAAAATAATATCTTTGTACCGTTATTGGTTTTCCGAGCCGAGTCGTCGGCCGGAATTAAAAGGGAATCCGGTGAGAATCCGGAACAGTGCTCGCTGCTGTAAGTCCCTCTCTTTCGGGAGAAACGGTTCATCCGCACTCTTTGCCACTGGTTTTTACCGGGAAGGCGCGGTGAACGGGACGAGTCAGAAGACCTGCCGTAACAACGATTGGATTTTGTACCTGCGGGACACGGGTGCGAATCGGACGGCCGGTATCCGAAGGCCCGTTCAGCCGATTTCGCTTGCATTTCCGGGGAACAAATCCGCAACGAAAAAGAGTTCGGAACCGGACGATGAACGCTCTGAAACACATAGCATCCATTTTGGAGAAGGGGGGGGGTAAATCGAATATTCGATTTACCGGTTTCTCATATATCGACGACGCCTGCGGCATGTTTCGGCTTGCCGCAGGCGTCGTTCGTCATGCTCCGAAGTATGTAATGCCCAATTTTCAGATGGTTCTGAATCCCGAACTTTTTTGTCCAACTTAAATCAAAAAGTTATGAAAAGAACTTTTCGTTATCTGGCAACGGCTGCCATAACGGCAGCTGCCATCGCTTTCACCGCTTGTAATGCGGATGACGATTTCTACATGGAGCCGCTCGATTCGGCCTCTCCGGAAACACGTGCTGATGTCGGAACCGATTGGGTTACCGTAACCTTCGACGATGTCCCCGAAGATCAACTCGCGGGCCCCTCGTCGTACGGTGCAAACCTGTACGACGGATATACCGGGTCGGCTCCGGCACGTTTCCGGACTTATACCGATAAGGCCGCACGACTTTTCAACATCGAATACGGTCTGAACGAAGACGGATACGGCGGTACGTACAACTACTGGAACGGCGGTATCGCCGTTTCGAACTGGAATCAGATGTCGAACATCTCCGGCAAAACGGGCGAATGGTGGTATTCGTACGAGAATCAGTGCAGTGTCTACAATACCGCCTCCACGAACGGAGCGAATGCGGATGCCGGGCACAGCGGATCGAACTTCGGCGTGGTCTACGGTTATACCGACACCTATTCGGGTTTCATCGCCTGTGCGCAGATGTCGCTGGCAAACGGCGTGGAGCGTAAGTTCGACCAAATGTACGTCTGCAACTCTTCCTACGGTTACGGCGTAATCGTTCACGGCAACAGCTTCACGCAGGGAAGTCTCCCGAGCAAGAACGGCTGGTTCAAGCTGGTGGTTCGCGGTTATAAGACCGGAGAGACGGCTCCCGCGGCGACGGACGAAATTTATCTGGCGGACTATCGGAACGGAGTGAACACCTGTCTGACGACATGGACGCTGTTCGACCTTACGAACATCAAGAAGCAGGCGGTAAACCGGATAGAGTTCGATTTCGAGGGTTCGGATTCGGGCGCCTACGGATTGAACACGCCGGCTTATGTCTGCATCGACGACATCCGTATTTCCAGAAACTGATTGAAAGGCGAAGGCGGAAACGGGGTTTGCTCTCCGTTTCCGCCTATCTCGATTTACATCCATGATAAAGCGTATACTCTGTCTTTTATTTGCAATCCTGCTCTCCTCGTGCATGGGATACGGTCCCATTGACGAGGAGGCCTTCGACGTCGGCGGCGATTTCGGGAACGGCGATGAGGTCACGGGCAAAGGGCTGTTCATCACCAACGAAGGCAATTTCATGTACGGCAATGCGTCGCTCTCGTATTATAACCCGGAAATGAAGCATGTGGAGAACGAGGTATTCGCCCGCGCCAATGGCATAAAATTGGGCGACGTAGCGCAGTCGATGGTCATTCACAAGGGGGTCGGCTGGATTGTGGTGAACAATTCGGGCGTGATTTTCGCCATCGACCCCAATACGTTCAAGGAGATCGGCCGTATCACGGGATTCACTTCGCCCCGGTACATCCATTTTCTTTCGGACGAAAAGGCCTATGTCACGCAAATCTGGGACCCGCGCATCTATATCGTCAATCCCAAGACCTACCAGATAACGGGTTACGTCGAGACGGACATGGACTACGAGTCGGGATCCACGGAACAGATGGTGCAATACGGCAAGTACGTCTTCACGAACTGCTGGTCGTATCAGAACCGCATCCTGAAAATCGACACCGAGACGGACGAAGTGGTGGACGAACTGGTAATCGGCATCCAGCCCACGTCGCTGGTGATGGACTGCAACAACAAGATGTGGACGATTACCGACGGCGGCTACGAAGGTTCGCCCTACGGACACGAAGCGCCGTCGCTCTACTGCATCGATGCCGAGACGTTCAAGGTCGAGAAGCAGTTCAAGTTCAAATTCGGAGACTGGCCTTCGGAAGTGCAGCTCAACGGCACGAAGGACAAAATCTACTGGCTCAACAACGATGTCTGGTGCATGGACGTAACAGCCGACCGCGTGCCGGTGAAACCCTTCCTCGAATACAACAATACGCTCTATTACGGACTGACCGTCAATCCCGTGAACGGCGACGTCTATGTGGCCGACGCCATCGACTACGTGCAGAACGGCGTGGTGCTGCGCTATTCTGCCGAGGGCGAGCTGCTCGACACGTTCACCGTCGGAATCATTCCGGGAGCTTTCTGCTGGAGATAACATTATTCGATTTATGAGAAAAATTCTACTGTTCACTATCTGTTCATTGGCGGTTTTATCCTCCTGCAACAAAAACGACTTGGTCGAGGAGGATCAGCCGATGGCCCCCGAAATCACGCTCGACAGCGAAACGGGCATCTATACGGTGAAGGTCGGCCGTGCGTTGACCATCGCCCCGACGGTCAGGTATGCCGAAAACGCCCTCTTTTCATGGACGTCGGACGGGAAACTGCTCTCCACGGAGCCGATGCTGACCTATACATGGGATGAAGCGGCCGAGGTGTACGTAACGTTCACGGTGCAGAATGAAAACGGCAAAGCCGAAGAGGAGCTGAAGGTGGAGGTGCTGGAGATGGCTCCGCCTGTCATTTCGCTGGCCCTGCCGTCGAAGGGCCTGAAAGTCCTGCAAAACACGGACTATGTCTTTACGCCCGACATTCAGAACTCCGACCTGGAGGGATTCCGGTGCGAGTGGCTGCGCGAGGGCGAGGTCGTGGCCGAAGGCGTGACCTACACGTTCAACGAGGCGGAGCTCGGCACCTATATGGTCGTCTGTCGCGCTTCGAACGTCGACGGCGAGGCGACGAAGGAGATTCCGGTCGAGGTCGTGGACGAACTGCCCTACGAGGTCTTCTTCCCCACGCAGTCCGTCTTCCGCACATCGACGGATCGCTATGCGTATATCGGCACGCCGATTTTCCTCGAACCGCAGTTGGAGTATTTCGACAATCCGCAGTTCGAATGGAGCGTGGATGGCGAGACGGTTCCCGACGCTGCGGAGCGCATGTTCCGGTATACGCCGACCGAAGCGGGCGAACATATCGTCCGGGTTACGGTGCGCGAAGCGAAACAGCGGGCAGAACGTCTTACCCGCAACATCACCCGCGCTGAAACGGTACTCTCGGCTGAGGTGAAAGTAACCTGTTTCGATGCCGCGCAGGAAGACCGCTACCGTCCGGCCACAGGAGGAAATTCGCCGCTGTGGAACAAGGTATACGAATATACGCCCGCACCGGGACAGTTCGTAGGCGAAATGAAAACGGGCGGGTTTGACGGCACGGAGACGACGCAGGAGGCGGCCGTCGCCTATGCTGAGAGGCGTCTGAAAGAGAAGATCTGGGTGTCGCTCGGCGCTTTCGGCGGTTATATCGTCGTGGGATTCGACCACAGCATTCCCAAACGGGCGACGGCGGAGGGCGAATACGACTTCACGATTCAGGGCAACGCTTTCGACGGCTCGTCGGAGCCGGGTATCGTCTGGGTCATGCAGGACATCAACGGGAACGGCGAGCCCGACGACGAGTGGTACGAACTGCGCGGAAGCGACACCGGCAAGGAGGGGACGATCCAGAACTACGCCGTCACCTACTACCGTCCCGCCGGCAGGCAGATGGACGTGCAATGGACCGATTCGGAGGGTAAATCGGGATGCATCGACTACCTGATCACCTACCACCAGCAGGATTACTACTATCCAGCTTGGGTCAGGGAGGATACTTATACCCTTTACGGAACCCGTCTGGCTCCGAACAACGTGCAGGATCCGGAGACCGGATATTGGGAGAACAAAACCTACGACTGGGGCTATGCCGATAATTTCAGTCCCAAAGACAACCTCGGCGGTGACGTGGTGGACGGCAGCGGCCAGACCAACGGATTCCGGATTTCGAACGCCATGCACCGCGACGGAACGCCGGCAGATCTGCAATACGTGGACTTCATCAAGGTGCAGACGGGCGTGCAGGTCAAGAGCGGCTGGCTCGGAGAGGTCTCGACGGAGGTGTTCTCCTTTACGGACTTGTCCATTGCAACCGATAACGAAAAGTAAACAACCAAAAAACGAATAAAGACATGAGCCTGAAAAAAATTATGCTGCTGTTCGCAGCCGGTTCGCTGGTGCTGGCCGGTTGCAGCGACGACAACCCGACCGATCCGATCCCTGAAGATGCCGATGACAATTTCATCACTTCGGTGGTGCTGACTGTCGGCGATAACTCCTATGCCGCGGAGATCGCGGGCAATGACATTACCGTGACGGTACCCTACAACGTCTCGCTTGACGGTGCGACGGCCGAATTCGAGTACACACCTTCGGCGACGATTATGCCCGACCCGTCGACGATTACCGACTGGGATACCGAGCGTCAGTTCCGCGTAACGTCCTACAACGGCGAGACGAACGACTACAAATACCTCGTCGTGAAGGACGACATCCGCGAGGAGGGCGACGTTACGCTGAAGACCGATGCAGAGGTCAAGGCGTTCGCCGACAAGGGCGTGACGATTCTGAAGGGCGACCTTATCGTCGGCGAGGAGAGCGGCGACAACTTCGTGACGGACATCAAGGCGCTCTCGGCGCTCACGCAGATCGGAGGCGACGTCGTCATCAACAACACCTACAAGGGTATTGCGTTGGACGGTCTGGAAAACGTCGTGAAAATCGGAGGTCTGCGCATCGGCTCGACCGAGGCGGCATCCACGGCTCCCGAACTCTACTACGCGAGCCTCAAGTCGCTCGAAGAGGTGACGGGCGACGTAGTGATCTGCAACGACAAGGTGCAGTGGTTCGAAGCCGAGAAGCTGACGGCGATCGGCGGTTCGCTGGTCATGCGTTCGGCGGCGCTTACGTCGGTAACGACGCCTTCTTTGGCGACAATCGGCGGCGACTTCGAGTTGCAGGGGTCGAACGAGGACAAGGCCGGCGGCGATATGACTATCGTAGAGATGAAGGCGCTTGGGTCTGTGGGCGGCAAAATCACCGTCAAGAACCTTGCGAAACTCAATGCCGTGAAATTCGAAGCGCTGACCTCGGCCGGGGCCGTGCTGCTGCCGACGATTCCCTACGAATTCGAGACGATTTCGCTGCCCGTACTTTCCGAGGTCGGCGGAGACATTCAGTTCATCGCCAATACCGACGATACGGCAATCGGCGGTATGACGATGAATACGGGAGTCAAGCAGATCGACATGAACAGTCTGACCCGGGTGGACGGAACGGTCTTCCTCACGGCATTTGCCGAACTTCGCACTCTCCCCGCTCTGAACGGAGTTACGGTGAAGGGTATCGAACTGGTCAATCTGGGTAAACTCCTCGACCCGCTGGACTTCTCCGGAACGACCTTCTCCGGTGGCGGCCGGCTTCTGCTCACCAACATGAATCTGATCGAGACGCTTACGATGCCCGCACAGGCGGACGTAACGCTTGAATTGAGGTACAACAAACTGCTGAACGAGGTCGACGGGGCCGAAGAACTCGCCGGACTTGTCTACTCGCCCGGTACGGACTGCACTTTCCCGACCTTGAGAATCGTCCGGGGCGATGTCTCGTTCGGTCTCGGCCAACAAGTCGGTGTTTCGACGCCGTCGCTCGAACGGGTCGAAGGGAATCTTCTGAACGATGTCAAGACGATTGCGTATCCGAAACTCACGGAGGTCGGCGGATACCTGGCGGTTACCGATAACGTCTCGAACGACAGCGGCAGCTGCGACTTCCGGAGCCTGCACAAAGTCGGAGGACAGCTCTATTTCGACAGCACCAACATCTATGCAGCCATCGACATGCCGGAGCTGGAAGAGGTCGGCACGGCGGCAAATCCCGCTTATTACAAGGAGGGGGCGAACGACCAATATTACAAGGATGCCGTGTACGGCTCCTGCGCTCTTCTCTCTTACGACGGCCTGAACTTCCCGAAACTCCGGAAGGTAGGCGGACGGGGATTCACGCTCGACCTCGGACTGGGAATGGCCAATTTCACGGATTTGAATCTGTTTGCATTGGAAGAGGTAGAGGGGATTTTCCAGATTCACCAGAACGGGCCCGACATGCAGCCCACCGCGCCGTTGGAGACGATCGAACTTCCCGTTATCCAAAAAATCGGATCGGTGCATATCGAAGGCTGCGGAAAACTTACGGATTTCAGCGCGTTCCTGCCCGTCATCGGACAGCTGAATGCCGATACGTGGTTCGTACACGAGGATTGCGGATACAGCCCGACCTACGAGGACATGAAGGCGGGTCATGCTTCGAAACAATAATATGGAGGACATTACCGTACCCGCAGGTTGCGGGTGCGGTAATTCAAACTTTTACGAATGAAGAAACTCGCCCATTTGATAGGTTTGCTTTGTGCGACGGCCGTATCGGCTCAGGAGCCCCCGTCCCAGCCGGCTTCTTCCCACAGCGGCTGGTGGAACGGCAATCCGTCGTTCGTGGTTCCGATCCGTGAAGTGAGTGTCACGGCCCGGTGTCCGATGAAGGAGATAGGCGTGCAGCAGACGAAACTCGATACGACCGTGCTGCACGAGAACATCGCCCTGTCGATGGCCGATGTACTGACGTTCAACACCTCGATTTTCGTCAAGCAGTACGGCCGCGCCACGCTCTCGACCGTGGCGTTCCGCGGCACATCGCCCTCGCACACGCAGGTGACGTGGAACGGCATGCGCATCAATTCGCCGATGCTCGGCATGACCGATTTTTCGATGATTCCGTCGTATTTCATCGACGACGCCACGCTGCTGCACGGCACGTCGTCGGTCAATATGACGGGCGGCGGTCTGGGCGGCGCCGTGGCCCTCTCGACCCGCCCGGCCGAGACGCGTGGGTTCAACATGCAGTACGTGCAGGGCATCGGATCGTTCTCGACATTCGACGAATTCCTGCGGCTCACCTACGGCAGCGACCGCTGGCAAACCTCCACGCGAGTGGTCTACTCCTCTTCGTCCAACGATTTCAGGTATCGGAACTACAACAAGAAGATGAATATCTACGATGACGACCGCAACATCATCGGCACGTACTATCCCGTCGAGAGGAACAAGTGCGGGGATTTCCACGACCTGCACGTGCTCCAGGAGGCTTATTACAACACGGGCCGGGGCGACCGGCTCGGATTGCAGGCGTGGTATATCCATTCGCGGCGCGGCGTTCCGATGCTCAACGTCGATTATCGTTCCGATACGGAGTATCGCAACGAACAGTGTGAACAAACTTTCCGCAGTATTCTTTCGTGGGATCATTGGAGAAAAAATTATAAGATCGGGGCTCGTGCTGGGTATATACATACGCGGCAGACTTACGATTTCTCGCAGGACAAAGGTAACGGGGACTGGGCGGAGATGATTCGCTCGCGGAGTTTCGTCAATACGCTTTACGGCTCCGTCGAAGGGGAGTACTACATCGGCAAGAAATGGCTCTTTACTGCCAATGTCTCCGTGCACCAGCATTTCGTGAAGAGCAAGGACAGGAACGTGCTGGAGCTCAATTCCCAGTCGATAGCGCAAGGGAACAATAAAAAAGTGGTCGTGGGTTATGACCAGGGGCGCATCGAACTGTCGGGGTATGTTTCGGCCAAGTGGATGCCCGCCGACCGGCTGGGCCTGTCGTTCGCGTTGCGCGAAGAGATGTTCGGGTCGGAGTGGACCCCGGTTATTCCAGCCTTCTTCGCCGATTATACGATTTCCAAGCGGGGCAACGTCGTGGCCAAGGCCTCCGTCTCGCGCAACTACCGGTTCCCGTCGCTCAACGACCTCTACTTCCTGCCGGGCGGCAACCCCGACCTGAAAAAGGAGCACGGTTTCACCTACGATGCAGGGCTTTCGTTCGCCGTGGGAAAAGAGGGCGTCTATTCGCTCAGCGGCGAGGCGACGTGGTTCGACTCCTACATCGACGATTGGATTGTCTGGCTGCCGACTTTCAAAGGATTCTGGACGCCGATGAATATCAAGGAGGTGCATGCCTACGGCGTGGAGCTGAAAGGCGACCTGAACGTACAGCTGGCCCGGAACTGGCAGCTCGGCATCGACGGAACGTTTTCGTGGACGCCCTCGATCAACCACGGCGACCCGGTGGACTGGGCGGACGAAGCCATCGGCAAACAGCTGGTCTACGTGCCCGAATACTCGGCGGCCGTTACAGGGCGCCTGGCCTACAAATCCTGGCGCTTCCTCTACAAATGGTGCTATTACAGCGAGCGGTTCACCACTTCGAACAACGACGTGAAAACCAAAATCGGCCGCGTGCTGCCCTACTTCATGAGCGACGTTTCGCTCGAAAAGCTATTCTCGTTCCGCTGGGGGGACTTCTCGGTCAAGGTCGCCGTGAAGAACCTTCTCGACGAGGAATACGAAACCGTTCTGTCGCGGCCCATGCCGCGGATGAACTACGAGATATTCCTCGACATCCGCCCCAAATGGGGGAAACGGAAATAACGCTCTGCGGCGGCGTCCCTTTTAATCACGGCGAACCATTGCAAACCTTTCTTCGTATTGAAAATCGCCGCCGCTCTTTTACGGCCGCATTGCGGGAGCCGGAGTTTTTAGAGATTAGTAATTAGTAAAGAGTTGTCTGCCATATGACGATTTACCTCCGGCTCCCCGCATGCGGACCATACGGAAGATTGAGAAAAATATGAAACGACTGCTTTTCCTCGCAAGCCTTGTCGCCGCTACTCTTCTTGCCGGATGCTCGGGCAAGGGTTGTCCCGGCCCGGAGCGCAACCTCGTCGTCTCCGGAGGCGGCGCCGCAGACCTCCGGCTGGGAATGACCAGCCGCTACACCGTCTTCGGAAGCGGCGACTACGAAGCCGTATCCTCCGACCCGTCCGTCGCGACCGTCGCCGTGGACGGCCGGACGCTCTCCGTTACGGGGCATGCCGTAGGCCGCGCGACGGTTACGCTTACAGACCTCCCCTCCGATGAACGGGTGGAAATCGCCGTCACGGTCGTGGACTTCTACCTCTGCCTGTTCGTCTCCGCAGGTACGGATGACGACCGGACCGTTCTCCGCCGCAACGACGGATTGTTCCTGTGGGCGAACGATGTGTGCGAGTACCGGCTCGTGCGGAATACCGCGCACGAGTGGTGGGGACAGTTCTTGGAGTACGACGAACTGCAACGGGGAACGTATGCCCTGTCGGACGACGGCACGACCCTCGTGCTGACCTCCGCCGACGGAATCGGCGACACGGCTTTCGCGGTGGAAGCGGGAACGCTCCCGCCGAAACGGTTCGCCGCAATCATGACAGAGGGGGCCTCGGCTCTACCCGAGGAGGACACGCCGCTCTACCTGCAACTGACGGAACGAACCTCCGGCGAATCATTTTATTGCCGGCTGGCTCCGGAACTGTTTTACCAAGAGTCTGCTTCGGACAGATAAACACCTAACCATACGATGAAACGATTGCATCCTCTCTTTTTTGCCGCTGCGGCCCTGCTGCTCGCAGCCTGCGGAAGCCGGAACGCGGCTTCGCTCGACGATTTCACGGTCGCGGTCTATACGCCGTCCCACGCCTCGGGTTTCGAGATTGTCGGGGCCGAGGGGCAGCGAAGCACGATTCTCAAGGTCTTCGATCCGTGGCAGGGGGCCGAAAATACCGAAACGATGCTCTTCCTCGCCCGCGACGGGGAGCGAGCCCCCGAAGGGTTCGAAGGGCAGACGGTCGAAGCCGGAGTGAATGGTATTCGTATTTGAGGAAGACGGCGAGACGGCGGTGACGCTTGCAGTAGTCCTTATAGCTGGAATAGGCGTGGTATTTGCCTATACGTTTGAGGAAATCCGCAAGGTATTCGTCGAAATTATATAAGGCAATCCTCGCCCATGCCCAGAAAGGCGTTACGAATCTTTTCGGCCGTAACATACGCATCCCGGTCGCAGAGACGTTGATATTGTTTGCTGATATTGGTCTTGATATTCTCCAGCTTCTCATTAATGCGCTGCGATTCGAGACTTTTGCCGGAGGCTTTGTTGGCTTTAGTATCCCAAAGAGAGGTGCGAACGATAAGTTTGCTGCAGAACTGCGACTTCGTACCGTTGATCGTAATACGACCCATGACGGGAACCTGACCGTGTTTTTCCGATTGCCTTTTCACGTAGAAAAGGACTTGGAACATGCTGCGTTGCATGATAACCTGAACTTTGTGGTTTTGTTAAACATTAAGTCAAGTTATTTGGTATGCGAAAATTCGATGCAAGAAGCTGAAAACTAATATTTTGCGACAAACAAAACATATCTTCCAGGCAACGGATAAGTAACTGAACTTACCATTAAACCTGCCCGAGTTTGCTGTATCAATTACTCCAACGTATATGCAGAATAGAAAAATAACAGTCTGTAAACAAAACCCTTGCTATTTTCTGCACTCTCGTTATCTTACTAAATTCTGACCGAGATAGGGATGTATCAAAAATCTGCATTTTGACACAATTCCGTCTCTTTATGCTCCTTGCTCCGGCGGCAGCAGTTTGCTCAGTACGGGGTCTTTGCGTAGGCGGTCGAGTTCCTTGTCGACGATCTCCGCGGCTTCGGCCTTGATGCGGTCGTAATTCTCCTTGATCGTTTCCTGCATGCGATCTACGCCGTTCTCGTCCGTGAAATCGGTAATTATGGGTATCTTCACGTAGCGGGCCGTCTCGGCCTTGACCTTCGCGCTGTCCACGACGATCTCCGCGTGGAATATCTTCTGCTCGATAGGCTGCTCGAAGCTGTCGGCTACGGCCCCGACGAACATCCCCTGCGTGAGCGTCGAGATCTTCGAGGCCGGGATCAGGCTGTCCATCTGCGTCGATATGGAGGTCGATTTGTCGTTGCGGTTAATCGTCATGGACTGTCGCTTTTGCAGCACCTTGCCGAACCGCTCCGAGAGCATCTTGGCCGTTTCGCCCACCACCTGCCCGGAGAAGATGTTGCCGACGGTGTTCATCACCACGGCGGCCTCCTTGTCGCCGTAGTCGCGTTTGAGCTGGCTGAAGTCCTGAAAACCGAGCAACACGGCTACCTTGTTGCTCCGGGCCGTGGCGATCAGGTTGTCGAGGCCCTTGAAGTAGATCGTCGGCAGTTCGTCGATGATGACCGACGATTTGAGCTGCCCCTTCTTGTTGATGAGCTTCACGATACGGCTGTTGTACAGACCGAGGGCTGCGCCGTAAATGTTCTGCCGGTCGGGGTTATTGCCCACCGCCAGCACCTTCGGATCGTTCGGATTGTTGATGTCGAGCGTGAAGTCGTCGCCCGACATGACCCAGTAGAGCTGCGGGGAGATCATACGCGAGAGCGGAATTTTGGCCGAGGCAATCTGGCCCTGCAACTGGTCTTGCGCCCCGCCGAGCCACGCATCCATGAACGGACTTAAATAATTTTCCAACTCCGGATAACTCGTCAGAATCGGGAAGATATCCTCGTAGCGTTTGTTCAGAAACTCGATGGCGTGCGGAAAAGTGCAGTACTTTCCCCCGTCGTAGATACGCAAGAACCAGATCACGGCGGCGAAGAGGATGATCGGGCTTTCGACGAAGAAATCGCCCTGCTTCTGCACCCATGTCTTGTTCAGGTTCAGCATGATGGTATAGGCGCTCTCGTAGGCGTCCGAGATGTCGTTCATAAAGGAGGGGTTGATCGGGTTGCAGCGGTGCGAGCGGCGCGGGTCGTCGAAATTGATGACGTAAAAGGTCGGTACCTTCTTGTAGCCTTCTTGGTGCATCAGCAGGTGGTTGTAGGCGATCTCCGCGAGGTCGGGAAACTTGAAATCGTAAACATACATCGTGTACCCCTTTTCGATCTGCTGTTTGATGAATTGATTGACAACAGCGTAGCTCTTGCCCGACCCCGGAACGCCGACGCAGATACAAGCTCTCTGCGGCACTACGACGTTGGCGAAGCCGTTGTGCCACCGCTTGTTATAATAGAACCGCGTCGGTAGGTTCACCGAGTATTCGTTCTCGACGAGTCGCGTCTCCTGCATGAACGATTCGTTCTCGTTGTTGAAAGGGTCGTCCATCATGTTGTTCTTCAACAGTCGGCTCATCCACACGCCGCCCATCAACAGGCAGATATATCCGGCCGATAGCGTCAGGATGTAGAACCCCACGACGGCGGACTGCGGCAGCGGCAGGTCGAGCAGCCACCAGTTGAAAAAGAAGAGCACGAAGCCGGCCGCGAGTGCTGCGAGGATCTTGTTCCATGTGATCTTCTCCTCCTTGACCCCTTTGGTGCCGAGGCACGAGAGGCCGAGAAAGAGCACGGCGAAAAGTTTGGTGTAGAGTATGCTGCCGAACAGCCCCGCCGTGCGGTCGAAGCCGAGCAGAATCCTGTCTATCATGCCTATATTGACGTCCCACGCCAAAATCTGCCCGTAGCAGTACCAGTAGATGTGGATTACCACGAATAAAATACTCAGGGCCCGCATGAAGTCCATGACCTTGGACAAACCCCTCAGATCGTCCTCCTGTGACATATTCGCATCGTTATTAAATAGTTCTGCTGCGAATTTAAGACGACGCGGACTGCGGACGACGGTGCAGTGCCGCTGTGGCGGTCGTCGGCATCGGTGTGGCAGCCGTTGGCACGGGGAACGGACATGGCGCTGCGAACTGGCGGGAAAAAGAGTATCTTTGCACTGCTGATTGGAATTATGGCGAAGTTGACGATCGAAACCGGACAATGCGACCGGATATTGCGGCGGGCGGTCGAGGCAGACCCTTCGGCCTGCTATGTCGGGGCGGACGGCCGAGGCGGCAGATCGGAAAAATAAGAGGGCTTGTCCAGGACTTGTCATACGGCCCTTTCGATGTAAATTTATCGGGTTATCTGCCTTATCGGATGCCATACCGCAGAACATGCTGCTGAAGAACCGGATGCGGTCGGGTTTATCGAAACGGAATCCCATGAATTGAATTTGATTCTCGGTTTATTGCACCTGCTGGATTAAAAAACTAACTTTGTAAAAAATAAATCCGTTATGGCAGACAGTAAGATCGTTGTTTTTCAGGACAAGCAGATCCGCCGCGTATGGGTGGATGACGATTGGTATTTTTCTATTGTCGATATTGTCGGTGTGCTTACCGGGTCTCCGGAACCGCGAAAATATTGGAATAAGGTAAAAACGCGGGAATTTACCGATCTTCAGTTGTCCCCGATTTGGCGACAACTGAAACTACCGGCTGCCGACGGTAAGCAGTACAGGACGGATTGCGCTACAACGCAAGCTATGTTTCGTATCATCCAGTCGATCCCCTCTCCAAAGGCCGAGCCATTCAAACAATGGCTGGCACAGGTCGGATATGAGCGTGTGCAGGAGATCGAGAACCCTGAGCTGGCACAGGAACGTATGAAGGCCATTTACGAGGCCAAAGGTTATCCGAAGGATTGGATCGACAAACGGCTGCGGGGCATCGCCATACGGCAAAACCTGACGGATGAGTGGAAAGAACGCGGCATTCGGGAAGAGAGGGACTTCGCCATCCTGACGGCGGAGATCGCGCGTGCGACATTCGGCGTGACGCCTTCGGAACACAGGGCGATCAAGAGGCTGACGAAAAAGGGACAAAACCTGCGTGACCACATGACCGATTTGGAGCTGATCTTTACGATGCTGGGCGAACGGGTGACGACTGAAATCTCACAGCAGGAAAAACCCGATACGTTCGCCGAAAGCAAACAGGTCGCCCGGCGCGGCGGCAATGTTGCCGGAGTGGCCCGTAGGGAGACGGAACGGGAGTTGGGGCACAGTGTCGTGTCGGGCCAGAATTTTCTGGACAGGAATCCCGATGGACTGATCGAGGACACGATCGGACTGCCGCCGCTTGATTCGGAGAAGGAATAAACAGTCCGATCGAGACACCGATAACCGATGAAAGGGGAAAGCCTTGCAAAGATAAAATGCAAGGCTTTTCCGTTTATAGTTTGATTTTCTTAGATGGAAAATCATCGTCCGTGCGGGGCGGAACACCGCCGATGACGATACGACCTCCGGAGGCGTCGGCGATCTGCCGCAGGCGTGCGGGAATATGCCGTTGCAGGTCATCGGCGATAGGCGTTTCCCGTCGCGCGTCCTTCTCCTGCTGCTGTTCCTGCTGCTCTCCGGCCTCTTCGCCGTCACGGTCGCTACCTACGGGGTTGAGCGCGAGTTGTATCTGCCGGTCGAGCTGTTCCATCCGCTTTTTGTGCCGTGAAATCGGCTTATTGATTATTTAGAATTAAATTATTATATTTGCAATAATATAAAGTCAAATAACATTTGAATGTCATGCAAACTGTCAGAAACCCTTTCATTGTCAGTGGTTACGTTTCCGCAGACTACTTTTGCGACCGGAAGGCTGAAACCGCAGAACTTACGGGCGCACTCGTGAACGGGCGCAATATAGTAATCGTATCGCCCCGACGTATGGGAAAGACAGGGCTGATCGAACACTGTTTCCATCAAAAAGAGATAGCGCAAGGCTATTACACGTTCTTCGTGGATATTTACGCTACCGGATCGCTCAAAGAGTTGGTATTCATGCTCGGCAAACATATTTTCGATACGTTGAAGCCCAAAGGAAGGAAATTCGTCGAGGGATTCTTTGCTGCAATCGGTTCTCTGCGCCCGGCTTTCAAACTCGACGCGGTATCCGGGGAACCGGTATTCGACATCGGTATCGGGGAGATACGCAAGCCGGAGGTATCGCTGGAGGAACTTTTCGCGTATCTCGAAGCGGCGGACAAACCCTGTCTGGTGGCCATTGACGAGTTCCAGCAAATCGCCCGTTATCCGGAAAAAAATGTGGAAGCCGTACTGCGTACGCATATACAGAAATGTACCAACACGAACTTCGTTTTTGCCGGAAGCCAGCGCCACATGATGCAGAATATTTTCTTCTCTGCTTCCCGGCCGTTCTACCAGAGTGCTTCGTTCCTGAACCTCGGCCCCATCGAGGAGAGAGCCTATCACAAATTCGTAAGGGAGCATTTCGAACAGGCCGGTAAAAGGATTTCCGACGAGTGCATTGCTCGTATTTACGGACTGTTCGAAGGTCATACGTGGTATATGCAAACTTTGCTGAACCGCCTCTATGAACAAGCGGTTCCCGGTGAAACGATAATACCCGAAGAGGCGAATAGCGTCCTTCATGCCACCGTGGATGCACAGCAGAGCGTTTACCAGAGCATGGTCGCCATGCTCTCCGAGCGGCAGAAGGAACTGTTGTTCGCTGTCGGCAAGGAAAGACGGGCAACCGAAATTACCTCGGCGGATTTCATCACAAGGCACGGACTTTACTCTTCCAGCAGCGTACAGTCGGCAGCCCGGCAATTGCTTGACAAGGAGTTGCTTACCAAAGACGGGAACATATATCAGGTATATGACCGCTTTTTCGGATTATGGATCGCCCAGACTTACGGTACGGGATATTGCCTCTGAGTTCGGCCGATTTGCAAGATAGAAAGTAAAAGTAGGGGACGCACGTTTAATTATAAAACTATTAAAATGATACGCGGAAATTTAATAGCTTCTATTGCCGTATTTACAAATCTATACGATGCGGAACACGATATATATTCGGTTTTAGCCCGGTTCGTAACGGCAACTATCAATCAAAAAAATATGTGGTCGTTCGATATAACGACGCTTCGTAATCGGTTAAGGGAATGTTTTGAAATTGACGTATATGAAAGTGTCCTGAAAACGGTCATACGAAATCGCCTGAAAGATTCTATCACGAGTACCAATGGGGAATACCATGCAAAACCCTCGGCCGAGGCATTGAAAGATTTCGACAGGCAACTGTCGGCGCAGGATACGAAGTATAGGCCCGTATTTGATGCTTTGATAGCATATTACAGAAGCTCGACTTCTCAACATATACAAGACCAAGATATTATCGAGGGTTTTACGAAATTTCTTTTGACGGATTCCAGTCAGGATACCGGACACATATTTTCCCGCTTTATGCTTTCCAAAGAAAGCGATAAGGAATTCGTAGAATGTCTGAACGAGATTAAGGAGGGTTTTATTATCATTTCCGGACTGAAAGACATTACCGAATCGACAGATCTAAATACGATAGGCAGCTGGACGACTCAACTGACGATCTATCTTGATACGGAAGAATTATTCAGTGTATATGGATACAACGGCGATTTACACAGCCGTATTCTGAACGATTTTCTCTCTCTGGTACGGGAAGCGAACAAAAGAAAGAAGTATATACAACTGAAATACTTGGACGAAACGAAGAACGTGATCGACGGATATTTCAAACAGGCTGAAAGAATCATAAACAAATTGGATAGACCCGACGGTAAGCCTGCCATGAATACCATATTGAGCCGATGCCAGGACAAAGGAGACGTGCTGGAAGAACGGGGAAAATTCTATGCTTTTTTACAAGCTTCGGATATAGAATACGACGAAAGGTCTATTTGTGTCGATGATATGAACGGTAATCTTCAAACGACAGACAATCTCGATGCAATTCAGACCGATGCGGCATCGTCTTCTTTGACGATCTCCGAGGAGGATATAGTCAAATACCTGCGGATTTTTTCCATAATCAACGGTAAACGCCGCTCCATTCACAAATCAAGTTTCGAAAAGTGCCAGTGCGTTCTGCTTTCGGAAAGTAGTATTCCAAAATTCATATCCCGTCATTCTTCCATACGCGAAGGAACGAATTTTACTTACTCGACGACGATGGATTATGCCATATCCCGACTATGGTTCCGGTTGCATAAAGGTATTATGAGGAATCAAACACCCGCATCGCTGGACGTTATGAACAGAGTGAAACTCGTTATGACCTCTTTGCTACATCGTTCCGTTGTGGATAAATACGACGAATTGAGAACAAAATCATACGATGATGATACTCGAATCCATATATATAATGAAATTCGGGCGTATGAAATGCATCCTGAAGATATTACCGATGCGAATATTGATGATATCGTCGGTTTTATCGAAATCAAGGATGTGGAAACTTTACGAAGGGAAAAAGCGGAATTACAGGAACAGGCAAGTCGAGGCAATATCGCTATTATGGAGTTGCAAAAGATGAAACGAAAACAGCGACAAGATGTTAAAGATAAAGTCAAACGGAAAGTACGGAACTGTATAAAGAGATTTTACCTGTTATGTGTATTGATTTGCGGAAGTTTAGGATTTGGTATTTATTACGTTGTTTCTCGGATATGCTCCTCGCATGATACTTTATTGTCCGTTCTGTCATTTGTGATAGGTTGTATCGTTCTGCCTGCATTGGGATACATACCGAGTATTCGAAAAAAAATCGCATCGTTGCAAAAACGTATAATCCGTCGCAAAGGCAAATCTTTATTCCATAAATATAGATAAAAAATAACGTCGATTCCCGACCGTTTGCAGCGATCGACTATGGGAAAAGCAAATTCATACGGGAATGAAAAGAGCCGCTGTGGCATGCGGCTCTTTTCATTATAATTTCTTTTTGGATGTTGTAGGATTATTGTCCGTGCGGGGCGGAACGCTGCCGATGACGATACGTCCGCCGGAGGCATCGGCGATCTGCCGCAGGCGTGCGGGAATATGCCGTTGCAGGTCATCGGCGACAGGTGTTTCCCGTCGCGCGTCCTTCTCCTGCTGCTGTTCCTGCTGCTCTCCGGCCTCTTCGCCGTCACGGTCGCTACCTACGGGTTTGAGCGCGAGTTGTATCTGCCGGTCGAGCTGTTCCATCTCCTTTTTCAAAGCCGCGAGGTCGGCTTCTTTGCGCCATGTGCCCTCGATGATCTGCCGGAGCTGAGGCACGTCCTTTTCCAGCAAGATGCGCTCCTTGCGGAATTTCTCCAGCGTCGGTTCGATCGTGCCCAGCGCATGCAGGGGGTTGAGCGCCGCCGTGCGAGGGTCTCCGGCCAGATTACCGTAGTTGTACTGGTAGAGGTATTCTCCCTCTCCCCGCACGTAAAAGCGGTTGCGAATGGTCTCGAAATCCTCCTTCATGCTCTTTTCGCTCTTGACGATGATCTCGAACCCGTAGATGGAGCCGATCCGTTTCTCACCCGTTCCCGTATCGACGGTTTTTGCGATATGGTTCAGTTGTTTGCCGATGAACTGCGGATCGTTGCTCTCCGCCCCGTCCAGCGTGATACGGTTGCGATACGATCCGTCCTCGTTGAGTTCCGCACGGCTCCTGAAAGCTTCGAGGTCTTTTTCGATGCGTCCGATCCTTTCGTCGAGTTCCCCGATTTTTCCGAGCGTATATTCCAGCTGGCTGCGGCTCGACGACTTGCCGCGCACGAACGCCTGACGCTCGCTCTCCAGCCCCGCGATCTTCTTTTCGAGGCGGGCCTTTTCCAGTAAGTCGGTGTTGCCCGACAGCACGGCCACGTATTCCGAGAAGTTCATGCCGCTGCCTTCGTCCATGCCGCCTTCGTCGATGGTACGCACGCCCATACGGTTCTGTTTGAGCTGGCGGATGAACAGCTGCTTGTTGTGCAGCAGCCCGAACTTGTAGGCGTCGAGCGACTTTTCGACGGCGTAGATCAGCACGTCCACCGTGTTGTCGGCGTAGAGTTTGGCTACCTCGTTGCCTTTGCGGATGCCGCGTCCTTCGCGCTGCTCCAAGTCCGAGGGCCGCCACGGACTGTCGAGGTGGTGGATCGCCACGCACCGCCTCTGGGCGTTCACGCCTGTACCCAGCATGTCGGTCGAGCCGAACAATACGCGGATGCGTCCGGTGTTCATCTCTTCGATCATCTTCTTGCGTTTGCCCTCGCTGCCGGCTGCCTCTTGTATGAAACGAACCTCGGAAGCCGGAATACCGTGGTCTTCGACCAGCTTGCGCTTGATCTCGGCGTACACGTTCCACTCGTCTCCCGGCTTCCATGTTCCCAGATCGGAGAAGACGAACTGCGTACCCTTATGCTGGTCGTACTTACGGTAATAGTGCGCGATCTGCGCGGCGCAGTGGTTCGCCTTGTTGTCCGCATGATCGCCGTACAGCTCCGGGTCGATCATACGCATATCGAGCGACATTTTACGGGCGTAGTCCGTAGCGATGAGCATTTTGGCCTTCTCCTCGCTTTCCGTGAGGGGTGCCCGTCCCAACACCGTGGCGTCGCCCGTCTTGGCGAAATGCACCAGCTTGTCGATAAACGCCTGCTGGTCGGGCGTGGGCGGGATGTTATGCAGTATCTCGTTTTTGTGCGGTCGGTCGATACCGATGTCCTCGGCCGTGCGGAAATCCGTAATTTCCGAATAAAAAGCCGCCAGCTCCGGAACCTTGATGAAATAGCGGAACCGTTCCTTCTGCACGATCTGGTTGGTGACCGAAAATTCGTAATCGACGCTCTTTTTGGCGAATACGGCGGCCCATGCGTCGAAGGTGCGGATGTTCTGCCGGTCGAGTGCTTTCGGACGCAGGTATTTGAACAGCAGATACAACTCCGTGAGGGAGTTGGAAATGGTCGTCCCCGACAGAAATGTCGCCCCCAGATCGCGCCCCGTGCGTTCCTGTATGGTTCTGAGAGCAAAGAGCATGTTAAGCGCCCGCTGGCTCCCGTCGGGGTTGCCGAGGCCCGCCACGCGGTCGTGCCGCGTGTTGAACATCAGATTCTTGAATTTGTGCGATTCATCTACGTAGAGGTGGTCGATACCCATACGGCGGAAGTCCACCGCATCGTCCCTGCGATGGTCGAGGGCGTACTGCGCCTTTTGCAGTTTGGCCTCCAGATTGTGCTGGCGCTTGATGCAGCCGGTCAGCATACGTTTCGACACGTTTTTACCTTGTGCCTTGAGCAGCATGAGGTTCTGCATCACGCTGTCGAGTTCCGCCCGCAAAATCTCCTGCTGGATTTCTGGCGACTGCGGGATCATGCCGAACTGCTCGTGCGAGAGGATCACCGCATCCCAATCGTTGTTCTTGATCTGCCGGAATATCTGTTCGCGCTTCTTCGGCGTGAAATCCTCACGGCCCGGATAGAGCACGCGAGCCATCGGGTACGCTGTGCAGAACGTCTTGGCTATCTCGTGGATATTGGCCTTCAATCCCGTAATCATCGGTTTGTTCACCAGTCCGATGCGTTTTTTCTCGTAGGTTCCGCAGCACATGATCAGGGTCTTGCCGCCGCCGACCTCATGATCCACGATGCCGCCGCCCAGCAGAATATCCATCCAAATAGCGTCTTTCTGGCTCGGATAGAGGTCTTCGATACCTAACGCCTTGCGGTCGAGGCCGGGAAAGGTCAGGTGCGAGCCGTCGTACTTCGGACGCACGAAACAGTTGAACTTGCGGTTATACATGTCGGCCAGACGCTCCTTGAAGTCGGCGGACTGGTCGCACAGCCAGTCCGTGAAACCGCTGCGGATCTCGTCGATTTTGGTGTTGGCCTGCTGTATCTTCTCCCCGTCGCGTACCTTCACCTCTTTCCACTCGCCGTCAATCAGTTTGCGGGCTTTTTTGGTGATGTCCGGAATCGTGTTGTGCAGGGCGTGTTTCATTAGATGCAGTCCGGTATAACGGCGGAACTCTCCATGGACGGCATACTGGTTTTGTATCTTGATATTGTACTCGTCCTTGGCCGTAATGCCGAACTCGTCGAGATCGGCGAGGTAACCGATCTTGACCTCCGTTTCGAAGAGCCACGAGGCGTAACTGTCATAGATGCCCGTAGGTATCCACCGCTCGCCGAAGTTGAAGTCCAGATCCTCGAATGCGATCGGTTTGGGTGTGGCCTCGCGCAGCGCTGCGAGGGTTTCCCGTGCGCCTTCGTGATCCGGATTCTCGTCGAGGAAGCGCTGCACGCGGTCGGCCTTCTCGATGACGTTGCCTGCGATGACACGTTCGGCGATTTCGTACTTCCCGCTGTCGGGGTTGAAATAGATACGCCCTTTGAGCTGTTCCAGCACCTCCGCTTCGCTCGCCCCGGTAAGTTCCGATATATACTCGATATTGATGTCCGCATAACGGTTCATGCTGGCTGCCAATGCCGTATGCACATCGTCCGTCTTTTCGATCTCCGCCGGATTGAAAGCGACGGGATGGTCGAAGATGTCGGCCTTGTTCACGATACCGTCGGTGTAACGTTCCAGCGAGAGTATCTCGTCGGCTCCCGAATCCATCCGTATCTGGTCGATATTCTGCGGTTCGTTCAGCCAGCCGAACCGCTCCACGAAGTTGTCGTAAAGGCTGTTCAGCATTACGCGCAACGCGGGGTGCGGAGCCTGCGTATCGGCCTCCACGTTGTAGAGGTGATGATAAGTGTCCCGCACCTCGATATAAAGCGACATTTTCACCCGCTGTTCTTCGGGCAGGTCGAGCGGATGGAACATCGGGCGCAGGGTTTTCAGGTCGCTCAGGTATCCTACACGGTTCTCCTTATCCACAATGAGCGTCCCGTCGCGGTAATGTTCCGGCCGTTCTCCCTTAAAAGGCCGGGGCGAGAGCGGGTCTTCGGCCGCCTCGTCGCCGTGTGTCGCAGTGCGCGGCGCAACGGCTTCGGCCCGTTCTCCGGAAACGCTCGCGGACGGGACGCCCTGCCGTACTGCGCTGCCTGCGGGTACCGGATTGTCCGCAGCGGCCCCTGTGACGGCAGCGGCATCCGGCTCGGGATGCGGAGAGCCGGTCGCAGCGAACGGATCGGCCTGTGGCGACAATGCGTCCGATAGCTGTGCCCTGTCTCCGGATTTGCCGTCCGCAGCACTGTCGGGAACTTTGCGAGACGGTTCCGGCCGCTCCCTTCCGTATTCCGTTCGGGTCGCGGCCTGCGGCTGCCCGGCTACGCCGGATTGCCCTGCCGCAGGCTTTGCCGTATCCGGCCTGTTTTCGGTTATCGTCCTCGGATGATTTTCAGCAGACGTGCCTGTGAAGTGTTCCGCCGTAACGGCGGTCGATACCTCTGCCGGCTGTCGTTCCTCTTGATGCGGCCGGTTCAGCATCAGCCTCTCCCGCCAATCCATGGGACGTTCCTCCTCCTGTACGGGCTTGGACGCCTTCTGGGAAGAAGTCGCCGATCCCTGTTGTGCAGGCCAGTGTTGTACCTGCGGCATCCCCGCTGCCTGCCGTTTGCCTTTCGGTTTCGGCCCCCGTTTTTTTGGGCGATTCACCTGACTGCGTTCTTCGGCCGAGAACCCGAACAGGTCGTAGAGCGTAAGCACCGGTTCCTGCTGTACGTTCAGCATCGGCTCCGGTGCGGTCTGCGTATCGAAAGCATCGAACAGCGATCCTGCGAACCCATCCTGCGAGGGCTGTCCGGCCGCTCGTGTCTGCGTTGCCGTTGCAGCGGGTTCCGCAACCGTCTCTTCCAGCCCGTCGTCGGCCGGGCGCACCGTGCTATCGGCAGACCGTTCCGTTTCCTGCATGGACTGAGGCTCTTGCGCCGAGGCAGGAACGTGTGCAGGTGCCCGCCGTGCAGCGGGTTCCATAACCGCAGGTTCGGATATTTCCGGCCGGACACCCTGTACGACGGGTTCCCGACGCATCTCCGATGTATCGGCCTGCTCCTTCTCCGGAGCTGCGGCCGCGACCGTTTGTACGGCGGGTTCGGCGTATCCGTACATTTCCGGCGAGGGCGGGTAGTCTTCCATAAACCGCCTCTCCCGCTCCTCTTGCCACGCGCCGAACTCCGCCCAATCCTGCCCGGCAGGCTGCCATGCTTCCTGCGTAGGCAGAGGGGGCAGGGATTCGTTCGGCATGGCGGCACCCTCGGCCTGTACGGTCGCTTCGTCCCGTATTTCCTCCGCTTCGGCATCCTCTATGGGGATCATCTCTCCCGTTTCGGGGTCGAGCCGGTAGCCGTCGGAGGCGGCCTGCGTAACGGCATACCGTTCTTCCATCCACCGGTTAAGGTCGCGCCACTCCTCCTCGGTAGGGTGCCAGAACGGCCCCGGCTGCTCATCGAAAGGTGCGGGTTCCTGCATCCGGCCGGCCTGATACCGTTCCGCTTTCTGCCGCAGGTCGGAAAGCACTTCCTGCAGTACCTCTCCGGCTCGGCGCGGGCCGCCGCGCCGAGCTGTTTCGGGAAGAGGAACGGAGGTTGCCGGCTGCCGGAATTCTGCGGTTTGTCGGGACGGGTGCGGCGAAGCCGGAACGTCCGGAAAGAGCGTCGTTTGCGCGGATGAAGGTTCCGCCTGCCGCCTTTCGGCACGGAGGGCCTCTTCCGTCCGGATGCTCGCCTCGACCTCGTCCGGAAACCAATGGTCTTCTATGACCTGCCAGAACGGATCGAGATCGGGAGGGTACGGCGGCTCGTCGTCGAATATACCGACCGTAGTTTCCGAAGGCTGCACCATGGACGGTGCAGCCTGTCGTGTCTGCTGCCTGACTGTTTGGCCGGATAATTCTGTTTTTTGCTCCCGCCCGATGCCGCCACGCTCCGTCGCAAGATTTTCCTGTGCGATCTCTTCGTTCCCGTGTTGCCGCAATACTGTTTGCCCGGACAGTTCCGTATTCCGTACCTGCCCGATGCCGTTGTGCGCCTGTCTCGGACTTACCGTCTCCGTCTGTTGTTCCCTGTACTGATGCGGGGCGATCTTCAGGGCATGGCTTTCGTACAGCTCCCGGTTGAAATGCCGCTCCATATCCTCCGCGAGCATATCCGCCAACGCACGGGCGATGCCTTCCACGCCCCCGGCGTAGGTGAACTCCATCGCCGGTTTCCCGTAGGGGTTCGTGCCCACTTTGGCCGAGGTCTGCACCACGCGGTCGAGCGATCGGAAGCTGTTATTTACCGTAATGCCGTTCGAAAGCGTGCGCGTTTCGATAAAGTCCCGCTGCCGCTCGGAGAGGGGGCGGGCGACCGAGTTCTTTTGCAGGACGATAAGATCGCTGCCCACCTCCGTTCCGGCATGGTCGGTAAAGAGGTTGTTCGGCAGCCGCACGGCTGCGACCAGATCGCACCGCTCCATCAGCCATTCCCGCACGGGTTTGTTGCGTTCCGAATCGGCCATACCCTGCGAAGTGATGAAGGCGACGAGGCCCCCGTCGCGCACCAGATCGACCGACTTCATAAAGAAATAGTTGTGTATCGCCCATGCACCTTGTCGGCGTACCGGATCGCGCGAATTCGAAAACGCAGGATCGAACAGAGAAACGTCCCCGAAAGGGATATTGCTCGTAATCAGGTCGAAGTGCCCCTCGTAGGCGGGTTCTATGGTTTCGAGGCCCTGCACCCGCACCGTATCGTCGGGATAGAGCCTGCTCAGGATCAGTCCCGTCATCGGGTCTTTCTCGAAGCAGGTGATCTCGGCCTCTTCGTTATAACGGCGCAAATACTCCACGAAAGCCCCCGTCCCGGCGCTCGGTTCGAGTGCACGCACCGGAACGGCACCCGCATTATAGAGCATCCGCGCAATGGCGTCCGTCACGGGTTCCGGTGTGTAGAAGGCCGTCAGCACCGAAGCTTTGAGGCCGTCCAGATAGCGTTTGTACTCGCGCTCGCCGCCGGTGTTCTCTTTCAGCACGGCGTGCAGCTCTTCGATCAGGGGCGTGAGCGCCGTTTTCTTTTTGTGCGGCAGCGGTTCCAATACCTCTTTGATCGCTCCGAAGCCGCTGTACGCACGCAGCACATCCCGTTCTTCGGGCGTAGCCGCCCGCTGTTCCCTCTCCAGCGCGAAGGCCGTGCGGATCGCTTCGATATTGCGGCGCAGGTGTTCGGTCTTATTGTACGCCATTGTCGAGCAGGATTTGAACGGTTCCCGTAAGTTCGGTGTAGAGCCGCTCGTACTGCGGCGTAGCGGCGAAGTCGTCCGTAAGCTCGTAGCTTCGGGCGACCTCTTTGGCCTGCGGCAGGAGGATGAGGGCGGCCTCGCGGGCATCCTCTTCGGGAATGTCCTCCGCGAACTCGCTGCGGATAACGTTTGCGAGCGTACTGTATAGCGAAAAATGAAGCCCCCGGTAGAGTACGGCGTCGGCCTCCTCGGCCGCTTCGATGCGGGAGCCTCCGCTGCGGATGATGCGGCTGTATGTTTCGGCCGCAGACTGCGCCCGCGTGCGGATGAAGTCGGCATCGTCCGCCAGGTCGGGATGGCTCTCCCGCAGATAAGAGAGCAGCGAAAGGCCGTAATAAGATAACCCCGTCTGCGGGGCGTTATGATGATCGTTCGGCATGATGTGGATTGTTCTGTGGTGTGAAACGCAAAGGTCGAAGGAAGAAAAGGCGCTCCGGGTTCCTACCCGAAGCGCCGCCACTGAACATCCCTGCCGAACGCCGAAAGCGTCTGTGACAAGTCGTCCAGCGGCAAAGATAAGGATTATTTCCGGACTTTCGCCGCACCCGGCTTGCGGGTCTTGCCGCCTTGCTCGAAGGCGAACGCGGTGCGGTAATCGCCGTCGAAGACTACGGCGGCCTCGAACGTGCCCCCGTCCTTCTTGGCGAAGCCCTCGATCGTCGGCGTCCGTCCCTTGACGAGCAAGGCTTCCAGCTGGCCGTCCGTAAGCTCCTTTTTCGCTATCGTCCGGAATACGGTCAGGCCGCACTCCGCATTTTCGCACTTGGCGGCCTTCGGGTAGAACGTCACCCGGCCCCCGCAGCGGGGACACGGAGCGCCTGTACGCCCGGCGACCGACCCGACCTGCGCCTTGAGCAGTTCGGAGGTGATCTGCGAGGCGTAAACTTCGATACCCTTACGAAAGGTGAAGGCGTTCATCTCCCCGGTGGCGATCTTCGCAAGGGCCAGCTCCCAGCCGCCCGTCATGGCTGCGTCGGCGATCCGCATATCCTTGACGATGCCGTACACGGCGAGGCCCTTCTCGGTGGGCACGAGCGACTTTTTTTCACGTTTGATATACTCGCGCGAAAAGAGTGTTTCGATCACCGCCGCACGGGTGGCCGGAGTGCCGAGGCCGGAATCCTTCATGGCCTCGCGCTCAGCCTCGTCTTCCTGCTCCTTACCGGCAGTCTCCATTGCCGCGAGCAGGCTGCTTTCGGTATGCAGCGGGCGTGGGCGCGTCTGCTTTTCCTGAAGGTCGCAGCCGCGCACCGTGAGCATATCCCCCTCGGCGAGCTCGGGCAGAGCCGCCGCATCTTCCTCCGTACGCTCTTCCGGCTCGCCCCATACTTTGCGCCATCCGGCACTCGTTACGACCGTGCCGCGCACCTCGAACGGGATGCCCGCGCACTCCATACGGACGGAGGTGATCTCTTTCAGACACGCGGGCGAGAACGCCTCGACCATGCGCCCGGCGATCATATCGTAGATTTTGGCATGGTCCGCCGCAAGTCCCGCAGGCGTATGGCCGGTGATCAGCAGGGCGTGGTGGTCGGTCACTTTTTTGCCGTCCACCGAGCGGCGGTTCAGCTCCCCGCCCGACAGGTCGGCGGCCTGATGGCCGAAACCCGTATGACCGGAGAGCGAGGCCAGCAGCGAGGCTATTTCGTCGAACACGTCCTGCGGAATGTAGCGGCTCCCCGTGCGGGGATAGGTGACGAGCTTCTTTTCGTAAAGCTCCTGCGCGATGCCGAGCGTCTTTTCGGCCGAGAATCCGTACCGCGTGTTGGCCTCTTTCTGGAGAGCGGTCAGGTCGTACAGCAGCGGCGGTTGCTCGGTGACATTGCGGCGTTCGACCTTCGTAACCTGCACGCCGTCGCTGCCCCGGACTGCGGTACAGGCTTCGTCCGCCGCCGCTTTCGTATCGTATTTCGGCGTCGAGAGGGCGGCGAACGCCGTAGCGTCTTTGGCCGTGTGGAGTTTGAGCCGGAAATAGGTCTGCGGCGTGAATGAGGTGTTTTCCAGATAGCGCCCGCACACCAGAGCCAGCGTGGGGGTCTGCACCCGCCCCAGCGACCATGCGCCGCGTCCGGCGGCGATGGCGAGTGCCTGCGAAGCGTTGATGCCCACGATCCAATCCGCCTCGCAGCGGGCTCGGGCCGAGAGGTAGAGGTCGTCATACTCGCTGCCGGGACGTACGGCTGCCAACCCCTCGCGGATGGCCCGCTCGGTGAGGCTGCTGATCCACAGCCGCTCGAAAGGCGTCTTGCAGTCGAGATAGTGATAGATAAAACGGAAAATAAGCTCGCCTTCGCGTCCGGCGTCGGTGGCCACGACGATTCGCTCGGCGCGGGAGAACAGCTCCTTGAGGACGGCGAGCTGTTTGACGGCTCCCGGATCGGGCTTGTACTCCTTGCCGCTTTTGACGCGGCGCGGTTCGAGGATAAAGGTTTCGGGAAGGATCGGAAGGTTCTCTCTCTTGAACCCTTCGATGCCGTAGGCTTCCGGCATGGCCGGGCCTACGAGGTGCCCGAAGGCCCATGTGACGGCGTAGCCGCCCCCTTCGATATACCCCTCTCTGCGGGTGGTAGCGCCCACGACGGCGGCGATCTGCTGCGCTACCGAGGGCTTTTCTGCTATGATGACTTTCATTCGTTCGGTTTTTCGGATGTTTTCAGTGGCTATTTATTTTGCTGCGCCGCCCGTTCTTTTTCCCTTTCGAGACGGGCGATCAGCTTGCGGTCGTAGTAGATGTGGTTGCCGTTCTCGTCGTAATACCGGCTGTCGTCGTCCTGCGTTTGTTCCGCATCGGGGCATTTGCCGATATAAAAGAGGATCAGCAGGGTTACGACGGAGAACGACACCGAGGCCGCGATGATAATCAGAATGGCAGCGAGCATGTTACAGACCTCCTACGCTCTTGGACTTCTTCGGCTGAGGCTTCGGCGGGGTGACCTGACGAACTTCGCGTTCGGATTGCCGCTTCTGCGGCTGTCCTTCGGCCTGCTTGGACGGCTCGTTCGACGGGGTTCGGGCCGGAGTCTGTGACTGCGAGGAGGACTGTTTACGTGAGTAATCCGGGTTCCAACGGTAAGATTTGATCTTTCCGGCCTCGTAATCGGGTTTTACCCAGCGATCCGCACGTTCCGGGCTTCCGGGAAATTGTAATCCCTGCAAGTAGGTCGCTTTGACGTCTTTACGCTTTTCGGGGAAATTGAGGGCGTCCAGCCATTGATTGTAAACTTCTTGGGGCAGCTCCACACCGAACACCCGCTTGGGAATGAACATGGGACGCGGCCCTTCCGGCAGGGGATTGCCCTGCTCGAAACGTTTGGCGGCATATACCCCTCGGTTATGCTCCTGATAGCGCCTTTTGTCGAGGCCGCCGTGGTCGAACTCGATATTGCCCTCCGAGGCGTCGATCTGGATGTAAGCATCGCGTTTGTAGCCGGAACGGGTGGTATAGCCTTTCAGCAGGATTTTACGTCCGGAGTAGAAGTCGAGCTGTTCGCCCTCGGAGAGGTTGGCATTCTTGATCGAGGCGCGTTTATCGAAATCCGAGACAGGCATCGCAACGAGTTCGTTTGTCCACTTGTCGCGCGAAACATAACAGGGCGTCATCTTGCCCGGCTCCAGCTCCAAGTCGATCGCCTTGCCTGCATGACGGGTTTCGATGATGTTGCGCTTGGCCTCGTCGTCGAGCAGCACGTTGTGAAAGGGCGCGTCGAGATCGCACTTCTCCCGATAATAGTGCGGCACGACTTTCAGCGTTCCGTCGGCCTGTTCTTCGAGCGATACGCGCCCTTTGGTGGTGACGCGCATGCCGCCGGGTTCCATCTCCGGCCGCATTTCGATCAGTCCGTGCGATTTGTGCCCGTAGGACATCGCCTTCAAATGGGGTTCGAGGTCTTCCATACGGATACCCATGCGCTCCATACCCGCCATGTCGATTTTCGATATATCCATAGGCTCGAAACGGGGAACCGCGATCTGCTGTTCCATTTTTGCGAGCTCTTCGGCCGGATCGACGCGGTAGTTTTCGAGCAGTTGCGGATCGAGGTCGATTTTGATGAGCTTCTCCAGCACGCTTTCGGCCATGATGAAGATCTCCGAGATACCCGTTTTTACAGGGTCTTGCGACTGCTCCATGAATTTGGTGAAAAACGCCTCCAAAGCAGGTTGATTCGTGTGCACGTCGAACAGTTTGGCGACATTTGCCGCAGTGGGATCGAGCGTCTTGATGTTTCCGTCTTCGTCGATACTGCCGACGGCCTTCAGTTTGCCGTCCTGACCTTCTCCGGTCTGCCTGACGAGCATTACCTTCTTCTCGTCGTTCTTTACTTTTTCGTCCATCTTTACGAAATATTAGGTTAGCACCAATAGCGGTGCAGGGGACGAATTTAACCCGTCTGCGGACGGCCCGGGCAGACAGACCGCCCCCGTTGTCGCGGTTGGAACAGGTGTTGGAAGAGGCTGGCGTCGGTACGGGTAAAATGCAGAAACGACGAACGGTCGGAACGACTATCGTTTCGACCGCCCCGGTACAGTACCTTCCATCACAGATATTGTCTGGATATTCGTCCCTGCCTAAGCAGCTGAATAGTCGATATGAGTAGTGGATGTGCAGGAAAAAGCGCTCCCTTACGGGAGCGAAATAAGATTGCCCGTCTGAAAAAATAAAGGCGGATTCGCATCCACCTTTACTAAAAAAGTATTATTTTTGCATTTGAAGAGTTATTTGAAAGCATGAGAAATAGAGTGTTTCTGAACACTTCCCTTTTTCTTATCCGTTAGCTTATCTCATGCGAGTCCTTCATAATCTGCTCGTAGTCAATTAAACTCTCTCAGACTACATCAAAGATACGAAAAGGCGGGCGACATTCGTCGAACTCGTTCGAAAAGAATGTCCGAACCGCCTCCCATATTCCATACAACATACATACTTCCTTCCCTGCACCCGGGAAATTCCCCGCATGCCGATCCCGTCGGAAAATTCCATTGTAAACAAAAAGGATCGGGGCAGGGAGTTGCAGACTAACCGCAAACCATGTGCCTCAAAGTTCGAGAGCCATCCATACGCACCGCCCGTCGAAGCAATCCGCACCTCCCGACACGATTCAAGATGAAACCCGTTCACCTCCCACACCCGCCGCAGCCGGCATCGCCGCACAATCGGTCCGGCTGCGGAGTCATCTATTTTTTAGACAGCCGATTGCCCGTTTGGGAAAAAGTTTCTATATTTGCGGACCGTATCAACCTCTTATATTGGGTGCGAAGCCACGACCGGGAACATCAATCCGTTGATTTTCGGAGGATTGCAGAGTAAGATCCCTGCATGGTAGGCAAACACAGCGATAATGTTGAACGCAGAAATCATCAAAAAAATTGTTGCAACAATGAACAAGGATGCAGTAATCCGGCTCGTCAACGAGCAGATGTGGACCAAGACGGATGTTCCGTCGTTCCAGGCCGGTGATACGATCACCGTTACGTACAAGATCGTCGAGGGTAACAAGGAGCGCCTGCAGAGCTTCCGCGGCGTAGTTATCCAGATCAAGGGTACGGGCAAGACCAAGATGTTCACGATCCGCAAGATCTCCAACGGCATCGGCGTCGAGCGTATCTTCCCCCTCTATTCGCCCCACATCGAGAGCATCGAGGTAAACAAGCAGGGCGTGGTTCGTCGCGCACGCATCTACTACCTGCGCAACCTGACGGGTAAGAAAGCCCGTATCAAGGAGAAGAGAGCCGCTTCTACGAAGTAGATCCTTCCGCCTGCAAGAAAAAAGCCTCCGTTCGAGCGGAGGCTTTTTTCTTTAACACGAATCTTCACAACGCCGATACCCGCACCAGCTAAAAAAACGCTATTCCGGCCGGGCAAACATCTCGTCCGTCACCGGGTAGTCGATTTCGAAACCCCGGATAATAACTTTTCCCAACTTCCGACAGACAAGACAAAGATCGAGTTGCGGCCCGCCTTCCCGCGACCGACCGAAGAGCCGCATATCCCTGCCAATACCCGGCCGTCGGCCGTCCGCACTACGGACGATCCCGAAACGTTCCGAATAAATTCGTTGCCTCCGAAAAGCAAAAAGGTTGCAAACGAATATCGTTTGCAACCCAGCCGACCTCCCGGTCGTTTGCGGAGAGAAGGGGATTCGAACCCCTGATACGCTTTAGACGTATACGAGCTTTCCAGGCGCGCCTCTTCAACCACTCGAGCACCTCTCCTCGGATGGGCAAAGATAATGATTTTTCCGGCAATCGGCCAAATTTCGCTCCTACTAATTCACCGTCCGGCACGATATTTTCCGGCCACTGTCGGCAAAAGACGCTCCCGCATGCTTCAGAACCCGGGCGAAACGGCATCCATTCCCCCTGGCTCCCGCCCATTCGCCGTCAGGCAAAAGGCCGCGTGCCTTATAGCCGAAGAACGGCCTACACGGACCCGACGAGAACGATCCCTACCCAAAAACGAATCTCCAGGCGCAAACGGTATAACGCCGTCGCACCCGCTACTTGTCCGCAACCATCTGCTTCCACTCCGGATGCCGCAGAATATAACGGGCCATGAATCGACACAGCGGAACCACTTTCAGCCCCTGCCGTTTCAAATCTTCCAACACCGCCAGCGTCAACTGCGAGGCGATACCCTGTCCGCAGAACCGATCGGGAACGCCCGTATGGGTAACGGCGATACACCCGGGACCGCACTCCTCGTAATCCACCGCTGCCGTAGCACCGCCCAAATCGAATTCATAACGTCCGAGCGCCTTATTATTCTTCAATTCATACTTTTTCATAACCATCGAATATTGATTGTATGCAAAGAAGAACAAAATCCGCACCGCAACCCACATTTCGGGAAAGAAAAAACCGGACCGGGCGATTTGCCCGGTCCGGTATCGCAATCCGCACGAATCGGCTACGCCTTGCCGGCCGATCCGAGAACTTTCTCGCATTTGTGCATGTAGAGCTTCTTCATCTCCTCGCGGGCCGGCCCCAGGTATTTGCGGGGATCGAACTCTGCGGGTTTGTCGGTCAGCACCAGACGCACGGCGGCCGTCATGGCCAGACGGCTGTCCGAGTCGATGTTGATCTTGCAAACGGCGCTCTTGGCGGCACGGCGCAGCTGCTCCTCCGGAATGCCGATGGCATCCTTCAACGCACCGCCGTGCGTATTGATGATATGCACGTACTCCTGCGGCACGGACGAGGAGCCGTGCAGCACGATCGGGAACCCAGGGATGCGCTTCTCGATCTCCTCCAGGATGTCGAAACGGAGTTCGGGCGGCACGAGCACGCCGTCCGCATTGCGCGTGCACTGCTCGGGCTTGAACTTATTGGCTCCGTGCGACGTGCCGATCGAGATGGCCAGCGAATCCACACCGGTCTTCTTCACGAAATCCTCCACGTCCTCGGGACGGGTGTAGGTATGGTGTTCGGCCGAAACCTCGTCCTCGACACCGGCCAGCACACCCAGCTCGCCCTCCACCGTCACATCGTGCTTGTGGGCATACTCCACGACCTTCTTCGTCAGCGCCACGTTCTCATCGTAAGGCAGGTGCGAACCGTCGATCATCACCGACGAGAAACCCATATCGACGCAATCCTTGCAAAGCTCGAAGGTATCGCCGTGATCCAGATGCAACACGATCGGAATGTTCTTGCCCAACTCCTTGGCATACTCCACGGCACCCTGGGCCATGTAGCGCAGAATGGTCGGATTGGCATACTTGCGGGCACCCGACGACACCTGCATAATCACGGGCGACGAAGTTTCGACGCACGCCTGCACGATGGCCTGCATCTGCTCCATGTTATTGAAATTGAAAGCGGGAATGGCATACCCACCCTTGATCGCCTTGGCAAACATCTCGCGGGTATTCACCAGGCCCAGTTCTTTATAAGATACCATAATTATATAATAATTTAAGAATTTATGCGTTCCTATCTTTACAAAATTAAGCATTATTTCCTTAATAACAGGCTCTTTCCCGAATAAAAATCAGGCGGGAGAAAAAATAGCGCTCAAACGGAATATTCTGATTTTATTTTAGTAAATTTGCGAATAATTGGCAATTTTTCTAACGCTACAATAAAGACCTCAACACCATGTCGGAATTCATCTATCAAGAACCATTCCCGATCGAATGTGACAAGACGCAATATCGTCTGCTGACCAAAGAGTATGTCAAGATCGTCGAATGCGACGGACGCCGCATTCTCAAGGTCGATCCCAAAGGTATCGAACTGCTGGCCCGCGAAGCCTATACCGACGTATCGTTCTACCTGCGCCCGGCCCATCTGGAGCAACTCCGCCACATTCTGGAGGATCCGGAAGCTTCCGACAACGATAAATTCGTGGCCTACACCATGCTGCTCAACCAGACGGTCGCCGCCGAAGGCGAACTGCCGACCTGCCAGGACACCGGCACGGCCATCTGCATCGGCAAGAAGGGCGAGAATGTCTTTACGGGAGCGGACGACGCCGAATGTATCGCCCGGGGCGCCTACGAAGCCTACAAGGAGCGCAACCTGCGCTATTCGCAGGTGGTGCCCTTCACGATGACCGAGGAGAAGAACTCGGGCACGAACCTGCCCGCACAGATCGATCTCTACGCCGACAAAGGCAACGAATACAAATTCCTGTTCATCACCAAAGGCGGCGGCTCCGCCAACAAAACCTTCCTCTACCAGCAGACCAAAGCGCTGCTGAACGAGAAATCGCTTCTGGAATTTTTCCGCTCGAAACTCATGGATCTCGGCACCTCGGCCTGCCCGCCCTACCACCTGGCCGTCTGCATCGGCGGCACGTCGGCCGAAATGTGTCTGGCGACCGTCAAGAAGGCTTCGGCAGGTTACCTCGACCAGCTGCCCACCTCGGGTAACGAAGGAGGACGCTGCTTCCGCGACCTGGAGTGGGAACAGAAAATCCTCCAGATCTGCCGGGAGAGCGGTATCGGCGCCCAGTTCGGCGGCAAATACCTCGTACACGACGTGCGGGTGATCCGCGCTCCGCGCCACGCGGCGTCGTGCCCCGTCGGCATCGGCGTAAGCTGCTCGGCCGACCGCAACATCAAAGCCAAAATTACCGAAGAGGGCATCTTCCTCGAACAGCTCGAGAAGAACCCGGCCCGCTTCCTGCCCAAAGAGGCCCCCGCCATGTCGCCCGCCGTGGACATCGACCTGGATCAAGGCATGGACAAGGTGCGCGAAATCCTCTCCAAATATCCGATCAAAACGCGCCTGAACCTGCGCGGCACGCTCATCGTGGCCCGCGACATCGCCCACGCCCGCATCAAACAGATGCTCGATGAGGGCAAGCCGATGCCCGAATATTTCAAGAAACACCCGATCTATTACGCCGGTCCGGCCAAGACGCCGAAAGGAATGCCTTCGGGCAGCTTCGGACCCACGACGGCAGGCCGTATGGATCCTTACGTGGATCTGTTCCAGGAGCACGGCGGCTCGCTGATCATGCTGGCCAAGGGCAACCGCTCGCAACAGGTGACGGACGCTTGCCGAAAACACGGCGGATTCTACCTCGGTTCGATCGGCGGTCCGGCGGCTGTGCTGGCCAAAGATTCGATCAAATCGGTCGAAGTGGTCGATTTCCCGGAACTGGGTATGGAAGCCGTCCGCAAGATCTACGTCGAAAACTTCCCGGCCTTCATCCTCGTGGACGACAAAGGCAACGATTTTTTCGCGCAGCTCAAACACTAAACGCTCCGCCCCGGCCGTTATAGGGGCAACCAAGGAAACAGACAGTCAATGAAAGGTTTTTTCTGTAAAATAACCCTCGCATTATGTTTCGTAATCTTCGTCGGCTCCGCAGCAAGAGCCGACGAGGTTACTTTCAGCGCCAACGCCCCGATGGTCGTCACGGCAGGCGAAAGTTTCCGGGTGGAGTTCTCGCTCAACGCCACGCCCGACGACGATTCGTTCGAAGCGCCGGATTTCGGGGCGTTCGACGTACTGGCCGGCCCGGCGATCTCCCAGGGACACTCGATTCAGATCATCAACGGCGCGATGACCAAAAACGTCAATTATACGATCACCTACGTATTGTTGGCGCAGGACGCGGGCAACATCACGATCGGTCCGGCTTCGATCAAGGTCGATAAAAAAAGATACAAGACCCAGCCTCTGCCAATCGAGATCTCCGACAAGCCGTCGGCAGGCAGCGCCCAGGCTTCGCAGGGAAATTCAGGCTCTTCGGATAAAAGTATCGAGGAGGAAGCCCAGGGACAGATCGCCAAAGACGATCTGTTGCTGCGCGTCCACATATCGAAACAGTCGGTCTTCAAAGGCGAACCCCTGCTGGCGACCTTCAAGCTCTACCGCCGGGTGGCGATCGTGGGCTACGAAGACATTAAATTCCCCTCCTTCAACGGCTTCTGGACACAGGACATCGACGTTTCGAACGCCATGTGGCAGCGTGAAACCCTGAACGGCAAGGTCTATGAATCGACAGTCGTAAAAGAGTGTCTGCTCTACCCGCAGCAGGCGGGTACGCTCGTGATCGAACCCGCAACGATCACCGCCATTGCACAGGTTATCGTACAGAGCCGCCGCAACATCGATCCGTTCTTCGGCGGCGGGCACGAAGTCTATAATCTGCGGCGCAAGTTGCAGACGCCCCGCGTGAACATCACGGTCAAAGAGCTCCCTGCGGGCGCTCCGGCCAGCTTTACGGGCGCCGTCGGCAAATTCTCCATGGAGGCATCGCTCTCCGCAGACCAACTGGCGGCCAACTCGGCCGGGACCTTCACGGTGAAAATCACGGGACAGGGCAACCTGCCTTTCATCCAGGCTCCGAAACTGACGCTGCCCGCCTCGTTCGAGCAATACAACGTCAAAACCACCGAATCCATCCAAACGGCGACTGCGGGAACCTCCGGCTACCGGCAATTCGAATATCCGTTCATCGCGCGCGCCGAAGGGACGTACCGTATCGATTCGATCCTTTTCACCTACTTCAATCCCGACCGCCGGGAATATGTGACCCTCTCCTCGCAAAGCTTCCCGCTGCAAATCACACCGGATGCCAACGGCGGAGAGAGCTACATGATCAAAGGACTCTCCAAGGAGGACGTTCAGATGCTGGGACAGGACATCCGTTTCATCCGCCTGGGCAAGGCACGCCTCCAGCCGATGCGCGAGCCATTCTTCCTGAGCGGACTCTATATCGGACTGCTGGCTGCGATTCTCGTCCTTTTCGCCGGAACTTACATCGCGCTGCGCAAGCAGATCCGCGACAGCCAGAATGCGGCTCTGATCCGGGGCCGGCGGGCCAACAAAGTGGCCATTCAGCGTTTCAGGATAGCCAAGAACTATATGGAAGAGCACAACCAGCACGCCTTCTACGAAGAGATGCTGAAGGCTTTATGGGGGTATATGAGCGATAAATTCAATATCCCGGTAGCCAATCTCACCAAGGAAAATGTCCGCGAGGAGCTCCACAAGCGCGGAGCCGCGCCGGAAGACACCCAGCTTTTCTCGGAACTCATCACCCGCTGCGACGAAGCCCAATATTCGCCGGTGGCTTCGGCCCGTATGAGCGACGTATATCGGGACGGCCTCGAACTGATTTCCCGCATCGAATCGATCATCAAACGCTAAAAGCCATGAAACGATATATTCTCTTTCTCCTCGCCACGCTGTTGAGCGCGGCGGTTTCGGGGCAGACTGCCGCCCGAACCGATTCGCTGGCTCAACACCCGCAATCGGAGCAAACCGCCTCGGCAGCTTACGCATCCGATCCCGACAAGTTGTGGGATCAGGCCAACACGGCTTACATCAACAACGACTTTCCTACGGCAATTTCGCTTTACGAAACAATTCTGTCGAGCGGCAGGCAATCGGGCAAACTCTACTATAACCTGGCAAATGCCTATTTCAAGGAGCAGGAAATCGGTCGGGCGATCCTCAACTACAACCGGGCGCTGAGGCTCAATCCCGGGAACGAAGACATACGCTACAACCTGCAAGTCGCCGAGAAAATGACCAAAGACCACATCGACGCCGTCCCCGAATTTTTCGTCAAGACCTGGTTGTCGAATCTGCGCAACCTTTTGAGCAGCACGACATGGGCCGTCCTCTCGCTGGTCTTCCTGGCAGCAATGCTCGGCTCAGCGCTTTTCTACCTGCTCTCCCGTCGTCTGGTACGACGCAAGATAGGATTCTACGGCACCGCAACAGCCTTTCTGCTGCTGGTACTGACCCTCTGCTTCGCAGCCATCGACCGCCGGGAGGCGATCGACCGCACATCGGCCGTCGTACTGCGGGATGCCGTCGCCGTCAAAAGCTCTCCCAATCAGAACTCAACCGATCTCTTCATTCTGCACGAAGGCACCAAAGTAGAAATTTCGGACCGTCTGAACGGCTGGTGCGAAATCACCATCGCCGACGGCAAAAAGGGCTGGATGGAGTGCTCGACGTTCGAAACCATCTAAAAAACCGGATCCGCCCCTGCGAATCCAAAAATTTCCAAGAACGTGTCCAGACTGCTTCAAGACGTGACCGGAGAACTGTCGAAACTCCCAGGCATCGGACGCCGCACGGCGTTGCGCCTGGCGATCCACCTGCTGCGCATGGAACCCGATTCGGTAAGCGACATGACACGCAGCATCGACCGATTCCGCCGCGACATCAAATACTGCAAATTGTGCAACAACCTCTCGGATGAAGAAATCTGTCCGATCTGCGCCGACCGGGAGCGCGACCATACGACCGTCTGTGTCGTAGAACAGGTCGCCGACGTACTCTCGATCGAAAATACCCGCCAGTACCGTGGACTCTATCACGTATTGGGCGGTGTAATCTCTCCGATGCAGGGCATCGCCCCTTCGGACCTGAAGATCGACCTGCTGATCGAGCGGATCGCCCAGGGGACAATCCGGGAAGTGATCCTCGCCATCTCGACCTCGGTCGAAGGCGAAACAACCCTGTTCTATCTGCTCAACCGGCTGCGCCAATACCCGCAGGTGAAAGTCACGTCGATCGCCCGGGGGATCGGCTTCGGCGACGAACTGGAATACGTGGATGAACTGACGATTACTCACGCACTGATGAACCGGCGGGAAATCGAATAGGAAACTCGCGCCCGGAAAATCCGCACCTCCGCCAAATACAAAGCAACCGCGAATATCCGAAACGAATATTCGCGGTTGTTTTTCCACCGGGCCGACATTTCACCGCTGATCGACGAAATGAAGCTTATCGGTATCGAATCCCTGTTTTTCGACCTGTTCCAGAATCCGGGCCAGCACCTGCGTAGATAATCGAGGTCGGCGAGCGAGAATCCATAAATATTTGGCCGATCGGCCGCTTACGACGACCCACTGCCGCTCGGCAGCGGAATCGCATGCCGGCATCGTATAGTCGCTATAAAAAAACCAAAAAGACGAAACCCGCAGGCATTCGTAATCGGCAGACAACCGACCTTTTGCACTCGAAATCCGGTCCCGGCCCGTTCTGCCGTCCTTGCCCCGATAGACGATTCGCATTTTACTTTCCGACAATAATCGGTAAACCACCCGGGATCCGACCGTCCCCTCCTGAAACGGATGATCGAAACGAGCGATCTCGTACCACTCGCCGACATACAAATCGGGATTCGCCCACGGTCCACAGCCGACAGCGGCAACGACCGGTCCCCGACCGTACGCGGCGCCCGCCACAAGCAACATCGTCGCAAACAGCATATATTCGATTTTCACCCTGGTCATAACGAGGGTGTATCGCATATTCTATACCGGATTACGTCTATTGCAAAGATTCCTGCAAACTTTTCAACGTGCGGTAAATTCCCTCGGCATCATAACCGCACTGGGCATACAATTGCGCGGGCGTTCCATGTTCGACAAAACGATCCGGAATACCCAGGCTCACGACCTTCGGCAGATAGCCGTGCTCGCAGAAGAACGCGACGACAGCTTCTCCCACGCCGCCGCGCAAGGCTCCGTCCTCGACGGTCACCACACAACGGAACTTACGTCCGACCTCGTGCAGCAGCTCCTGGTCGAGCGGCTTGGCGAAACGCAGGTCGTAATGGGCCACCCGAATCCCGTCCGCCTCCATACGCGCAATGGCCTCGGAAGCAAAATTGCCGACCGTACCGATCGTAAGGACCGCAATCCGCTCCCCTTCCTTCAGGCAACGCCCCCGCCCGATTTCCATCGCAGCGAACGGCTCATCGCGCCAGGCGACGCCCGCTCCGTTACCGCGCGGATAGCGGATGGCGAAGGGCCGACCGGCCTCGAGCGCCGTAAACATCATGTTCCGAAGTTCCAGCTCGTTCATCGGCGCAGCCACCGTCAGATTGGGAACCGTACCGAAATAGGCCAGATCGAAAGCGCCGTGATGCGTCGCTCCGTCCTCACCCACCAGACCGCCCCGGTCAAGACACATGACCACCGGAAGGCGCTGGATCGCCACGTCATGAATCACATTGTCATAAGCCCGCTGCATGAAACTCGAATAGATGTTGCAGAAAGGCACCATGCCCGCAGCCGCCAGTCCGGCGGAGAAAGTCACGGCATGTCCTTCGGCGATACCGACGTCGAAACAACGCTCCGGCATCTCTTTCATCAGAATATTCATCGAGCTGCCCGACGGCATGGCGGGCGTTATCCCCACGATCCGCTCGTCGGCACGGGCCAGTTCGAGCAGCGTCTGGCCGAAAACATCCTGGTATCGGGCCACTTCGGTCTTGCTGACGATCCGCTCGCCCGTTTCCGGGTTGAATTTGCCCGGAGCGTGCCATACCGGCTTATTGCACTCGGCGGGCTTATAACCCTTTCCCTTTACGGTCATCACATGCAGCAACTTGGGTCCCTCGATACGTTGCAAGGCAGTCAGCACCCGCACCAGTTCCGGCAAATTGTGTCCGTCGATCGGGCCGAAATAGCGGAAATTCAAACTTTCGAACAGGTTGCTGTTCTTCAACAGTCCCTGCTTGACGGCATTGCCCGCTTTCTGACAAAACCGCAAAACAGCCGGCGTATGGGACAAAATCCGCCACAGGCGGCGTTTGATAGCGTTATAGCGCCTCGATGTCGAAATCTTGACCAGGTAGTTCTTCAAGGCCCCGGTAGCCTGGTCGATGGCCATGTTGTTATCGTTGAGAATGACCAGCAGGTTGGTCTGCTTGCTCGCACCGGCGTTGTTCAGCCCCTCGAACGCCAGACCGCCCGTCATCGAACCGTCGCCGATCACGGCCACCACCTGCCGCTGCTCGCCCTTGAGTTCCGCAGCTTTGGCCATACCGAACGCCGCCGAAATCGACACGGAGGCATGTCCGCCGCCGAAAGCATCGTAAGGACTCTCGGACATACGCGGGAAGCCGCTGATACCGCCCAGCTTGCGATTGGTCCGAAACGCCTCGCGGCGCCCGGTAATGATTTTATGGGCATAGGTCTGATGCCCCACGTCCCACACGATTTTATCGTCAGGAGTATTGAATACGTAGTGCAGAGCGACGGCAAGCTCCACCGCTCCCAGGCTCGAAGCCAGGTGTCCCGGATTGGACGAACATTGTTCGATGATGTACTGACGCAGTTCGTCGCAATACTGACGCAAGTCAGAGCCCGACAACTTCTTCAAGTCATCGGGCGAATCAATCCGATCGAGCCATTTATATTCCGAATGCATCATGGATAGGCAAAGATAGCATTAAAAAACGACATTTTTTCGAAATTTTTCCTATCTTCGCATTATCAAATTCCGCTCCGCTTATGAAATACAACAGAATACTCCTGAAACTCAGCGGTGAATCCCTGCAAGGGACTCAAAAATACGGTCTTTCGACCGACGTGCTCCACAGCTATGCGGAGCAAATCAAAGCCGTCGTCGGAACGGGAGTTCAGGTAGGCATCGTCATCGGCGGCGGCAACATCTTCCGGGGACTTCAGGGCGCCCGCAAGGGGTTCGACCGCGTGAAAGGCGACCAGATGGGGATGCTGGCCACGATTATCAACTCGCTGGCCCTGCAGTCGGCCCTCGAGGACAACGGCGTGAAAGCGAAAGTCCTCACCTCGATCCGGATGGAACCCATCGGAGAGTATTACTCGAAAGCCAAGGCGCTCGACTACCTCGAAGCCGGATACGTAGTCATCATCGGCGGCGGCACGTCGAACCCCTATTTCTCGACCGACTCTGCATCGGCGCTGCGCGGCATCGAGCTCGAAGCCGACGTCATGCTCAAGGGTACGCGCGTAGACGGCGTCTATACGGCCGATCCGGAGAAAGACCCTGCTGCGGAGAAGTTCGACGAAATCACCTTCGATGAAGTTTATCGTCGCAACCTGAAGGTTATGGATATGACCGCCTTCACGCTTTGCCGCGAAAACGGCCTCCGGGTCATCGTCTTCGACATGGACACTCCGGGCAACCTGGAAAAGGTGCTCGCCGGAGAGAAGATCGGCACACTGGTCAAACTCTGAAAACCTATTATATCGCTATGACCGAACGTAAAAAACCCAATAACAAACGTCTTATCCTGATGATCGTCCTGCTCGCGGTCGTCATCGCCCTGATGTGGCTGCTGCCCGACGGATCGCAGCCCGCAGCCCCCGCAACGAACGCTCCGAAGACCGAACAGACCAAGAATACGAACGATGCGCCCGACGACATCGAGGCTACGACCCTTGTTAAAGCCGGGACACAGGCACCCGATTTCCGGGTGGAAATGTTCGACGGCACGACCTTCACCCTGGGCAGTCTGCGCGGCAAAGTGGTGCTTCTGAATTTCTGGGCGACCTGGTGCGGTCCCTGCCGCGAGGAATTGAGCCGCGTACAGAAGGACATCATCGACCGCTTCAAGGGGAACGAAGACTTCGTTTTCCTGCCCGTATCGCGCGGCGAAACCCGCGAAACGGTCGCCGCTTTCCGGGAAAAGATGGGTTATACGTTCCCGATGGGACTCGACCCCGAACAGAAAATTTACAGACTTTACGCCTCCAACTACATTCCGCGTAATTTCCTGATCGGCAAAGACGGCAAAGTTATTTCCGCGACCATCGGTTACGAGGCCCCCGAATTCGACGAACTCATTCTGCTGATCGAGCGACAACTCAACTCCGCCAACTAAACAAATACGACATATGGATACCAAAACCATTCTTTCCGAAGCTTCCGACCGCATGCAGAAAACGATCGAGCACCTCGAAGAAGAGCTGCTCAACATCCGGGCAGGCAAGGCGAGCCCGACCGTGCTGAACGGAGTTTTCGTAGATTATTACGGATCTCAAACCCCGATTTCAGGCGTGGCAAGCGTCACGGTACCCGATGCCAAGACCATTCTGATCCAGCCCTGGGACAAAAACCTGATCCGCGCGATCGAAAAGGCGATCATCGACTCCAACATCGGGCTGACCCCCTCGAACAACGGGGAGCAGATCCGACTGTCGATCCCGCCCCTGACGGAAGAGCGGCGCAAAGAGCTGGTCAAGCAGGTACGCCAGGAGGCGGAAACCGCCCGCATCAGCTTGCGCAACGCACGCCGGGACGCTGTCGAAGCCTTCAAGAAGGCCCAGAAGGAAGGCATGTCCGAAGACGAGGCGAAAGACGGTGAAACCCAGGCGCAGAAGCTGCTCGACAAGTTCACCAAATCGCTGGACGCGATACTCGACAACAAGGAAAAAGAGATCATGACCGTATAGATACGCTTTCTCCGAGAAACCGAACACCCCGACGCATAAACGCCGGGGTGTATCTTTCATCAGAGGGGGATTTTTATATCAGGTACCCCACCCACTCAAGAAAACTCGCCCGTCATGCCTCTGCGATTCGAAAAAATCACCACGCACAAAAAACGCTTCCTCGACCTGCTCCTGCTGGCCGACGAACAGGAATCCATGATCGACCGCTACCTGGAACGGGGCGAAATGTTCGTAGCCCGTGACGACGGACAGGTCGTCGCCGAATGCGTCGTCACGGACGAAGCCGACAGAATCGGAGAGATCAAGAATCTGGCTGTACCCCTCCAGTATCAACGGAAAGGATACGGACGACAAATGCTCGAATTTCTGGAAGCGCACTACCGGGATCGTTACCGGACGCTTCTCGTCGGCACCGGGGATGTTCCCCGCACACTCCGTTTTTACGAACGATGCGGATACGTTCGCTCGCACTCGATCCCCGGCTTCTTCACCGATCATTACGACCACCCCATCATCGAAGATGGCAGGCAACTGGTAGATATGGTTTATCTGAAGAAGTCCTTGTAACCCGACCTGTCGATCCGGCCACGCAAAAAATCGTGCGCCGCAGAAATCCCATCCGATCGGGTTATTTTTCACCGGAATCATCCGAAATTCTGTTTTTTTTAATACCTTCGCGGCAAGACAACTATGAAACTCATTCTTAAAATATCGCTCGCATGCCTGCTCGCAACAGGCTGCGCATCGAAAATTTCCGCCCAAACTTACGTCAAACTCAACGGACTCTATGCGCTCGTGGGCGTAGTCAATCCGGCCGTCGAATTCACGATCTCCCCCAAATCGACCTTCCAGACCGAAATAGTCGTTTCTCCGTGGAAGTCGATAAACAACCATCACGCCCTCTTTTGTATCTTCATGGGCGAATACCGCCGTTATTTCAAGGAGCACAACCGAGGCTGGTACCTCGGAGCCAATATCGGCATGCAGGCTTTCGACCTCTCGAAACCCTACATCGAAAACTGGAAGCTCAAATTCGAAAACCGATATAGCAAAGGTTACGGATTCATGATCGGCCTCTGCGTCGGCTACGAACATATCTTCCGCGAACGTTGGGTGCTCGACGCCTACTTCGGCTGGTCGTGGATGAGCAGCTTCTACAACGGCTATTCCATGGACGGGAAAATCGACATGAACCCCGGCCATCAGGTCGAACCCAAATACCCCGATCCGTTCAACGGTTCGTCGGAGTGGTATCCCAACAAGATCGGATTGTCGATCGGATACCGTATTTTCAATCCGCACAAGAAAAAATAGTTCGGCAACAACTCGTCCTGCCTCCGCGCTCCCCAACCGATTCGAATCACCCGCCGCACGGACATCGCTTCCGTATCGTCATTTTTCAACCGTATCCGTAATTTTTCCCGGTAAATTTTGGCGGGGGGGGGAATTACTTATATTTGCAGCGGAAACTCATTCGCCCGGGAATACATCCACTTTTCCCCAAGAACGTTTCCGAACAAAATATAAACCCCAAGCAAATATCCCTAAACAATGAAAAAAATTCTTTTCACGCTGTTCGCCCTGGTATTGGCATCCGGTATCGCCGCCCAAATTCCCGAACCCGATTTCATTGGCGAAGTATTGGCGATTCATTCGGACGGCACGGCGGAAAAATTGGAAAAACACAATGTCAAAATGCGCACCGGAGCCGGAGTGTATATAGCAGGTCTGGCCGTCAATAAGTCGAAAACTAAAATTCTCGTCGCAGGTAGTCAAGCCAACGTACGCTTCGCAGCCGACGAACCGGTCAATCTGATTGTCCGCGCCGTAGACAACAAAACCGACCCGATGTCGATCGTACGGGTATTCGCCATGAAGAACAACCGAAAACAACGCTCGGCAGTCATCTCGGCCGTAGGTTCGTTCAACGTCACATCCAACGATATGGAGTACCTGCCCTTTACCGCAGAAAAATACGGAGAAAACTCCTATTACCTGACTTTCGGAGATGCCCCTGCCGGTGAATACGGCATCATCGTCACCAACCCCAACAATGTCGATGAAAAAATGATCATCGTATCGGCTTTCGGAATCGATCCGGAAAAAATGCCTGCTGCATCCGGTTCCGAAACGGCAGAGGACACAGAGTAAAACATCCGGCAAATACGGCCCTGGAAACGACATTACGATATCGCACTCCACGACAGCCTACAACAAAAGAACCCCCGCCGCAAGCATTGGTCTTGCGGCGGGGATTCTTCCATTAAACGGGGATTACTTGCGGTAAACCTTGGTATAGCCGTAAATCGCCTCGTCACCGAGCTCTTCCTCGATCCGGAGCAACTGGTTATACTTGGCCATACGGTCGGAACGCGACATCGAGCCGGTCTTGATCTGACCCGCATTGGTCGCTACGGCGATGTCGGCGATCGTCGAATCCTCGGTTTCGCCCGAACGGTGCGAAGTAACCGACGTATATCCGGCACGATGCGCCATCTCGATAGCGTCGAGCGTTTCGGTCAGCGTACCGATCTGATTCACCTTAATCAGGATCGAGTTCGCGCATCCCATCTCGATACCCTTGCGCAGGAAATCCACGTTGGTTACGAACAGGTCGTCGCCGACCAACTGACACTTGTCGCCCAGCTCGGCCGTCAGCATCTGCCAACCCGTCCAGTCGTTCTCGGACATACCGTCCTCGATCGAATCGATCGGATATTTGGCGACCAAGCTCTTGAGGTACTCGACCTGCTCTTTCGAAGAGCGCTTTGCACCGTTCGCACCCTCGAACTTCGTATAGTCGTAAACACCGTCCGCATAAAACTCCGAAGAGGCGCAGTCCATAGCGATCGACACGTCGCCGCCCTCGCTCTTGCGGCCCGGCTTGTAACCGGCAGCCTTGATCGCTTCGAGGATCGACTCGATCGCATCCTCCGTACCCTTCAGCGCGGGTGCGAAACCTCCTTCGTCGCCTACGGCCGTCGAGAGGCCCCGGTTGTGCAACACCTTCTTCAGGCTGTGGAACACCTCGGCACCCATGCGAAGACCTTCGCGGAACGAGGGAGCGCCCACCGGACGGATCATGAACTCCTGGAAAGCGATCGGAGCGTCCGAATGCGAACCGCCGTTGATGATGTTCATCATCGGCACGGGCAGCGTCTTGGCATTCACACCGCCGATGTAGCGGTAGAGCGGCAGACCGAAATAGTCGGCGGCAGCGCGGGCTACGGCCAGCGAAACACCCAGGATGGCGTTGGCGCCCAGCTTCGATTTGGTCGGCGTACCGTCCAGCGCGATCATCGTCTTGTCGATGCCCACCTGATCCGTTACGCTCATACCGACGATCGCCGGAGCGATGATGTTATTCACGTTCTCCACCGCCTTCTCGACGCCTTTGCCCGAATAACGGCTCTTGTCGCCGTCACGCAGTTCAAGGGCTTCGTGCTCTCCCGTCGAAGCACCGCTCGGCACGGCTGCACGGCCGAATGCACCCGATACGGTTCTTACTTCGACCTCGATGGTCGGGTTACCTCTCGAATCGAGGATTTCTCTTGCATGGATCTCTACAATCTGCATAGTTGTAAATTTTTGAATTTTATAAAAAACAATTTCGTTTTCAACGGTCGTTTCACAGGTGCGGCATCTGCCTGCAACCTCGGTTGTCTGCCGGATCGCACCCACCGGACGCACGAAAAGTCGCAACGAGGCGGATCCGAATTCCGAACTGCCGCAGCGCAATCTGTCGAACCGTGCAAAGATAACGATTTTTACAGACAAACTGTTATTCGAATAACATTATTTCTCCCTTCGAAGTCGGTTATAAGAAACGGCAAATCCGACGCCAAAAACTTATTTTATCAACGAAAAACCTTTTTTTATCACCGATATTTTCTTATCTTCGGTATAGAAAACTAACCCTAACTTCGATCGTATGAAAAAACTTTTCCTCTGTTTGCTGGCGATAACGGCAGCGATCTCCACCGCATGGGCACAAACGCCCAAAAAGAATATTTTCGGCCTTCGGGTCGGTATGGATATGAGCAAAATCAGCATCCTGGATACCGGTTCCGGAGAGAAATACCTGTCGGAATTACGGACCTCATTCAACATCGGCCTGACGGACCAGATCCGACTGCTGAACGACAAGCCCTTCTATTTCCAGTTCGGCCTGATGCTGCACAACAAGGGAGGAAAAGTCCAAGCTACCGACGGCGGCTCGGACATTGAGCTCTCCCTGAACGCAATGTACCTGGAACTTCCCGTCATGCTCAACTACCACATCCGGCTCGCCCCGAAAGTCGCTGTCATTCCTTTCGCCGGATTCTACGGATCGCTGGGTGTGGACGGCAAACAGTCCTTTGACGACTTGGGACTTGAAATCCAACAGAATTTGTTCGGCAAAAATAAAATGTTTCAACGCGGAGACTTCGGCGGGCGGATAGGCATCGGATTAAGCATCCACTCCGTCTATATCGGCGCCTCTTACGGCGGCGGTTTCCTCAACATCGCCCAGGAAGACGACACCTCCAAATTCCGCAACCGCAGTTGGTCCCTCTCCGTCGGCTACGATTTTTAACCCGTCTGTCTTTTTATTTCATTACCGAAAGTCCGTATCGGGACCTCGCCCCGGTGTTCCGAAACAGACATAAAACGGCCCTGAAGAAAACTTCAGGGCCGTTTCTTATCGTTTCACGGAAAGCGGCAGGTCCGCGCCTCCGGCATAGAACATCGCCAGATCGACCGGCACCGTCCCCCGGTTTTCACCATAGTGGAACGTATTCACCAGTTCGACGATACCGCTGCCCGCCGAAAAAGTCTTCGACAGACCGTTTTCCGCAACAACGGTAAGTTCGCCTTGCAGCACGACACCGGCATTGATTACGGGATGACGGTGCATCGCCAGCCGTTCACCGGGAGCGATCGTAATCCGAAGAATCGTAATACGGGGCGTTCCCGCAGGATAAGACGGCAGCGCCGTGCCGTCCCAACTCTCGGAAGTATCGACGATCGTCGTGGAACCGGTCCGTGCCTCGCGGGAGTCCGCCGACACAACTCCGCCCGATTCTCCGACCGGATCGCCGCACAGCTCCCGCAACGGATTCCGGGACACTATTTCAGATTCTTCTTGCGGATCACCTCCAGCATATCGTCCGTCATGCTCGACAGATCCCACTCGGGCTTCCAACCCCACTCCTCACGGGCGCAGGTATCGTCGAGCGAATTGGGCCAGCTTTCGGCAATGGCTTTCTTCACCGGATCGACGTCGTAATCCATCGTGAAGTCGGGCAGACGCTTCTTGATCTCGGCATAGATGATCTCCGGCGTGAAGCTCATCGACGCGATGTTGAAACTGTTGCGGTGTACGAGCTTCGTCGGATCGGCCTCCATCAGCTCCACGCAGGCACGCAGCGCATCGGGCATGTACATCATGTCCATATAGACATCGCCCGGCACGGGGCAGGTGAAGCGGCCCGAACGGATCGCTTCGTAGTAGATCTCCACCGCGTAGTCGGTCGTACCGCCGCCCGGAAGGGTCACGTTGGAAATCAATCCGGGGAAACGCACCGAACGGGTATCCACACCGAAACGGCTGTGGTAATAGTCGCCAAGCATCTCGCCCGTCACCTTGCATACGCCGTACATCGTCGTCGGACGCATCACGGTATCCTGCGGAGTCTTGTCCTTGGGCGAAGAGGGACCGAACGCGCCGATCGAACTGGGGGTGAACAGCGCGCAGTTATACTGACGGGCCACCTCCAGCGAATTCATCAGCGCACCGATATTGACCTGCCATGCCGTCTGGGGCTTCGCTTCGCCGACAGCCGACAACAGGGCTACCAGGTTAAAAATCGAATCGATCTTCTGACGCGACACCATTTCCGCCATTGCATTGGCATCCAGGGCGTTCATCACCTCGAAAGGTCCCGACTCGGCAAGCTGCTTGCACTCGCGCACGTCCGTTGCGACCACATTGTCGTTTCCGTAAATTTTACGGAGATAAGTTGTTAATTCGGAACCGATCTGGCCACCGGCACCTACGATTAAGATACGTTTCATATATTTTTAGTTATAAACCGGAAGCAAAGATATAAAATGATTATCAATTCCGAACTTTTTCTTCGCACTTTTCAAATCATAGAATCCGGGCCGCTTCCCATCTTATTCATACTCCATCCGTACTATGCAAAACGTTCTCACCGCAGAAAGACATGCCCCCGGCGGGGCAAGCGGCAAAAAATCCCGCCCGGGGAAACCTCGGGCGGGATATCGTTGTTCGTATCAGCCGGTACAACCGGCCGGAAAGCATCGCTACCGGCGACAGGCATCCTCGCGCCCGCTACCGTTGTGACGCAGAAGGACCATTACTGAATCGTCCATGCATTGGCAGGATTCTCTTCGCCGTAGCCCATCACCTCTTTCCAACTGGTCTTCAGTTGATCTCTCTTAGCCTCGGACTCGACGATAATCGTCTGCGAATCGTAGCCGGACCAGTAGAAACCGGACTCGTACGTGCCATAATTTTGAATGCAAGTAGTCAGCAACGGACAGTTAGCGATATTCACTTCAGCCGTGCCGCCGACGTAGAGTAGCGCGAGCTTGCTCAATCCGGATACATTCAGCGACTTCAGCGCTGCGGGTTCTCCGTAGCTATCCATTACGCTCACATATTCCAAGTCGGTATATTGAGTCAGATCCAATGTCGTCGGACCAACCGGTTCATGATTAGCATATTTGATAATCGACTTAAAGCTTTTAATTCCGTCAGGCAGTTGGATCGAAGTATAGCCTGCGGTCGGCGACATAGTCACATCGGTCAGTTTCGTAAAAGCCGACAGGTCAATGTCGCCCAACGAAACTTGCCATGCATTGATCGACAACTTTGTCAGATTGGTACACAAATCCAATCCGTCGAGGGTAAGTCCGGTAGCATCCATAGAAGTCGTTATATTGATCTCCGTCACCTTAGCCAGCATCTCCTCCGTAATCACCGTATTGATATCTCCGACGGGATTGACGGTTTCGTCGTCCAGAATAGCCTTGCGCAGCACGGCATTCATCGACGCAGCAGCCTCCGTACGCTCCTCATCGACGCACCACCAGGTAACGGATACGCCATAGTCGGAATACTGGCTGGCCATCGCAGACTTTTGAGCCAGCGTAGCGATGATCATGGTACCGTCGGCGAACATATTCGTACCGCTGGATGCATAGTCAGCCGATGCGAAAGTGGTAATGGGCATCTCGTGGATGTCCACGGTCGTCATTTTGGGGCAAGACTGCAACCAGAACATTTCGACAGTCGATGCGGAACCGGTCAAATCCAAAGTTTCGAGCGATTTGGCTCCCTCGACAACCACTTTCTTCAATGCCGGACAATTGGAAAGATTGATCTTGGACAAGTTGGCCTGGTCGTTGGAGAACTTGAGCTCAAACGTCGTCAAGTTTTCAAGCCCACTCACATTGAGACTCGACCACAAACCATTGGCCGGAGAGAGCGACACCCTTGTCAGCTTCTTATTGTTCGACAGCGTAATACCATTCAGTTCGTCGCAATTCGAATTGACAACAAGCACCTCCAAGTTGGGGAAACGCTCAATATACATCAAACTCTTTACCTTGCCCCCGAAACCAGTCGAATAAATTTCCGTTACGCTTTCGGCCTCAGCCTGCGAGAGCAGACCGTCTCCATTCGCATCGTATTCACTCAACAGATAAGCACGCAGGTTGGTGTCCATGCCCGAAGAGAGGTCTTCCGCCTTGAACTCCGTCACATTATAGAGTTTATTGGCCGCCGTGGTCAGCGGAGTCGTGAACTTACGGGTCAAAATCTCTTTATTCACATCACCGGCATCCCAACTGTAATAACTGTGAACGATCTTCAGCGAAACACCCTTCGTAAACTCGATCCCGGCAGGTACGACAAAATGCACCTCGGTAGCAACATCCGTCTTGAGCGTTACGTCCGATGCACAAGTCACCGTAATGGATTTACCCTCGCCCGAGAAAGTCATGGCAGGCACTTCACCACTGAAATCCAGCGCATAAGCACCGGCGATAGACTCGTCGTTGTTACCCGTAAGGATCAGTTTGTTGAACGTATCGGTACCCGTCAGTTTGAAACGCAGCACGGCACCCACCGAACGGAACGCCAACGATGTATGATCTTCGCCTACGGCCGCCATCGGGTTGAGCGTCGTAGCGAAAGTTCCCTCGGCGAACGTCTGCACGGCAGGAATCTCCAGACCGGAAACGGTCGTTCCTTCCAGCGTAGCACCTGCAGCATAAGGATAATAGGCGAAAGCCTTCGCAGCCTCCGTACCCTCAGCATCGGTCGCATCGCCCGTGAAAGTCGCGGATGCAGCGTTGTCATCCTTGGTGGTAAATTTCGCGTTCACGAACTTCGTCCCGGAGAAAATACCGAGCGCATCGTTCGCCGACCACCGTACATCAGCACCTTCCAACGAAGTACGGGTACCTTCTACCGAAGCGGTGATTTCATAGCTCCTTGCTTAACTTCCGGCGCAACCGTCGTATCCTTCGTACAGGAAACCGAAGCAGCCAAAACGGCTGCACAACCAAAACAAGCTAAAAATCTTTTCATAATAATTCGGAAGGTTGAGGGGTTATTCATAGGTTTCCTCTTCGAACGAAGCGACAGAATTGCCGAAACCGTTCTCGATTGCAAATTCTGCAATACTTAACTCCGGAGCGACGTATGTCCTCCGTTCCGCAACATTTAATTTTTCCATAAACGATTAAAATAATTAAGGTTAATAATTGATGAATTTTCAGCAATAAAATTATTATTTTTTTACTATCAAAACAATTTCAAAGTAAAAGAAAGCAAGATTTCTTTGACATTCAAAATATTACATCTTGAATATCAGCATCTTAAACACTAATCAATTGTGCTTTTTTTTGTTTATAGAAATAAATTGTTAAATCAGAAAAACCAATACATTTTCCAGCCTGACAGGAAAAGACACAACCTGTATAAAAAACTAATGAATTAATTTTGTGTCACTTACACAAATACGAAGAAAAACGGGAACGCATTCTGCGATAAAAATCCGCCGATTTTTTTGTTATTTCATTTTTGTTATATACTTTTGCACCACTCGAAATCGAGAAAGTTGCTGTTTTAGCTCAGCGGTAGAGCACTTCCTTGGTAAGGAAGAGGTCCCGGGTTCAAGTCCCGGAAACAGCTCGAAGAAAAGAGGGTGTCTGACGAACCGCAGACACCCTCTTTATTTATTTTTATTCGTACTCTTATCTAGAAATCATTTCCGAATATGCGATTCTCGGAAGATAAAAAACTTGCCAGCCCCTTTACAGCCTCACGCTCAATGCAGACGCCATAGCTAATTCGAACGACTTTGCCGCGTTGCAGGCACAAAAAAGCTGTGCTTCCGTACAACATTTCGCCCCGTTTCCACTCTTCGGCAGAGCCCGCTCGACTTCGCGTTACCGCATGCCGCCCGTCCTTCCCTCCGTTGGACCGGAGGCGACCTTGCGAACTCCTGATTTTCGCCTGCCAGCCATACGACCAACTTTTATCTTCAGACCGCTCCGGATAAATTTGTCCACCCCGAAAATAAAAAAGGTTGCAAACGAATGTTTGCAACCCAGCCGACCACCCGGTCGTTTGCGGAGAGAGAGGGATTCGAACCCCCGGTACAGTTGCCCGTACACCGCATTTCGAGTGCGGCCCGATCGACCACTCCGGCATCTCTCCCGGTCCATCACCAACCCTTCGGCCGGTAATTCGGAGTGCAAATATAGCTATTTTTCGCAAAAAAAGCATTTTCGGAACAAAAAAAGATTCGAATTTCTATTTTCACCCGCTCAATGTATTTCCCGATTTTATTGCTACTTTTGTGAGATAATGACTCATCGGCAATAAAACCGGTACGGTTTTCGTTGAAAATATAACCACACAGTAACTCCGAAACACGATGAAAAACCGAAATTTCAAAATAGGTGCTCTGCTCGTGTCGCTCTTCGCGGCAAGCTGTTCGCCGGCACTCTACCAATCCGGCGCCTACAACATCGACGACATGTACGCGGAACACGATGTCACCCGCATCGCCCAGGAAAAACAGGCGATAGCCGAAGCTCGCAAGGCCGAAGCGGAAGCCCGTCGCGCCGAAATAGAGGCCCGGCAGGCGGAAGCCGCATACTACGCATCGGACGACTCCTACCAGGGCGTGCTGGCCGACACGTACGAAAGCGCCTATGCCCGTCGTTTGCGGGGATTCAGCTCCCCGACCTATCAGATGCCGACGAGCTATTTCAACCTTCGTTACAACGGCACCTACCAATTCGTTTCGGCCTACGACCCGGCCGTTTACAACATCATCGTCATGGGCGACGAAGTGTGGGTCGAACCCAAATACATTACTTCGATGTTCGGCACATGGGGTTCTCCCAGCATAGTGAGCTTCGGATGGAGCGCAGGTCTTTACAACGACTGGTATTTCAGTTGGGGTTACAATCCCTATCCCTGGGCATACCCCGGTTTCGGCTGGCCTTATTACAGCTACAACCCCTATTGGGGGTATCCTTACTGGGGAGGCTATTACCCTTACTGGGGTTATTATCCCGGCTGGGGAGGCGGCCATCACCACCACCCGTACCCGCCGCACCATCGGCCCAATGTCGTACACCGTTCGACCTATCGATACGGCTCGGGAGCAGGATCGAACATCGGATCGACCAGTTTCGGAGGCCGCGGACAGGGCGGTATGACCAACGGCTACAGAAACGGCACCACGATCGGCAGCGGCAGCTTCCGGGGCGGCAGGACCAACAGCAATTCCAGTTCCAGCTTCCGAGGCGGCTCATCGTCAGTCAATCGAGGCAGCTCCACCTACCGGAATCCCTCTTTCGGAGGCAACAGCAGCTCCTACCGGGGAAGCAGTTCGACACCGAATAGAGGGACTTACACCCCGGCCCCCTCGCAACCGAACAGAGGTTCGAGCGGCAGCTTCGTGGGCGGAGGCGGAGGAGTCCGCGGTGGAAACAGCAGCGGACGCAACTCTTACGGCCGTTAAACGATCACCCCGGCAAATTTCGACGGACGGCGCACAGGATGCACACGCAGGCGGCAAACGAATATGAGAGCAACGACCGGTTTCGGCCGACAACAGCGATCAGTTCCGCCCCTGCGCCCCCGAACGCCGGAAACGAAAAACAACACAACGATTTTTTGCTATGAAACATCTCGGATTTTTAGCGCTGCTTTCGGCGGCCTTGTTCGCAACCGCCCCGGTGTCGGCTCAAAACTCCGGAGGTTTATTGATGGACCGTGACATCGTCACCCCGTCCGACCTCTTCGAACTCTCGCAAACGACTTTCAGCCTCGGAACGGCGCGGTCGATGGCCATGGCAGGCGCTTTCACCTCCCTCGGGGCGGACCTTACGTCCATGGCTATCAACCCGGCAGGTCTGGGCATGTACCGGCGCAACGAAATTTCGATCACGCCTCTGATGAGTTTCGCACGAGCGGAAAACAACGCTCCGGCATTCAACTCCAACGGCAAAAACCGATTTTCGATCGGCAATTTCGGCTTCACGGCCAATGTTTACGAAGGATCTGGACCGCTCGTGAGCGTCAATATCGGGTTCGGCTACAACCGCCTGCAGGACCTCAACTACCAATACTCCTATTATACACAGGGCAATGTCAGCTCGATCGCCGACGTTTTCTCCGACATGCTGCAATACAGCGGTATCAACAGGGATCAGATCACCGGCGGCTTCAACTGGAGCAACTTCAACCCCCGGCTCTGGAGTTCGATCCTCGGCTACAAGGCCGGATTCACGGATCAAATCGGCGGCAGGTGGCAGCCGACCTGGATCGGCAACAACGTCGATATCGGCAACTACACGACCGTCGTAAGCAATGGCTCGATAGGCGAATACGACATTTCGGCAGGATTCAACCTGAACAACAAGTTCTATATCGGGGCCACGTTCGGCATTCAGTCCCTGTATCAACGCAAAACATACTATTACGGAGAAGATTACGTCTATCCCGGCAACGGCACCGATCCGAACCTGGACTACCAGTTGCTCTATTCGAACTTCAACCAGGAAGTCATCCTGGACGGCGCAGGGGTCAATTTCAAGCTCGGCATGATCTACCGGCCCATTCAGAACCTGCGAATCGGCTTCGCGTTCCACACCCCGACCTATTACTGGATCGACCGTACCTATCAGGCCTACACCGATTCCGGGGTGCATGTCAATAACCCGAGCGACCCCGACGGCCTCAAACCCGGTCCCGACGGCAACCAATATACGAACGCCCTCTCTCCCGTACTGGAAGATACGGGCGGTTACAACTGGGAGTTCACCACGCCGGCCCGCCTGATGTTCGGCATCTCCTACGCTTTCGGCAACCGGGGTTTGATCTCCGTGGACTACGAGCGCGACTGGTACAACGGGATGCGGATGAAAAACAATCCCGCGGGCGGCGATAACGAAATCTATAACGACACGTTCCGATCCTGGTACAAAGGCGCCAATATCGTCCGCATAGGCGCGGAGTTCAAACCGCTGCCGTTCCTGGCGATCCGGGGCGGTTTCGGCTACATGGGGTCCATGCTGCAGGACGAAGAGCAAGTTTCAGCAGCCCCCATGACCAAGCAGATGCTCTACTATTCGGCCGGTTTGGGATTTTTACTCTCTCCGGGCGTTGCATTGGACCTGGCCTACAACTATTCCTCGACCGAGCAGACGGACTACAACCTCTACTATTTCGAATCTCCGAGCGGCATAAACGGCAGCGGCATCTACAATACCAAACTCAAGCGCCACTTCGCGGCCCTGAGCCTCAGCTTCCGCTTTTAGTTTCGCACGACATATCGCAACGGCAGGACCTCCGGCACGGGAGGTCCTGTCGTTTTTTATCCGGGAAGAACCGGATTTCGGGCCAGCGCAGAAAACGCACCGACTTCAGAAACGCAAAACGAGCCATCGCATCTTCGGCCGACGGATCAAAGCGACCCGCCCCTCGCAGCGGGCAAATTCAAGATTTATCGGAGCGCAGTTGCGAATTTCTGCATAAATCGTTAATTTTGCCGACTAACCGACATACGCCGGCTCCGAAGCCGGTGACACGATTCCCGGAAGTTAAAAAATAAATAAGATATGGCAAAGGAACTTAAAGACGTAACCAAAGCCGAGGACAACTACTCGCAATGGTACAACGACCTGGTGGTCAAGGCTGGTCTAGCCGAAAATTCGGCCGTACGCGGCTGCATGGTAATCAAGCCTTACGGCTATGCCATCTGGGAGAAAATGCAGGCGGCCCTGGACAAGATGTTCAAGGACACGGGACACCAGAACGCCTACTTCCCGCTCTTCATCCCCAAGTCGTTCTTCTCGAAAGAGGCCGACCACGTGGAAGGCTTTGCCAAGGAGTGCGCCGTGGTCACCCACTACCGCCTGAAAAACGATCCCGAGGGCAAGGGCGTCGTGGTCGATCCCGATGCCAAACTCGAAGAGGAGCTGATCGTCCGTCCCACCTCGGAAACGATCATCTGGAATACCTACAAGGGCTGGATCCAGTCCTACCGCGACCTGCCGATCCTCTGCAACCAGTGGGCGAACGTCGTACGCTGGGAGATGCGCACCCGCCTGTTCCTGCGCACGGCGGAATTTCTCTGGCAGGAGGGCCACACGGCCCATGCCACGAAGGAGGAGGCCATCGAGGAGGCTACCCGGATGATCCACGTTTACCAAAAATTCGTCGAGGAGTGGATGGGCGTACCGGTAATCGTCGGTCACAAATCGCCGAACGAACGGTTCGCCGGTGCGGTCGATACCCTCACGATCGAAGCGCTGATGCAGGACGGCAAGGCCCTCCAGAGCGGCACGTCGCACTTCCTGGGCCAAAACTTCGCCAAGGCATTCGACGTACAATACATCAACAAGGAGGGCAAACTCGAATACGTATGGGCCACTTCCTGGGGTGTTTCGACCCGTCTGATGGGAGCGCTCATCATGGCTCACTCGGATAACAACGGCCTGGTGCTGCCTCCGAAACTCGCCCCGATTCAGGTCGTCCTGATACCTATTTATAAAGGAGAGGAGCAGATGCGGCAGATCGTAGAACGTCTTCGCACCATCGCCGAAGAGCTCAAGTCGAAGGGACTCTCCGTGAAGATCGACGACCGCGACAACGTCCGCTCGGGCTTCAAGTTCGCCGAATACGAGCTCAAGGGCGTCCCCGTACGTCTGGCTCTCGGCCCCCGCGACTTGGAGAACGGCACGATCGAACTGGTCCGGCGCGATACGCTCGAAAAGGAAACCGTTCCCCAGGAGGGACTCACCGACCGGGTGGCGGCCCTGATGGACGAAATCCAGCAGAATATCTTCCGCAAGGCGCTCGACTACCGCAATTCGATGATTACCAAAGTGGACACGTGGGACGAATTCGTCGATGTGCTGGAAAACAAGGGCGGCTTCATCTCGGCCCACTGGGACGGGACGGTCGAAACCGAAGTGGCGATCAAGGACGCTACGAAAGCCACGATCCGCTGCATCCCGATGGATGCGGTCGAGGAGGAGGGCAAATGCGTATTCAGCGGCAAACCGTCGCACCGCCGCGTACTTTTCGCCCGCAGCTACTAAACCGCTGTCGATACCGAATCATCACAACGAAGACGGATGCCATTCAGAGAAGTGTCCGTCTTCGTTTTTGCAGGAAACAGGTCATGAACTATCAGAACGATTCAATCCGCCGGCAGGACCGCCTGCTCGACCAACCGGAGGCGACGGAGCTGTTGCGGCGGGGCGAATACGGCATACTCTGCATGCAGCGTCCCGAAGGCGGCGGCTACGGAGTGCCCCTGAACTATGTCTGGGACGAAGCCGACGCGATCTACATCCACTGCGCCCCCGAAGGACGCAAGCTGCACTGCCTCCGGGAGTGCGACCGCGTCACTTTCTGCATCGTCGGCAAAACGCAGGTGCTGCCCGCGCGGTTTACGACCTTCTACGAAAGCATCCTGCTCGACTGCCGGGCCCGCACGGGGCTCACAGCGGAGGAACGTCGGAGGGCCCTGGACCATTTGATCGGCAAATATTCCCCGGAGTACAAGACAATCGGCAGGCAATATGTCGAAAAGTCTTTCCACCGGACAGAGATTATCCGGCTCGACATCCTGTCGTGGAGCGGAAAATGCAAGGATAACCTACATCCGGGTACGACACCGCCCGGAGCAAACAGCAACCGGACATGAATCAACCCACGGAACGCACCCGAAAAATTTACCGGGTAACCTGGATCGGAATGGTCGTCAATATCGCCCTCTCCCTCCTGAAACTCGCGGCCGGCATCCTCGGCCGAAGCGGAGCCATGATCGCCGATGCCGTGCACTCGATATCGGACCTGGCGACCGATGTCATCGTGCTGATCTTCGCCCGGATCTCCTCCAAACCCGAAGACGCCGGCCACAACTACGGACACGGCAAGTACGAAACCCTGGCCTCCATCCTCATCAGCCTGGCCCTGATCGCCGTCGGCGGAGGCATTCTGGCCGACAGCATCCACAATATCCGTCTGGTATTGACCGGAGAAATAATCGGACGACCGGGCGCGATCGCCCTGATCGCCGCCGCAATTTCGATCGTCGCCAAAGAGGTCCTGTATCGCTATACCGTTCGTGTGGGACGTCAGACGGACAGTCCGAGCGTCGTAGCCAACGCCTGGCACCACCGCAGCGACGCACTTTCGTCGATCGGCACCCTGACGGGTATCGGGCTCGCCTATTTTCTGGGCGACAAGTGGCGCATCGCCGATCCGCTGGCAGCCCTCGTCGTTTCGGTCTTTATCTTCAAGATCGCGTTCGACCTGCTGCGAAGCGGCCTCGGAGAACTGCTCGAACACGCCCTTCCCGCCGCAACCGAGCAGGAGATACTGAACATCCTGACCCACTCGAAGGAGGTGACCGAACCGCACCATCTGCGCACACGCCGTATCGGAGCCACCGTCGCCATCGAAGCCCATATCCGCGTCGATCCTCGGATGAGCGTGCTCCGCTCCCATCAACTGACCGTCGATATCGAACGCCGGCTCAAAGAGCGATTCGGCCCCAACACACTCATTTCCATTCATGTAGAACCGATCGAAACTGAAAAACTTTCATCTTCAGCTCCGGAGAAAGATAAAAATATCTGATAGATTTTATTTTTGGCATAGTTATTGTTAATTCATCGACACCCTGCCGGAAAAATAGAAATCTAAAAAGTTTGTTTTTTTGGATAATTATTTCTACCTTTCCGACACAAAAGATGCCGAAACAAGTATTCGGTATATCAAAAAACAGTAATTTAACAACTTAAAGGATTGCCTATCGAAACATTCTACTCTTAATAACTAATTCAGGAGAAAAGAGTATGAACATTCAAGTATTAAGCGACCAGCACTTGCTTAATAATTATCGTTCGGGTGATCAGAGTGCCATTTCCAAATTGATCGAGCGCCACAAGCGTCGGGTTCGGGACTATATTTACATGATGGTCAAGGACAACGACGTAGCGGACGACATCTTCCAGGAAACATTCATCAAAGTCATACGCGTCATCGACGAAGGCCGCTACACCGACAACGGCAAGTTCCTTTCGTGGGTTCTGCGTATCGCGCACAACCAGGTGATCGACCACTTCCGCGCCTGCAAGCAGAACAAGCAGGTCAATGAAAGCGAAAGCGGCTACAACGTACTGGGATCGCTGCGTTTCGCGGAAAAGACGATCGAAGATGAATTGATCTCCTCGCAAATCGAAAGCGACGTGCGCAACCTGATCGAACTGCTTCCGGAGGAGCAGCGCGAGGTGGTGATGATGCGCTACTACTCCGGTATGAGTTTCAAGGAGATCGCCGAGCAAACCGGCGTAAGCATCAACACAGCGCTGGGACGCATGCGCTATGCACTTATCAACCTGCGGCGCATGATTAGGGAAAAAGAACTTATTTTATCTTAATCCGTATGCAATAAAGCCCGGAGGCCACCGTTTCTTTAATGTAACGAAAGAAGAAATACTAAAAGGGCCTCCTATGATTGAAAACGACAAAACGGATACATCAAGGTCTATCTCCGACGAAGAACTGATGAAGAACGAAGTGATCGGCGACGATGCAGATCTGTATTATCTCGATTGCTATCTTTCGGACATTCTTGGAAAGGGATAATTTTAGGGTTAATTTTTGATGGGAGGAGGCGACAAGATATCTTGTCGCCTCCATTTTTTATACCGGTTTCATCCGACGACTACCGCCGGAGAGCCGCACGCCCACATCCTGTCACAACCCCTGCATCTCCTCGCGCGTGATATGCACCTCGACACCGCCCAGGGCATAGCATCCGATGTCGTAAGGATTATAGTAAAACGTAATGCCGTCCTCGGTCACTTCGAAATTCTCGGTCGTGGAAATGTATTCGGGAAAAAATCCCTGCGCCACCAGACCTTCGTCCCCCGTGACACCGAACTGTTCGTAAAGCTTGTTGCGGATCAACCCGATCAAAGCCTCCTGTCGTGCCGCATCGAACAAGTCGGACAAAGCCAGCTCATAACCGCCCGCAATGGAATAATTATGGCAATTGATGCTGTACATACCGTGCGCACCGCCCGTATAGTTCGAACTCGAAATCGTATAGACCAGCAACGTATCCACCACACGGGCCTCGGACTCGACCGCCATCTCCATTTCGGTTTCCCACTGGGGTACCGACTCATCCAGGGTACCGATATACTCGTCCATGAACTGCCCGATAGATAGATCGACAGCCTCCTGCACCCCGCCCTGGAAATGCTCCAGTCCGAAGAAATAGAGCATATTGGATTCCTGGATCGCCTGCAATGCCGGAGCTTCGTCGGCATTGGCGATCGAGGTAAAGGCATACTGGAAGCGACAGGGTATTCCGCCGCGTACCGCTACGGTATCCGTCACCACGATATCGAATTGCGGCATCACGGTCTGCCGGCGGCACGATCCGAAAGTCAATCCGGCAAAAACAAGAAAAAGGAGAATCACACGTTTCATACGAATCCGAAATTTTTTCTAAACAAGATATAACGAATGTCCCATGCAGAACCGCATATAATCGGGTTATGCCCAAGTACATCCTATCTTCTACAAATGTACATAAAAAGACGGACGAACAAACGGCCCGAGAAAAAAACAACAGTTTTCACGAAAAAAAATTTGTAAATTCAAAACATCGTATTACCTTTGCAACACCAAATTTCAACGGTGGATTCATCTAAGGGTTAGGATACGTGCCTCTCACGCACGACATAGGGGTTCGAATCCCCTATCCACTACCAAGAGCGACTGTAACAGTCGCTTTTTTTATTACTGACTCTCCGGAGCAACGGGACAAGGGGAGGAGAACCCCATTCGAACAAACGGAGCAGCGAGACCCGGACGAACTCCGTTCGAGCCGCCGAGTCGTGACGTTTGAAGACAGGCGAAGCGAAATCAATTCCCTATCCACTACCGAAAACAACTGTAACAGGTCACTTTTTATTTTGCACTCCACGGCTCCGGTACAAAGACCGGGAATCCCGATTCGAACCGGATGCGCAACGGAGCAATGCAAAGACCGTTTATCTCGACGCAAGGCAGCGGCTCCCGATATAGAAGAAGCACACCTTGCCGTCCTTCGCCCACAACTCCTGCCCAAAAGTCGCCGAAATTAAAAACATTCCGAAATCCGATCGGCAAAAATCATAAATTTAAGATTAATGACCTGCACAAGCAATATTTCAGTTCAAACCGCTATCTTTGCAAGCGGATTAAATACATAATATATTTTTCGCATGCCCACCGTTTCGGTCATTGTTCCCAACTACTGTCATGCTCCCTATCTCGAGCAGCGTATCGAAAGTATTCTGCAACAAACGTTTCAGGACTTCGAACTGATTCTGCTCGACGATTGTTCGACAGACGGCAGCCGTGAAATTCTCGAACGATACCGCAATCACCCCAAAGTTTCCGGCATTTTCTATAATGAACGGAACAGCGGATCACCTTTCAAACAGTGGAAAAAGGGGTTGTCGAAAGCCACGGGCGATTACGTGTGGATCGCCGAAAGCGACGACTTTTCCTCTCCCTGTTTTCTGGAACGGTGCGTCCGGATTCTCGACACCCGTCCGGATTGCAGCATAGTTTTCACCAGCAGCTATATCGTCGATTCCCACTCCCGGACCATACGGGAGGAGGCGCCCGTCAAATATCCCAAACACAAACAGATCCGATTCGGCAGCCGTTTCTTCCTCTACCGTTTTCTCTGCCCGAGGAACACCATCTACAACGCAGGAATGGCACTGGTGCGGCGCAGTGCGCTCCCTGCGGACGACAATTACACCCAATACCGTTATTGCGGCGACTGGCTGTTCTGGATACAGATCGTATCGGGGGGGGAAATGTCGTCTATCTTGCCGAACCCCTCAACTACTACCGGGTACATGACAGCAACACCACCGCAGAATCGATCGTCACGGGACGCAAGCACATCGAAACGCTCCGCATCCTCGAAGAAACCTTCCGACTCATAGACCCGCCCCTGATCTGCCGCCTCTCGATCGCGGGCAAACACCTGCTGCGGATCCGCAAAGCCGCCGGCAGCCACTGGAACGAGGAGCCCTATCTCTCGGTCCGCCTCGCCTGGCGGGAGCGCTACCGTCATCCCCGGATGATAATGTTCTGGCACAAGGTGTTCAAAGATCTTCCCCGCAGTTTCTCCCGCTAAATTCGCCGGGAATCGATCCGGCAACGACCGGACAGCCCTCTAAAAATACCGCATTGGAGCGATACCTCCCATTTCCGGATGCAAATTGCACCGGAAATGGGAAAAAAGAGTTATTTTTGTAAGGTTTAACCTTTACCCCGACACAAATGCTCATCACCGTCATCGTTCCGATTTACAACATGGAAGCCTACTTGTGCACCAGCCTGGACCGCCTGTTGCAGCAAAGTTTCCAGGATTACGAAATCCTGCTCATCGACGACGGCAGCAAGGACTCCTCGGGCGAAATCTGCGACCGCTATGCCAGGGAACACTCCCGGATCCGGGTCGTCCACAAACCCAACGGAGGATTGAGCACGGCCCGCAACGCGGGTATCGAACACGCCCGGGGCGAATACCTGACCTTCTGCGATCCCGACGACTGGGTCGATGCAGACTACCTGCAACAATTCGTCGAAGCAGGCATGGACGAACATACGCTGCCCGTGACAGGCATCCTGCAACACCGGGAAGGCAAATCGGACCGGCGGCTGACAGCGCCTGCCATGGACGTACAGGGCCAAGCCTGCACGGAAGCCATCGTCGCCCTGCGGCGGCACGACATGCTGGGATTCACCGTCAATAAATTGCTGGTCAAACGGATCATCGACGAGAATGGGCTCCGCTTCATCGAGGGGCTCTCGCACCGGGAAGACGAAATCTTCCTGCTGCAATACATTCCCCACGTTTCGCGCATCGTCATCAACGAAAAAACGCCCTACCACTACCGGGTCCTCGGCAGCGGCCTCTCCAAAAAACGCAAGCCGACGGAGCTGATTCTCCGCGTTTCCCGCCAGCTACACGACCTTTTCCTACAGGCCGCACCTACCCCGGAAGGGCGTTATGTCGCAGCCCGCATCCGGTTGCAACAATGCTGCGAAGCGGTCGCGGCGTCGAAAACGAACGAGGAGCTGCATATTGCCGTAAAAGCGGCTCGCAATGCCCGCGAAGAGTATCTTTCGACCTTCGACCCCGCGTTTCTCGCCGACCGCCGGGATCGGAAAGTCGCGGCCCGCAGCCGGTGGGTCTTCGCCCTCGGAGCTCTCTCCGGCAGGCTGCTTCGACGCCTCACCCGATTGATTCACATATAAACCCGCTGCATCATGTCGAAATACGATTACCTGATCGTCGGAGCCGGACTTTTCGGCGCAGTCGCAGCTTACCGGGCCGCACGGTCCGGTAAGAAAGCGCTGGTCATCGACCGACGGCCCCACACGGGCGGAAACGCTTACTGCGAGGAGCGCGAAGGCATCCGCGTCCACAAATACGGCGCCCACATCTTCCACACCTCCAACCGCGAAGTGTGGGAGTTCGTGAACCGCTTCGTCGAATTCAACAACTACATCAACTCCCCGGTGGCCAACTACAAGGGCAAGCTCTACAACCTGCCTTTCAACATGAACACCTTTTACGCCATGTGGGGCGTCACCACGCCCGCCCAGGCAGCGGAGATGATCGACCGTCAGCGGCGCGAAGCAGGCATTTCGCAGCCCCGCAACCTCGAAGAACAGGCCATCTCGCTGGTCGGCATCGACATCTACGAACGGCTCGTGAAAGGTTACACCGAAAAACAGTGGGGACGCGACGCCACCCAACTGCCGGCATTCATCATCAAACGCCTGCCGGTGCGCTTCACCTTCGACAACAACTACTTCAACGACCGCTGGCAGGGTATCCCCATCGGCGGCTACAACAAACTCGTGGACGGATTGCTCGCAGGCGTCGAGGTGCGCTGCGACACCGATTTCTTCGCCGACCGCACGCACTGGGAAAGCCTCTGCGACCGCATCGTTTTCACGGGCCGCATCGACGAATACTACGATTTTAGACTCGGAGAGCTGGAGTACCGCTCGCTGCGCTTCGAACACGAAACGCTCGACACCCCCAACTATCAGGGCGTCGCCGTAATGAATTTCACCGAGCGCGAAATTCCCTACACCCGGATCATCGAACACAAGCATTTCGAACCGGGCGGCGATCAGCCCCGCACGATCATTACCCGGGAATACCCGGCCCCGTACGAACATGGAGCCGAGCCCTACTACCCCGTCAATGACCAGCGCAACACGAAACTTTACGAAAGCTACAAGGCGTTGGCCGACCGGGACCGGAAAGTCATCTTCGGCGGCCGACTCGGAGAATACCGCTACTACGACATGGACAAAGTGATCGAAAGCGCTCTCAAACTTACCCTTTAGAAAAATGAGCAAAACCGTCATCCTGGTCTGCGCCCACAAGCAGGACGCATGCCTCAAAACCCCGCCCTACCAGCCCGTTCAGGTCGGACGGGCCATTTCGCAAACGGAACTTCCGTTCGCCGTCGGCGACGACACGGGCGACAACATCAGCGACCGCAACCGCCACTACTGCGAACTCACGGCCCACTACTGGGCCTGGAAAAACCTGCACGACGCAGACTACATCGGGTTGAACCACTATCGCCGCTATTTCGACTTCGAGGGCGGTTCGGCCTGCTCGCTGCGGACGGTTCGCTCGGAAGCCTTCTTCTCGGCATCGCATCCGGTCCCCGACTTCGACCGCCTTTTCAGCCGCTGCGATATCGTCATGGCCCGGCCGAAGATCTATCCCTACAACCTCTACACGGATTATTGCAAGTGCCACATCGAAAGCGACCTGCTGACCGCACGGCAGGTGATCGCAGAAAAATATCCGGCCTACCTGCCGGATTTCGACCGGGTGTTCTTCCGCAACAACCGCCTCTCGCATTTCAACATGTTCGTCCTGCCGCGCGAGCGGTTCGAGGCTTACTCGGCATGGCTGTTCGATATTCTGTTCGAGGTGGAGCGGCGGATCGAGATTCAGGACGACCCCGTGCAGGGACGCGTGATGGGGTATTTGAGCGAACGGTTGCTCTCGGTATGGGTCCGGCACAACCGGCTGAAGATTTGCTACAAAACCGTTCTGATGGTCAATGACCAGAAGCGAAAAGGGCTGGGCAAGCACCTTTTCCATACGACGGTCAATACTCTGGCGTACTGGATCACTTATCCGCTGCGGCGCCGCTCGCCGCGTCGGGCAGCGGAATAATCTGCTGCCAGAAGCGCCACATCCGGGGCTTCGACCAGCTATGGCACCCCATCGGCAGGCGACTGCCGCACAAACGGTAGCAATAGCGGGGATTGGTGTCGAACGCGAACCGCAGCGCCTCCTCCTGCGAAGGATAACGAAACCCTTCGGGAACGACGGCCCAGAAAACATCCTCGTTGCCCAGGTGGTTGCCCATCGAACAAAACCGCTCGATCTCGTCGCCGTATTTTTCGCACGCGGCCCGAAAACTCTCCACGCGGCGAAGCGAAAGACCTCCGTTTCCGATCTTCCCGTAGAGCGACTGCCGGATCATCCGGCCCGCCCGCTCTGCACGGCGAAGCCTCCACCGCAGGTATTGCTTCAGAATCGGCAGATCATACACTTTGCGGCGGACCCAGGGAGCGGCCACACAGTCGTATCCCCTACGGCACCAGTCGGCGAGTTCGTCCCGGAAAATCCAGGCGTCGGTATGGCAGATCAGGAGATATTCGTAATCGCGGAACAACTCGTAGAATCCGGCCGAAAGCATCATCCGGTTGTATCCCGCAATCCCGTTCTTGCGGCCCAGCCATTCGTCCGACACCTCCCGAACCGGCAGTCCGGAGAACTCACGCCGGATCGCCGAGCAATCCATACCGCAGGGAACCAAGAGTTCGACCGGATAATTTTCCTGTAACACCCCAACAGTCTGCCTCAACGACGCCCGTTCCCAGACGGTCAATTCCGGCCGGTAAACAGGAACGACGACCACCACTTCCTTCTTATCCATACGCTATTTTTTCAAGTAATTTACAACGGCATCGGCGATACGCTCGCCGTCGAGCGCCGCAGAAATGATTCCGCCGGCATACCCGGCCCCTTCGCCCGCAGGGAAAAGCCCGGCGACCTCGGGGTGCATCAGCGTCTGCGCATCACGCGGAATGCGCACGGGGGTCGAGGTGCGGGACTCGACGCCCACGACCAACGCTTCATTGGTCAGGAATCCCCGCATCCGCCGCCCGAAAGTGGCGATACCCGCCCGCAGGGAAGAGGCGATAAATCCGGGCATCCACTTATCCAGCCGGGAAGGCACAACGCCCGGTATATACGAGGTCCGGGGCAGCGAACCGCTCGCACGTCCCGCCACGAAATCGGCGACACGCTGGGCCGGAGCGATCTGATGCTCGCCGCCGTATTGCCGGGCCAGCCGCTCGAACTGCTGCTGGAATTTCAGCCCGGCCAGCTCGCCCCACTCTGCCCGCAGATGCTCGAAATCCGCAAGCCGCACCTCGGTCACCAAACCGGAATTGGCGAAAACGGAGTTCCGGCCGCTGGGCGACATACCGTTCACCACCGATTCGGCCGCATCGGTCATCGCCGGAACGATGAATCCCCCGGGGCACATACAGAACGAATAGACGCCACGCCCACCCTCCTGGCTGACCAACGAATAGGAGGCCGCAGGCAGATACTCTCCCCGCGACTCGCAGTGGTACTGTATCGAGTCGATAAGCGCCTGCGGATGTTCGATCCGCACGCCCATCGCAAAAGGCTTGGCTTCCAGACGCACGCCCCGCCGGTGCAGCAACTCGTAAATATCCCGGGCCGAATGTCCCGTAGCAAGAACCACAGCCGCTCCTTCATAAAGGGTATCTCCGACCCACACCCCTTTTACGCGATCGTCGTGCAATTCGACATCGGTAACCCGCGCATCGAAAACGAACGATCCGCCGGCTTCGAGAATCGTCCGCCGGATATTGGAGATCACCCTCGGCAGTTTATCCGTTCCGATATGGGGATGGGATTCGTAAAGAATTTCGGGCGTGGCGCCGTGAAAAACCAGCGTTTGCAGCGCCTTGTTGTAGTCGCCCCGCTTCTTGCTGCGGGTGAAAAGTTTGCCGTCGGAGAATGTTCCGGCTCCGCCCTCGCCGAAAGCATAGTTCGAATCGGGATCGACCGCACCGTTGCGGTTGATCTGCGCGATGTCCCGCTTGCGGGCCGACACATCGCGTCCCCGTTCCAGAATCACCGGGCGATACCCCCGTTCGATCAGCCGCAGAGCCGTAAACAACCCCGCAGGGCCCGAACCGACGATCACGACCTCCGTACGCCCCGCAACCGACGGATAGTCGAAATGCACAGGTGCGGGCTGCGGTTCGCAATCGGCATAAACTTCGAGCGTAAGATTCACTTTGGGCTGCCGCTGCCGGGCATCGATCGACCGTCCGACGACCCGCACCAAAGCCACATCCTGCTCCGCGACACCCGCACGGCGAGCCGCCTGTTCAGTATAGTATTTTACGTCGGCAGCCTGCTTCGGAGTAAGAACCAGTGTCAGTTTATACGGCATAATCGATTGAAATAGTTTGCAAAAGTAACCAAAAATCGGCAAAATCGCCCGGCATCCATTCGAGAAAAAGGTTTTTTAGTTATCTTTGCCAACAGATAAGAGGCGGCTCGGGCAAGCTCGAATTTGTTTGGCTTGTCGCTTGCTTTCCTTATCCTTGCAAAGGACAGGAACCGATCCGGTAATCTTTGCGGACAATCCCGCACGATTGCGCTCGTTTTCCGGTAGCTTTGCAAAGGACAGGACGCGTTTCACGCACCGCCTAAATCCGGTTTTACACCCGGCTTTTGCAGTTCCTGTTCGGATATTTGCGGATATGGTGTAATTGGTAGCCACGTCAGACTTAGGATCTGATGCCTTAGGGCGTGGGGGTTCGAGTCCCTTTATCCGCACAAAGGAGCCTTTTCGAAGGGCTCCTTTTTCGTTGCCCGTTCGGTGCAAACAAGTGCAAATTGATTGTATATCATCGTTTTGCAAAGGTGTCGGCAAATTCTCTGAACCGGAAGCCGAAAGCATTTCGCAGCAAACTCGCGGGAGCACGAAAGGGAGCGGAGGCGAAAAACGGGCTGCGCGACGGAATTTGCTCCCGAGTACGTTTGCAATGCACTGTTTCGCTGCGTTTTACGTCGTAATAATTCTCTCTTGCGGACGTTTTGTTAACCAAAAAATTTCAACGTCATGAGACAAGAGACATTTGCCATTCTTTTCTTGATGCGGAAAGGACGACCGAAGAAAAACGGATTGGCGCCCATCTTCGCACGCATTACGACCGGAGGGCTCCGGCAAGAGGTCTACACTCAGTGCGACAGCAATCCCGAAACGTGGAACCAGCACAAGGAGCGCGCGATGGGAACGAACAAGCTGGCCATTCAGGTCAACGAGCGACTGAACGATTTCCGCGTCAAAATCATCGACATCCGCACCAAGCTGCTGGCCGAGGGCTATGCGGCCAATGCGGCGCAGATCAAGCAGCGCTACCTCAACCCGACCTGCAACACGATGATGCTCATCGCAGGCCTCGCCGACTACGCGAAGCGGCGGCAGGGCGAGGTGGGCGTGCGCATCACGCAGCGCACGGCCGACAAGTACGAACGGCTGCTGCGCT